>Ga0335079_10008963_pt1 | contig 11405 bp, 8 predicted proteins | sample Lox_Sample_33_FD_206719 | JGI IMG/M metagenome (GOLD analysis project Ga0335079, IMG submission 206719) | Soil microbial communities from Loxahatchee National Wildlife Refuge, Florida, United States - Lox_Sample_3.3 | ecosystem: Environmental > Terrestrial > Soil > Wetlands | place: USA: Florida... | reverse complement strand
GAAAAGGGCAGGGATCAGTTTGCGCTTGGTGAGGTCACCGGCGGCACCGAACAGGGCGAAAATGCAAGGTCCAGCAACCTTGCCGGCAAAATCAGGAGCGACTTCGGGATTGGCCGGGAGTGTGGCGCACATGCTGGACGCTCAAAATTTCCACCCAGAGGTGAGTGGCAAGCATTGTAGGCGAAGTTGAGAAAAATTGCCCAGACGTCTGGGTGGCAATCTGTTCGCTATGACAACCGCTCAAGCGAGATGCGTGACGTTAGCAGGACTAGGGCTTGGACGGAGGCGAGAGGGCGACGGCGGATTCGGAAGTCAGGTAGAGAAAAGTGAAAGTTTCCTGCAGGTAGAGGTGAACGCGCGTATCCGTGTGATTCAGGTAGCCGATGGACACGTCCTGGCCGATGTGAAGATCGAGGTCGCCGCCGCGGGTAGTCAGGATGAAAGCGCCGTCGATGGCGGGTGCCCAGACGATTTTGCCCTCGACCAGGCGTTTGACGTGTTCCAGGACCGGATAGCCGTAATCGGTGGTTTCAGCGAGCTCAGTATATGCGTCGGCGCTGAGCAGAATGGAGTAGGGCCCATTGACGCCGAAAAGGCGCAACTGGCTTAAGGCCTGGGCAAAGGCTTCCGGGTACTTGCGCACCTCAGCGGGCAGAGACTTCTGTGGATTGCCTGTCCCCTGGCGGATGCCGACGATTCCGGCATCGGGGTAACCCTCGAAAATGGCGCGGTCCTCGGCAAAGGCCAGCTTGCGCGCGGCATCTTTTGCTGGTTGCCAATCGGAATCGTTGGCGCCGCGTTCGACATCGTCAATCATCTGGCGGTCGAGTTCGAAGGGAACCCGAAGCTCAACGAGGGCTTTCGCTTCACGCAGTTGTGCGGTTATACCGTCTGCGGGCGCGGTGATCGCACTTTGGTGGCCGGTACCTACAGCCGAGAGAGCAGGGCCCTCCGGGCCATGAACATCTACAACGCGGCGTCCGGCGAGATAGCGCTTGATCGTGCGCGAAGTTTCTTCTTCGATTTGCGCCCAGGCAGCCTCTGAAATCGGAGCCAGCTCGCGATGCAGGTTATTCATGGGAAACTTCTCCTTTCAGAGAACCGATGCCGAGTGAACCAGTGTTGGATGGCGCAAGGGAGGCAGAAGTTTCAGCTGCCGCCGAGGCCGCTCCGGACCCAGGCTGGTCTGGCGACACATTGTCGAGGAAAGTGGCGGGCGGAATGAAGAACAGACTTCCCGTAACCGCAGTGCTGAAGTCAAGGATGCGGTCGTAATTCCCGGGCGGGCGGCCGATAAACATATGTTGAAGCATCTGCTCAATCGTGCGCGGGGAGCGGCTGTACCCGATGAAATAGGTGCCGAACTCGCCATGACCGGGACGGCCGAAGGGCATGTTATCGCGCAGAATCTTGATTTCCTTGCCATTCTCTTCGATCACCGTCAAGGCATTGTGGGCGCAGCTAGGCTTCACGGAGTCATCGAGTTCGATGTCTGACACTTTTTTGCGGCCGATGATTTTCTCCTGATCTTCGGTGGAAAGCTCGCTCCACGCGTCAAGGTCGTGAAGATACTTCTGCACGATGACATAGCTTCCTCCGCTGAAGACCGCATCTTCCTCGCCAATGAAGACGGCATCGGCCGCGGCGCTCCCCGTCGGATTTTCGGTACCGTCCACAAAACCGAGCAGATCGCGTTCGTCAAAGTAACGGAATCCATGAACTTCGTCGGCGGTGGTGACGGCGCCTTCAAGACGAGCCATGATCTGCGTGGCGAGCTCGAAGCAAAGATCCATGCGTTTGGCGCGAATGTGAAAGATCAGGTCGCCGGGTGTGGAAACCGCATGGCGCGGTCCGGAGCGGATTTCCGGGAAGCGATGAAGTTCGGCCGGACGTGGATTGCCAAACAGCCGGTCCCAGGCATCGGAGCCGAAGCCCATGATGCAGGAGAGAGAGCCTTCGAGCGCGCGAAACCCAACCGCGCGTAGAAGCCCGGAAAGGTCGGTACAGAGGGAAAGGACCGAGGCACGATTTTGGTCACCGGGATTAATCGTAGCAACGAGAAAAATCGCCGAGCTTGTGAGCGGGGAGGAAACGGGCTGCGGCACGGCGAGGACGGCTGCCGATGCTTGGGCGCTGATGGGGTCGGACGCCATAGCAATATCACCTTACTGAACCGATAGGAATCCTTTTTCGAGAGGCCCCCTGCCAGACGGGATCAGCAGAAGCGACAGCTTACCAAAGGTTGGCGAGTAACGTCGACATCAGGGGGGCGAAGTTTTAAACGAGACGGTGAGATTCACTCGGTGGTGATAGCCAATATAGAGTCGAAACATGGTCGTCCTCGTTCCAGAACTGAGCGCCAAGACATGCAAGTTCAGTGGGTTGATTTGTCTGAAATCTGCACCGCGTATGCATCCAAGAGGTTTCCGGTCGCGTAATCCAGGGTTGCAATCGCATTTTGATAGTCGACTTGGGCTTGCAGCAGTCCCGCCTGAGCCGAGGCAACTCGAGTTTGCGCGTCCAGCAAAAAGAAGACATTCTCGGCGCCGAGTTGGGTTTTGCGCTGTTCGGCAGAGAGTGTATTTTGCGCCAGATCAAGCGCCGTCTGGCCGGCCGCCAAGCTCAGCTTTGCGACTTCGAGTTGATGTACTGCATTCTTCACGTCAAGAGTGATCTGCTGCCGGATTTGCAGCGCTGAGTACAAATCGCGATGCCGCCCAACCAGAGCCGTCCCCAATTCCGCTTGAGCGCCGCGGTTCTTGATCGGCAAATTCAATGTCAGGGCTGCTCCGTAGCCTGGATAGCTAAACCCGAACAGCTGGTTGAGCGACGTCCCAAAACCACCAGTGGATGTCGGTTGCCCGGTAGTTAAGCTGAATTCGTTGCCGCCAATACCGGTGCTTTGATAGAAGCCGGTCAACGACAGATCGGGCAAGAGATGATTGTGCGCCAACCGAATGCTGGTCTCATCGTTTTCGAGAGCGCGCTGCGCAACCTGCACCTCGGGGCGTTTCGCGAGCGCCAACTGAAAGGCGCTCGTCGCGTCAATGGATTTCAGTTCGCCGATGGGTTCCGGCTTTTCGGTCAAGTCCAAATCAAGAGCCTGAGTGTAGTCGTCTTGATCGGCTCCAATAATCATTCGCAGAGTATCTTCCGCCTGCTTCACGGTGTACTCCGCCTGGATGGCGGTAACGCGCCGCGCTGCGACCTCCGCCTCCGGACGGTAAATATCGAGCGGCGAAAGTGCGCCAAGTTCAAGCGCGCGTTTATCGCGCTGATAGCTGGCTTGTGCGGCATCGAGCGATTCTTGATCCACCCGAAGATTGCCGCGATCACGTACCACAGTCCAGTACTGCGTCACTGCCTGCAAGATCGCAGTACTTACTTGCGCCTGGAAACCGGCGCGCGATTGCTGCAAGTTTCTGCGGGCAATGATTAGCGGAGCCGTGTTCGCAAAACGCCATCCATTGCGAAGCAGCGGCTGGGCGAGTTGCAAATTTAAGTAAGAATTCCAGGATGGATTGATGAAATAGAACCCGCTACTGGTCGAGTATCTCGTGGAGTTAAACTGCACTTGAACCGCGGTGCCAGTCTGGAACGTCTGCGTGTACGTGACTTGGCCCAATTGAGTCAGCTGATCAAATGTGCCCTGGCCTTGTATTTGGCTAGAACCTGGATATGAGTTGCGGCTCACGTTGGCGGAAGCCTGCAGGAGCGGATCAAAGGGGTGGTGCGTTTGCAGGAGTGAAAACTTGGCCGCCTCGACCTGCGACTCGTTGACGTGCACGAGGCTGTTGTTTTCCAGCGTAAGTCGAACGACATCATTCAAAGTGAGCGTAAGTTTGCCGTCGCGCACATATTCGCGCAGATGCTGCGGGCCTGGCGGTTTAGGCGAGCGCACCTCCTGAGTCAGCAACCCGTCAAAGGTTTCGCGTACTTGGCCAGGCGCTGCAACTGCTGCGCAACAGAGCAGAACACAACAAATCCCCCCGTGCATCCTCATGACGCTCCTCCCGACGCTAGAAATAGAAAGGACTTACTCGTACCGGATCGCCTCGACTGGGTCGAGCCGCGCAGCTTTCATTGCCGGATAAATTCCGAACACGAGGCCCACTGTGATGGAAACCAAAAACGCCAGCGTTATGGAACTCACCGTTACGATCGTTGACCATCCCGCAAGCCATGCGATGAGCCGGGACATGGTGAATCCGAATACGATTCCCAGGCTTCCGCCGACGAATGAAATGATCGTCGCCTCCATCACGAACTGGCGCACGATGTCGATCTGCCGTGCCCCCACAGCGCGGCGGACTCCTATCTCGCGCGTGCGCTCAAGTATGCTGGCCAGCATGATGTTCATAATTCCGATGCCGCCGACCAGCAGCGAAATGGACGCAATGGCTACCATGACGGCGTTGAATAGCCGTTCTGTCCGCTTCTGCTCCGCAAGCAATTCGGCCGGAACTATCACGCTAAAATCCCCGGCAGCGTGGTGGGTCGAGTCCAGAATCGCACGCACGACTTCGGCGACTTTGGTGATATCGGCGTTCTCGCGCAGATGAAGATAGATTCCATCGATCTCATCGCGAACATCGCTGTAGCTGTCTTCGAGGCGAAAAAGCGAGGCATTGAGTGGAACGTAAACCAGATTATTGAGATCCTGACTTGGCAATCCAGCAACTTCTGTGCGCGAAGTAAGTTGGGGTCCAACGACTCCGACTACCTGAAACCAGCTTTGGTTGAGCTTCACGTACTCGCCAATCACGTTGGACGCACCGAACAAGTTCGACTTGGCACCGGCACCTAACACACACACAGCGCTGCCATGGGCATCTTCGTCCGGCGTGAAGAAACGGCCTTGAATAAGCCGCAACCCGGCAATATCCGTGTAATTGGGAGCCACACCGTAAACTGCTGGCGGATCCTGCTGTGATTTCGGAATCGTCTTCGATGGTGTAAACCGTTTGCGGGGCGTCGAAGCTGCAATTTCGTTAATGTCATCCTGAATGATTCGATAGTCGTACAAACTGAGGCCCGGAGAAATCTGGCGGATCTTCACGTGAGCTTGCGGTTCCGTTGTCTCTTTTGCTTCCACGATCAGATTCCGGACACCCAGTTGCTCGATCAGAGCCATGACCCTTTGCCGCGCACCAGCCCCAATGGACAACATTGAAACGACAGCCGCCACGCCGAAAATCATGCCGAGCATGGTGAGCAGAGTGCGAAGTCGATGGGCCAGGAGATTATCGAAACCCAGACGGAGGTCAGGAATCCATTGCTTGTAGCCATAAATGATGCGCGCGGGAGCGGAAGCGGGGACAGACGTCATAGCTTTCCTCCCTCCGGCCCTGAGGGCGCGGAGGAGGCGCCTGTTTTTTTGGGCGCCGTGGGATCGATCAACGCCACGGCATCTCCTTCCTTGACGCCTTCAACTGCGGCACGGCTCTCGTTCTCAAAATCCACTTTGATCGGAAACTGCTCTATACCGGCAGTTTTTTTCACGAAAACTACCTGCTTGCCATCCTTCAAGAAAAGTGCCTGGCGAGGAATGTAGAGCACATTTGGTTTCTTGTCGCCGATGATGGTGATTTGCGCGGTCAGGCCAGGACGCAGCGTTGTATCGGCATCAATCAACTGAATGGAGACATCATATTTTCCCGCCGAATCCGTGTCCCAAAACTGTCGCTGCACCATGCCGGCGGCGGACTTGATGGAGCCACGAAAACTTCGACCCGGCAGAGCATCGAACTCAATCTCTACCGGTTGTCCCACGCTGATAATGGCCCGTTCCAGTTCACTCACTTTGCCGCTCAATTCGAGTTCACGTGGATCAATTACTTGCGCGATCGCGCTGCCTGGCCTCGCCTGATCACCGACATGATAGTTGGGTATCGACTGTCCGCCAAAGTAAAAGTCACCGCCGAAGTTTTTCTGAATTGCGACCAGACCATCCATCGTTGTCGCCACGCGCATTTTATCTATATTCTGTTTGGCCTGATCCATGGCCAGCTTCGCTTTATTCCATTTTTCCCGCGCGAGGTCATTGCCGGCCCGGCCTGTTGTGGTGTGGGACTTTATCGCCTGCTCTAACTCGGCAAGGGCACGTTTGGCTTGGTCCAAAGCGAGTTCATTCTTCTTCGCATCGATGACACTGACCAATTCGTGTTTCTGAACATCGAGTTCGGCCTGACGTACGTCGAACCGCGCCTTAAGGAGAGCGACCTGATCCTTTGCGTCTTGCACGGCGGCGTCGGCCTTGGCCTTGGCGATGTCTTGCTCGGCCTGCAAAAGTTCGGATTGGCTCTGCTCCAACTGGTAGTGCTGCTCGCTGGGATCGAACTCCACAATCACGTCGCCCTTTTTCACCGCGGCTCCAGTGTGCACAAGGTGAGTGATCTGCAGCGTTCCACCGCCGATCGGTGGAGCGGCAAGCGTTTCGGAGTGTCCAGCGCGTAGTTCGCCGGTGGTGTGAACTCTTAGGTCAAGTTCGCCTCGTTTGACCAGAGCCAGAGGAACATCAGCGCTCGTCGTACTTAACTGGCTTCGCCGCGCGGCCATAGTGCCACCGATGCCGGCCAGCACAGCGATGACGACCACCGGTATAGCCAATCGCCAGTTTTTCATCGGTCACTCGCTTTTCACCGTGGGATCCTGCAGCGCGACTCGATCGCCGGGACGCAGTCCATTCGCGATGAGAATCCGGTCTCCACTTCTGCGGCTAACCTGAATCGTGCGCTCATGAAAACCCGAGCCGTTCCACACGTAAACGATGTCTTCACCACCTTCTTTTTGAAAGAACGCTTGAGCGGGGATGGTCAATGCCGAAGGGATTCGTTCTACAATTGCGGTGAGTTGGGCTGTCATTCCCGGGCGTAAGCGCGCATCCGCCTCATCGAGCTTCACGCGGAGATTAAAATTGCGCGGAATGGGCCAACCAGCGGAGTAGTCCTCACTGGCAAGCGTGCTGATCTCCTCAATTTTTCCTGTGAACTGACGATCTGGTATGGCGTCAAAGTGTACAGTGACGGACTGTTGCGTAGCCAGCCGGCCACGCTCAATCTCATCTACCCTCCCCGAAATTCGTAGTGAAGCCGTTTCAGGCATTTCGATCATGGGAGCACCGGGCCAGGCGCGATCTCCGGCCTTGAAAGGTGCGGAACCTTCCGGATGCCAGACCGGGACGAGACTCACCATACCCGTGATTGGTGCTCTCAAAGTGATTTTCGACAATGCAACCTGGGCGCGATGTTCATCGAATGCAGCCTTGCGGCTGGCCTCGATCTTGCCATTGATTGTGGCCTGGCTTGCCGCCCGGTCCGATTTTAGCTTGGCTTCCGCCTCGCGCAATTTTTGCTCTGCATCGCGGACCTTCAACTCTGCTTCCGCGCCTTCAATGCTCGAGACAATCTCCTTTTTGCTGGCGTCGAGTCTTGCAGATTCGAGGTCAAAGCGGGCCTTGCTGACCGCAGTCAGGTCTTGCTCGTCGGTCAGACGAGCATGGGCATGCGCCTGCTCAATATCGGCGCTAGTGTATTTCAAGGATGATTGGTTTTGCTTCAACTCCTGCTCAGTTTTTGTTTTGTCGAACTCGACGATGACATCGCCCTGTTTGACTTTGTCTCCGTCCGCGGCGATTTTAAGGATCTGTAACTCGCCGGCTTCGGCAGGTGCCGTAATGCTAATGGATTTGAGGGCGGTTACTTCCCCACGAAATTGCAGAGAGTCGAGGAATTCCCCATTTTTTACTTCGAAAATCGGCACATTGGGGGAACGACGGCCATAATGCATCACGCCAAGAAGCAGGAAGCTTGCACAAAGCAGCAGGGCAGCAAGCGCTATTCGAGGTCGCTTGCTCCGTAGCTGTCGCATTGTGTCAGTCAGGCTCATTGCCTAGTGGAACGCACTCGCGCCGGCAGCTTGCGTCGTAAGATTTATATCGACGGCAGCAGAGAGGTCTGGCATTAGCTTGGGGTCGTTGCCGGCAATAGAGACTACGACTGTGAAATTGCGGAGCTTGGACGAAAAATCACCTGGCGTTGCCGCGGGGGCCATTTCTTCCAGCTTGCCGGCGAATACCAGTTCTGGATAGGCGTCCAGGCGGACCTCCGCTTGTTGACCGAGTTGCAAGTTAAGAAAGTCCTGCTGATTTGCGAACGCGCGTACCTGCATCTGCGAAGGGTCGACGACCTGCATGAAGGTGATGCCGGGGCGCACCTGGTCTCCTTCCTGTACCTCTCCCATTTTCCCTTGTTTCCAAATCGTATTGAGGACCGCAATGCCGTCAATTGGGGCGTGCACGACCATTAACTCAGCATTTTTCTGCGCATGCTCCATGACCTGGCGAGCGCGGTCCCCCTGAAGCTCAAGCAGTCGAATGCCAGCATGTGCAGACTGACGTTTCAGGTCGAAAGTGGTCCGGAGTTGCTGCAGAGTGGCTTTCGCTTCCTCCAAAGCCTCCTGGTTTTTTTCGGCGTCAATGCGTGAGAGCAATTCGAGCTTTTGCGCTTCCAACTCGGCTTTCCGCAGACTGCTTTCCGCTTGGGCGATTTCAGTTTCATCGGCAGCACGAGCCGCATTCTCTTTGGCTTGTTCCTCCATCACTTTATTCGCAAGGTCTTCGTATTGCGCTTGCTTGTCGATGAATTCGCGCGTCTGTGCCTGACGGTCGAATTCCGCCAGCACATCACCGGCGCGCACCTTGCTTCCAGAGCTCATCAATTTTGTGATCGTAAGCATTCCCATGTGCTCGCCCTCCAGAATTGGAGCAACAATCGAGCGCATGTGTACTGCTTCAGTTGTGCCCGTCATCCGGATGGTCCGCTGGCCATCTCCCATCGATCGGGCACTCTTCGCAGTTCGCGCGGTTGACTCGCGTGAGGCAGTCTTTAAGATGAATGAGACGAATATGAGAACTGAAAGCACTGCAGCGAGGTGAAGCAACAGTCGTCTGCTCCGATGTCGAGCCTGCGCCCCGCCGACAGGTGGTGGCGAGTCGGGTGTGGAGGGCGACGGCGCGTCCACAACAGGGGTGCCCAACTCCACAGGTTTCATAGCGACACTTCCTTAGCACAATAAGGTCACTTTTGCCGTGCGTTGTTCTCTTAGCGGTTTCTATTATGCACCCGAAAGGAAGTCACAAGCCAAAGCAGCGAATGCGGTTATCGGAAGTCTTTCTAGTTGAGTGTTGCACGTTCCGCGTATGCTTTCGAGCAGTCAAGGAAATTCGGTTTCGGGATTGCAACCGGGGGCAGGAAAACCAGATCGCGGCCTTTCTAAGACTTGGCCCTCCACGCCGTCAATTCCTATCCGAGCTTCGCAGGGATCGGAATCTCGCGTTCCTTGTAGGTCTTAGGAGTCTATCGACGATCTGCTTTCGGGCTTACCCTAACAGTACTCGCGGTGAAAATTGATACTCACCTGTGTGCATAACGAACGCTTCTGAAGCTCTTGCCCCAATGATGTGCCAAAGGTTTGGACAGTTCGTTCTTTAGTCACCGGGTTTATGCGTATCGCGTGGCTAGGAGGACACTCTGAAAAGAAGCCAGCGGCGACCAGCCTTAGAACGGTCAAATTCTTTTTGGAAGTCGGCAGGTAATGGCGGAGAGAGAGGGATTCGAACCCCCGATACCCGTAAAGGTATACACGCTTTCGAGGCGCGCGCCTTCAGCCACTCGGCCATCTCTCCGCGCCGTTCAATTTAAATTCATTTTATCAGGAAGCCGCTAGCCCGCATTTCTCACGCAGGTGAACGAGAAAGAGTCACCGCGAAAAATTAGGAGTAGAAAAAAGGCCGCTTTTCGGGCATAACTGCGTTGTCAAGACGTGGTTAACATCCCGAGAAAGGCGGCCTTTTCTCTCTCCACAAAGTCATGTGAGAGGCTCGGTGGCGCTGGGCGTCAGCGATGCGGTAGCTTCAATGATTTGAAATCCAAGGGTGGCAGCCTTCCGCTTGAGATAGTGGATTTCGCGCTGGTGATGTGCCGTCTCGTAGACCTGGGCCCCTTGATCAACGAATACCATCCCGTAGCGCAGCATGCGATAGATTAACTGAGCGAGCTTGGCCGCCATAGCCTTGATTGCGACGGGAGCATCCAGGCACCGTTTCAGTCGCCGAAATTGTGCCCCCAAATAGCTGTCGCTTTGCGGCAAGGTGCTGGCGGCCATGTGCAAAACCACGTTCAGCCGGTTGTTCGTGGGCAATCGCCCTTTGCCAATTACCCGGTCGCCACTGATTCGGTTGTCCGGAGAAAGTCGTAACCAGCAAACAAAATGGTCTTCGCTGGGCCATTTGCTCATATCCCATCCGGCTTCGCTGATCACCGTCATCGCGGTCAAAACATCAACTCCATCGATCTGAGTCAGGTCGGTGCCGGTGGAATCGTACGCCAAGGCTCCGCGTCAGATTGTGCTCGATCTGGACGTGACCGATACGCCGCTCTATGGCCAGCAGGAAGATCGCTTTTTCCATGGCTACTACAACGCATACTGCTACCTGCCGCTGTACATCTTCTGTGGCGAGCACGTGTTGTGTGCGCGGCAGCGAGCCAGCAATCAGGATGCGAACGCCGGCTGCCGAGAAGAGGTGGAGCGCATCGTGAAGCAGATTCGCCAACGCTGGCCCAAGGTGCGCATTATTCTGCGAGCCGATTCGGGCTTCTGTCGGGTAGAGCTGATGGCCTGGTGCGAGCAGAACCGAGTCGCCTATGTCTTGGGTCTGGCCCGCAACTCGCGGCTGCAGCGCAAGACTGCACCTGCCATGCGGGAAGCAAAACAACAACATCAGAGAACGGGCCAGGCGGAGCGAGTGTTTGCCGATTTTCCCTACCGCACGCGCCAGAGCTGGAGTCGTTCGCGGCGCGCACTGGCCAATTGTGGAACAGCAGAGTTAGGTGAGAGACTCAGGATGCCTGGGTTCCAGACTCAACAAGCGGCGAAGCGCCCCAATGTCTGGGCGCACCTGATTCGGAGAAACATCTCTTTCATCGCGGCGCTCCCAATCGAGAAGCAGTGCTTCGACCATTTCCTTGCCGTCGGGATCACGAACAGCCGCTAGCGGCGTGCGGCCGCCTAACGCCGGAATCTTCTGGTGAATCCAGCTTTCGACTTGCCTCTGCATCACGGCTTGCAACTGCTTTTTCACTTCCGGGTCGCGCAACATTGCTTCGTCGGCCGCGCGCAGTTCCTTGTCCTCGGCGCTTTCCTGTGGGGCATTCTTCCGTATCTCTTCGAGTGTTCGGACGAGGGTGCTTTCGTGTATGGCCATGGTGCCAAGTCGCTTCTCGATCTCTTTATGGAGCCGGTTGGCGCGGCTTTCCGAGTTGACCTCCGCGGTCAGAAGTCCTTCGGAGACCTTGATGTGGCCCAGAATGGTGTTGTCCCAGGTCTTAAACTTGCGATTACTTTGC
>Ga0335079_10008962_pt1 | contig 11405 bp, 13 predicted proteins | sample Lox_Sample_33_FD_206719 | JGI IMG/M metagenome (GOLD analysis project Ga0335079, IMG submission 206719) | Soil microbial communities from Loxahatchee National Wildlife Refuge, Florida, United States - Lox_Sample_3.3 | ecosystem: Environmental > Terrestrial > Soil > Wetlands | place: USA... | reverse complement strand
AAACGCGACCGCTGGCTCGCGGGGCGCATCGGACCGGCGCTCGCGGCCCGCGGCATGATGTTCGTCGGCCTCGATGTGATCGGCGGCTTCGTGACCGAGATCAATGTGACGAGCCCGACCGGCATCCGCGAGCTCGACCGCGAGTTCGGCAGCGACATCGGCGGCGCGCTCATCGCCGCAATCGAGCGCCGGCTCACGAGCCGGCGCGCTTAAGGACCGCGACCCGCGACACAGGCGCAGCAGCGACAGGCGGCTATACTGATTTAATGGCCTCCCGTGCACTGCTGCTGCGTGAAGGTGCGGCGCCGATTCGTGATCGGCTGCTGATGACCATCTTCGTTGCCGCGGTGCTGCACGGCATGATCATTCTCGGCATCACCTTCAGCGCAGGCGCGCGCGACGGCTCGAGTGCTCCCGGCATGGAAGTGCTCCTGGTCTCGGACGAAGTCCCGACCGCCGAGCGAAACGACACCGCCACCTACCTCGCTCAGCGCACGCAGCTCGGCTCGGGCAATGCCCGCCAGCCGGTGGCCGCCCGCAATCGCGCGGCCGCACTGCCCGAGTCCGCCCCGCGCGAGGCGGCAGATTCGGATGTGCCCGAGGAGCGCGTCCTCACCACGAGCGCCCAGCAGACGCTCATCCGCTACTTCGGCGAAGTGGGCCGCACTGCCAGCGAAGAGAAAGCGCGCCCGGCGGCCGAGCAGCCGCCGACGCCGGCCGGAGCCGCCGATGACGCAGGCCCTGTGGAGCTGCGCGGACCCAAGCGCGATGAGCTGTGGGTGACGCCGGACACGCGCGAGTCGACCGTGGCACCGTACCTGGATTCCTGGCGGCGCCGGATCGAGCGCATCGGCACCCTCAATTATCCGACGGCGGCGCGCGCGAGCGGCACCAAGGCAAGCCCCGTGCTCGAGGTCGCCATTGGCGCGGACGGCAAGTTGATGGAAGCTCAAGTGCGGCGCAGCAGCGGCGATGCCGCTCTCGACCAGGCGGCACTGGCCATCCTGAAGCTTGCGAGCCCGTTCGATCCCTTTCCGCCGGAACTTGCCCGTGAGCACCGGAGCCTCAGACTGACGTACGAGTGGCAGTTCGTCGGCGGCCGCGTCGCTGGCGGAACGGTATCCACGGTTCCTTGAGACCTGACCTCGTGGCGCCCATACTGGTGCTCGCATGAGTGATTCGAGTTTCACGAACCACCTGCTGATCGCGATGCCGGCGCTCGCCGACCCGAACTTCTCGCAGACCGTCACCCTGATCTGCGAGCATTCCGCGGAGAAAGGCGCTCTCGGTATCGTGCTGAACAAACCCCTGCCGATGCGCCTGTCCGAAGTGCTCTCGCAGATGCGGCTCGAGCCGCGCGACGAGGTGATCGCGGACAAGCCGGTCCTCAGGGGCGGTCCGCTGCACATGGACCGCGGTTTCGTGCTGCATCGGCCCGGCGGCGAATGGGGCGCGACCCACAAGGTCTCCGAGCTGATCCAGGTCACGACCTCGCGCGATGTGCTCGCCGCCATGGCGCGGGGCGAAGGCCCATCGGATGCCTTCATCGCGCTCGGCTATGCCAACTGGGAGAGCGGGCAGCTGGAGCGCGAGATCCGCGAGAACTCGTGGCTGCCGGTCCCGGCGGACGAGCGGATCATCTTCGAGCTTCCCTACGAGAAGCGCTGGCAGCGCAGCTGGCAGCTGCTCGGGGTCGATGTGGAGAAGATGAGTCTCGTGGCGGGCAATGCCTGAGGCACGCGCGCACGCCGTCCTGGCTTTCGATTTCGGATTGAAGCGAATTGGCATGGCGGCCGGGGATACCGTGACCGCCACCGCCTCTCCCCGCCCCGCTGCCGCCGTGCACGCGAGCGGACCCGACTGGATCGCGATCGGGCGCGAGATTTCCGCCCTCAGGCCGCACGTGCTCGTGGTCGGCGTCCCCTATAATGCCGACGGCACGGCCGGTGCCCTGACCGACGCGGCGCGCCGCTTCGCGGCGGCGCTGCGCGAGCGGTTCGGACTCAGCGTCGAGCACGTCGATGAGCGCTTCTCCTCGATCGAGGCCGAGAGCCGGCTGCGCGAGCGCCGCGGCGCCGGTCTGCAGCGCCGGCGAGTGCGCCGCGAGGACATCGACAGTACCGCCGCGACGGTGATCCTGGAGCGCTGGCTGGCCGGAGAGAGAGACCACGGTACGTGAGTGAGATCCCGCAACTGCGCGCGGACGGAAGTCTGCGCCACCTGTTGACCCTGGAAGGCCTGCCCCGCGCGCTGCTCGAGCAATTGCTCGAGCGTGCCGAAAGCTACGTACGACCGCTCGGCCAGACGCCGGCGCGCACCGTGGAGCTTGCCGGTTGCACGGTCGCGAACCTCTTCACCGAGCCCTCGACCCGCACGCGCGTCTCATTCGAGCTTGCTGCCAAGCGCCTGGGCGCAGATGTCGTGAATCTCGAAGTGCAGCTCTCCTCGCGCGTCAAGGGCGAGAGCATGCTCGACACCGTCTACACCCTCGAATCGCTCTACGTCGATGTGTTCGTGATCCGGGACGCCGAGGCCGGCATCCCGGCGCTGGTCGCCGAGCACGTGCGCCCGCACGTGAGCGTGCTGTCGGCGGGTGAGGCGCACGTGGCGCACCCGACGCAGGGGCTGCTCGATGCGCTCACGGTGCGCCAGCGCAAAGGCCGCTTCGACAACCTCGCCATCGCGATCGTCGGCGACGTGCGCCACTCGCGCGTGGCCCGCTCCGCCTACCATGCATTCAGCGCCCTGGGGACCGGTGAGATCCGCATCGTCGCGCCGCCGGCATTCATGCCCGAGGCGAACGAGTTCACCGGCTGCGTACGCCACTCGACGCTCGCCAAGGGCCTGAAGGATGCCGACGTGATCATGATGCTGCGCATCCAGAGGGAGCGCATGACGCACGCGGCGCTGCCGGATGCGGACCGCTATTTCGCCAAGTACGGCCTGACTCCCGAGCGCCTGGCGCTCGCCAAGCCCGATGCGATCGTGATGCATCCGCAACCGATGAACCGCGGCATCGAGATTGCCTCCGACGTGGCCGACGGGCCGCAATCCGCGATCCGCGACCAGGTACGCAACGGCGTCGCCGTGCGCATGGCGGTGCTCAAGTCCGTCTGCGTCGGCCGCACCTGACCCGATGAGCTCCGCTCGCCCGCACCGCGGCACGATCTTCCTCGAGGATGCGCCGGTCGTCAGTCACGCCGCGCATCCGGCACAGCAGTTCGTGCTCAGGCTCGCGGCGCCGAAGTGTGCGGCGCGGGCGCAGCCGGGCGCTTTCGTGCATCTCACCTGCGATGCCGCGGTGCCGCTGCGCCGGCCGCTCTCGATCATGCGCGTGAACCGCGAAGAGGGCTGGATCGAGATCCTTTACAAGATCGTCGGCCCCGGCCTCGAGGCGCTCTCGCACAAGCGGCGCGGCGATACCGTGAGCGTCCTGGGGCCCATCGGCCACGGCTTCACGCCCGACCCGGCACGTCCGCGCGCGCTGCTGCTGGGCGGCGGCGTGGGCATCCCGCCCATGATCTTCCTTGCCGACGCGCTGCGCGGCGACCCGGGCGCGCGTTATAAGCCGCTGGTGCTCATGGGCTCGGAAGTGCCCTTTCCGTTCGAAGTGCGGCCGTCGCGGATCCTGCTGCCGGGCTTGCCGCCGGACTGCATCGCCTGCCTGCCGCTGCTCGATGAGTGGGAGATTGCGAGCCGGCTCGCCAGCCGCTCGGGCTTCCCGGGCTGTTTCGACGGCTTCGTCACCGAGCTTGCCGACCACTGGCTCGGCACGCTCTCGGGGCCGCAGCTCGCCGAAGTGCAGATCTACGCCTGCGGACCCACGCCGATGCTCAAGGCCTGTGCGGAGCTTGCACGCCGCCGTGAGATCCCCTGCCAGGTCGCGCTGGAGGAGTTCATGGCCTGCGGGGTGGGCGGCTGCGCCGGCTGCACGGTGCTGGTGCGCACGGCCGGGGGACCCGCCATGAAGCGCGTGTGCGTCGACGGACCGGTCTTCGACGCGCTGGCGGTCTACTAGCCGAAGTTGATCTTGGTCTCGAGGTTCGAGCGCGAATCCGCGTTCACGAGAGCCTCTTCCAGCTCGACGCGGTTCTCGCGGTAGAGGCTGAGGAGCGCGTTGTCGAAGCTCTGCACGCCGCGCTCGCCGCTCTGGATGATCGCTTCCTTGATCCCGACCACATCGCCCTTCTTGATGAGCTCGCTGATGTGCGGGGTGTTCAGCATTACTTCCACCGCCGCCACCCGCTTGGAATCCTTGCCCATCACCAGGCGCTGGGCGAGCGTCGCGCGCAGGTATTGCGACAGGTCCAGGAAGATCTGGTTGTGCTGCTCGCGCGGGAACATATTGATGATGCGGTCCAGGGTCTCGGCGCAGTTGTTCGCGTGCAGGGTCGCGAGCACCAGGTGGCCGGTGCCGGCGAGGTTGATCGCGGCCTCCATGCTCTCGCGGTCGCGGATCTCACCGATCAGGATGACATCGGGCGCGGCGCGCATGACGCCGCGCAACGCGCGCGCAAACGACTTGGTGTCGAGGCCCACTTCGCGCTGATTGACGATCGAGCGCTTGTTGGTATGCAGGTATTCGAGCGGATCCTCGATCGTGACGATGTGATCTGAGGAGTTCTCGTTGCGATGGTTGATCATCGCCGCGATCGAGGTGGACTTGCCCGAGCCGGTCGCGCCGACCACCAGCACCAGACCGCGCTTGAGCATGATCAGGTCGCGCATGACCTCGGGCAGGCCGAGGTTCTCGATCCGCGGCATGTCCGCGGTGATGTAGCGCAGCACGATGGCCGGGTAGCCGCGCTGCAGGAACACCGCCACGCGAAAGCGCCCGAGGCCGGGCTCCGAGATCGCGAAGTCGATCTCGAACTCGCGCTGGAAGTGCTCGCGCTGCTCCGGCGTCATCAGTGCGAGCGCCGTCTGGCGCACCACCTCCGGAGTCAGGATGTTCTTGTTGACGGGCATGATCTGCCCTTCGATCTTGATCTTGATGGGCGCGTTGGCGGTGAAGAAAAGGTCGGAGGCCTTCTTCTCCACCATGATCTTGAACAGCGGCTTGGTGTTGAGCGTCGCCTGGCCGGAGCCGGTGTCCAGCAGCTGCTGCGGCCCCGTCGTACCAGACTTCAGATCTGCCGCATCGCTGCTCACCGCCATGAGGACCCTCGCTCCATCGGCGGCTAGATGCCGCGGCCGTGTTCTTCTTCGACGATGTGCAGCGCGCCGCCGTCGTCGATGTTCTTCACTTCGCGCTTGCTCTCGAGCTTGATGCGCAGCCGCAGCTCGTTCTTCGAGTCGGCATTGCGCAGCGCATCTTCATAGGAGATGAAGCCGGTCTCGTAGAGCTCGAACAGCGCCTGGTCGAAGGTCTTCATGCCGAGACGGGTGGAGCGTGCCATGACCTCTTTGATCTTGGCGACTTCGCCCTTGAAGATGAGGTCCTGGATGAGCGGCGAGTTGAGCATGATCTCGGTCGCGGCGATGCGTCCCGAGCCCGATTCGCGCGGGATCAGGCGCTGCGAGATGAAGGCCCGCATATTGAGCGACAGATCCATGAGGAGCTGCTCGCGGCGCTCGTCGGGGAAGAAATTGATGATGCGATCGAGGGCCTGATTGGCGCTGTTCGCGTGCAGGGTCGCAAGCACCAGGTGGCCGGTCTCGGCGAACTGGATGCCGTACTCCATCGTGTCGCGGTCGCGGATCTCACCGATCAGGATCACATCGGGCGCCTGGCGCAGCGTGTTCTTGAGCGCCGAATGCCACGACTCCGTGTCCACGCCGACCTCACGGTGGGTGATGACGCAGCCCTTGTGCTGGTGCACGTACTCGACCGGATCCTCGATCGTGACGATGTGGCCGCGGGTCTTCTCGTTGCGGAAGCCCACCATCGCCGCGAGCGTCGTCGACTTACCCGAGCCGGTGCCGCCGACGATGATGACGAGGCCGCGCTTGGTGAGCACGACTTCCTTCAGGATCGGCGGCAGGTCGAGCTCCTCGAACGTCGGGATCTTGGCGTTGATGAGCCGTACGACGCAGCCGACGGCACCCTGCTGGATGAACGCGCTGACGCGGAAGCGGCCGATGCCGGGAGGCGCGATGGCAAAGTTACACTCCTTGCTTGCGTCGAATTCCTTGGTCTGGCGATCGTTCATGATCGCGCGCACGAGGATCGCGGACTGCTCCGGGGTGAGCGCGCGCTCGCTCTGCGGGCGGATCTCGCCATCGATCTTGATCGCAGGCGGGAAACCGGCAGTGATGAAAAGATCCGAGGCTTTCTTCTCGGTCACGCGACGCAGCAGGTCCTGCATCAGCTTGATGGCTTGTTCGCGATCCACGGTAGCTACCTCCGCCTGGGTGTGCCCGGGCGATTACAGCGCGTCCTTGTTCTGCGCCTTGTAGCGCGCCTCTTCCTTGCTCACGAGACCCTTGGTGACAAGGTCGGTGAGGCACTGGTCGAGGGTCTGCATGCCCTGCGCCTGGCCGGTCTGAATCGATGAGTACATCTGGGCGATCTTGCCCTCGCGGATGAGGTTTCTGATCGCAGGCGTGCCGATCATGATCTCATGCGCTGCGATGCGGCCACCGCCGGTGCGCTTGAGCAGGGTCTGGGAGATGACCGCGCGCAGGCTCTCCGAGAGCATCGAGCGCACCATCTCTTTCTCGGCCGCGGGGAACACGTCGACGACGCGGTCGATGGTCTTCGCCGCCGAGCTCGTATGCAGGGTGCCGAACACCAGGTGTCCGGTCTCGGCCGCGGTCAGGGCGAGACGGATGGTCTCCAGGTCACGCATTTCGCCGACCAGGATCACGTCCGGGTCCTCGCGCAGCGCCGAGCGCAGCGCCTCGGAGAAGCCGAGCGTATCGCGGTGCACTTCGCGCTGATTGATCAGGCAGCGCTTGGACTCGTGCACGAACTCGATCGGATCCTCGATCGTGATGATGTGATCGGGGCGGTTGTCGTTGCAGTGATTGATCATGCCGGCGAGCGTGGTCGACTTGCCGGAGCCCGTCGGTCCCGTCACCAGCACCAGGCCGCGCGGCAACATGCACAGGTCGCGGAAGATCTTCGGCGCCTGCAGCTCATCGAGCCCGAGGATCGTCGACGGAATGTTGCGGAACACGGCGCCGGCGCCGCGGTTCTGATTGAAAGCGTTGACGCGGAAGCGCGCGAGCTTCGGGATCTCGAACGAAAAGTCGGTCTCGAAGAACTCTTCGTACGCCTTGCGCTGCTTGTCGTTCATGATGTCGTAGACCATGCTGTGCACTTCCTTGTGGGACAGTGCAGGCATGTTGATGCGCTTCATGTCGCCGTCCACCCGGATCATGGGCGGCACCCCGGCAGACAGATGCAGGTCGGACGCGTTGTTCTTAACGGCGAACGCCAGCAATTGCGCGATATCTACGGCCATCTTTGATTCCTTGGCTTCGGCGGCTGCGGAAGCGTTGCGAGTATAGCGGAGGGGTTCGGCGTTCCATATGTTAAGAGTTCCGCAGAATTTGCCGGAAAATCTGCGTGCAGTGCGAGAGCGTGTCGCGGCGGCCGCGGCCAGGGCCGGACGGAGTGTCGACTGCGTCACAATCATCGCCGCGACCAAGGCCCAGCCCCCCATCGTGGTGCGTCAGGCCGCCCAGGCCGGCCTCACTCATTTTGGCGAGAGCTACCTGCAGGAAGCGGCCGGGAAGATGCCTGCGCTCGCGGACCTGCCCCTCACCTGGCACTTCATCGGGCAGGTACAGGCCAACAAGACCCGCGCCGTGGCGGAAGCCTTCGCCTGGGTGCACAGCATCGATCGGCTGCGCCTCGCCGAGCGCCTCGATGCACAGCGTCCGGCGGACGCTCCGCGCCTCAACGTCTGCCTGCAGGTCAACATCGGCGCCGAGGCCTCCAAGGGCGGGGTTGCGCCACGGGACCTGCCTGCGCTGGCGAGCGCGGTCGCCAGGCTTCCACGCCTCGCCCTGCGGGGGCTCATGTGCGTGCCGCCGCCTCAAACAGACCCGGCGCGCCAGCGGGCCGCGTTCGCGCAGCTGCATGATCTGTTCGAGACTCTCAATCACGCGGGTGCGGGACTCGACACGCTCTCCATGGGCATGAGCGCAGACTTCGAGGCCGCGATTCTCGAGGGCGCTACTTTCGTGCGCATCGGTACCGCTTTGTTCGGTGAGCGGCCGTCACGCGACCAGATACAATCCCGCCGTGGACACTCCTGAGATCGCCATCATCGGCGGCGGCAATATGGGCCGCGCTTTGATCGGAGGGCTCGTCGCGCGCGGCGCGGCGCCCGGCTCGATCCGCGTGGGTGAGGCGATCGCCAGCTGCCGTGAAGGCCTGGAGCGCGACTTCGGTGTGGTGACGACAGCCGAAAATGCTCAGGCGGCCAGCGGCGCGGGAGTCATCGTGGTGTGCGTGAAGCCCCAGGACGCGGGCGCCGCACTGCGCAGTCTGCGCCCGCAACTCGCCGCCTCACGAGCGCTCGTCATCTCTGTGGCCGCCGGCATTCAGGTGAGCTCGCTCCAGGCATGGTGCGGCCCTGAGGTTCCGGTCGTGCGCGCCATGCCGAACCGCCCTGCGCTGGTCGGCGCCGGGGCGAGCGGGCTCTATGCACCCGCGGGCGTCGATCAGCGTTGCCGCGATCGCGCCGAAGCGATCATGAGCGCGGTCGGTGCCATCGTCTGGCTGCGCGCCGAGGAGGAGCTCGACACGGTGACGGCGCTGTCCGGCAGTGGACCGGCCTACTTCTTCTATCTGGCCGAGCTGATGATGCAGGCGGCCGTCGAACTCGGCCTGGAGGAGTCCACGGCACGCACTCTTGCGGTGCAGACGCTGTACGGCGCTGGCCGGCTCGCGCACGAGAGCGATGGCGACCTCGCGCGCCTGCGCGCGGAAGTGACCTCCAAGGGGGGCACGACCGAGGCGGCGCTCAAAGTATTCGGTGCCGGGGAGGCACTGCCCGCGCTGGTGACCCGCGCCCTCACCGCGGCCGCGGACCGCGGCCGGGAGCTCGCCTGCCAATTCGGTGCAGAGGCGCGCCGATGACCGAAGCCTTCGAATACGTCGTCGACACGCTGCTCACGCTGGCGCTGTTCGTGTTCCTCGCGCGCCTGCTGCTGCAGTGGACGCGTGCAGACTTCCGCAATCCCCTGAGCCAGGCGATCGTGCGGCTCACCAATCCCCTGGTCATGCCGCTCAGGCGCCTCCTGCCCCCCATCGGCAAGCTCGACACCGCCTCGGTGGTAGCGGTCATCGTCGTTGCGCTCATCGAGGTCGCACTCGACTCGCTCATCCGCGTACTCGCGCTGCCGCCAGCGCTCATCTGGGTGCGCGAGGCGGCGCTCGAGATCGCGCGCACGCTGCTGTGGACCTACACCTACGCGATCGTGCTGTACGCGATCCTCAGCATGGTCGCGCAAGCCGGCTATTCGCCGCTGCAGGGGCTGCTGCGAAGTCTGTGCGAGCCCGTGCTGCGGCCCTTCCGGCGGATTCCCTCGCCGCAGGGCCTCGATCTCTCGCCGCTGTGGGCGGTGCTGTTCATCCAGGTGATCCGCATTCTGCTGCGCTGACACGCCGCGCGGGCTTTGCGCTCAGAGTGTTGGCGTCGTCAGTGCATCGAGAGTCTAGCTCGCACAAGTGCTCGCTCGATGGCGCAAGCCGCGGCAGCGTCGCGGACGCGCGACGCGGAAACACTGGAAAAAAAGGCATTTCTTCGTGCGCGCGGACGCGAGAAACCTCTTGCTAATGCACGCGCATGTGCTATTTTCCGCGGCGATTCGTTCAAGCGCGGCGCTTGCCGCGCATCGTCCCTAAATTCGAGGAGTAGCAAAACATGGCGAAAAAGGCTGGCGCACCGACGAAGTCGGAGATCCTGACCCAGATTTCCAAAGACACAGGACTGTCGCGCAAACAGGTGGGAGGAGTGTTCGACTCTCTCGGTGGGGTCATCAAGAAGAGCCTGCGCGGCAATGGCCTGTTCACGATGCCCGGTCTGCTGAAGATGAAGGTCGTGAAGAAGCCGGCCACGAAGGCCCGCGAAGGCGTCAATCCGTTCACCGGCCAGAAGATGATGTTCAAGGCCAAGCCGGCGAGCAAGAAAGTACGCGTGATGCCCCTGAAGAGCCTCAAGGGCATGGTGAATTCCTAACTCTCAGCCCGCCAGAATCGGAAGATTCGACAAAGCCCGGCCTATTGGCCGGGCTTTTGTTTCAGAAAGGCAGTCACGGCGTCCTTGAGGTCCGTCAGGCGGCCGTGAAAGTAGTGTCCGGCGCCCGCGAGCAGTGCGATCGTCGGCGGCGGAGATAACCCCGCGGCCCAATCGAGCACTTCGCGCGGCGCCACGACATCGTCCGCATCGCCCTGCACGATGAGCCAGGGACAGCGCGGCAGCGCGCCATCGAGCGCGATCCGGCCGATCGCCGGCGCCACCGTCACCAGCCGCTCCGTCTCCACCTGCGCTGCGGCGCGAATGGCGACCACTCCGCCGAACGAGAACCCCAGGAGCAGGGGCTCGGCCGCTGGCCAGCGAGCCCGCGCCCAGGCGAGCACGGCCAGCGCATCGTGAGTCTCGCCCTCGCCCTCGGCGTAGCTGCCCGCGCTCGCGCCCACGCCGCGGAAATTGAAGCGCACGCTCGGCATGCCCGCCTCGTGCAGGCTGCGCGCCAGCGTATGCGCGACCTTGTTCTCCATCGTGCCACCGAAGAGCGGATGCGGGTGGCAGACCACGCCGTAGTGGCGCGGTGCACCCGCGTCCGCCGGCATCTCGAGCAGGGACTCGAGCTCCCCGGCGGGCCCATCGATCAAGAGCCGCTGCACGCGAGGTGCGCGGGACATGCGTGCGCGCCTGAGCCTCAGGCCGCGCCGGCGCTCGTGCCGCCCGCTGCGCTCGCAGGCGCCGCGGCGAGGCGTAACAGCAACCGGTTCAGCCGCTGCGCATAATCGACGGGATTGCCCAGCTGGCCGCCCTCGGCGAGCGCCGCCTGGTCATAGAGCAGCATCGCCAGGTCCGTAAAGGCTTCCCGATCCTGCACGCCATCCAGATACTTCACGATCGGATGCGCGACGTTGAGCTCCAGGAGCGGCTTGGCCTGCGGCGCGCTCTGTCCGGCGGACTGCATCATGCGGCGCATGGCGGCGCCCAGGTCGTGCTCGCCCAGCACCAGACAGGCCGGTGAGTCCTTCAGGCGCGCACCGACGCGCACCTCCGTGACGCGATCCCCGAGTGTGTCTTTGACGCGCTTGAGCAGGCCCTTGCTCTCTTTGAGGGCGGCATCGGCAAGCTGCCGGTCGGCCTCGCTCTGCAGATCCCCGAGCTCGAGGTCGCCGCGGGAGGCGTCCTTGAAGCGCTTGCCCTCGAACGCCTCGACCTGCCGCATCACCCATTCGTCGATGCGCTCACCGAGCAGCAGCACCTCGA
>Ga0335079_10008957_pt1 | contig 11406 bp, 7 predicted proteins | sample Lox_Sample_33_FD_206719 | JGI IMG/M metagenome (GOLD analysis project Ga0335079, IMG submission 206719) | Soil microbial communities from Loxahatchee National Wildlife Refuge, Florida, United States - Lox_Sample_3.3 | ecosystem: Environmental > Terrestrial > Soil > Wetlands | place: USA: Florida... | reverse complement strand
CGGTACGCGGGTAGAAAGCTCGCGAACGCAGCGACCGCCCCTAACGTCACGATGGCCAGGACCAGCGTGAGCGGATCGCGCGGCTTCAACCCGAACAGCAGCGATTTTGCGGCTTGCGCAGAAACGAGCGCCAGCACCGTCCCTATCACGACGCCAATGCTCGTCAGGACGCCCGCTTCCCCGAGGATCATGCTGATGACGTTGCCGCGGTTCGCGCCGATCGCCATGCGCACGCCGATTTCCTTGGTGCGCTGCACCACCATGTAGGAAATCACGCCGTACAGGCCGATCGCGGCGAGCAACGCCGCAAGCCCTCCGAAGAACCCGGACAGCGTCGCCATCAGTTCATCCTGCAAAAGCGAATCGTGCACCTGCGTCTTAATGGGCTTGAATTGCAGGTCAATTCCCGGATTCACTTCGCCGATCGCCTGTTTAATCGCAGGCAATAGGCTGGTCAATGGAAGCGCGGAGTGGATGACTACCTGATTTCTTGGCTGCGGCTTTTCCATCTGCGTGAGAGGAAAAACCATGAAGGGCAACAAGTCTTCGTGCAGGTCCTGAAACTTGAAATCGCCCACGACACCGACGATTTCATAGAACGGACGCGGCTTCCCCGGCGGCTCGTCAATCTGAAACCGCTTGCCGAGTGGCTCCTGTCCTTTAAGAATCTTCTTCACGAAGGCCTGATTGACGATCGCTACCGTGACGGAATTGAGGTTATCGTGATCGTCGAAGTCGCGGCCCGCCAGAAACGGCGTGCCAAGCGTCTGAAAATAACCGGGCCCAACGAAGTTCTCCCACGCTACATCCTTGTCTTTCTTTTCAGCAGCCCCTTCGGGAAGAACATTGTCGTTCCATGTTTCTCCGCCAAATGGAACCATGAGGCCTCCGGCAGCAGATTCGACGCCCGGGATGGCTTGTATATGTTTCACAATTTCGCGGTTGTAGTCGACGACGCGCTCTTGCGGAATGTGCAGTTCATCGAAACTGACGCTGGTGACCAGCACTCCCGTCTGCTGAAAGCCCGTGCTCAGCGTCGTCAAATTGCGCAGGCTGCGCGCAAAGAGCAATGCGCCGACGAGCAGCACGATCGACAGGGCGACCTGCGACACGACCAGCGCGCGTCGCAAGGTGAAGCGTTCCCGGCCGCCCGTGGTGCCGCGGCTTCCGGATTGCAACAGCGTGGCTGGCTCGGCGCGCGTGGCGCGCAGGGCGGGAGCGAGCCCGAACAGGACGGTCGTCAAAACCGCGAGCGCCGTTGCGAATCCGAGGACGCGCCAGTCCATGCCCAGATCCAGAAAAATCTGGCTATCCGACGTGCTGATGAAGGCGACCAGCAGACGGCTAGTGGCAAACGCCAGGAACAATCCAAAGAGCGAACCGGTCAGGGCTAGCAGGAGTCCTTCGGCGAGAAGCTCACGCACGAGACGCGGACGCGAGGCGCCGAGCGCCAGCCGGATGGTAATTTGCCGCTCCCGGGCGCTGGCCCGCGCCAACATGAGATTTGCGAGGTTGGCGCAAGCAATAAGAAGAACCAGGCCGGAAATGCCCAGCAGCAACCACAAAGAAGTTTCGGAGTCCTCGCGGAGCCGCGAGAATCCCGTGCTCGCGGAGAACGCGCCAAGTTTGTACTCGAGGTACTTCTTCACCCGTTCTGCGTCGTACACCGGAGGGATCGTTTCCTGCAAAATTGCGGGAGTCACGGCGAGGATTTGCGCATTGGCACGCGCAATCGTCCAGCCGGGTTTCAGCCGGCCGATGGAGGCAAGCCACCACGCATGGCGCAGCGTAAGGCGATTATTTTGTGGGCTAATGATGGGTTCGATGCACACGGGAACAACAACATCGAATGTATCGCCGACGCTCAGTCCGTTGAAGCCGGGAGGCGTGACGCCGACAATTTCAAACGAGTTGCTGTCGAGCGTGAAACGCTTACCGACAATAGCCGGATCGCCGGCAAAATTGCGTTGCCAGAAGGCATAACTGATGTTTGCGGGCCCCAGCGCGCAGCCCGGCTGATCGTCTTCTGGGCCGAGCAGCCGGCCAAGAAAAGGATGAAGGCCGAGGACGTGGAAAAAATCGCCGCTGACGCGAAGACCATTGGCATGACGGACTTCACCTCCCGTGGCGAGGTTGAAACCTTCATCGCTCCAGACCGCTATGTCCGCAAAGCCCTCCTGGCGCCTCTGGATCTGCTCCCACATCGGGAAGCTGAGCTGAGAGTATTTGCTCGAAAATTGGCCGGAGCCCCAGTGGCGATCGGCAATGCGCACGGTGACGAGCGTTTCCGGAGCGGGCACCGGAACGGTGCGCATGCGGATGGCATCGATCAATTGAAAAATGGCGGTATTGGCGCCGATGCCGAGCGCCAGGGTGAGCACCGCCACGAAAGTGAAGCCGGGCGTCAGCCGGAGCAGGCGAAACCCGTAGCGAAAGTCACGCCAGAGACTGCTCATGGGCCACCTCTGGCGTATAGGACGATGAAAAGCGTCAAAGGTTCCGTTGGGAGGTCAAATTTCATCCATTCCAGGTGGCGAGCGTTTCACAAGCAAGCCTTGTGCTCCAGGCTCATGGGAAGTTGCGCACGGGCACGGGCTTCGGCAAGGGCTTGCGCGGCATCATTTCGTCGCGGTTAGCCGTGAGGTAGACGAACGAAGCAATAATCACGGCCATCTGCTTCATGTCCGGTTCCTGGATGCGCTCGTAGACGTCCATGTTGGAGTGGTGCGTGCGCGTGTCGTAATCCATGGGGTCCTGGATGAACTGGAAGCCGGGAAGGCCGACGGCGTCGAAGGAGAGATGGTCGGTGCCGCCGGTGTTGCGGATGGTCAGCGTGTTCATGCCCAGGTCGTGGAACGGCTCCATCCAGGCGTTGAAGATGGGGGCGATCATTTCGTTGCCTTGGAGATAGACGCCGCGAATTTTGCCAGTGCCATTGTCTATGTTGTAGTAGGCGTCGAGCTTGGCGTGCTCGGGCGTGATTTTGATGAGATGCGTCGCGGGATCTTCGGCATTGGGATCGCCGAAATGCTGCTTGATGTAGGCGCGCGAGCCGAGCAGGCCTTCTTCTTCACCGGTCCAAAGGCCGATACGCACGGTGCGGCGCAGTTTGACGCCGGTGGTTTTGAGGATGCGCATGGCTTCGAGCATGACGGCGGAGCCTGCGCCATTGTCGGTGGCGCCAGTGCCGGCTTGCCAGGAATCGAAGTGCGCGCCGAGCATGACGATCTGATCGGCTTTGGCTTTATCGCTACCGGGAATTTCGCCGATGATGTTGAAGGAATTCAGATCATCGTCGTAGAACTTGTTCTGAATGTCGGCGAGCATAGTGACGGGCACTTTCTTTTCAAGCATGCGCACGATGCGGCCGTAGTTTTCGCTGGCCACGGCGACGCGGCACGGCGCCGGAGGATCCTTTTCTTTGTCGCGGCCGCCGCCGGATTGCACGAAGACCGTGCCATCGTCGCTGCGGGAAGGCTCGACCCACGCGGCGATGCCTTCTTCGACGAGAAACTTTTGCAGCTTGAGCTGGAACTCGCGTTGCGCACGGAATTGCGCGATGCGATCCTCGAAACTCGGACCGGCGCCGGGAACTTCGGCTTTGGCGAGGTCGGCGAGTTCAGCGTCCGTGTAGCGGTGGGCTTGCGGCTCGAAGCGCTCGGGATTCTCGGGAATGGCCGCCGTGAGAACAAACTTGCCCTTCAGCTGGCCCTTGAACTTGGCGAAGTCCTCTTCTTTGGTAATGGGCGCGTAGACCGCATCGGCGGTGACGGCACCGTCGGTGCCGGGCGTCCAGGCCTTGGCGTACGCGATCAGCGGGAAGGGATGCGGCGCGATGACTTGGACGTTGGTCCGCTCGTTGGACCAGCCGCGGCCGAACGGTCCCCAAGGTTCCAAGTGGACGTTCGCGAGTTGCCATTCCTTCATTTCGTCGGTCGTCCATTTGGCAGCGTCCTTAATGTCGGGCGAGTTGGTGAGGCGCGGGCCGTGGACGTCGGAGAGATAGCTCATGATTTCCATGACCTTGGAAGTTCTGGGACTGAAACCTTCTTCACGGATTTGATGGATGGCCGCCAGGTCCGACTGGCTGACCGCGGGAGCTTGCGCTCCGATGGGAATCACAGCCAAAAGCAGGGCTAGAACAGCGAACACACTCGCATGCTTACGCACAAACGCCTCCGTAATGATTTAACAGCGTCCTTGGAAATGGAGCCGACACAGGGTACCGCGTGCAAGGTGTGTGACGGCAGGGAAGGGACGTGGGTTTCATGGGAGCGGCTGTGAGCGGTGTTTCGTGGGTCGTGTCCGGTGCGCCGTGTTCCGTGAAAAGCCGCCAAATCGTCAACCGCAAGTGAACAGTGAACCGTGCAGTGTGAGCAGAGGGAGAGGAGTGGTGTGTATCCCCACCCGGGATACACAGCGAACTGTGCGTAAGGCAAAGAGGGGATTGGAGTTGCGGTGTTTCGTGGTGTTGGATGCTTACTGGGTGTGGAAAAAGTGGAAAGTGCCTAATGCACGAGCCTTTTAGTACACAAGGACTGAATCTGGACGTTTGCGGGCGGCGCGTTCTTGCTAAGATTTGGCCACTGCTGGCAGTGAAACCCGTTAACAAAAGGCGCACGCTATGAAACGCTTCGTACTGGCAACCCTCGCCGGACTGTTGTTTTGCGGCGCTCCTTTGGCACAAGACAAATCCGCGAGCGGCGACGAGATTCAGATCAAGCAACTGGAGCGCGCGTGGAATCAAGCAGAGGCCAAGCAGGAAGTGAAGGAAGTGTCGTCGCTGCTAGCGGACACGATGGTGTATACGGATTATGACGGCTCGTTCATGAACAAGGCGGAATATATGAAGTGGGTAGTGACGCCGGAGCAGAAAGCCGATCATATCTACGATGAAGGCTTGAGCGTGCAGGTGTACGGCGATGCGGCGGTGGCCACCGGGATTTACCGGGAGACAGGAACAAACAAGGGGAAGCCCTACGTCGTGCGCTCGCGGTTTACGGACACGTGGGTGAAACGCAACGGCGTCTGGCTGTGCGTCGCCAGCCAAAGCACGCTGATCCCGAAGTAAGGACGTTGTCAGACGGACAGGCCGTCAATCAGTAGCGGGACCGCGGCGAGCCCGCGCCGACCTCGACGAGTTCTTCTTCTTCCGCGTGCGCTGGCTGGGCCGGAGCTGCGGCAACAGACGCCGGACGGTTCAACGAGTACAGATAACCAAGAACAACGACGGGAAGGAGCAGCAGCGCATCTCTCCACGCCGAGGGGCGTGAGAGTGAACCGCTGACCAGCGCTGCGAATGCGATCCCGCCCATGAAGTAGGGGAACACGCACTGGTAACAGCTTCTGGCAACTTGTGCGAAGGGCTTGCCGCCGACGAGTCCAATGACCGCCGAGACCAGGGCCGTATTCATTGGGAGATACAGGCTGCCCGCGAGAATGACCAGGGCGACGGGCGAACTGACGGCCCGCGATCCCAGAAGAAGTTGAGAGGCTTGATACGCCAGGCCGGCGCTCACGACGAGGGCCGCGGCGCTAAACGCGACCTGAACGAGACGCGGCTGTTTGGAGGTCCAAAACGATTGCACGAGGGCCGCTGCCAGGGTGATGGCGATGATCTCAGAGAAGCTGCAAACCGCCATGCCCAGGACGAGGAACACAAAATTGGGCGACATCGTTCCCTCAATGCCCGGGATGCGCAGCTTCATGGTTGAGGAGATCGCGGCAAGTCCGAGGAAAATCGCGAATTGAGAGAGGCTGGCGGAAGACCACGATCCTCCGGCGACGAGCAGGATCGCGGCACCGCTACACAGGATCAAGGAGATGTAGGCTTTAGCAGTTCGCGGCATCGATGTTCTCTCCGGTGACATGAGAATGAGTCCGTCCACCGGACTGATTAGTTGCCCCAAACCACGGAGTTACCCCAAACGACAGAGTTACCCCAGACTACGGAGTTGCCCCAGACCACGGAATTGCCCCAGACGACCGAGTTGCCCCAAACGACGGAGTTGCCCCAGACCACGGAGCTGCCCCAGACGGTGGGGTTGGTCCAGACCGTTCCAGGAGCGCCGGCAACCGTGACGGTATTGCTGTTGGGGTCGTACACCGCCGTGGGCGACATCGCGGAACCCACAGTTGCGGGAGCAAGGTCGGTGTTGGCGAGGGCGGCAGAAGCGTCAACCGCTCCCGCGCCTATGGCAAACATGTCCTGCTGGATGGTGTAGGTGACACCACTTCCCAGGTCCGTCGCCGTCGTGTATTGGCCAAAGCCCTTCCAGGCCGTCTTCATCAAGCGGGCTTTTACCTGGTCGGGAGTGAGGGAGGGATTTTGCTGGACAAGCAGAGCCACCACACCGCTGACCACTGGCGTGGCCATGCTGGTGCCGCTCATTCTCATATAGTTTGCCGACCCGAACTGGGAGCCGCAATTCACTCCGGAGCTATCGCAGGGGAAGACTGCGAGTGCCGGATACTCGGTGATGAGAGTGGTATTCGGTGAGGCGAGAAGTGATACGACGGAATTACCCGGGGCGACGAGATCCGGTTTCACAATGTGATCAAACGTCGTGGGGCCTTTCGAGCTGTAACTGGTTACCGTCTGGGCGGCTTGCGAGCCGGAACCGTGGGTGTTGGTGGCGCCGACAGTGATTACGTAGGGATCGTTGCCGGGCGCGCCGATGGTGGCGTATCCGTTCGTGCCCGCCCCGTCGTATTCACCCATGTTGCCGGCCGCGGCCACCACGACGATACCTGCCTGCCACGCGGATTCGACGGCCTGGCAGAGAGGATCGAGGGTGTAGCTCTCAAAAACGCCGCGCGAGAGCGACAGGTTGATGACGCGAATGTTGTACGTATCTTTGAGATTGATGGCTTGCTGAATCGCCGCAATCACCGCGGTGTCCACGCTGGCACCGGTGCTGTCCAGCACGCGCAAGCTGACGATATTGGCTTCCGGGGCGATGCCGCGATAGACGTCCGGGTAGGTGTTCAGGCTGGTGGAATCGTAAGCGTTTCCGGCGACGATACCCGCCACATGCGTTCCGTGACCGTAGGCGTCCGTGGTGGAGGTATCGCCGGGCACAAAGCTCTGGCTATAGACAACGCGAGACGGACTCGCATTTCCATCGGAATTCAGGTCATCAACGGAGCCGACGCCGCTGTCGATGACCGCGACGCCCACGCCGGTGCCATCCCAGCCGTTGGCGGAGGCAATATCTGCGTTGACGGCGGTGACGACGGGGTCCATCGCGCCGCGGATCTTGCGGTTCGGAGAGATGTACGCGACGTCAGAATGAGAAGCGAGGCTGCTCAGATTGGAACCAGCAACCGTCACCAACTGGGCATGAATGAGCGGGATGCTTGACTTCAGCGTGGCGCCGTCCGCGGAGAGGTCCGAGGTGGCAGTTGCATTCTTGAACTGAACGATGACATCGACTGGCTTTCGGGGGTCAACTCCTTGAAGGTCGGGAGCAATCTTGGCGGCAATCTGGGCTTGAAGAGTCGCAGCACCATTCGACGACACGCCAGCGGCAGGTTGCTGCTGGGGGGCGGATTGATCCGCGCCTGCCAGAGGAGACCTTGGGAGAAGCTGGGTGCCATTGGCTGGGCTGGTCGACGAGGCGGCACTTGCACTGTTCTGGCGAAGCTCAGGATGGAACGGCAGGCTCGAGGCGCCGTTCAACGAAGACCGATAGGAACTGGCGCCGAAGGAGTTTCTGGCAGCCGACGGAAGAGCGGGAGCCTGGTCAGGCGCAGTATTCGCTGCTGTTTGAAAGACTTGCGGGCTGCCGCCGGGAACCGAGAGGTGTCCTGTCAATCCGAGACCGGCGAGGAGAAGGGAGGAGCCGATCAGGAGACCCCAGGTGGTGGTCTTTAGGAGTCCGCCATTCTTGTTCTGGGAGTTTTGAGAGGGGCTGAGTGCCATTTTTATTCGTTCTCCAATCAAAATGAGGGCCCGGGACAACCTAGTGGGAAAGGGTCTGTTTCAATGCGGATAGTTATAAGAGCGGGAGGGAAATTGGGTCGATGGTACGGGGGCGGGGTTCGGCTAGTACGCAGGGACAGGTGGAAGTACAGGTGGGCCTCTTAACAAATTCTCATCTCATGCGTTGCACGCTCCCAGGTTCTAGAAACACAGATGAGCGGAAGTTTCCCAGTCCTCTCTAACCAAAGCGGCCGAGGAACTTGGGTCTTGGGGGGCCTCAGCCCTGCGCCACGCGCGTTCAGGAAAAGGGAAGACCTGGAGAGGGGGTGTTCGCGGACGGCTCGCTTCCGATACCAGCGGCCTTCAAGCCTTTGGAGATGACGAAGACAAGGAATTCGTAGCAAAGATAGACGAGGATGATGACGAAGATGGCGCCGAAGATGGAGACGATCATCGGGGCCGGGGTCATTGCGGTGCGGTCGAATCGCCGAGCTTGCGCGGCCGCTTGTTGGGCGAGGAAGCGGTCGCGGCCCATGCTGCGCATCCTGTAAATATCGTGATGGATGTAGGCAGCGAGGCAGATGCCAATCAAGAACAGAGCGATAGAGCGAGCGGCGAGATTGCGATTCACTGTTGGCGAGCCTCGAAAAACATGGGAGGTATATCACGGTTAACTATAGGGGAGGTAGCGGAATCCCCTGAAGGTTCACGCGAACCGCTCCTAGTACGGGAATGACGGCCAGGCATAAAGCGGAGTTCAGCACGGCCGGCAGGTGCGGTCTGGGCGTCCGCGCCTGTTCGACGGAACAGGAGCCGAGCACGGAAAAATTTTTGCGGGGTTGCATTTTGTTCTTGCATGCAGGTGCGAACCTTGTATTCTGCGGATGCGAACTCACTTTACCCAGTGCGCGAGTGAGCATCGCTTAGGAGGACGACTAGTAAAAATTGAGTTCAGTATCGGTTCCCGCCCAGATTCCTTCCACCGCAATATCTACAGCGAAAAAAAGAGTCGCCAAGCTGACGCTCTGGCCGCTTGTGGCGGCGACCTTCTTCATGGTGTCTGGCGGCACCTATGGGACCGAAGAGATTGTGCACGGCGCGGGGTACGGGCGCGGGATCCTCATCATGCTCTTTCTGCCGGTGCTGTGGTGCTTGCCGACAGCGTTCATGATCGGCGAACTTTCGAGCGCGCTGCCGGCGGAGGGCGGTTATTACGCGTGGGTGCGGCGCGGGCTGGGGAATTTCTGGGGATTTCAGGAAGCGTGGCTGTCGCTGGCCGCGAGCATCTTCGACATGGCGATTTACCCGACGCTCTTCGTCTTCTACTTGCAGCAGATGGCGCCGTGGTTTGGCTCGCCGAGCCATGGGGTGTTGGCGGGGCTGTTTGTCGTGGTGACGTGCGCGCTGCTGAACGTGGCAGGGATTCGCGTGGTGGGGCTGACGTCGCTTTGGCTGTTCTTCCTGCTGTCGGCCCCGTTTGCGGTGATGGTGGTGATGGCGCCGTTCCATGCGGGAACAGCGGTCGGCGGCGGGCACGCCACAGGTGAAGCGGCCGGGTTGGGCGTGCTGGGCGGCGTGCTGGTGGCCATGTGGAATTACATGGGGTGGGACAACGCGTCGACGATCGCGCAGGAGGTCGAGCGGCCGCAGCGCACCTATCCGCGCGCGATGATCGCCGCGGTGGTGCTGGTGGCGCTGACGTACGTGCTGCCCTTCCTGGCCGTGTACTTCACGGGGATTCCGGCGGAGACGTTTGGGACGGATGGCGCGTGGGCCACCGTGGCTGGGCTCATCGGCGGCAAGATTTGGGGTTTCGAGTGGCTGCGCTTCTTGATTGTCGTCGGCGGGATGATGAGCGCGTTCGGCATGTTTAACGCGCTGGTGATGAGCTACTCGCGCCTGCCGCTGGCGATGGCGCGCGACGGCATGCTGCCGAAGGTCTTTGGGAAGACCAGCGCACGAACCAATGCGCCGTGGGTAGCCATTCTGGTTTGCGCGTCGTGCTGGGGGTTTTGCCTGGGGCTGGGCTTTAGGCGGCTGGTAACGTTGGACATTATGTTGTATGGCGCGAGCTTGATGCTCGAGTTTGTCACGCTGGTCGTGTTGCGCATTCGCGAGCCAGAACTGAAGCGCGAGTTCAAGGTTCCCGGCGGGCTGGCGGGCGCGATTTCCTGCGGCGTGTTTCCGCTACTGCTGATGAGTTTGGCCATGATGGAAAGCGAGCACGAGTCTGTTCTAGGAATGAACGGGCTGCTGTTTGGCGGGTTGATGATCGCGGCCGGCTTTGTGCTTTATTTGATCACGAAGCCCTTGCGCCGCTCTCTGGTGGAGCCCGTGGCCACGCCGAACGCCGTGACCGGCGACTAAGAGAAGTCGCTCGCCAGAAGTTGCACTGCTGCTATACTCCACCGTTCGTTGCATCACTCGAGAAAACTCCATTGCGTAGGGAGAAGAGACCGTGAAGAACTTGCGGTGTTTTGTGCTAGTGCTGCTCGTGGCCGGCGCCGGTGTGTGCCTGTGCTTGACCGCTGTGGCTTCGCCGCAAGCAGGACCATCCTTCGACCAGAAAATCTTTGCAGGGCTGCATTGGCGCTCGATTGGGCCATTCCGCGGAGGCCGCGCGCTGGCCGTGACCGGAGTGCGGGGCCAGCCGGATGTGTATTACTTCGGGTCGGTGGGCGGAGGCGTCTGGAAAACGAATGATGCGGGCCGCACCTGGAAGCCGATCTTTGATGCGCAGCCGATTGCTTCGATTGGCGCGATTGCCGTGGCGCACTCGAATGCCAACGTGATTTACGTGGGCTCGGGCGAAGCCGACATGCGCTCCAGTATTTCTTACGGCAACGGCATGTACAAGTCCACCGACGCGGGCAAAACCTGGACGCACATCGGACTCGAGGATTCGCGCCAGATTGCGCGCATTGTGGTGGACCCGGACGACCCGGATCGCGTGTTTGTCGCGGCCTTGGGACATGCCTATGGGCCAAACAAAGAGCGCGGCGTTTTTCGCTCCACGGACGGTGGCCAAACGTGGAAGCAGGTTCTTTTTCACGACGAAGACACCGGCGCGATTGACCTCGCGATGCAGCCAGGAAACTCGAAGCTGATGTTTGCGGCGTTGCTGCAGACGCGCCGGCCGCCCTGGAGCATCTATCCGCCTTCGAAAGGCCCGGGGACTGGCCTCTATCGTTCGCGCGACGGCGGCGAGCATTGGGAGCAACTGACCGGGCACGGACTGCCCGCGGAAGAGTTGGGACGCATGGGCATTGCCTTTGCGCCCAGCAATCCGCAGCGCCTCTATTTGATTGCCGATGCCAAGGAAGGCGGGATGTACCGCTCAGACGACGGCGGCGAAAATTGGCAGCGCGTTTCGAAAGACGCGCGCATTTGGGGGCGCGGCTGGTACTTCTGCGAAGTCAGCGTGGATTCGATGGATCCGGAAACCGTGTATGTGCCAAATACTTCGCTCTATCGTTCGCGCG
>Ga0335079_10008956_pt1 | contig 11407 bp, 7 predicted proteins | sample Lox_Sample_33_FD_206719 | JGI IMG/M metagenome (GOLD analysis project Ga0335079, IMG submission 206719) | Soil microbial communities from Loxahatchee National Wildlife Refuge, Florida, United States - Lox_Sample_3.3 | ecosystem: Environmental > Terrestrial > Soil > Wetlands | place: USA: Florida... | reverse complement strand
AAAAGTCGGATGTGATCCGCCCTAGCGCTTCGGCTGGTGGGTTAGCTTGGATTTCTCATACGCGGCCAGTTGGGGGCGGTGAACGCGGCCGTCGACGGCGGATTTTAGCGGTTGGAGCCGGTCTCGCGAGCGTGTTGGACCGCTGTCATTCGCGGTTCATGCAAGACGAGTCCGGGGGTTGTATGCGCCCTGAATGCGAGTCCCTCGGAACGCGCCTCAGGCTGGGAGAAACAGCGTCCGGATTTTCGGCGCGGCGTTCGGTCAGCCGGAGCCGAAGGCACGTTGAAGATAGAGGTAGGCGAGCTCGAACTCGACTTTGTTGGGGCATCCCGAGGCGAGGGCGAAGTGGATGCGGCGAACGCTGGTGCGTACTTGTGCGCCGAGCTTGAACAGCTTGAGGCGAATGGTCTGCACGGCGGCGTCGGCGAACTGAGTATGGCGCAGGCCGATGCGGCGCAGGGTGTCGACGAGGACATAGGCCATTGCCGAAAACCACATGCGCAGCTGGTTGGCCTGCATCGTTGCGGAGGACATGCGATCGGCAAAGAGCTCGAACTGCTCGCCGATGCGGTTCTCGGCCTCGCCGCGGGCGCAGTATAGATCCTCGTAGAGGGCGCGGGCGTCATCGGCGATGCGGGTACGTTTGAGCGAGGTGACGACGAAGCGCGGATTGGCGCCTTCCAACGTGTGCTCGGCCTTGCCGACGACGCGCCGCGCGCGGCTCCAGCTGTCGATTGTGCGATAGGAGAAGTCGCGGAATACCCGTGCGGGCTTGCCTGACATCAGACATAACTGCTTCGCCGTGGCGAGCGCCTCGCCGAGCGCCGCCTCCAGTCGGGTGTTGCGCGCCAAGCCGAACACGTAGTCGACGCCCTTCGCCTCGCACCACTGCATCAGTGCGTCATTGGAAAAGCCGCTGTCGCCACGCAGGATGATGCGCACCCGCGGCCACTTTTGGCGAATCTGCGCAACGATGCGCGCCACCTCCTCGATCGCGCCATCGCTGCCGGCGACGTTCGCACGCCGCTGCCGGGCCAGCAGCAGGTGCCGCCCGCAGAACACGTAGAGCGGCAGATAGCAGTATTCATCGTAGTAGCCGTGGAAGAAGCGGCCCTCCTGCCCGCCGTAGAGCGGCAGGTCGGTATTGTCGAGATCGAGCACGATCTCGTGCGGCGCACGCTCATGCGCCTCGAGGAAAAGCTCGACGAGCAACTTATCGACCCGCGCTCCATCGCAATCGATCTTGTGATACTTCGAACCATGACGCTTCGGCGTATGCTCAAGGCGATTGAGCGTGCTCTTGCCCGCCAAAGCTTCGCAGTCCGACCGCAGCACCGGATGCAGTTTCCCCGCTAGTACCGCAAAGGTCGGATCCTTGCGCAGCTCGTCGTGATCGTTGAGGTCCTCGTAGCCCAGCGCCAGGCCGAAGATCCGCTGCCCCAACAGCGTCTCGACCTGGTGTTCGACATAGCGAGGGTCGCGCCGGTCGCAGAAGCACTGGGCAAACCGACGCACCAGCCCGAGGCCGCGATCCAAATGCCCCAAGAGCAGCGCTCCCGCGTTCGATGTGATATCGCCGCCATCGAAACCGGCCACCACCGCACGCCGCTCGACCGCTTCAAACTCGAACACCTTCGCGCTACACTCTGTCTGCATCGGGGCATCTCCTTGGATCAGAGCAAAACTGTTGCGGCACAACAATTTTCTCAGAGTCCGCGCCCCGATGCGCTTCAATAGTTTGAGAAATCCAGGCTAGCACCTGAAATTTATTGTGGCCGATATGACCGCTCGGCATGAAGCGGTCGACGACCTCCGCGCCGGAGGCATGAATCTCTTTTCGCTGCGGGGCGTAAGTGTCATTGGTCTTCTGTTTGTCGGCGTTGGTACCCGGCATGTTGGAGAGAATGACATGCGCCTTGCCCTTGAGCTTCGCGAGATGCGCGATCGCCTCGGGGTCTTCAAACTCGTAAAGCGCGCAATAGGCGTCGCCGCCGTCGTTGAGAGCTTCGTCAGACAGCGTCGTGAGCGCCTCGATCATCTGGCCGGCGAGATCGACACGCAACGGATCGCCCGGTTTGTCGATGTGCGCTTCAAGAGCGCTTGCCATCGATCCGGCCGGCGAGCCGTCCGTCAAAACATGCGCCGTCGCCTGCGTCGCGAGAATCCCGCGATTGAAATAGGCCGACAGCGTGCCGTAGTTCGGACTGAGCTGAATCTGGTTCGATATGACCGGGCCGTACGGCATGGGTTGGAGATTGCCGGGCGTGCCTGCCATCGGAACGATCTTGTATTTGTAGGTGCCGCCTCGCTTGGCGTAGACGTCCTTCCAGAAGAACTTTTGCACTGGGTCATCGGCCGTGGTGCGCCCTGGCGTCGCCTGCTGACCAGAGAAAGTCGCCATCGCGGGCAGGCAGGTCTCCGTGCCGGCGCGGACATCGATCCGATAGATCGCAAAACCCAGGCAGTTCGGCAGCTTTCCACCCAACGTCCAGGCCACCACCGCCATATCATTGTTGGCAAATGCGACTGCCTTCATTGCTGCCTCCCGAATTGGGCCCACCGCCAAATCTCGCAAACCGCCGGCGTGCCGCGCGGGGCTCGGTCAACGGCTTGGCCGAGGGGTCGCGCCGAACCACGTACGCTAGAATTCTTGCCTTAGAGACATTACAGAATTGTGATGGCGCGTCCCGTTCGTCCCCCAGGAACGGTGGGGAACCGGGCCAAGGTGTGCTGTGCTAGCATTTCCCGGCCACCACGCTTTTTGACATCGTGAACGCATCGACGTCCCGCAACGCCATCGTGTTGCGCGGAGAGGCACTCCCGTTTTCGAGCAGCGGGACTCCAGGCGATGCCGCAGCATCACCCAACATTTCCAATGCTCCCGGTGTACACCAGGGGCGTAGGCCCCTCCCCGCGCTTTGGACTTGACTAGCGCCCGTCGCGCCGGCGCGCCTCGGCCTCGAGCCGGGTCACCACCTTGAGATAGGTCAGCATCGGATAAAGCGCCGAGAACAGCGCCAGCGCGATGCCGTAAGGCCCCTCGCGATAGCCTTTGCGCGCGACATAGGATTTCCAGGCGCGGCTGAACATACGGCGAAAGGAAGAGCGGAAGACCGGGATCTGGCCCCTCTCGATGGCATCCGCCGCGGCCGCGTCGCTATAGCTGTTGAGGCGGCGGAACATGTCGCTGAGATCGCGGTCGACATAGTGGTCGATCGGATGCTCGAGCTTGCGGCGCTCGCCGGTATAGCGCACGGGCGGATGGACGCGGCCCCTGCCCCAGATCTTGCCGCCGGGCCGATAGAGCGCCGCGCGCATGGCGGCGCCGTTGTAGGCGCCCCAGCCGAAGCGGATGAGCTTGCCGCCGACATGATTGGCGATCGGGATCAGGAAATAGGCATCGCCCGGCGTTGCCGCGATCACCCGCCGTACCTCTTCGGCAAGGCCCGGCGTCACGCGCTCATCGGCATCGACCTCGATCACCCAGTCGCCCCGGCAAGCGGCGACCCCGGCGCTGCGGCGCTCGCCTTCGAGCGGCCAGGCGCCCTCGACGACCCTCGCGCCGAAGCCCTTGGCGATCTCGGCCGAGCGGTCGGTGGAGCGGTCGAGCGCGACGACGATCTCATCGGCAAAGCGCAAGGTCTCGAGGCATTCGGCCAGCTGCCGCTCCTCGTTCCGCGCCACCACCAGCGCCGAGAGCTTGGGCGCCGGCGCGGCCGGGGCGGCGGCTCTATCCAGGGCGGTCATGGCCTGAGTTTTAGCATAGCTGCCGTTCCGGTGCTGGAGCCGGGCGCCATTGTCACTTAGAGCGATTCTTCCTAAGCTCGGCCAAGCCGAAAAAAACCCGGGGAGATGGGCATGCAGCTCGCCCAGGTGACGCTCGAAGACAAATACACCCTGACATCGGGCCGCATCTACCTCTCCGGCGTCCAGGCGCTGGTAAGGCTGCCGATGATGCAGCGCCAGCGCGACCTGGCGGCAGGCCTCAACACCGGCGGCTTCATTTCGGGATATCGCGGCTCGCCGCTCGGCACCTACGACTATGCCCTCTGGCAGGCGCGGCGCCTGTTGCGCGAGAACAACATCCATTTCCAGCCGGGGATCAACGAGGACCTCGCCGCCACCGCCGTCTGGGGCAGCCAGCAGGTCAATCTGTTTCCGGGCGCTACGGTCGACGGCGTCTTCGGCATCTGGTACGGCAAGGGCCCGGGTGTCGACCGCTCGGTCGATCCGCTGAAGCACGGCAACACCGCCGGCACCTCGCCGCATGGCGGCGTCCTCGCCATCGCCGGCGACGACCATGGCTGCCAATCCTCGACGCTGGCGCATCAGAGCGAGCAGATCTTCGAAGCGGCGATGCTGCCGATCCTCAACCCGGCGACGGTGCAGGAATATCTCGATTTCGGGATTTACGGCTTCGCCCTCTCGCGCTTCTCCGCCTGCTGGGTCGGCTTCAAGGCGATCGCCGAGACCGTCGAGAGCAGCGCTTCGGTCCATGTCGATCCGTTGCGGCTCTCTATCGTGCTGCCGCAGGATTTCGAGATGCCGCCGGGCGGGCTCGGCATGCGCTGGCCCGACCCGCCGCTCGAGGCCGAGCGGCGCCTGCACGGGCCGAAGATGGCGGCGGTCGCGGCTTTCGCCCGTGCCAATCCCATCGACCGGCTCGAGATCGATCCGCCCGCGGCGCGGTTCGGCATCATCACCACCGGCAAGGCCCATCTCGATGTCCGCCAGGCGCTGGCCGATCTCGGCCTCGACGACAAGGCGGCCGCCGCGCTTGGCATCCGCCTCTACAAGGTGGGGCTGACCTGGCCGCTCGAGGCGTCGGGCGCGCGGCGCTTCGCCGAAGGGCTGAGCGACGTGCTCGTCGTCGAGGAGAAGCGCGGCTTCATCGAGGGCCAGCTCGTCCGCCTGCTCTACAACCTCGATGCCGCGCGCCGTCCCACCGTCGTCGGCAAGGCGGATGAGAGCGGCGCGCCGCTGCTGCCGAGTGCCGGCGAGCTGACGCCGACCATGGTGGCGCGCGCCATCGTGCTGCGCTTGAAGCGGCTTGGCGAGGAGAGCCCGCATCTGACGCAGCGCCTGGCGCGGCTCGAATCCTTCGACAAGATGCTCGACGCGAAGCCGCTGATGACGCAGCGCACGCCGTTCTTCTGCTCGGGCTGCCCGCACAATACCTCGACGCGCGTGCCCGAAGGCAGCCGCGCCCAGGCCGGCATCGGCTGCCACGCCATGGCGATGTATGTGCCGTCGCGGCACACCGCGACGATCACGCATATGGGCGGCGAAGGCGCCAACTGGATCGGCCAGGCGCCCTTCACCAGCGAGAAGCACGTCTTCCAGAATCTCGGCGACGGCACCTATTCGCATAGCGGCCTTCTCGCCATCCGCGCCGCCGCCGCCTCCGGCGTCAACATCACCTACAAGGTGCTGTTCAACGACGCCGTCGCCATGACCGGCGGCCAGCCGGTCGAGGGCCAGCTCAACGTCGCGCAGATCACGCGGCAAGTGGCGGCCGAAGGCGCCAAGCGCGTCGTCGTCGTCACCGACGAGCCGGAGAAATATCCGAGCGATGTCGGCTTCGCCCCTGGCGTCACCGTGCGCCATCGCGACGAGCTCGACCAGGTGCAGCGCGAGCTGCGCGACACGACCGGCCTTACCGTGCTGGTCTATGACCAGACCTGCGCCGCCGAGAAGCGGCGCCGGCGCAAGCGCGGCCAGTTCCCCGACCCGCCGAAGCGCGTCTTCATCAACGAGGCCGTCTGCGAAGGCTGCGGCGATTGCTCGGAGAAATCGAACTGCGTCTCGGTGAAGCCGGTCGAGACCGAGTTCGGGCGCAAGCGCGCGATCGACCAGTCGAATTGCAACAAGGATTTCTCCTGCCTCAAGGGCTTCTGCCCGAGCTTCGTTACGGTTCACGGCGGCCAGCCGCGCAAGCTGAAGAAACCCGCCACCGCCGTCGCCGAGGATCCGTTCGAGCACTTGCCGCTGCCGCAGCAGCGGCCGCTCGGCGAAGCCTATGGCATCCTCATCACTGGCATCGGCGGCACCGGCGTCATCACCGTGGGCGCGCTGCTCGGCATGGCGGCGCATCTCGAAGGCAAGGGCTGCACGGTGCTCGACTTCACCGGTCTCTCGCAGAAGAACGGCGCGGTGATGAGCCATGTGCGCCTCGCGCCGCGGCCCGAGGATCTCCACGCCGTGCGCATCGCCGCCGGCGGCGCCGATCTGCTGCTCGGCTGCGACATGGTGGTGGCGGCGAGCCCCACGGCGCTGTCGCGCGTCGAGAACGGCGTCACCCGCGCCATCGTCAACTCCTATCTCGCACCGACCGCGGCCTTCGTCGTCAATCCCGACATCGATTTCGAGACGCTCGCCATGCAGCGTGCGCTGAAGGCGGCGGCGGGCGATGGCGGCGCTGAGTTCCTCGACGGCACCGGCCTCGCCACGGCGCTGATGGGCGACAGCATCGCCACCAACCTGTTCATGCTGGGCTATGCCTTCCAGAAAGGCCTGGTGCCGCTCAGCCTCGACGCGATCGAGCGCGCCATCGAGCTCAACGGCGTTGCGATCGAGATCAACAAGCGCACCTTCGCCTGGGGGCGCCTCGCCGCGCATGACCGCGCCAAAGTCGAGGCGCTGGTCCGGCCCGCTTTGCGCGACGAAGCGCCGGCGCCGCAAAGCCTCGCCGAGCTCGTCGAGCGCCGCGCGCAGTTCCTTACCGCCTACCAGAACGCCGCCTATGCCACGCGCTACCGCAGCGCCGTCGCCGCCATCGAGGCCGCGGAAAAGACCCGCGGCCGCGGCCTTACCGGCCTCGCCGAAGCGGCCGCCAAGGGCCTCTTCAAGCTCATGGCCTATAAGGACGAATACGAGGTGGCGCGGCTCTATACCGACGGCGAATTCCTGAAGAAGCTGCACCAGCAATTCGAAGGCGATTTCACTCTCGAATTCCATCTGGCGCCGCCGCTTTTCGCCCGCCGCGATCCCGTCACCGGCGAGCTGCAGAAGAGCGGCTATGGCGGCTGGGTGTTCAGCGCCTTCAAGCTGCTGGCCGGTCTCCGGCGGCTGCGCGGCACCACCTTCGACATCTTCGGCCACACCGCCGAGCGGCGCATGGAGCGCCGGCTCATCGCCGAGTACGAGGCGACGCTGCAGAAGCTGGCCGAGGGATTGACGCCGGACAACCACGCCCTCGCCGTCGAGATCGCGCGCCTGCCGGAGCAGATCCGCGGCTTCGGCCACATCAAGGAGCGCAACCTCGCGAAGGCCAAAGACCGCGAGGCCAGCCTCCTCGCCGCCTTCGCGGCTCCGACGCCGCGCGCGACGGCGGCGGAATAAGGCGCAACGCGAAGCCGCAGCGCCGCCGGTGCCCAGCCCCGCCAACAGCCGCAGCGCCGCAGAGCTGCTCGTCGCCACGCTCGAAGCGCACGGCGTCGACCGCGTCTTCTGCGTCCCGGGCGAGAGCTATCTCGCCGTGCTCGACGCGCTCTACGGCCGCCCGATCGAGGTCATCACCTGCCGCCATGAAAGCGGCGCCGGCTTCATGGCGGTGGCCGACGCAAAGCTCACCGGCCGGCCCGGCATCTGCTTCGTCAGCCGCGGCCCCGGCGCCGGCAATGCCGCGATCGCCGTGCACACGGCGCAGCAGGATGCGGCGCCCCTGGTGCTCTTCGTCGGCCAGATCGAGCGCAAGGACCGCGGCCGCCGCGCCTTCCAGGAGGTGAATTACGACCGCACCTTCGGCGACATGGCAAAGCTCGTCGTCGAGGTGAGCGATCCCGCGCGCCTCGCCGAAGCGACCGCGCGCGCCTTCCAAGCGGCACTCGCCGGGACGCCCGGCCCCGCGGTCGTCGTGCTGCCCGAAGACATGCTGACCGAGCCGACCGAGGCCGCGGTCGCGACGCCGCGTGCGCTGCCGCTCGCCGTTCCTGCCGGCGCGGTCGTGGCGGATGCGGCCGAGCGGCTGCGCCGCGCCCAGCGCCCGCTCCTCATCGCCGGCAGCCGGCTGGCGTCGCCGCAAGGCCGCGCCGCGCTCCGCGCGGCGATCGAGCGCTGGCAGGTGCCGGTGGCCGTCAGCTTCCGCCAGCAGGATCTGCTCGACAACGACCATCCGCTGTTCGCCGGGCATTTGGGCTATCTCATTCCCAAGCGTCAGGTCGACACCTACGGCGAAAGCGATCTCATTCTCGCCATCGGCACCCGCCTCGGCGACGTGACGACGCAGGGCTATGTCCTGCCTGCGGCGCCGCGCCCGCGCCAGACCTTGATCCACGTCTATGACGACCCGGCGATGCTGGGCTCCGTCTACGAGGCCGATCTCGCCATCGCCGCCGACCCGGCTGCCTTTCTCGCCGCGCTTGCCGCCGAAGCCCCGTCGCCCAGCAGCCCGGCGCCCGGCTGGAGCGCCAGGCTGCACGGCCTCTGGACCGAGATGGCGACATGGCGGCCGGTCGCGGCGGGGGACGGCATCGTCTTCGGCAGCGTCATTGCCGCGCTGGCGCCGCGCGTCGGCGCCGACGCCGTCTTCACCACCGATGCCGGCAATTTCGGCGGCTGGCTCGCGCGCTACTTTCCGTTCCGCGCCTCGCAGCGCCTGTTGGGCCCGATCTCCGGCGCCATGGGCTTCGGCGTTCCCGCCGCGGTTTCGGCGGCGTTGCGCCTGCAGCGCCGCGTCATTTGCCTCGTCGGCGATGGCGGCATGCTGATGACCGGAAACGAGCTCGCCGTCGCCGTCCAGCACAAGCTGCCGCTGCTCGTCATCGTCTCCAGCAACGGCAGCTACGGAACGATCCGCCTGCATCAGGAAAAGGCGTTTCCCGGCAGGCGCATCGCGACCGACCTCGTCAATCCCGATTTCGCGAAGCTGGCCGAAGCCTTCGGTGCGACCGGCATCCGCGTCGAGCGCGAAGCGGAGATCGAGCCCGCGCTCGATTGGGCGCTCGCCGTGCCGGGGCCGGCCCTCATCGACGTGCAGACGAGCCTCGAGCACATTTCGGCCTTCACCACCCTCGGCGCCCTGGCGGCCGCGCACCGAGGGTAGCCTTTTCCTCCGGCAACGGGAGCGGTACCCTTTATTGCTGCCGAGGAGGTGAGCATGGCGACGAGCGAAAGCGACAGCCTCTACACCGTCGAAAGCCGCGAGATGGTGGCGGCGACGCCGGATCTGCGCATGGTGGTCCTGACGCTCGCGCCGGGGCAGGAAGTGCCCTGGCACTGGCACAGCGCGGTCAACGACCACATCATCTGCCTCGAGGGCCCGATGGTGGTGGAGACGCGGGCGCCACGCGAGGTTTTCGAGCTCGCTCCCGGCCAGCGCTGCACCGTGCCCGCCCGGCGCGCCCATCACGTCAGCGGCAAGGCGGGCGGCCCATGCAAGTTTGCCATCCTTCAGGGGATCGGCACCTACGATTTCAATCCGGTCGGCGGCTGACACCGTAAGGTTGGTGTATTCCAGCACCGGTTAAAGCGCCCATTCGGTCGCGCTAACCTCTCTTTGAAGTAAGTGGACAGGGCACCCCTCCCCGTACCACAGTGTCGCCATTCAGCAACGAGCCGGGTCCATGCGCATCCTCAAAGTCGCGGCTTCTGCCGCCCTAATCGCCCTCGTGCCCTTCGCCGGGTCTGTCACCGCCGCCGACAACAGCGATGTCGGCCTCAATCTTTTCTCCGAGGTTTTCGAGCAAGTCCGCGCCAATTACGTCGAGCCGGTCACCGACAAGCAGCTCGTCGAAGGCGCCATCAAAGGCATGCTCGGATCGCTCGATCCGCATTCCAACTATATGGACGCCAAGGAATATCGCGAGATGCAGGTGCAGACCCGGGGCGAGTTCGCCGGGCTCGGCATGCAGGTCACGATGGAAAACGGCCTGGTCAAGATCATCTCGCCGATCGACGACACCCCGGCGGCTCATGCCGGGCTGAAGCCGGGCGACCTCATTCTCGCGATCGACAAGCAGCCGGTCAGCGACATGTCGCTGTCGGACGCGGTCGACAAGCTGCGCGGGTCGGTCGGCACGCAGGTCATGCTGACCGTTCGCCGGCAGGGCGTCGACCCCTTCGAGGTGACGCTGACCCGCGCCGAGATCCATGTCGAGCCGGTGAAATATCACATGGAAGGCCACGACATCGGCTACATCCGCATCACCAGCTTCAGCGAGCGCACCAGCAGCACGCTCGAGACCGCGATAAAGTCGCTGAAGCAGCAAGCGGGCGACCAGCTCGCCGGCATCGTTCTCGATCTGCGCAACAATCCCGGCGGCCTGCTCGATCAGGCGGTTGCGGTCAGCAACGCCTTTCTCGACCAGGGCGACATCGTTTCGATCCGCGGCCGGCGCAGCCAGGACAGCCGGCGCTTCGAGGCGCAGCCGGGCCGCGACCTCGTGCGCGGCCTGCCCATGGTCGTGCTGATCAATGGCGGATCGGCGTCGGCCTCCGAGATCGTGGCCGGCGCGCTCAAGGATCATCACCGCGCGATCCTGCTGGGGACACGCAGCTTCGGCAAAGGCTCGGTCCAGACGGTGCTGCCGGTCAAGGAAAGCGGCGGCGCCATCCGGCTGACCACGGCGCTCTACTACACCCCGTCCGGCCGCTCGATCCAAGGAACCGGCATCGAGCCCGACGTGGTCGTCGAGCCCGCGAAGATCGAGAACACGCCGACCGAAGGCCGGCTGCATGAGGCCGACCTGCGCGGCGCCCTCAAGAACACCGACGCGGAGGCGCTGGAGAAGGGGCAGGTCCCGCAAGCCAGCGCGCCCAAGCCGGCCGACCACAGCGACGCCAATACCAAGACGGTCACCACGACTCAGCCGCCACCCAATGTGCCGCCCGGGACAAAGCCTTTGCCGAAGGCCGACGCTGGTGCGCTCGATCCCAACTTGATCGGCACCGACCAGGACTACCAACTCGTCCGCGCCGTCGACCTGCTGCGCGGCGTCACCCTGTTCAAGAAACTCGCGGCGCAATAGTCGCGCGAGGCCGCGGTGCAGCTCCCCTCTCCCCTTGCGGGAGAGGGTCGGGGTGAGGGGGCGGTGGAGGCTAGCCGGAGAGGAGCGGCTCTCGCGGTTGCTGCGCAACCGCTGTCGCCGCCGCGGACGAATGCGCTGGGCGCATTCGCCTAGAGATGTGCAATCACCGCTTTGGCGGCGTTGGTGATGCTCACATCGGTGGCGGAGACGCTGATCGCCTCGTTGTACCACTGATCGACCGCCTGCATGAGCACGAGGCTGCCGCGCTTTCTGAGATCGGCACCGACAATGGCCTCGAGCGAGCGCAGCCGCGCGAAGAATTTGCGCGTTGCCGCCTTGCGCCGCTCATCCACCGATGTGGCCGCGGCAGGGCGAGGCGGCGCCGCCGTGGGACGCGGCGGCTGCGCGGCGGGACGGGGCGCCTGCCCGGCGCTGGGAAT
>Ga0335079_10008955_pt1 | contig 11408 bp, 12 predicted proteins | sample Lox_Sample_33_FD_206719 | JGI IMG/M metagenome (GOLD analysis project Ga0335079, IMG submission 206719) | Soil microbial communities from Loxahatchee National Wildlife Refuge, Florida, United States - Lox_Sample_3.3 | ecosystem: Environmental > Terrestrial > Soil > Wetlands | place: USA... | reverse complement strand
TCACCCCTGAATCGCGCTATTTCTGCCTGTTTCTGCCTTCACTTTGTTCAGTTCATCCAGAATTTCCCTTCTGAATTTCTGCCGCCTCACTTCATACGCATCGGCATCAGGACCGGTGCCACAGTAAAACTTTTTAGCCTTGGTCAAATCACCCTTTGCCATATCCAGCTTACTGGCCAACTCACGTACTGCCGCATCCGCACACTTTTCGTCATTCTCCATCTCATCTGGTGAATAGCCGTGGCTTTTGGCCCTGTGCGGCATTAACTGCCACACACCGAGCGCGCCTTTTTCCGACACCGCCTTTGCGGAAAGACCGTGTCCTCCGGTTTCCGCCAGGTCCATGGGCATGAAAGAAGTGCCCAATGTTTTTACGTAACAGAGTGCCGTCAGCCAGCGTGCCCGCTCCGGAACGGTATAGCGCGAAAATGCAGCCGCTATGGCCGGAACCTGCCTTTTTCTCTCTTCCAGATTGGTCCCTTTTTCCATTACCCGACGAATCTCTCTGTCAAGTTCCAACTCCCCGGCAACCGGTTGTGATTGCGCCTGCCGCATGTGCGATTGGTCACAGAATACCCCTAGCAGCAGCAATCCTGCCAAAATCATGAATGTTTTTTTCATATAACTTTTTTGTCTGGGTTTTCAGCTTTGCCGGACGGTCCGAGGACCCTCAATAATTCGGATACAAAGGAGCAATAAAAATGATGGCTAAAATGTTCGAAAGGCAGCGACTCGGGCGCACGTAACGCACAACAACGAACGACGGACTTTCGCATCTTTCGTGAGTCCCGGCAGCGCCGCTCCCTGACTAAGCCACTGTTTGATCACACCTCTGTTTCTATTTCCGGCCAAACCTCCTTTCTTTTAATTTGGAAGCCCGTTTCTGTCATTTTGCAGAAACGAGGCTTCTCCAGGACATGGGAAAAAATCGCAAACCATGCTACTCCCAAAACGCCGAAAGGACCAATGAGGTCCTTTCTTTATTACTAGTAGAAACAAGATACAAACTGTATAACATATATATTCTGCTTGTCAAATGACTATTTTCAATTTTCCATTAATCTCCATTTACAATTATCGCTTATTATTCAGCCAGATAGTTCCTGACACAATCATTTCCCCCAATTTATTCCTGCAATTTCACCCCCATGACCTCGGCAACGGTATGGATATCCTTATCGCCGCGGCCTGAAAGACAGACGACGATGGTCGCGTCCTCTGAGAGGGTCGGCGCCAGCTTCAGGACATGGGCAATGGCATGGGAGGACTCCAGGGCAGGCAATATCCCCTCTTCCAGGGTCAGGATCTTGAATCCTTCCAGCGCTTCCTCATCGGTGATTGAAACATAAGAGGCGCGGCCTGTGTCCTTGAGCCAGGCATGTTCGGGACCGACACCAGGATAATCGAGACCCGCCGAAATGGAATGGGCGTTGGCTATCTGGCCGAATTGGTCCTGAAGGAGATAGGTCTTGTTTCCGTGCAGGACCCCGACCGCGCCGGCGCAGAGCGGCGCAGCGTGCCTGCCCGAGGCGATGCCGTAACCCGCCGCCTCCACCCCGATCATACGCACTTCCGGATCATTGAGAAATGGATAGAAGAGTCCCAGCGCATTGCTTCCCCCCCCTACCGCCGCAACCAGATAATCGGGGAGCCTTCCCTCCGCTTTTTTGTGCTGGACTCGGGTTTCTCTTCCGATGACCGATTGGAAGTCCCGGACCATCCTGGGGTAGGGATGGGGACCGGCTGTAGTGCCGATCACATAGAAGGTGCTATGCACATAGGTGACCCAGTTGCGCAACGCCTCGTTCATGGCGTCCTTGAGAGTCGCGGTACCGGCGGATACAGGAGTTACTGTGGCCCCCAAAAGTTTCATACGGAAGACATTCATCGACTGGCGGTGAATATCTTCCACTCCCATGAATACCTCGCACTTCATATCCAAAAGCGCCGCCACAGTGGCGGTAGCAACGCCATGCTGGCCGGCGCCGGTTTCGGCAATGACCCGTTTTTTTCCCATTCGTTTCGCCAGGAGTCCCTGGCCGATGGTGTTGTTGATCTTGTGGGCGCCGGTATGGTTCAGGTCCTCTCTTTTCAGGTAGATCTTCGCTCCGCCCAGGCGGCGGGTCAGCTTCTCGGCGAAATAGAGGGGATTGGGGCGCCCGACGTAGTTTCGCAGGTAGTAAGCAAACTCCTCCTTGAACTCCTTGTCGTTCTTGTAATGGTTATAGGCCTCTTCCAACTCCAGAAGCGCCGGCATCAGCGTCTCCGGGACATACCTTCCACCGAACTCGCCGAAGTGGCCATGTTTGTCTGGTAATCGCATTTACGCATATCTCCTGTCGCAGCAGGGTAGCTCCTGCCGACAATAATCGCCACAGAGGTAGAACTCAAGATGTTTACACTCCTTTGGCTTTTTTAATAAACTCCCTCACTTTCTCCTGATCTTTTCTCCCCGGAGACTCCTCAACCCCGCTGGAAACATCCACGGCGTATGGATTTACCCTCTCCACCGCCTCACGGACATTGCCGGGAGTGAGCCCCCCAGCCAGAATGATCGGTCGGCAATCAGCGACCGTATGTGCATACTCCCAGTTGAAAGAAAGACCTGTGCCTCCGAACACATGGGGAGAATATGCGTCCAGCAGGACCCCGGCAACATGGTAATCCTTAACTGGGATGAGGCTGGATATGTCCCTGACGCGAAACGCCTTGATAATCCTACGCCTTATCAGTTCACAGTAGTCCGGCGGCTCATCGCCGTGAAGCTGGACGAGATCGAGGCGGCACCGGTCAGCCGTATTGTTGATAAAACCCGCATCAGCGTTGACAAACAGCCCTACCACCTGCACAAAGGGGGGGAGTTCGCTTATGATCGACTCAGCCCGCTCCGTTGACAAATATCGGGGAGATTTCTCATGAAAAACAAACCCTAGGGCGTCCGCCCCGGCCTGCACCGACTGAAGCGCATCATCCAGGCTGGTTATGCCGCAAATCTTGACCCTGACCATAACTAAAATCCCAAATTGCAGGCAGCAATATTCAAATCTATTCTCAGGTTAAACCCAGGAGCTCCCGCAGCTTCGTGCCGATATCTCCCTCGCGCATGAGTGATTCACCGACTAGGAATGCCTTTGCCCCTGCGCCTGCCAACAGTTCAATATCTTTCCTGGTATTTATGCCGCTCTCGGCAACAATCAACCGTTCTGGTGGGACGAAAGGCGCGAGCCGTTCAGTGGTAGTCAGACTCGTCTCAAATGTTCGCAGGTTGCGGTTGTTGATGCCAATCAATTCGCACTCTGTCTTGAGGGCCGTTTCCATTTCCCATTCGTCGTGGACCTCCAGAAGCACATCCAGGCCAAGCTCCCGCGCCAGGGAAACAAGGTCATTGAGCCGGGAGAGATCGAGCATGGCCGCGATCAGCAGCACGGCGTCGGCCCCCGCCACCCTCGCCTCGTAAACCTGGTAGGGATCGAAGATGAAATCCTTGCGCATAAGCGGAATATTCACGACCTTTCGTATCGCCGGGATATAGGCGAGCTCCCCCATGAAGAATCGCTTGTCGGTCAAAATGGAGAGACAGGCGGCGCCTTTTTCCGCATAGATGGAGGCGATGCCGAGCGGTTCAAAATCGGCGCGGATAACTCCTTTGCTGGGAGAACCCTTCTTGACTTCGGCGATAATCGCCGTTCCCACGTCATCAGCAGTTCTCAGCAAGGCGTCCTTAAACCCCACTGGCGATGGCAGATCATAAACCCTGGCGCGCAGTTCGGAGAGAGGCATTACAACCCTCGCGACTGCCACCTCATCCCTCTTGTGGTCAAGGATTTTTTTCAGAATGTCAGGGGTATCGGCCATTGGTTGGTTATCTTTCGGATATCTGGCAGAGGAAAAGTTGGCGAGAATAACTAAAAATCTTTTCCGTTACCTTTTACCTCGACCTGCATCACTCGTTGGTCATCTTCACCAGCTTTTGCAACTTCTCCATCGCCCTGCCGGAATCGATCGCCTCGGCGGCCATCGCCACCCCTTCAGCCGGATCGTCTACCTTTCCCGCCGCAACCAGGGCGTAAGCGGCGTTAAACAGGACGATGTCCCGTTTCGCGCCCCTTTCGCCAGACAGGACTTTCCGAACGATCGCCGCATTGCCGATTGCATCTCCGCCGCGCAGATGCGTGATATCGCACCTTGTAAAGCCCAAATCTTCCGGTCGCAGGGTCATCATGACGACCCCATGGGGAGTCACTTCCGCCATTCGTGTTTCGGTTGTCAGGGTTATCTCATCCATACCGTCCATGCCGTGCACCACGAATCCGCGTTTGCAGCCGAGGTTCCTCAGGACATTGGCGATCCGCTCCACCAGATCCTCGCTGTACACCCCGAGCAGCTGGCATTCGGCTCCGGCCGGATTGGTAAGCGGGCCGAGGATATTGAAGATGGTGCGGACGCCGACCTCCTTGCGCGGGCCGATGGCGTATTTCATCGCCCCGTGGAGGGCCGGCGCGAAGAGAAAACCGATACCTATCTCGTTGATGCACCTCTCCACGGTTTCCGTTGTGACATCAAGGTTTACCCGGAGTGCCTCGAGCACGTCGGCGCTGCCACAGGTGGAAGAGACCGCCCGGTTGCCGTGCTTTGCCACCTTTACGCCGCAGGCGGAAACCACGAAGGCAACATTGGTGGAGATATTGAAGGTGTTCGTGCCGCATCCCCCGGTTCCGACCACATCGAGGATCGTCTCCTGGTCGATGTTGATGTCGTCCCGGTCGATGTCGATAACGTTTTTACCCACCCTGATACGAGTCACCTTGTCACGCATTACCCGGGCCGCGCCGGTGATCTCGGCAACGGTCTCTCCTTTCATGCGCAACGCGATGAGGAAGGCGGCTATCTGGGCAGGGGTCGCCTCTCCGGACATGATCTGGTCCATAACGCCGATCATCTCCGCTTCGTTCAGGTTTTCCCTATCAACTACCTTGGCAATGGCTTGTTTGATCATGACACATCCTTTTTTCTTGGTGAGACGTAAGAGGTCAGATGTTATGGTTATCGTTGTACTAACGTCTGACTTCTATTTCGTCATTTCCAGGAAGTTGCGCAGGATCTTCATCCCCCCCACCGTTAATATCGATTCGGGATGGAACTGAACTCCCCAAACGGGGAGTTCCCGATGCCCGAGCCCCATGATCTCACCTTCCGCAACCCAGGCGGTCATCTCCAGACACGCCGGCAGTGACGTCCGCTCGACGATGAGCGAATGGTAGCGTGTCGCCTCGAAAGGATTGGGGAGTTCCAGGAATAATCCCCGACCGTAGTGATGTATGGGAGATGTCTTGCCGTGCATGAGATTGGCGCTGCGGATGATTTTCCCGCCAAAGGCCGCGCCGATAGCCTGATGACCGAGACAGACCCCCAGGATGGGGATCCTGCCGGCAAATTTCCTGATGGTCGCCACCGATATTCCCGCCTCTTCCGGCGAACATGGTCCGGGAGAGATGACGATCCTGGTCGGTCGGAGATTTTCGATCTCCTCCACGGTTATCTTGTCGTTACGAAAGACCTGCACCTCTTCCCCCAGCTCCCCGAAATACTGGACCAGGTTATAGGTAAATGAGTCGTAATTGTCGATCATCAGCAGCATGAAAACCTCGTTCAAAATTAACCGCGCGACGTGCGGCGACTCCATAGTTTTTTCGCAAAACCCAGCACTATATCAATCCAGTCCCTGTTCCACCGTCTCTATGGCTTTCACCACTGCCATTGCCTTGTTCACGGTCTCCCGGTATTCTGCAGACGGGTCAGAATCCGCAACGATCCCCGCACCGGCCTGAAGGTGTACTTTCCCGTCCCTGACAACCAGGGTACGGATGACAATGGCCATATCCATGTTCCCTGAGAACGAAAAATAGCCGACCGCGCCACCGTAGATCTCGCGGCGCGCCGGCTCCATTTCGTCGATGATCTCCATGGCACGCACCTTGGGTGCACCGGAGAGGGTGCCAGCCGGGAAAGTCGCCCGCACCACATCGAAGGCATCTCTCCCTTCCTCCAGTTCCCCTTGGACGTTGGAAACGATATGCATCACATGGGAATAACGCTCCACTACCATCAGCTCTGAGACCCGTATTGACCCGGTCCGGCAAACCCGACCCAAGTCATTGCGCCCCAGGTCCACCAGCATGACATGTTCGGCCCGCTCCTTCGGATCGGCGAGAAGCTCCCTCTCAAGCCGATCATCCTCGTCAGGCGTGGAACCGCGCGGCCTGGTGCCGGCGATGGGGCGTAACTCGGCTTTCTTTCCTTCCTTGCGGACCATTACCTCTGGCGAAGCCCCCAAAACCAGGGTGTCGTCCAGACGAAGGAAAAACATGTACGGGGAAGGATTAAGGGTGCGCAGCACCCGGTAAATATCAAGCGGATCGACTGTCAACTCACCGGAAAAACGCTGGGACAACACCACCTGAATGATATCACCCGCCCTGACATACTCCTTTGCCTTTACAACCGCCGCCTCGAACTCTTCGCGCTCAATGTTGGAGATAAATGAAACCTTGCTGGCGGCCGGATGCCATTCCTGATGAGGCAATGGTGCCTTGAGCTTTCTGATGATGGCGTCAATCTTGGCCGTAGCCGTCACGTAGGCGTGCTGCGGCGTCTTTCCCTCACCCAGATGGGCATTCGAGACGACCTTGATCTTCTGTCTCACATTATCGAAGATCACGATCGTGTCGGTTATGACGAAATATGAGTCGTAAGCGCCGAGAACCGCTGGCTTGTCGGTCTGTAGATTTTCGAAGTGCCGCACCATGTCATAACCGAGATAACCGACCGCCCCGCCGAAGAAACGCGGCAGGTCTGCCAGTTCCACCGGGGCATAGCGGGCGAGGTAATTCCTGATGAATTCGAGGGGGTCGGCCACCTCTTCCTTCTTTGAGTCGCCGCATTCGGAAATGACCTCCACAGTATTGCCACGGGAGCGGATCACCTCGGATGGGGTGGAACCGAGAAAAGTATATCGCGCCCACTTTTCTCCCCCTTCAATACTCTCCAGGAGAAACGAGTAACGGCCATCATCGATTTTCCTGAAGGCGCTCACCGGGGTATCCATATCCGCCATGATCTCCCGGTAGACGGGAATCAGGTTGCCCCGGGCGGCAAGTGTGGCAAATGTTGAAAAATCGGGATAATACATTTCGGCTCCGTCGGCGTTCAAATGCTGTTTCAGGTCCGCTGGTTTGAGGTTTCCGAACAAATCAAGGTGTTAAACTAGCATAGCCGGTGGAGCGTGTCAAGGAAGGCGGAGGCCTGCCGGCCTCTCTATTCGTCGGGGAACTGCAGCGCTATTTTTCTGAACTCGTCGTTGACCTCCAGAAAAACTTCCACCGCTACAGGATCAAAGTGAGTCCCTTTGCTCTGGGTAATAATCGCGACAGCCTCCTCATGGCTAAAGGAAGGTTTGTAACGTCTCTTGCATATCAGGGCATCATATACATCCGCAATTGCCATTATCCTGGCGAAAACTGGTATGTTTTCACCGGTAAGACCCTCCGGATAACCGCTTCCGTCCCATTTTTCATGATGGGAGTATGCCATCTCCTTCCCGAACTGCAGAAAAGAATCATTAACCTCGTTCCCGTAGATCTGTTCAGCCCTGATAATTGCCTCTCGACCGTAAACGGTATGTTTCTTCATTTCCATGTACTCATCCTCGGTCAATCTATCGGGCTTCAGCAGGATGCTGTCAGGAATTCCCACTTTGCCGATATCATGAAGGGGGGCAGACTTGTATAAGAGATCTATAGTTTCTTCATTCAGTATCTTGGAGAATTGCGGGAGCCTTGCCATCCCTTTGGAAAGGAGTCTGACGTAGTGCTGACAACGGAGAATGTGTCCCCCCGTCTCACTGTCGCGTGTTTCTGTCAGGGCCGCCAGGCATTGGATGGTAAAGTTCTGCATTACGACAAGCTCATTGTTGCGTGCCATAAGTTCCTGTTCCTCATGCCTGTACTTGAGGAACGTTAAAAATGAAAAATTGGTGCCGAGGGCTATTATGGGAAAAAGTGGCGAGACAAATATGCCCCGCGTCTCAAGTGTCCACCCGGCGGAGAACCAAAGAACTACAGCGCATACGATCATGATGCACAGGCTCAGGACCGATCTGGTCCAACTCACAAGAAAAGCGGAGAGAACGCCGAATACGAAAACCAGCAGCAATTCCAAACCGATTACCCAGTCGGGTTTAGATAAAAACTTATTTTCCAGGATGTTAGAGACTATGGTCGCATGAATAGCCGTTCCGGGAAGCACTGTAACGAGAGGGGTAGTGCGATACTCTTCAAGCCCCGCGGCCGAGGTCCCCATCAGGACGATTTTCCCCTTTATCCGTTCTCGTGGGACGAGATCGAGTAGAATGTCCCGGGCCGAGATATAGTTGAATGCCCTGCCGGTGCCGTTAAACCGGATCAGCAGGTTGGCTTTGGCATCGACCGGAATAGTGGTCCCGTCCAGGACAATACTTTCCAGTCCGCCACGGGCGGTTTTGAGGAGCACCTGTTTTATTCCCAACGCCTGAATTGCCGTTGCCAGCGAAAGACTGGGATAGAGTCTGTTCTTGTACTCTATCAGGAGAGGCGCGCGCCGCAGAACCCCATCGAAATCAGGAACGACATTGAAAAAACCAGAAGAGGGCGCGGACCGGTTAAGTTTCTCAATACTGCATACAGCCCCTTTGGCTCTAAAAAGGGTTCCCGTATCAAAAGCCTGACCGGGCAAAGTCATGATAGCTGCATTAATCGGATGAGACGGGGAGCCGGAAACTTTATCCTTATCCGAGAAGACAAAGTTGTATGCAAGGACAAAGGGTCCTTTGGAAAGAACATCGGCAAGAATCCTATCATTATCCATCATAACAGGGGGAACACCTTCCATATTCACCCTGAGTTTGAATTCACGCTCGAAATCTCTTTTCACGACAGCCAGCGAAGTCCGGTCAGCCTCGGGGAAAAACATGTCCATACCGACGCTCGACGCACCCAGTTCTTCCAGTTTCCTGAGAAGAAGTCCCAAGCGGTAGCGTGGCCACGGCCATTGGCCGAATTCGGCAAGACTCTTTTCGTCTATGTCGACAATCACGGGATTTCCAGCAGATTGACCGTTCTGGGAAAGAATCGACGATCTCAGCTGAGTGTCATAGATTTTGAAGTCGAGAAGTCGGAAAAAGTCGGGTTTGTAAATATCCAGAATGGCCAGGAGGATTGTTACACAAACACCGGCAAGGAATATCCACCAGTAGACCTTTTCCGGCTTTGCCAGAAGAGCCTTCCGGACAGCCATGGAATCCATTTTTTCGCTCCTTATCGAGCTTTTTCATTATTAGTCCCTATTCGACTCTCACGCCTATTTGGTCACCCTGCTTCAGCGCAAGATAACCTCAACCCGGCGATTCCGCGGTTCAGGGACATCATCCTTCGTTTTTATCAAGGGATTATCTTTGCCATGGGAAGTCACTTCTATAATACGGGGATCAATATTTTTTGTAATAAGCAACTTTTTAATCACCAATGCCCGATCCAGGCCGAGTTGATAATTCATCTTCCGTGTGCCTTCAAGATCGGTATGGCCCACCACGCTCACACCCAGGGTTTTGCGCGACGCCACAGCGGGAAGAATCTCCATGAGCAACTTCTGCGATTGTTCCGTAAGGATGGTGGTTCCCGAATGAAAATATAAAATAAAATGTATGGGGGGAGAAGGGAGCATGGATAGCGCATCTCCGAAATCTTCCCTTATTGTTTCATTCTTCATGGCAAATGGGGCTGCAGGTGCCACATCTGCGGAGTGTACTTCCGTAGCCTGTTCCGGCCCCCGTATAAGTTGGCTACCTCCTTTATTGGAAACCACTATCTGACCAGTTTTACCGTCAGGACCTGGAAGCAGGACCACAACCATGCTTTTATTGCCCACAACCATGCTTTTATTGCTGCTGGCACATGATGCGACAAAAAAAAGGGCAAACAGGCTGATAATAAGAGTTCCGGTCATTTTCATGGGAATACCTCTCATGGCACAATCATGTTTTTGCCGGTGAATTGCCTTATTTAGAATTGTGTGGCAGGGCGTTAAACGGGATTATTCATTCATCTTCCTCAATTTTCACCGCGAACTTGGTTCCCCTGATGCCTATATTTGCCACGGGTGTTTCAAATCGCACGGATTGAGGAGACAACTTGCCGATAATGCCAGACACATAGGCTGAGGTCCCCTTGAGCAGCCTGGTGACAATCGATAACTTCCCTTCCGCGGGGGAGAAATGAAACTCATTAATAGACAGCTCACTGTCAGGCCCTAAAGATATTAATGTGTCATCCTTGAAAACTATGGAGAGAGCGCCATCTGAACCGGTTTTCAAGGAATCATTTGCATAGAGTTCCGAGCCGATCTTCACGGCGAGCGCATTCCTGTTTCTGATGATGGATGCCTTTCCCTTCAGGGTCTTGACGTTTCCCACCGGTTGTTCAGAGGCATTGGCAAAGAAAGGATAAAGGAGACAAAAAGTTATCAATATTCCCAATATTCTCTTCATGGTTCCTCCTTAATTTTGTTCATGGTCTCCGCTTCATGCAATCTAATGAATAAACTCAGGTACCCTTGTTTTATTATAACCTGTCTGCAACTGAAATAAAACTTAAAAAGACTTCGACACAAGGAATTGATGTCCAGAGAGAGTTAAATTACTTTGCAAGTATACTGATCATCTGTATAATGACTATTATTCCCCAGTGATTAACAGTTTAACATGATGGGAGAGAGTGTCATGATCGAGATCGAGAAAAGTGTCGGTTTTTTACTGGCAAAGGCTTATCAGCGCGCCTGTGCCCTTTTCAAGGAAGAGTTTGACAGGTATGACCTTACTCCCCAGCAGTTCGGCCTGCTCGCCTTTCTCTGGATCGAGGATGGCCTCTCCCAGGCCGAACTATCGGCCCGGAGCCAGATCGACCGCACCACCATGGGAGGAATAGTCGACCGCCTGGAAAAAGAAGGGCTGGTGGAACGCCTGAACCATCCCGACGACCGCCGCGCCTTTCAGGTGTTTCTCACCGCAAAGGGGAAATCCCGGGAAGATGAGTTCTGCGCAGTGGCAAACCGAGTCATAGAGAGGGTGAACGCTCCATTGACAGTAGCGGAGCAGGTAACCCTGATCCGGCTTCTTGAAAAAATCCGGCACTGAGGTGGAGGTACAGATGAAAAGATTGTTTATTTATTGCTTCATACTGCTTCTTTTCAGCTCGGGAGCAATCCACGCCGAGCCGCTGACCCTGGAGCAGGCCCTGGCAAAAAGGGGAGCTACCAGTCCGACATTAAAAATGGCGGCTATTGACGAGCAGATAGCCGATGAAAGTATCCGTCTCAAC
>Ga0335079_10008954_pt1 | contig 11408 bp, 12 predicted proteins | sample Lox_Sample_33_FD_206719 | JGI IMG/M metagenome (GOLD analysis project Ga0335079, IMG submission 206719) | Soil microbial communities from Loxahatchee National Wildlife Refuge, Florida, United States - Lox_Sample_3.3 | ecosystem: Environmental > Terrestrial > Soil > Wetlands | place: USA... | reverse complement strand
GGTGGACTCCGTGATCCTGGGTGCTTCGCGGCTGGAGCAGTTAGAGGAAAACCTGAAGGCCTGCCAGGGCGGCCCGCTTGATGGGGCCACGCTCGAGCGTTGCGACGCGGTTTGGAAACGCCTGCGCGGAATTACGCCGAAGTATAACCGATGATGAAGACAGTCTCAACGGTCGAAGGTCGAACAGTCGAAGACCCGCGTGCGGGCAGCAGAACCGCGCGGTGCCACGTGCCCTGTGTGTCGCGAAGAATAAGAGCTCAACGCAGAGCTCACAGAGCCGCAGAGGCGCAGAGAAAAAAAGGCATCGGCGCGCTGCGCCTCAGTGCTGGAGGTGACTCCTTTGTTTCGGCAGTCGAAGCAAGACGCATTCACGGCAGCGCAGGCGGGGCTTGGGGAGAAGGGTACACTCCGCACCTCTGCGGCCTCTGCGTTAAGGTGTTCCTTCGGTTGCGACCAAGGGCGGCGCGGCGTTGGAACGCCTTTCACAACTCACGCCTTGGCGGGCCCCGGCCAGGACATGTCCACCGATCCTTTTTCGCCCGTCAGTTCCCCTTTCTCCGCGTCCCAGAAGACGCGCTGCTTCTCGTGATACGAGATGTTGGCCATGTGGCAGGCCACCGCCGTGCCGCAACCGAAATCGACGTTCTCGATCGGCTGCTGGCGGCTCTTGATGGCCTGAAAGAAATTGAGGAGATGGTCTTCGGTCCCTTCCGCCGTCTGCCGGAACGTTTGCCGTTTTCGATGCGGCTGGTGGTCGTAAGTGCCGATGTCCGCCGTGGGATCGTTCTTGTGGGCCGCCTCAAATGGCTCGCGGGTATCCTTGGGCCAGCTATCCAGCGGATAATCGTAGGACCATTCCTCGTCATAGGGCATCAGCGTGGCCGACTCTTCGGTGAGTTCCACCGTGCCCTTGTCGCCCATGAAGCGGACGATCTCGCCGCCCTCGAAGTTGGAAACCAGGTTGGCCATCACCACCACCTGGAACTTTCCGTAATCGTAGAGCGTGTTGTGGATGTCGGGCACGTCGCGGTCGCCGGTCCACTTGTAGATGCCGCCGTTGGCCACGCCGCTGAGCGGATACTGGATGTTCATCAAGTAGTGAACACGCGAGAGCAGGTGGACGTACTCGTCGCCGGCGATGCCGGTGCCGTAATCCCACCAGTTGCGGAACTGGAAGAAGCGTGCGGCGTCGAAGGGGCGCTTAGGCGCGTTGCCGAGGTAGCGGTCCCAGTCGATGGTCTGGGGAGAGGCGTCGGGCGGCACCGGATACTTCCAGGCGCCCACCGGGTCCGGCCGGTAGATCTCGCACTGCACCATGAAGACTTTGCCAATCGCGCCGCTATCCACCCACTCTTTGCCCTTATGGGTGGATTGCATGCTGAGGCTCTGGCTGCCCACCTGCACCAGGCGGCCGGTCTCCTTCGAGACCTGCACCATCTCCAGCGCTTCGGGGATGGTGTGCGTCATCGGCTTCTCGCAGTAAACGTCCTTGCCGGCCCGCATGGCGGCGACAGCGATGGGCTGGTGCCAGTGGTCGGAGGTGGCGATCAGGACCGCGTCGATATCCTTACGGTCGAGTACCTCCCGATAGTCGCGCGTCACCGGCGTATTGGGCTGGAACTCCCGGGCCCGGCGGAAGTGGCCGTCGTAGAGGTCACAGACCATGGCGACCTTACCGCCGACGGCCAGGATCGACCGCATGTTTTCGAGGCCGCGGATTCCAGCCCCGATCACTCCCATGGTGATGGTCTCGTTGGGCGAGTTCATCGAGCCCGTAGAGCGGGTCGGCCGGGCGGCCAGCGTGACGCCTGCCGCCGTGGCGCCGGCCACGGTGCGCTCGATGAATTGACGCCGCGAAATTGCATTGTTGTACATAGAATTCGATTCCCCTTTCCTTCATTCTTAACCGTGCATCTTATCACGCGGGAGAGGGGTGGCGCATGGCTTTCAGTCAAAAAAAGTGGAAGTCGGAGGTCGAAGGTCCAAAGTCAAAGAGTCGAGGAAAAAGTTCACTTTCGACTTTCAACTTTCGACTCTCGACTCTTCCTAAAGATCTCGCCGGCCGAATCGATACATGGCCAAGCCCAGGGCAGTGAGGAGGTAGACGGCCGCATAGGCGACCATGGCGAGGCTGGGTACGGAAACATTGCTGAAGGGCGACATCGCGATGGCGCTCAGCAGCGGCGACTGCATTTCAGAGACAGCGCGGCGCCACAGCGTCTCGCTCGGCATGATCAGGCTGGCCACGATCCCCACCGTCACGGCGCGCGGGCTGTGGGCGAGGGCGCCGAATTGCTCGATCCAACCGCCGATAAAGGCAATGCCATGAAATCCAAGCACCACTACGCCGTTGGTCAGCGTCGAAAGCGAAGTGCCGCAGAGAAGCGTGACGCTCAGCAGCAGGGCACTCTCCATCCAGATCAGCAGCATTCCGCGCCCCAGGTGATGGACTTCCGCGCCGCTCACGACGTGCGCCACGGCGGCCGATCCGCCCACCATCAGGATGATATAAGCGGCCAGCATGGCGATGAACCCCAGCCATTTTCCCAGCAACAACTGCCAGCGGCGAATGGGCTTGGTGGCCACCGCGTGGATGGTGCCGGAAGCGATCTCGCCCGAGAGCGTATCCACCGAGGTGAGCACCGTCATCACCACCGTCAGGAGGTCCACGGCATAGAGCCCCGCCACCAACATTGCATTCCGGGCTCCGACGCGCACAGCCAGGGAAAAGTCGTGAGAAGTGATATCCTTCTCTTGAAAATGCATCCCGGTGCCGAAGAGGGCCAGGAAGGCAAAGCCGGCGGCCAGAGCCATCCACAGCACCCTCTTGCGAGCGGCCTCGCGGAACGTGACGCCGGCCATGATCCACACGCCCATCAGAGGCCCCCATCCTCACCCACGATCTGGAGAAACAGTTCTTCGAGCGAAAGTCGCTGGGGAGTGACCTCATACAAGTCGACCCCTTGCGCCACGAGGTACCGGACGATTCCCGGCACCACGGCGGTGCTCGCCACGCCCAGTGTCAGCCGCTCGCCCTCGACGCGGAATGAGGAGGCCCATTGAGCTAGTCCACTAGTCGCCCGCGGCGAAAGGTTTCCCACCCGCAGCACGACGGTGGTGGCGCCGTCGAGGGCGCCGTGCAGTTCCCGCGTCTCCAGCACCTCGCCGTGCTTGATGAAGGCCACGCGGTCACAGGTAACCTCGACTTCGCCCAACAGGTGGGAGTTAAGGAACACGGTGGTGCCGCGGCCGCGCTGGTCCTTGATGATGTCGCGCACCAACCGGCGGCCCACCGGGTCGAGACCGGAGGTGGGCTCGTCGAGGAAGAGCAACTCCGGATCGTTCAGCAACGCTTGGGCCAGGCCGATGCGCTGCAGCATGCCTTTGGAGAAGTCGCGCAGGCGCTTGTCGCGGTGGGGTGTGAGGCCGACGAGATCGAGCAGGGCGGGCACGCGGTCCCGCAGCCGGCCCCGCGACATGCCGTAGAGGCGCCCGTGGAGTCGCAGCAATTCTTCGGCGCTGAGCCAGTCGTAAAAGCGAAAGTGCTCAGGCAGAAAGCCCATCCGGCGGCGGGCGTTGACCTCTCCGGCCGGCGCGCCCAGGGCCGTCGCCTCGCCGCCCGTAGGCGATACGAGGCCAAGCAGCATCTTGACGGAAGTGCTCTTGCCCGCCCCGTTGGGCCCTAGGAATCCGAAGACCTCGCCCCGGGGGACTTCTAGGGTGAGGCCTCGGACCGCCACCTTTTGCCCGAAGGTCTTGCGCAAGCCGCGAGTTTGGATGGCTAGATCGTTAGCCGGTGCGAGCGTGAGGCACCTCAGTTCAGTGAGTTCGCCAGGGACACGGCTTCCGACGGGTCTCCGACACCGGCGATCGAGTAAATCATACCCTTGTTTACCCAGATCACCGTAAAGGCCTGCGTGTTGCGCCGTGAAATCGGGTGATGAATCAAAGTCCCTTCCACGCCGTCCACGGCGACCTTCTCGTAAGAGCCGGCGTTCCTCGGAATCGGAATCACCAGGGTTGAAGCCCAATCCACCGTTTGGCAGAAGGCTTCAGCCTCGTCGGCACTCATGCCCGCCGCCTGCAGAGCCACCACCGCTAACTGGGCGATGTTGAGATCGGGCGGAACGCTTACTACCGGGCTGGGTGCTTGGACGAAGATAACACAATTGTCGGGAGCCTGTCCGGCTGCTGATTCCCCCTGCGGTCGCCGGTGCACCGCATCCGCCGGGCTAGGGCAGTTGCCGTATCGAGCCACCACCACACTGGGAATATGCACGGCAATCATGGCCCCATCCACGGACGCCGGCAACTGTAAGTCAGGACGGCTGACGTCGCTGAGGATGGCTTGCAGGCGGTCACGGCTCAAACTCATGTTGAACGCCTGCTCGCCCTCAACAGTAAACTGTGGAGCGTCGGAGCGGCCACCCAGCAGACGCACCGGGTAACCTGCCATGCCGCTGGCCTCGTCCACACTGGCGGTGCTCTGCGTTTGACCTTTAAGGGTCTGAACCACGTTGTCCGAGATGAACGCGCTGATCGTCTTTGCCGCGGCTAAGTCCGGCCCCGGCATAGCAACCGGGTCGACGCTGATCACCGCTACCTGTTGCACGCGCAGCATCGCCAGCAGTCTCTGCGCCCAACTGCGAGCGGGCGCCAAGCTGAAGAGTCCCGCGCCAAGCAGAATGGCGGAAGCCGCTGCCCAGGCCGGACGCAGCGGCTTGGCGAAGAGGCGGTCGATAATGCCGGCGGTCCGAGCTGGCGTCGCCGTCTCGACGCTCTGTTGCCCGGTCGCCCTGAACTGGGCAAGGGCCATGGCCGCATCGGGCCGCTCCTCGCCGGGCAGGGGCGCCAACGTCGAGAGAGCGTCGCTCACCCGCCTGGCCTCGATCGCGACCGTTTCGGCGCGACGGCGGCAATCCGCGCAGATGGCAAGGTGGCTGGTCATCTCAAAGGACTCACTTTCGGTGAGCTCACCATCGATTCGTGCTCGGAGCAATCCATTAGTGACGCAACTCATAGGTCCCCTTTCTTGGAGAAGGCTGCACCTTCTCTTGCTGTCTGCCGCCTTCTGCCTACTGCTCTCCAGCTACAGTCTTACCGTTCTTTTCCGTGCAGCCGAAGATAGCATCTCTGAAACTCTGCTTCAGCGCGGATCAGCATGGTACCCACGGATCCGCGCTTGACGCCCAGCGCTTCCGCCAACTCCTGGTAGGAGAGCCCGCTGGCACGTAGCACCAAGATTTGAGCTTGGCCAGGCTTCAGCCGGGCGAGGACGGCGCGCACGCGCTGCTGTCTTTCGGCCCGCAGAAGGTCACCCAGCGGGTCGGCGGCGGCGGCGCCGCACTCGATCCTTGCCCGCCCGGCAGCGTCTTCATAATGCCGCCGCCTGCCCGCGGCGCGCAGAGCGTCGATGCCCAGGTTGGTCGCGGTTCGGTACAGCCATCCGCCGACGTTGCCCTGGCTGTTCACCAGATCGTGCTGGCGGTACGCCCTCCAGAACACGTCGTTGGCGAGCTCTTCCGCCCGTGGGCGCTCGCCTACCAGACGCACCAGGACGGCGACGACCCGTGAGTAATGGTCAAGGAACAAAGCTTCGAAGGCCGATTCGCTCCACATGGATTCTCGTGTCCGACCACTGGCTAGCGACTTCGAGCCGACCAGAGTGCTCAGGCTATCCGCAGTTCCCACGATTTCCAAGCCTCCTCGTAGCTTCTCCCTTGCTGCTCCTATAACGTTTGCCCGACTGAAAGTGTGACAGCTTGAGGAGACTCTTTGAGCCCAGCTAATAACTGATTAACTGGCTGCCACGTCGGCCACGCGCCCGAAGCGACGCTGCCGCGATTGGAACTCGTTGACGGCGGCCTCGAGGTCGGCGGCGCCGAAGTCCGGCCACATCCGATTGGTGAAGAACAGCTCGGCGTAAGAACTCTCCCAAAGAAGGAAATCGCTCAACCTCTGCTCACCGCCGGTGCGGATCAGCAGATCGACGTCGGCAACGGGCCTTCCATCTGGACCCTCGCCCGACAGGAAGCGGGCGAAGTCCTCACGCGTCGCGTGGCCGTTCTCACGTAGGCGCAGCGCCGCCTGGAAGATCATCTCCCGCCCCGAGTAATCGACGGCGATGCGCAAGTGCATTTTGTCCCCGCCGGTGGTCGCTGCTTCGGCGTCGACGACCGCCGCCTTGAGAGCGGTCGACAAGCGGTCCCGCCGGCCGATGACGCTCACGCGAATTCCGTGCCTGGCGCAGTTGCTGGCCTCATCGCGCAGATAGACCTCAAACAACCTCATCAGCCCTCCAACCTCCGGTCCGGGGCGCTGCCAGTTGGCAGAAGAGAAGGCGAAGAGTGTGAGGGTTCCGATATCGAGCCGGGCCGCCGCTTCCACGACGCGCCGCACCGCGCCCGCTCCCGCCCGGTGGCCCGCGCGCCGCGACCAGCCGCGGGCAGTGGCCCACCGTCCGTTGCCGTCCATGATGATGGCCACGTGTAGCGCTGGATCGGTGGACCTCTGACTGTCTCCGTGTCGGGATATAGATGATAAAGACCTTTGTTTCATAAAGTAACTCGTCAAAACAAAACTAGAAATCAGGGGTTAGAATCAGAGGGAAAGCTCCCCTTCTGATTTCTAGTCCCTAAACTCTGGCCTTTGTTGACCGAATCAGGCTTTCCATCTGGTCGAGATAGATCTCCAGCGCCCGCCGGCCCCCTGGCGTGAGCCGATACTCCGTCTTGGGCATGCGCCCGGCGAAAAACTTCGAGCACGAGACGTACCCCGCCTCCTCCAGCTTGCGGGCGTGCACGCTCAAGTTACCGTCGGTGGCATCGAGGAGCCTCTTCAGCTCGTTGAAGCTCAGCGAGTCGTTCACGGCCAGCGCGCTTACGATGCCCAGGCGAATCTGCTCGTGAATCAGGCGATCGAACTCCAAGGGGGGCCTTTCCGCTGGCCGGGATTGAACGCCGCGCCCAGTTCGGGCGACGGGCTGCCTGGCGTGTTTAGCCGGGTCATGGGAAACGGGTCTAGCCACCGAACCTCCGAGTGATGATGGCGCCAAACAGAATTTGCACGCCGCCGAAACCCACCGCCATGCAGGCATCACCCCACGTCGGCGGCGAAAACAAGGCCAAGGCCCCAACGGTCATCAGGCACAGGCCCATCACCGGGACCACTCGCACGGAGAAAGCGCCTGCGGTCACGATGCCGGCGCCGTAGAGCAGGAGCCAAAGTCCGGGCAGGACGCTCGTGTGGCCGACGCGGTAGAGCACGATAGTCAGCAGGGCGGCCGCCACTAGAGGCGGCGAAAGGCTCACGGCGGCCTTGCGCCCGGCCCCGGTCAGCACCGGCTGGCCGGCGGCTCGCGCTTTCTGATTCACCGTCCAAGCTCCGATCAGGACCGCCGTCAGCGCTTCCACCAGCCACGTCACCAGCCAGGCGGCGGTGGTCGCCTGCCGCGATGCCACCCAAGCCGCGACGACGGCACTCGCCCCCATAGCCATTCCGCCCATACCGGGAACCGCGGTAAAGGAGGCAGAGCGTTCCATCGTCTCCCGGATGAAGCGCAGGTTCTCCGCCGCGCGCTTATCAAGCGCCTGCGCTCCCGGGCGCGCACTACGAACCTGCCGGTCAGGAAACACGCGACGCTCTCCGAACTACAGGCTCTCCCAACTCACCCCCCCAATCTCCCGTCGACGGCCAGCGATTCGACGTGCGCAAGAAAAAGTGTACTTCGCCCAGGCACGATTGTCAAGTACTCTACGCAACAAAGTTAGAAGGCTCCCGCCAAGCAGGCCAAGGCTTCTCATACCCTCTGCGGATCGCGTCGGGCGGCGTGGGCACCTTCCGCGAAGACCTGTGTGATGAAGGCCTGAATCCGCGCGCCGCGCCGCCAGGCGTCCTGCGGCAGGCCGGCCTTCCGGGCCGTCGCCTCGAGGAATTGGTCGCGGTCCCAGTTCCACTCGACTGCCACCTGGGGCAGCAGTAAACCCCGGTGCCCCTGATGGGAAATGAGCAAACCGTGCCGGCCCACCTCAATGTGATCGACTTCGATATCGAAGAGCGGCGACAGCACGGAAATCTCCAGGTGGAGGACGGGGAGTTCATCCGGTCGTACCGGCGGGAACCGAAAATCGCGGAGAGCAGCGGCGACGGCACACTCACGCACCGTCTCGTACAGCGGCATCGCGGGTTCTACCGAGCCGACGCACCCGCGCAACTCGTGATCCTTGCGCAGGGTCACGAATGCTCCGCGATGCTCGCGAAGCGGTCCTTTCAGATCCCCCGCGTCAGGTGTAGGCTCGGGTACAACATGATGCCGCACCGCCGCCTCGAGCGCCTTCCGAGCCCAGTACAGCAACTGCCACTGTTCCGCCTCATTGAGCTGCGACATCTTTCTCTTCTTCCTGCTCCCTCGGCCCTTCCGACAGTTCTCCTCCCTTCCCCACGCGCAGAATCCGCAGCCGGCGGGACGGACGCTTGAGGCGATCGTCAAGCTTCTTCCAGAAGCTCCAGAAGTACTGGGCGGCCGACGCGATGGCGAAAAGCATCACCAGCCATAGAAGGACGTACCCTGGCAGCCGCGTCGTGATGTAGCGCCACTGGCCCGTGAGCGTGATCCCCAGGAACTGATGGGCGACCTCGGGAACGCGGCCCTCCAGCACCAACGTGGAGATGGCGATGACCTGCAACACCATCTTGGTCTTGCCGAGATCGGAAGCCTGCAGAATAAAACCCTCCGCGGAAGCGATCCCGCGCAGTCCGGATACGGCGAACTCCCGCCCCACTATGATCACCACCATCCAGGCTGGGACCAAGCGAAGCTCCACCAGCGAAATGAAGGCCCCGGAGGTAAGCAGTTTGTCGGCGATGGGATCGAGCAGGATACCCAGGGTGGTGATCTGTCCCCGCTTACGAGCAAAGTAGCCGTCGAGCAGATCCGTGACCGCCGCGGTCAGGAATACTCCCACGGCCCAGAGGTCCATGGTCTGACCCTTGGTCAGCAGCAGCACCACGAGCAGCGGCGCAAAAAAAATCCGCAGCAGCGTAAGTGAGATGGGCAGGTTCATGGGCCTTCGGTTCGCAGCGGGGGGCGGTCACGAAAAGGGGGCGGCCGCCGGGAGGTCCAGCTCGGACTCCCTGGTATCCCTTGGCCACTATAGCGAACGCCCTGCGAAGTGTCAAACTCGCCTTCGATGAGGTCCGTTGAGGCGCCGTCTGCGTCTTCGCGACGGCAACGGGCCACGATTGAGAAAGCGACCCATTCGCCGACTTCCTGCCGAGAGCAAAACCTCTCCACGGCGCGAACGCGCTGGCCAGACCCTTGGAGCGTTGCTCCGATGTCTATGTCGAGAGGCTACGACCGAACCGGCCAGATTTTATGCGCCAACCTTGGGTGCTCCGGGCTAGGGTCATCGCCGCCCATTGTGCAAAACTCACCTTGTTTGGAAGGTCCCTAGCCGGGCCGCCGTTAACCTTCCCTTAACAAATCTTTAATCTCTTGAAGGTAGCCAAGCACCTTGGAATCAATCAGTTGCAGTTTCAATCTTCATCCCACCCGCATTTTTTGCGGCTTTCGCCGGCTCGCTCACTTCGCGTCGGCTACGGGTTTTGCACAGAGTTTTCCACAGGTCGTAAGCTTCGAAAATAGGACGCCTTAGCCGTGCGAAAGGGACTCCCCAATCACCAGCGCGCCATGAAAACGACCCCGCACCGACTCCGTCACCCGTGCCCGTACCCTCATGCGATTCTCCTCCACCCGCGTCGAAAGCACGTGGCCGAAACGATGCACGAGCGCGAAGCTTTCGCCGTCGCTGCACGGAAAATCGAACTCAGCCTCCACCAGTGGCCCCCCTTCGAGCAGGGCGTCGATGGAGGCGAGGAGTGCCTCGATGCCGTGGCCGGCGCGTGCCGAAACGGCGACATCGGCCGGGCCCGCCGGAAGCCGCTTCTGTTCCGCTTCATCCAGCAGGTCGATCTTGTTCCATACGTGCAAGCGCGGCGCCGACGTGAGTCCCAACTCTTCCAGCAGGCTCTCCACCGCCGCGTCCTGTTGCGCGTGCTCCGGATGCGAAGCGTCGGTGACGTGCAGCAGGAGGCTGGCGTCTTCCAGTTCTTCCAGGGTGGCGCGAAATGCCGCGACCAAGTGCGGCGGCAACTTGCGAATGAAGCCGACCGTATCGGAAAGCAGGACGGAGCGGCGTGATTCCAGAGGCAGCAGCCTCACCGTGGGATCGAGCGTGGCGAAAAGGCGCAACGAGGTGGTGACCTCCGCCCGAGTGAGGGCGTTGAACAACGTCGACTTGCCCGCGTTCGTATAGCCCACCAGGGCCACGGTCTGAAATTGCTGCTCGCGGCGGCGGGCGCGGTGCAGCGATCGCTGGGAGCGGACGCGTTCCAGCGCTTCGGTGAGTTTGGCAATACGGGCGCGAATTCGCCGGCGGTCGAACTCCAGTTGCTGCTCGCCGGGCCCGCGCGTGCCGATGCCTCCGCCCAGCCGCGAGAGCGCGGTGCCCCGGCCCGCCAGTCGCGGCAGCAGGTAGTTCAACTGCGCCAGTTCCACCTGCAATTGACCTTCGCGGCTGAGCGCGCGCCGGGCAAAGATGTCGAGAATAAGCTGGGTGCGGTCCAGGACCTTGAGGTCGAGCGCCGGCTCGAGGTTGCGAAGCTGGGTGGGTGTGAGGTCGTGATCGAAGATGACGACTCTGGCGCCGGTGGCGTGCGCCGCCAGCCGGATTTCCTCGGCCTTGCCGCGGCCTACCAGGGTGGCCCGATCGGGCTCGGGCGAACGCTGCACCAGTGAGCCCACCATCTGGGCTCCGGCGCTGGTCGCTAGCTCGCGCAGTTCCTGAAGCGGGTCTTCCTCGAACGCTGGCGCCGAGTCGGAGCTCACGGCCCGGCGCGTGGAAACCCAACCGGCCAGGAAGGCTTTTTCCCTCGTCTCGTCGCGAAGAATAGGATTAACCCTCCGACGTGGCCGCCGCCATCACCGGCGCCGCGAAGCCGGCGTGCCGTGGCTGCGTCACCGTCGAGATGGCGTGTTTGAAAATCAGTTGTTCCTGGCGATCGCTCTCCAGGATCACCGAGTATTTGTCGAAGCTGCGAATCCGCCCCACCAGCTTGGCGCCGTTCACCAGAACAATGGTGACCACGGTCTTTTCCTTACGCGCAGTATTCAGGAAGCCGTCTTGAATGTTTTGACCTTGCTTCTCCATAAAGTTTACAGTTGAAGGACGCGGGTCGAACGTCCTCAATCACCCAATCACTCAATCGCCCGATCACCCAATCGCTCCGTCACCCAGTCGGCGACCTGACGTTGAATCTCGGAATCGTCGCCAAAACCCTGGAACCACCTCACGCCGGCCTCGCGCCGGAACCAGGTCATCTGGCGTTTGGCGTACTGGCGGGTTGCCGTC
>Ga0335079_10008953_pt1 | contig 11409 bp, 14 predicted proteins | sample Lox_Sample_33_FD_206719 | JGI IMG/M metagenome (GOLD analysis project Ga0335079, IMG submission 206719) | Soil microbial communities from Loxahatchee National Wildlife Refuge, Florida, United States - Lox_Sample_3.3 | ecosystem: Environmental > Terrestrial > Soil > Wetlands | place: USA... | reverse complement strand
CACGTCCACCACGTAGTTGTCGATCGAAAGCATCCCGGTGCTCTCCGTGCCCGCTGCTTGCTGCCCGCGGCCAGCTATATCAGCCATCAATATAGCAATGCCTGCCTGATTGCAAGCGGGCCGCCGACGCGCTTACGCTGCAAACGTCGGCAAGAAAAATCAATCCAGGAGGCTCACGTGATTCGCGGAATCAAATTCGTCGGGATACCGGTTCGCAACCAGGACGCGTCGCTGAAGTTCTACACGGAGAAGCTGGGCTTCAAGGTCGTCACCGACCAGCCCATGGGTCAGGGCCAGCGCTGGATTGAGCTGATGATTCCCGGCGCGGACACCGGCCTCGCGCTCTTCACGCCCGAAGGTCACGAGAAGCGCATCGGCGACTTCCAGTCCATTTCCTTCTGGTGCGACGACGTGTTCGCCACTTCGAAAACCCTGAAGTCGAAAGGCGTCGAATTCGACACGGAGCCGCGCGCCGAGCAATGGGGCACGATGGCCATCATCAAGGACGTCGACGGAAACAAGTTCGTGATGTCCAGCAGGTAGTCTTCGTTCCGTTTCGTGCGTCAGGACACGCCGTCAGGCGTGCCGATGAGGCCGGCAACCGGCGCGCGGATTCAGCCGCTGACGTCCGTTAGCTACCCGCCTTCCCGCTCAGTTTGTTTCTCGCTGAGATCGTCTTGTTTCTCGCCGAGATCGTCATGCTGCGAGAATGCGCCCCGCCCGAGACGGGTGTCCAGTGACAGCGCTTCCCCCCGACAGGCCGCAAACTCTTGTCCGGCAAGCCTGCCCGTGTGCTACTCTAAATAGGCAAAAGCAGGCCTTTTGCTTCCGAATCAATCCATTTGAGGCGCAACCATGTCCGGTCATTCGAAGTGGGCCACCATCAAGCACAAGAAAGCCGCCACCGACGCGAAGCGTGGCCGCATGTTTACACGCTTCATCCGTGAAATCTCCATAGCCGCGCGCACCGGCGGAGGCGACCCCGACACGAATCCCCGCCTGCGTACCGCCATTGCCGCCGCCAAGAACGAAAACATGCCGGGCGACAACATCGAACGCGCCATCCTGCGCGGCACCGGCCAGCTCGAGGGCGAAACGTACGAAGAGGCGCAGTTCGAAGGCTATGGTCCCGGCGGCGTCGGCGTACTCATCCAGCTGGTCACCGCCAACCGCAACCGCGCCGTAAGCGAAATCCGCCACCTGATGAGCAAGAACGGTGGGAACCTGGGCGAAAACGGAAGCGTCAGTTGGCAGTTCCACCGCAAGGGCGACATCTCCGTGGCCAAAGACGCCGCCGACGAAGAGAAGCTCATGAGCCTGGTGCTCGATGCCGGCGCTGAAGACATGCGCGACGACGGCTCCTCCTGGGAGATCGTTACCCCGCCCGAAGCGTTTGAGTCCGTGCGCGACGCCCTGGCCAAAGCCGGCATCAAACCCGCTTCCGCGGAGCTCTCCCTTCTCCCGCAGAATTACGTCAAGCTCTCCGGCGCCCAGGCCCAGCAGATGCTCCGCCTGATGGAAGCCCTGGAAGAGCATGATGACGTGCAGCACGTCTACTCCAACTTCGACGTCGACGAGAAGGAAATCCAGGCCGCTGTCGGGGCCAACTGAAGCGTCACACGCCTGCTTTCCTGCCTTTCCGCATCCGGGCGCGCGCAGTACACTTTCCCCATGGCTTCTATCCCGCCGCAGGTGGCCGAACCCATGGCGCGCCCACAGCCTCGTCCATTGGGCCGCGTGCTCGGAATCGATCCCGCAGCCGCCGGCGCCACCGGCTTCGCTGTCATCGAAACCGACGGCCGTGATTGCCGCGTTCTGCACTACGGCGCCGCGAAGCCGCTGCGCGGCGCAAGTCCCGCCGGCAGGCTCGCGGGAATCCACAAGCTGGTGGCCAAGCTCCTGCAAGATTTCTCGCCGGACGCCGTCGCCGTGGAATCGTCCTTTGCCGCGCTCAACGTGCGTTCCGCGCTTTTGCTGGCCGAGGTGCGCGGCGTCGTGCTTCTCGCCGCCGCGCAGAGCCAGGTACCCGTGGAAAGCTATTCGCCGCGCGAGATCAAGGCGAAGGTCGCCGGCTCCGGCCAGGCTTCCAAGCAGCAGGTCCAGGTGATGGTGCGTTCGCAATTGCAGATGAAAGAATTGCCGCAGCCCCACGACGCCGCCGATGCCATGGCCGTCGCGCTGTGCCACATTCACAGCCAGCGCGTTCGCGCCCGCATGGTGAGAGCCTTGTCGCCCCGGGATGCGTCCTGATCGACCCTTAGGAGATACCGCCTGATCCGCTCATTCAGTTTTCCTTTTCGGCCCCTCACGGCGACTGCGCTGCTGCTGTTGCTTTTCGCCGCCGCCGCGCCCGCCTCGCCGCGTGCGTTGCCGCCCCCTGCCCGTGTGCGCGCCGGCAACCCGCAGGCCGCCGGCGCGGTCGTGGTGTTTCGCAAGGTCTTCAGATCCAGCACGCCGGAATTCACCGAGATACACGTTCCGGAAAATGGCAGCGCCACCGTCGACCAGCGCAACCTCGACCAGGATCCCGACCCGCAGGCGCTGGACATCAACGCCGCTCTGCGCGGCCGCATCTTCGCGCTTGCCGCCGACCTGCGCTATTTCCGCGACATTTCCCTGGACATCAAGCGCCGCATCGCCAACCTCGGCGAAAAGACGTTTCGCTATGAAAAGGGAAGCGAAGCGAACGAGGTGAAGTTCAACTACACGCTCAATGCCAAGGCCGGCCAGCTCCTGCAGATTTTCGAAGGGCTCGCACGCGAGCAGGAGGACTTCGCCATCCTCCAGCGCCGCATGAAGTACGATCGCCTCGGCGTCAACGAAGCTTTGATCCAGGTCGACGACGACGTGAAGCGCCAGGCCGTCGCGCAGCCAGAACGCTTCCTCCCGCTCCTCGAGCAGATCGCCGGCGACTCGAAGTTCCTCGAAATCGCCCGCCAGCGTGCCCGCGCCCTCATTGACGCCATCCGCTCCGGCGGTCGCTGACCGCCAGCCCCGCCACTGTTCACTTCCACTCTTGCCTCACGTGCGGTTCTGCGTTTAGTTGACTCAGTCAACTAATCGGCGGCATGCTGCCCGTGGCGGCTGGACTCGTGCTCGGCATGGCCGGCATTTTCGCCCTCACCAGGCAAGTCGCTGGCCTGCTTTTCGGTATCACTGCCACGGATCCCCTCACACTGCTCTGCGTGACGCTTTCGTTCTGCGGTGCTTCCGTCGCCGCGCTCTACATCCCCGCGCGGCGCGCCGCGCGCATCGACTCGCTCGCCACCCTGCGCGGCAACTAGGCCCCAAGGTCGGGGCTCAGCGCCGTCATTGCTTGGAAATCCGCCACGAACTGCGAAGATGCCGGACGCGCAGCGCGCCCTTGACGCCCCGCGAACACAGGCTCACTATCTAGCTTCCTGCCTGTGCGCCCGCCCAGCACAGTGCAAATGATCGCAGCGTCGGAAGGGGGTTCCCCATGCCTCGTCGCGTACAAGCCCTCATCGCTTTTCTCTCACTCCTGGGCTTTGTCGCTGCGGCTCCGGCTGCGCCCGCCGCTGAATTGAGCCACGCGCGCATCGTGCGCCTTAGTTACGTGGCCGGCGACGTGCAGTCACGCACCGAAGAATCCGCGCCATGGCAGAAAGCAGTCGTGAACACGCCCCTGCGCGAAGGAATGTGGCTCGCCACCGGAGACGGCCGCGCCGAAATCGAATTTGAAAGTGGCGCAACCGCCTGGATGGCCTCCAACACCATCATGGAGCTTTCGCAGCTCGCCCTCGACGACGGCGCGAAGCTCACGCTCCTTACCGTCACCCAGGGCACCACCACCTTCTACGTCCAGCCCGGCAAGCTCGATTCCTTTGCCGTCCAGGCCGGAACGTTGCAGGTCCACCCGCCCGGCCGCGCGCGGTTCCGCGTGGACGTGTTCGACGATGGCGCCTCCGTCAGCGTCCTGCGCGGCAACGCGGACGTCGACTCCCGCGACACCACCTTCCACGTGAACAGCAAGCGCACGCTCGCCGTCCGCAACGACTCTGTTTCCGACGGAACGCTCGCGGCAAATCCCCATGCCGACGACTGGGATCGATGGGTCGCCGACCGCGACGGCGCTGTCGACAGTGCGCGTCGCAACACCTTGAATTATCTCGACGCCCCCATCGGCTACGGCCTTGCCGATCTGAGTTTCTACGGCGGCTGGGTCAACCTGCCGGGGTACGGATACGGCTGGCAGCCCTATGGAGTCGGCGCCGGATGGTCGCCCTTCTACAACGGGTACTGGTCCAACTTCGGCGCCTTCGGGCCCGCGTGGATCAGCTACGAGCCATGGGGTTGGGTACCCTATCACTATGGCGGCTGGGTGTTCTCCCCCGCGTATGGCTGGGTGTGGTCGCCTACGCGCAGTTTCGTTTGGAGTCCGGCGACGGTCGCCTTCGTGCGCACCTCTACCGGAGCCATCGGATGGGTGCCGCGCAATCCGCGGGAGACTGCAGCCGTCACCGGCGCACCGCTCAACCTGTCCCGCGGCCTCATCACCAACTCGCTTGATGGGGCGGCATCGCGCGGTTCGAACCTGATCCTCCACGGCCCCGCGCTCAGCGGCGCGCAGGCCGTCACCGACTTCAGAAGCGAACCCGCCATGGCCCGCTTCGCGCAGCAGGCGCAGGCGGCGCCCCCGTCTGTCCAGGCCGCCGGCGCGCCTCGCGGCGTTTCCGCGGCGCAAAGGATGCCCGCGGGTTCAGCGCCTCGCGTGGCCACCGCAGGCATGTTGGGAGGCAGCGCCCCACGTTACCGCGCCCCGTCCATTTTCCGTCCCGGCCACTACTCGGAGCAGGCCGGAGGCGGCTTCGGCGCGCCAGCCATGCAATCTTCTCCCTCGTCGGGTGCAGGAAGTTCGCGCGCGTCGTCGGGTAGCGTCTCGGGCGGTCGTACCGGGCCGGTTTCTTCCGGCGGTGGCGGCGCCCGCAAGCCCTGAGATTTCGTTCCGCCTTCGTTAGACCACAATTACGCCGGCATAGCCTACAACTCGGTTGTAGTCTCCGCTGACTTCCGCCGACGTCGTGTAGCGAATCGCTTCGGCCCGCTTCGCGCCGAGTTCCTTCGCCGCAACCAGCATTGTTACGGCCGGGCCGTAGCCGCACATGGAAATTTCTTCCCGCCGCACCACGTCGTACAGCCCGCGTGCGTCGAGCGCTGTGATGCGTTCGATGGCGCGCGCGTCCTTGCGCCTCGTAACCTCGTCGTTTTCGTAGTGATTCATGTCGGAACTGGCGACCACCAGCACAGCTTCCTTCTGCGCGGCAATCACGCGCGCAATCGCTCTGCCCAGGTCTTCCATCACAGGAAAGCGGTCCGTCCCCAGGGAGATCGGCACGAAGAGGAATCCCGGCGCCGCTTTCTGCAGGAACGGCAGTTCGACTTCAATGGCGTGCTCCGGCGCGTGCGCCGCGGCGTCTTCCCGCAGCAGGGGACATGCATGGACCAGCGCCGCCGCCAGTTCCGCGTCCACCCGGGCATCGCCCAGCGGCGTTCTCCACACCCCGTCCGAAAGAATCGCCAGCGGCGCGCCCTGCGGGTAGTGCCGCGGGCAAAGAATCACAAACCGCTGCGGCAGTTCGACGCGCGCGAACACCGCTCCTGCCACGCCGCCGGAGTACATGTAGCCCGCGTGCGGGACCATGCACCCGAGTGCGGTCACTCGTCCGCCTTTGGCGCCTGCTTCGCCTGCTGCCAGAAACTTCCCCACGTCGAGCTCGAGCTGCTGCGGATCAAGGGGATAAAAGCGTCCGGCAACGGCGGGTTCACGAATCATGGACGGCGCTCCGGTCGGCGAACAGCGAAAGTGGAATTCTATTACACGCGGGTTGGAAACTGCGTGGAGCGCTAGGACTTCGAGGGCTTGCCTTTGATCTTGACCGCCACGGTCGTGCCCGGGTTGCAGTACACCTGCACCCGGTCGCCGTACTGGTATCCGCCGCTGTTCAGCAGGTCGGTCACGTACTGCCGCAGCGGCGCGGAATACTGGAATGTCCACACCATCTTTTCGTTCTCGGTGCTCTGCACGATCATCTGCGCCAGGTTGAACGACAAAACCTTGCCCTTGTACTTGTCCAGCTTCGGCTTGGGCGGTTTGGCCGGCTTGGCCGCAGGCGCCGGGGTCGCTTGTGGAGTAGCCGGTGCCGGTGGATTCTGCGCTGCCACGGGCGCAGCCGCCCACATGGCCAGCGCCAGCGACGCGAGCGCTCCGCGGATGAGCCCTTTAGTCTTCAACGTTGTCCACACTGATCTTCAGCGAACGGAGAAACTTGATGTCCTGGGCCGTCATCTGCGCGCGCTCTTCTTCCGTTTCATCCTCCAGGATTTCGTCGTCCACGCGGATGCGCAGGGAATCCAGGAACCGCCGGTCCTGCACCGTCATGCGCACCGGCTTTGACTCGCGCGGCGCGAGGCCGATGGTCGCGTCGAGCTTCAGCACGATGTCGTACCCCGCCGAGCGCACTCCCGCGATGGCCTTCTGGATGCGCTCCGAATCCGAAACCGCCTCATTGATCGCTCGCCCAAGTTCGCGGAGCACCTGCTTCAGATTGTCGTCAAGCTGCACGTCGGGCCTCCCGAGTACAACTGCGCTTATCTTAGGCTCCCGCCCCCACCCGTTCAAGCCGCTACGTCGCCTCCGGTTAACAGAGCGCCAACCGCCACCCCGCCGCATCATGCGCCCGCCGGCTGCGTTGCCGTCTCCGGGCCGTTTCTGAATTGTGCGCTACAATCGCCGCATGGGCCTGCGGGTCATCACCGCTCTTTGGCGGGCGTTGCTCACCTTCCTGCAGACCCTGTGGCGCGTCATCCGCCAGCTCTTCCATGAGGTTGCGGGAGTCGCGTTCCTGCTTCTTGCCGCCACTGGCGCGCTTTCTACCTGGCGGAACTGGAAGTCGCGTCCGGCCATGCCTCCGCCGGGAGGCGAACTGTGGGCCGTCGGCATCGCCGCCGGTTTTACTTTCGCCATGGCCGCGTTCTCCATCGCGTCGTTCCGCAGTGCGCGGCGCGTCCGCTGAAACGTCGCACCCATCGGCCAGCCGCATGACCACCAAATCCAACACGCGCGAACGAAAAGAAGCCTTCACCACAACCTCGGGCCTGCCCCTCGAACGCCTCTACACTGCGGACGATCTCGCCGCCGCCGACCCCGGCGCCTCCATCGGCTTTCCCGGCGAGTTTCCCTTCACTCGCGGCGTCTACCCGACCATGTACCGTGGCCGCCTGTGGACCATGCGCCAGTACGCCGGCTTCGGCAGCGCCGCGGAAACCAACCGCCGTTTCCGCTATCTCCTTGAACAGGGCCAGACGGGCCTCTCCGTCGCTTTCGACCTCCCCACGCAAATCGGCCTCGACAGCGACCATGCCATGTCCCTCGGTGAAGTTGGCCGCGTCGGCGTCGCCATCGATTCGCTCGAAGACATGCTCGCCCTTTTCGATGGCATTCCTCTGGAGCGCGTCTCCACCTCGATGACCATCAATGCCACTGCCGCGATCCTCCTCGCGCTTTATGTCGCCGTGGCCAGGAGGCAGGGCGCCAACGTCCAGCGCCTCGCCGGCACCGTCCAGAACGACGTCCTCAAGGAATATGTCGCGCGCGGCACCTACATTTACCCGGTCAAGTCCGCCATGCGCGTCGTCACCGACATGTTCGCCTGGTGCCGCACCGAAGTCCCCAACTGGAACGTCATCTCCATCTCCGGCTACCACATCCGCGAAGCCGGCTCGACCGCTGACCAGGAAGTCGCCTTCACCCTCGGCAACGCGATCGCCTACGTGCAGGCTGCCGTTGACGCCGGCCTCCGCGTCGACGATTTCGCACCCCAGCTCTCCTTCTTTTTCAACGCGCACAACGATCTACTCGAAGAAGTCGCCAAGTATCGCGCCGCCCGCCGCCTCTGGGCGCGCATTCTCCGCGACCGCTTCCACGCCGCCGACCCGCGTTCGCTGCTCATGCGCTTCCACGCCCAGACCGCCGGATCTTCACTCACCGCGCAGCAGCCTGAGAACAATCTCGTCCGCGTGGCCATCCAGGCGCTCGCCGCCGTTCTCGGTGGTTGTCAATCGCTCCACACCAACGCGCTCGACGAAGCCCTGGCGCTCCCCACCGAGCAGACCGCCCTCCTCGCCTTGCGCACGCAGCAGATCCTCGCTCACGAGACCGGTGTCGCGAATACCGTCGACCCGCTCGGCGGCTCCTACGCCATCGAAGCACTCACCACCGAAATCGAACGCCGCGCGGTCGCTTATCTCGAACGAATTGACGCGCTGGGTGGCATGCTTCGCGCCATCGAGCAAGGATATGTTCAGTCCGAAATCCAGAAGGCTGCCTTCGACTACCAGATGAAAGTCGAGCGTGGCGAACAGATTGTTGTCGGCATGAACCAGTTTCAGGCCGGGAAGGATTCGCCCATCCCTCTGCTCCGCATTGATCCGGAAATCGAACACATCCAGGTGGAGCGCCTCCGCGCCCTGCGTGCCCGCCGCGATGCCGCGCTGGCCTCCGCCGCCATCGCGGAGGTCGAACGCCGCGCCCGCGGCTCCGAAAACCTGATGCCTGCCGTCCTGGCTGCCGTCGAAGCCTGCGCCACCGTCGGCGAAATCGCCGACGCACTCCGACGTGTCTTTGGCGAGTATGAAGAATCCATCGTCGTTTGATCTGCCCTTCGCGTCTTCAGCGAAGCCCGGGCGCAGTGCCCGCGCAGCCCGAAGGCCCCTCGTCCGAAAAACGAATGCGAAACGGAGCGCCTTTCAGCTCCGTCTCGCCTTGCGGCCGACCACCGCCTCCGAAGCCGTCCGCTTCATCGATGCGGTTGGTTTCTGTCTCCTCTTTCCAGTGAAATCCGCCCCGCTCCCGTCGCTCTACTACGCCTGCGCCCGCCGCGAATGCACCACGTGGGACAAATACTGCCTCCGCATCTGGTCCTGGAAAGACGAGCTGCCCCGACGCCGTCGCGCCTTCTACGCTAAATACTTCAAGGGCCGCGGCACCTTCATCTCCCCCAAACTCCTGCCGCACTTCCTCGCCATCGAAGAAAGTGCCTGGTCCGCGCACGATTTCGACCGCGCCTACGCCGCAGGCCGCATCACCGCCGATGCACGTGCCCTCTGGGCCAGCCTTGCCGGGCACGGCCCGCTCGCCACACTTGAGTTGCGCCATGCCTGCAAATTCGACACAGTCGCCGGCAACAAGCGCTTCAAGAAGGCGATGCTCGAACTCTCCCGCCGCCTCATCGTCGTCCACTTCGGCGCCGAACAGGAGACCGACTCCTGGGCCTCCTCCCGCTTCGAACTCACCTCCCGCGCCTTCCCCGCCGCCGTCGCCGCCGCGCTACGCGTCAGCCCCGCGGAAGCGCGCCGCTCCATCGCGGCCAAGTATCGCGCGTGCCATCCTGACGCGGGCGCGCGCACCATCGCCCGCCTCTTCGGCTGGTCGAAAGCCGAAGCGATGGGCGCGCAGCCCGAAGGCCTTTGAGTGTTAGAGCGGCCGCCTTTCACGCCGCTCTCGCCTTTTCATGCCGAGCGGTACAATTTTGCGATTCTTATGCCCCGGCCGCGCCTCATCCTGGCTTCCGCCTCCCCGCGCCGCGCAGAAATCCTGCGCGACGCCGGCTTCACTTTCAAAACGCTCGCCGCCGCCATCGATGAAACTCCGCATCCCGGAGAATCCCCGTCTGCCCACGTGAAGCGCCTAGCCGTCTCCAAAGCCCTGGCCGCTGCCGCTCGAGTGAAGACCTCCGCCATCGTCATCGGCGCAGACACGGTCGTGGTCGTCGGCGGCAAGATTCTTGGAAAGCCCAAGTCGCGCGCCGACTCCCGCCGCATGCTCCGCCTTCTCTCCGGCCGCAGCCATCGCGTCCTCACCGGACTGGCCGTCCTACGCATCGCCGCTGGCGACGCTTCGCGTCCCCGCCGCGCCCATCTCCAAGCCGCCGTCGAAGCCACCCGCGTCTGGTTTGCCCCCCTCACCAACCGCGAAATTGCCGACTACGTCGCCACCGGCGAGCCCGCCGACAAGGCCGGCGCCTACGCCATCCAGGGCCGCGCCGGCAAGTTTGTGACGCGTATCGAAGGCGACTACTTCAACGTGGTGGGATTACCCTTGGCCCGCCTCAACCGCATGCTCGCGTAGCGCCGGCATCCTGCCGGCCTTTAGTCCTGCCTTCGTGGCACAGCCTTTAGGCTGTGCGCCTTTCTGCGCCTGGCCAGAGTCGATCAGAGAGACCGCGAGGCAATCGTGTGGCCCAAAAAACAAACGGCGTCCCGATTCCTCGGAACGCCGTTAGAACCAATGTCTTGACGCCCTTACTGCGGGTTCTGTGCCGGGGGATTCTGCGGAGGCGCCTGCTGCGCCGGTGGCGCCGGCGGATTCTGCTGCGTCCCCGACATGCCTTCCTTGAAGCTGCGGATGCCTTCGCCGAACCCGCGCATCACTTCGGGGATCTTCTTCCCTCCGAAGAGGATCACCACGATGATCAAAATAATGAACAGATGTGAGGGAGCAAACAGTTCCATACGTCATCCTTTGCGGCTCGCCTGGCCCCTTGCCCCGGCCAAACCGCCTTCACTCGCTGCAGTATAACACGCAGTCGCACAGACAACCCTGTCTGTGCCCCTTCCCGTCATCCACCGTCTCTTCCCTTCCACCACTGGCTGCGGCGCCCTATGCCAGCGCCCCCGGCCGCTTCAAATATCGCTCCACGATCGCATCCGCCGTCCGGTACGTCAGCGCCAGCACCGTAAGCGTTGGGTTTGCCGATCCGTTTTGCGGAAACGACGATGCCCCCAGCACGAACAGATTCGGTGTCTGCCAGTGCTGCAGAAATGCATTCACCACGGAATCCTCGGCCGACTTCCCCATGATCGCCCCACCCTGTATGTGCGTCGACTGGTACCGCGTGGCCTCGTATCTCCGAAGCCCGGGGAACGCCGTGACGTCCTTCGAGCCCATCGCCCGCCCGATCTCCGCGGCCTTCGACACGCCGAACGCGGCCATCTTTCTCTCGTTCTCCCGCCAGTCGAGCGTCATGCGCAGCAACGGGTCGCCGGCCGCATCCTTGTAAACAGGGTCCAGGTCCAGGAAGTTGCCTTTGTACGCCAAATGCTCCGCCAGAAACGAGATCGTGCCCGCGCGGTCGTAGTAGTGCAGCGCCTCGCGTTTCCATTCCGACCCCCAGGTCGCCTTCACCGATTGCGGCACCACGCCGAAATTCGCGATCGGCCGGTGGCCCACACTCAGCACGTGGATCGTTCCGCCGCGCAGGAATTCCACGCTGCTGTGGTCGAACACGTCCCCGTCCAGGTCGCTCATCACCATCCCTGCCGCCCCTGCGCCCATAAACAGGTTCAACGGCTGCTCCAGGAATACCGTCGCAGCGGTCATCGAAATCTGGT
>Ga0335079_10008952_pt1 | contig 11411 bp, 10 predicted proteins | sample Lox_Sample_33_FD_206719 | JGI IMG/M metagenome (GOLD analysis project Ga0335079, IMG submission 206719) | Soil microbial communities from Loxahatchee National Wildlife Refuge, Florida, United States - Lox_Sample_3.3 | ecosystem: Environmental > Terrestrial > Soil > Wetlands | place: USA... | reverse complement strand
TACAGGCTGCCCTGGGTGATGCCGTTCACCAGCTCCTGGAGGAAGAAATGCATGCGCTGCCTGGCGCAACCCTAACGTCCGGCCGCGGCGCGCGCCTGTCGACGCGCGCCGCGGAGTCCGACCTGAGTCAACTCGTCACGAGTTGGTGACCAGGACGTACTTGCCGGCCGAGTTGATGTGGAACAGGAACCACTTGGCGTTGACCATGTCGCCCTTGGAGTCGAACTTGATCGGCTGCCCGAGCACCGACGTCGGCTCATCGGTCGACTTGACCGCCGTGAGCACGTTCGAGCGCGACGGCGTCCCGCCGGACTTGCACACCGACGAGATGGCCTCGTCGAGCACGTGCGTGGCCGCGTACACCGGCGGCCCGAACGTCCCGAACTTCGGGTACTTGACCTTGGCCGCAGCCACAAGCGCCGCGTCCGATGGGATCGCCGTGATGTCCGGACCGAACGCCGAGACGTACGAGCCCGGGATCGTGAACGACGACGACTGCATTCCGTCGGTACCGACGATCGTCGCGTTCTTGTGCTCCTGCTGGAGGTCCTTGCCGAACTGCTCGCCGTTGGCGGCGACCTGCCACGGAAGCACGACCACGGTCGTCTGCGGCGACACCTTCGCCACCAGCGACGAGAAGTCGGTGACCTTCTGGCTGACCGACTCGTGGTCGACCTTGATCCCCGCCTTCTGGAACACCGGGAGCATCGAGGACACCAGGCCGGTCGAGTAGACCTCCTGGTCGTCGACGATCATCAGCGCCTTCGGGTGGAGCGTCTTGATCACGAAGTTGGCGTCCTCGGGACCCTGCACGTCGTCGCGCGACACCACGCGGAAGAACGTCGGGTTCTTGCCCGACGTTGTCAGCGCCGGGTTCGTCGCCGAGCCCGAGATGAACACCAGACCGGCCCGGCCGAACAGCGGCCCGACGGCCTGGACTTCCTGGCTGCCCGCCGGTCCGACTACGCCGACGATCTTCGAGTTCGAGGTGAACTGCTGGGTGACGGTGGTCGCCTGGGCCGGGTTCAACTGAGTGTCGCCCTGGACCAGCGAGATGTTCGTGCCGTTGGCCTTGTTGTCGGCCGCGACCGCGAGCTCCGCGAACGCGAGCTGCTCGTCGCCGAGCACCGCCACCTGGCCCGTGATCGGGGCTTCGATGCCGATCGACGCCGTGCAGGCCTTCGAGCTGCTGCCGCTGCTCGCGGCCGCAGTCGATGATCCGGCGCTGGCCGATGTGGTTGTGCTGCTACTGCTGCTCCCGCAGCCGGCCGCGACCAGAGCGGTCAGGGCCATGGCGGCGAGACTGATGCGTACCTTCATTGACGCTCCAACTCCTCCTGTGAATGGATCCTTTTTGCGACATGTGTCATACGGTCGAGACCGGCGGCGTCCCCGGGTATGCCGACTTGCCGTCCGGGTAATACGCGGCCGCCGGCGAACCGGCCGGCCGAAACACGGCGACGAGGCGCATGACGCTCTCGCCGGTGTTCTCCAGACAATGCACGGTCCGAGCCGGTAGCTCGAGGCACGAGCCGGCGGCGACCGGAATGTGGTCGCCGCCGGTGTGCAACGTGCCCTCTCCCTCAATCACAAAGATGACTTCGTCGTAGACGTGGAAATGGTCCGGCGCGCGTTCGGTCGGGATGTAGCCGACGAAGTGAGTCGCTGACTGCAGGCCCGTGCTGGGGTCGGCGACGATCCTGAACCAGCGTGCCGTGGTGGCGTCGTGCGCCTCCTGGTCGGCGAGCCGGCGAACCACGGTCCGGTTCGACACACGGTCCGGGTCGGGCTGGACCGGGTCCGAGATTCGCACCGCGACCACGCGCATCGGCTGCGAACTTCGGTTGCTGAGCTCGTACTCCTCTCCGGGAGCGAAGTAGGCGCCAGTCTCGGGCTCGACCGGGTGGCGTTCGCCGTCGAGCGCCACCTCGCCCTCACCGGCAAGGACGAACAGGACCTCCTCGGCCTCGCCGGTGGCGCGTCTGATCGAGCCGCCCGGAGCGCATTCGATCACCGACTGTTCGAGCCCAGTGCGCCGGTCGGCCGGCGCCGGGTCAGTCGTTTGCAAGCCTTGCCTCCAGCGTGATCTCCGTCCCCGAGAGCGCGCGCGACACCGGGCAGGTGTCCTTGGCCTTCTGCGCCAGCTGCGCGAACGTGTCCGCATCGACCCCCGGAACGTCGCCGACGGTGTTCAGCGCGATGTTCGTGATCGCGAATCCGGTATCGAGTTGTTCGAGCCGGACCTTCGCCGTCGTCTGCAGATCGGCGGGGGAATGACCCGTCTCGGTCAGCAGGTTGGCGAGCGACATCGTGAAGCAGCCCGCGTGCGCGGCGCCGATCAGCTCCTCCGGGTTGGTCGAGCGCTCGACGTCCTCCACGCGGGCCCGGAGCGTGAACGGACCCTCATAGGCACCGCTGCCCACGCCGATCCGACCACCGCCGTCGTCCAGGTCGCCTTGCCAGCTTGCCTTAGCGGTGCGTGTGACACGGACGCTCATGGCCGGGTGAGAGTACAGCCAACTAACCTTGCGATTGCGTTATGCGTTAAGCCCCGTCTTACCGTCGGGGTCCTCCAGAACCCCGACGACAGGAAGGAGCCTATCGATGGCTCAGATGGTGGACAAGCTCGACGTCGCCGCGGCCCGTCAGCGCTTCTCCGCTCTCCAGCAAGGGTTCATGTTCTTCGACGCCCCCGGCGGCTCGCAGGTGCCCGACGAGGTCGGCGACGCCATCGCCCGAACGCTTCGCGAGGCGAGCGCGAACCTCGGCGCCGGCTACGAGACCAGCCGCCGCGTGGGGCGGATCCTCGAACAGGCCGAGGCCGGCGCGGCGCGCTTCCTCGGCTGCGAGCCGCACGAGATCATCTTCGGCCCCAACATGACCTCGCTCGACTTCACGCTGTCACGCACCGCCGGGCGTGAGTTCGCCGCCGGCGACGAGATCGTCGTCTCGTCCTTGGATCACGACGGTGGGGTGTCGCCGTGGCTCGAGCTCGCCTACGACCGGGATCTGACCGTCCGCCACGTCGAGCTGCTCGACGACACGAGTCTCGACTACGACGACCTCGCTTCGAAGCTCGGGCCGCGGACCCGGGTGGTGGCGTTCGCGTGGGCCTCGAACGCGGTCGGCACGATGGTCGACGCCCAGCGGGTGTGCAAGCTCGCGCATGAGGCGGGCGCGCTCGCCTGGATCGACGCCGTGCACTACGCCGCGCACGAGCCGATCGACGTCCGCCAGATCGACGCCGACGTCCTGATCTGCTCGCCCTACAAGTTCTGCGGGCCGCATCTCGGGATGGCCTACGGCCGCGCCGAGGTGATCGAGCGGTGGCGTCCGTACAAAGCCCGGCCGGCGCCGACGACGCCGCTCGGCCGGCGGTTCGAGACCGGCACGCAGCCCTACGAGCTGCTCGCCGGGTTCAACGCGACGCTCGAGTATCTGGACTCGATCGGAGGGTTCGAGGCGATCGTCCCGTATGAACGATCCCTCGGGGATCGCTTCCTCGCGGGCATCTCGGACGCCGTGACCGTGTACGGGCTACCCGGCATGGAGGGCCGCGTGCCGACGTTCCTGATCAACGTCGCCGGCGTGTCGGCGGCCGACGTCGCGGCGCGCCTCGCCGAGCAACAGATGGGCGTGTGGGCCCACGACTCGTGGTACTCGCTGGGGCTGTACCAACGTCTCGGCTACGCGGATCAGGCCGTCCGCCTCGGCTTCATCCACTACAACACCGTCGAAGAGGTCGACGCGTTGGTGGCGGCGCTGAACGACCTAGCGTCGTGACACGGGGGTATGGTCGATTTCCCATGACCATGCTGGGAAATCGACCACGCACGCCTAATGGATCGACATCCGTTCGGTCCCCAGATACAGCTTGGCCGCATACGACTCCGGGTCGGCCGCGAAGCGCCGTTGGAGTGCGCCACCGTTGAGCGCGTCATCCAACGCGGCCATGATCATCGACTGGTCGAGCACGAGCCGGCGGTGGCCAACGGTGCCCGTGAGCGGGTTGACCGCGTCGTAGAACCCGCCGTCGGAGCTGTACACCTCCGGGTAGTCCGTCCGGAGGGCGACGAGGTTCGCATATGCCTGCTGCGGGATCACCGGTAGCGCGATCGCCGAGGCGTGCGGGCTGACCGTGTTCTCGGTGGCGCAGGTCGTGCACCACGCCAGCGGCGACCGCCCGATCCCGAACGCCAGTCCCTCGACCCCGAAGCCGCCGTAGTCGCCGGTGTCGTCGGCGGTACTCGACGGCGACATTCCCCACACCGGGTAGCCGAGCTTCTGGGTCGCATATCGAACCTGGACCTGCGCCCAGCGCACATCATCGAGCCCGAAGCTGTGGGGACCCCAGGTGGTCTCGGGCACGACCAGGTTCGCCATCAGCCCCTCGAACATCCCGCCGGCGAACGTCGGCACGAACGTGAGCGAGGTGCCGGGATAGGTGTAGTGGCCCTCCCACACCGGGAACTGCTTGCCCGACTGCGGGTCGGTGTACGTGTGCCAGTAGCCGGTGCCGGGACTGTCGGTCGGCGCCGGGTCGGTGGCGCAGCGCTTCGGTGGCTCGGTCCGCCACGTCCGCCACCACACGTCGCCGGGCATCTGATGGCGCCCCATGCCGATATACATCGCGATCCGGGGATCGCTGTACAGAGCGCTGTTCCAATACGTCGCCGGCCCCTGGCCGACGTAGTACCCGCCGTGCATCTGGCCGGTTGGCGGATCGCCCGGAAGCGAGGCGTTGACGTTGCAGTCGGTCTGCGCGCGGTTGTCGTAGAAGATGCTGAAGTCCATCGGCTTCAGCAGCGACTCCGCGAGCCCGCGCACGGCCGGCAGGGCCTGCTTGACCTCGATCAGCCCGCTCGCATACCAGCCGTTGTCGACGGCCGAGACGAACGAGCAGTTGTCGCCGGTACCGCCGGTGGCGGCGCAATCACCCTGCCCCGGGTTCATCAGCACGTTCCCGTTGTTCGTGTCATACCACTGGTACAGGAACCCGTCGTAGCGCTTCAACCCGGCGACCTCCTCGAGCGTCGAGGACGCCAGCTGGTCGGCCCGCGACTCCGAGATCAAGCCGAGGTCGTGGGCGGCGACCACCGCCCACAGGTACACGCCGACGTTCGCCGCCGACGTGTACTCCCCGCGCACCGTCCCCGGCCCCAGGTTGTCGAGCGGCAGGTGCGTCACCGGGTCGACGTCGGCGGCGTAGAACTGCCAGGTGTCCCGCGCGATCCCGTGCAGGACCGACTTCTGCGCCGGGGTGAAGGTGGCGGCCCCGGCCGGCGCCGCCACCACCAGGATCGCCGCCGCCACCGTCGCGGTGGCGATGGCGATCAGTCCCCGGAGCCTCACCGGAGCGTGAACGTCGTGGGCGTGCCCGTATCTGCGGTTGAGCTGTCGCCGACCCACAGGTCGAACGTCCCCGGCTCGACCACGAACTGCCCGTTGTTGTTGTAGTAACCGAGGTTCCGCGGTCCGAGCGTGAACGTGACGGTCTGCGACTGTCCGGGCGGGAGCGACACCCGCTTGAACCCCTCGAGCTTCTCGACGGGCTGCAGGATGGTCGTGTCGCTCTCGTGCAGGTAGAGCTGCATGACATCGTCGCCGGCCGTCGAGCCGGTGTTCTTGATGGTGGCGCTGACCCTGAACGTCCCGGTCCTCGACACGCTCGACGGGGCCGATACGTTCGAGATCGAGAACGTCGTGTACGACAGCCCGTACCCGAACGGGTACTGCGGGGTGTTCTGGACGTCGAGGTACGACGAGGTGTACTTCGGCGCGTTATTCGGATCCGCCGGCGGCCGGCCGGTCGGCAGCTCGTTGTACGAGATCGGGACCTGGCCGACGTTCCGCGGGAACGACATCGGCAGCTTGCCGCCCGGATCGACCTTGCCGAACAGCACGTCGGCGACTGCATCGCCGCCCTCCGTGCCGGGGTACCAGGCCTCGACCAGCGCCGGCGCGTTCGCGAGCTCCGGGATCGTCAACGGCCGCCCGTTCATGAGCACGATTACGTACGGCTTGCCGGTGCCCGCGATCGCCTGGATGAGCGCATCCTGCTGGCCCGGCAGGTCGATGTTGCTCCGCGAAGAGGACTCGCCGGAGTCACCCGCCGGTTCACCAACCACCACGACGGTCACGGCAGACGCATTCGCGGCGGCCACCGCCGCCGGGAACCCGTTACTCGCCTCATTGCACGGGTCGGCGACGGTAAACGCGGTGCAGTCGTCCGCGTAGTTGACGTTGCCGGCGCCCACCACGTTTTCGATCCCCTGGCGCACCGTCACGATCTTGTCCGCCCCGCCCGAGCCTACGTCGCCCGCCGCCTCGCTGTAACCGATCGGCACGTCCGGCCCGAGCTGATCGACCGGATCGTCGGCCAGCGGCCCGACCACCGCGACCTTGCCCACGCTCGAGCTCAGCGGCAGCGCGTTCTTGTTGTCGTTCAGCAGCACCATCGACTCGTCGGCCGTCTTGCGGGCGACCGCGACGTTCGCGGGCGTGAGCCACCGGGTGGACGGATTCGTGATTCCCTGGTCGGGGTCTGAGAAGAGCCCGGCCAGGTACTTGAGCGTCAGCACATGCCGGACCGCGTCGTTCAGCTGCGACATCGTGATCTTGCCCTGGCTCAGCAGTTGCGGTCCGTAGGTTTCGTACGTGTCGTAAACCGGGTTGGTCGAGGTCATCGACACCGCCATCTCGATGTTCTCGCCCGCGGTCAGCGCGAGGCGCGCGGCATCCGCGCCGTTGGCCGCGTACCCGAAGGCCTCGAGCTCCTGGACGGCCTGGTAGTCGCTGAGCGTGGCCCCGCTGAAGCCCCACTCATCGCGGAGGATCTGCGTGAGCAGGTACGGGTTGGCCGTGTTCGGCACGCCGTTGAGCGAGTTGAACGAGCTCATCACGGTCGCCGCCCCGGCGTCCACCGCCGCCTTGTACGGCGGCAGGTAGTCGTTGAACAGCTGCTGGATCGACATGTCGACCGTGTTGTATTCGCGGCCCGCAACGGGGGCCCCGTAGCCGCCGAAGTGCTTGATCGTCGCGGCGACCTTGTTCGGCGCGGCGAAGTTCGAGCCCTGGTAGCCGTGCACCTTGGCCGCGGCGATCGCCGACCCGAGGAACGGATCCTCGCCGGCGCCCTCAACCACACGCCCCCACCGGGGATCGCGGCTGATGTCGACCATCGGATTGAACGTCCACTTGATTCCGTCGGCGGCCGCTTCGTCCGCGGACACCGACTCGTCGCTGGCCACCTGGGATGGATCCCAGCTCGCCGCCTCGCCCAGCGGCACCGGGAACATCGTCCGGTAGCCGTGGATCACATCGAGGCCGAAGATCAGCGGGATGTGATGGTTCGCGGCAGATGAAACCGCGGCGTTCTGGACCGCGTTGATGTTCGCCACGCCCGTCAAGTCGAGGACGCTTCCGATCTTTCCCTGCTGCGCCAGCGGGATCAGATCGCTTCCGGTGGGCGTGCTCGGACCGGCCATTTCGAGCTGACCGAACTTCTCGGCGACCGTCAACTTTCCGAGCAGGGCGTTGACCTTGGCGTTGATCGCCTGCTGTTGCGCCGGCGTGGCGGCGCGCTGCTGCGCGTTGTGAGTCCGCGCGTGCTGGGTCCGCGCCTTGTGCGACGTGGACGCGGCGTTGGACGACCCGGACATGCCGCTCACGAGCAGCACGACGGCGAGTCCAACCGCCGCCAGAAAAGCACCGAACCCGAACCTCCGTCTCGGCTTGACCCAGACGGCCGCGGCGATCTTCTCCGACATTTCTCCTCCTCGTTCCGGTGACCCGCGCAACCGCGTACCCACCGTCGGAAGGGTTCAAAACGTTAAGTCGGCTCGTCGGCGTAGAACGTCCCACGCTCGACGCAATGCACCACGACCGGAACGTCGAACAGGACGTCCTCGCGCAGCGGCGTCATCCCGAGTCGCTCGGCGACGTGGATCGAGCGGGCGTTGTCGGCGCGGATCATGGCGGTGAGGTAGGGGTAGTCGAACAGCCGAAAGCCCCAGTCGGCGCACGCCCGCGCCGCCTCGGTGGCGTATCCGTGCCCCCATTCCTCGCGGCGGATAACCCATCCGACCTCGGCCTCGTCGAACTGGGGCCAGTACTTGAGCGCGACCCGGCCGAGGAAACGACCGTCGTCCGCGGCGAGCAGCGCGAACAGGCCGTGGCCGTGTTCGCGCCAGTCCGACTCGTCGCGGCGGAGCCGCTCGGCCGCCTCCTCATGGTCGAACGGCCTCATGTACCGGCTGACCTCCGGATCGGAATGGAGCGCGACGAGGTCGTCGACGTCGCGCATGATCATCGGGCGGAGGTGCAGACGCTCGGTGTCGATGTGCACGCCACCAAGTTGTAACGACCCGAGCGCGGACTCGCGTACTTCAGGGCTTCGAGACGACGCCCGTGAACAGCACCGCGCCGGTCTTCAAGTCTCGGAGCACGAATGCGAATGGCCGGTCGACGACGACCTCGATGCGCGGCGGCGCCGGCATCGCGGTCGGGCTGATTCCGACGCCGGTCGCGGCGGCGGCCTCGGTACCCGCCTCGTCGACGCTCAGGTACGCCTCGTGCACGACGGACTTGATGTAGAGGTCTCCCGGCTTGCCCGCGATCCCGGACAGGTCGGCTCTGCCGGGCTCGAACGCGAGTCGCATTCCGAGCGCCTTGAGCGCGGAGGCGAGCTCGAACCGCGAGTCGAACCGGAACTTCGGCAGAGCAAGCCCGACCTGCTGCCGCCTCAGTCCATCAAGCAGCGACAGGGGCCCCACGCCGGCGAGGCGCGAGAGGAGCGACGGCATCCCACCGGGGCTCGGCAGGAGGATGTCGAACGCGAGCCGCCCGCCGCGATAGGGAAGCTCGAGTGCCTGATAGCCCGCGCCCTGCCGGTAATCGAATGCTCCGGTCTGATGCATGGTGGGAACCTCGACCGCGCCGTCCGGGGTGTGGAACATAGCCGGAAACGTTGACTGCTTTGTGAACGGGGACAACCACTTCGCCTTCAGGTAGACGGCGTTCACCAGCATCAGCCGGGTTGACGCGTCGGCGTCTCCCGGCCCCAACAGCTCCGGGATCTTGCCGTTCGTCTTCGCAGACACCCACGCGTTTATCTCCGCCCTGGCCGTTTCGGCAGCGCGCTCGAAGTCGACCGTCCGCAGGCCGGCGCCATAGTCGCGCGCGAGCGCGCGCAGGAACTCCTCGTGGAAGCGCTGTCCGATCTGCCCATACAACGCGTTGGCGACATTTAGGGACGCGTCCGCACCGTTGACGGACTCCAGAGACCGATCGATCGCATTGAACGCCGCGCCGAGGCGATCGGCCGGTAGGCGGAAGTCGAGCGCGCCCGCCATCTCTGACGAGGTCGCGCCGCGGGCGCCCGGAAACACCATCGCCAGCGCCTGCGAGATGCTCGCCGGCGACAGCGCGACGTTCTGCCGACCCCGCGCGACCACAGCGAGGATCCGGCCCGCGAACAGCGCGTTTCCATCCCGCAACGCCGCCGCGTCCGAAGCCGACACCGACGCTGTCGCGCGCGGCACGTTCGCCCGCACGAGCTGCGACGTCACCGTAGTCGTCCGGTCCGCCGATCCACACCCGGTCGCCAGCAAGACGATCCCGATCGGCACAAGCGCTCGAACTCGCATATCCAACACCTACGTCCGAGCGCAGACGCGGTCACACGTCATCGACGCCCGCGATGGTCGGGGGCCAGCCGCCGAACAGGGGCACGGTCCGGCGCAGCCACTGCTCCACCCGGGCCGCTCCCGCGGGCGTGATCGCCAAACGGTCCTCGTCGACCTCGTCGGGTATGACCAACCCCGCGCGGAGCAGCGACTCGACGGCCAGCTTGACGTCGTCCCGAACGCTGATCTCGCGAGCACGGCCGCGCCGAGCGCGGCCAGCGCGATCGGCCGCCCGCGCCACCCGAGCTCGACATCGAGTTCCGGGAGTATCTCCACCGGCGGGGCGATCGCCGGGACGTCCGGCCGGTCGACGTAAACCCCGACAAGGCTGGCGCGGATCGCGGCACGGTCGGCGCCGGCGTCGACCAGGATGCGCGCGGCCACTCCCTCGCCCTCGGCAAGCAAGGCCAGCAGCACGTGCTCCGGGTCGACCTCCGGGTGGAGCACGGCGATCAACAAATGCTCGGTGCCGATGTAGCCGTGGCCAAGCTCGCGCGCCTCTTGCTGCGCCAGGACGATGACCTGCCGTGCCCGCTGCGAGTACCGCTCGAACACTGGCCCGCGTCCCGCGGGTCGTCAGTCCTTCCGACCCGACACGAGCAGCCCGGCCCCGACGGCGACGATCGCGAGCCCGCCGGCTCCTCCCACCAGTTCCAGACGCCGGGGCGAGCGGGCGAACCATGCTCGGAACCCGCCGGCGGCGAGCGCCCACATCGTGTCCGACGCGAGCGCGATCGCGGCGAATATCAAGCCGAGCAGGAGGATCTGGACGGGCACGTTGCCGCCGCTGCGACTCACGAACTGCGGGAGGATCGCGGCGAGGAACACGATCGTCTTGGGATTGGTCGCGCCGACGGTGGCGCCCTGGACGAACGAGCGCCGATCCGACTGTGCCGCCACCGGCGCCGCGAGTGCCGCCGCCAGCGATCGCCGTTCCCGGAACGTCTTCACCCCGAGGTAGACGAGGTAGGCGCCGCCCACGAGCTTCAGCGCCGTGAACGCCGCCACCGACTGCTCGGCCAGCGCGCCGACGCCGAGCGCCACCGCGAGCACCTGGACGTATTCGCCGAGAGCGTTGCCGACGACGGTCAGCACCGCCACCCGCCGACCGCTCGCGAGCGCCCGCCCGACCACGAACAGAACGCTCGGTCCCGGGATCACGATCACGACGAACGCCGTGATGCCAAACGCCAGCAGTCGGTCCGCGGAAAGCACACTCCAAGTCTAAGCGGGTGCCGTGGTACGTTCGCGCGCGTGGAGGACTCGCGCACGATCGCGGCGCGCACGCACTTCGACCGTTGGTCCGCGACTTACGAGAGCGAGCCTGGCGCCCGTCGCCTCCAGGACCTGCAGACGGCCGCGCTCGCCTCACTCGGTCTGAGCGGCGACGACGTGCTGCTCGATTTGGCCTGCGGTACCGGGGCGGCGGTTCGCCAGGCGGCGCCGATGGTGCGCCGCGCGGTCGGGTTCGATCTCTCGCCCGAGATGATCACCCAGGCGCGCAGGCTGGCCGCGAACATCGCCAACGTCGAATTCCACGAGGGAGACGTGAGCGGACCGCTGCCGTTCTCCGACGGCGAGTTCACCGCGATCGTCTGCACCACCGCGTTCCATCACTTCCCCAGACCGGTCGAGACGATCGCCGAGATGTTCCGAGTGCTCGGACCCGGCGGGCGGGTCGTGATCGCCGATTTCAACCGCCGGCACCCGGTCGTGTTCGCGGCC
>Ga0335079_10008950_pt1 | contig 11413 bp, 9 predicted proteins | sample Lox_Sample_33_FD_206719 | JGI IMG/M metagenome (GOLD analysis project Ga0335079, IMG submission 206719) | Soil microbial communities from Loxahatchee National Wildlife Refuge, Florida, United States - Lox_Sample_3.3 | ecosystem: Environmental > Terrestrial > Soil > Wetlands | place: USA: Florida... | reverse complement strand
TCGATTTATTTCCCGAGCGAGATTTATCAGGAGCTGAGCATCAAGCCGTTCGCCGCGCCACCCGACATCCGTCCCGCGAGGGCCGAATCAAAGGAAGGCCACTCTCGAACGGCAGGAGGAGCGCATGAGATCTTCGAGTAACGAAAGGACGGGCTTTCGGGCCGCGGCGATGCTGGGAGTTGGGCTTCTGCTCTCGCTAAGTGTTTCGTTGCATACTGCCGCACAAGGCGCACCTGGAGGATCCGCAAGCACGGCATCTGCGGCGACAGCGTCGCCCACACAATATTCGCCGCGAGAGTTCGTGACTCATCATGAGGGTGTATTCGGAGGCGAGAAGATCCACTACACCGCCATCGCAGGCGACACGATTCTTAATAATGATGCCGGGGTTCCGGCGGCCGCAATTTTTTCATTTACGTATCTTCGCGACGATGTAAAGGATCGCACCAACCGCCCTGTGTTTTTTGTTTTCAACGGAGGGCCCGGTTCTTCGTCAGTATGGATGCATTTAGGATTTTTCGGTCCTCGTCGCGTTGCACTCGGGGATGCGGTGAATCCTCCAACAACGCCGCCATTTGCGTTGCAAGACAATCCGTATTCGATTCTCGACATCGCGGACATCGTGCTTTTGGATCCGGCGGGCACCGGATTCAGTCATTTGCTTGCGGGAGGAACACCGAAACAATTCTATGGCGTGGAGCAAGACGGGCGGGCAACGGTCGAATTCATCCAGGCTTGGCTGACAAAGCAAGGAAGAATGAATTCTCCGCGGTTCATTGTGGGTGAAAGTTATGGCGTGACGCGGGCGATCGTTGTGGCGCGCATGCTGATGGGCGGACCGTTCGCCGCGACCGGGCGCTTGACTGCCATTCCGCTTAACGGCGTTGTGATTATGGGCGGCTCTCCGACTGAGGGATATGGCAAGGAGGCGGGAGACGTTGCTTTCGTCAATGATCTGCCGACGATGGCAGCTACGGCCTGGTATCACAAGAAGGCTGGCGGGGCGGGGGGCAGTCTCGATAACGTGATCGCGGAAGCGCAGAGCTATGCAGGCGATGAGTATCTGAAAGCGCTCTATGCGGGCGACCGCATGAATGCGGATACTCAGAAGCAAGTTGCCGAGCATCTTGCGAAGCTTAGCGGGCTTCCGGTGGATTTCATTGAGCAAAAGAATCTGCGCGTAGGCATGGAAGATTTTCGGAAGGAGCTGCTTGCCAAGGAGCATCTGATTGTTGGGGCGTATGACGGCCGCTTCACGCTGCCTGCGGGCTCCGATCTCGGGCCGCTTGATCCCGTTGCGGACGACCCTGCCATGGGCAAGTTCAGCGGGGCATTCGTGGGGGCGATGGATGTTTATCTTCGCGATGAACTGAAGGTGAAAGTGGATTCGCCATATGAGGCGATCGCTTTTCGAAGCGTGAACAGCACCTGGGATTACGGAACAGACAACAAGCCGGGCGGGCCGACTACACGCGCTCAGGACCTGCAGGCCGCGATGCGCAGCAATCCGCGTTTGCGATTGCTGTCTGCCAGCGGCGCGTACGACTGTGTAGCAACACTGGGAAACACGGAATATGGGATCGCGCACAGCGACCTTCCTCGGGATCGGGTGATGGTTCGGGTATATCCAGCGGGGCACATGGTCTATCTGGGCGATGAGGGATCGGCAGCATTCGCCCGTGACTTACGCAAGTTTACGGCAGCGGCGATGGGGCACTAAGCGGTGTAACTCGGGACGTGGATAACAGTATCAAGAGAATATGAATGTCGATGATGCGCTTGCGAGAACATTTGACGAGAGTCGGCGCGATTGCATATCGTTACGCAAGCCAGGCTGAAACTACCGAAACGCCCCGCAGTCGTCACTTCGAAGATCGTCTATCCGCAAGGAGAACGTCAGGGTGAAAAAGAAATCGACACGCAGTCGGGGAGCTTCCGGAAGTCGCCGCAAACGGGAATACATTAGGCTGAATGATCAGGCTCCATTCAGCGATGGTGTGTTGGTTGGCAACACTCTCTACCTGGCGGGCCGGATTGGAGTCGATGGGAGTGGATGTCATGTTCCAGCGGACATTGAAAGCGAGGCGCACAATGTGATGCAGAGCGTGGAGTCGGCGCTGCGCGAGGCGGGGATGCAGATGGATGATCTGGTTTATGTCCAGGTTTTCTGTCCGGATGTTTCCCTGTGGCAGCGATTCAACCAGATTTACTGCTCGTATTTCAAGCGTCAGACGTTACCCGCTCGAGCTTTTATCGGGTCGGGCAAGTTACTCTTTGGAGCGCATTTCGAGGTACAGGGAATTGCTGTGCGTGGTTAGTTCGTGCTTTTTTCATGCCGGCGCCGGAAAGTTGAATACGAGATCGACTTCCAGCGGTTGTGGATTGATGCTCAACTTACAGGAGAATTACATTGAAACCCGCTGAGAAAGAGTACCTTCTCAATTTTGTTTCCAGACTCACCGATGCTTTAGGGCAGACGTTCGGCAAGTATTGCGAAATTGTCGTGCATGACTTCAACTCGCCCGAAAGTTCGGTCATCGCAATAACGAATGGAAGTCTTACGGGCCGGAAAGTAGGAGATACGTTGGACGCGCTGGGATTCCAGCTTCTGAAGAATCATCCCGCTTCGGACCTGCTCAACTACCGCACGAAGACGAAAGATGGCAAGGAGTTGCGCTCTTCGAGCATTTTTCTTCGCGATGAAAAGGGGCAGATCTTTGGAGCCTTGTGCGTGAACGTAGATGTCTCGGGCCTGTTGAAGGCGCAGGCGTGGATTGAAGAAGCGCTGGGCTCGGCGAGTACGACGATTGATGAGCGGTTCGAGCATTCTGTTGATGAAGTTCTTGAGACGTTGATCCAAAATGCGATTTCTAGCGTTGGGAAGAGCCCCGCGGACATGACGCGTGAGGAGAAGGTTGCGATCGTTGCATACCTTGAGACCAAGGGCGCGTTTCTTATCCGCTATTCGGTCGAGCGCGTTGCGGAACTGCTGGGCATGACGAAATACACGATCTACAACTATCTGGATGAGATCAGGCGGAAGCAGGAAGGCGCCGAGGTAGAAGCGGCCAAGACATAGATCTTGGGTAGTTTTCCAGGTTTGGCGAGCGCGGTTCTGAGCATCATTGTTTTACCGGCGGAACTCGTGCCGCGATGAAGTCGTGCAATTCTTTCGACACGGCGGCGCGGTTGTCGTCGTCATAGACGGTATGTCCCGCTGCAAAGGCCACCATGCGGGTGCGATCGAGCGGCACGCCTGCGTGGGTGAGCGCGTATTGCTGATATAAGACCGGAGTCGCGAGGTCGTAGTAACCGCTGAGAAGAAGCAGGTGGCAGGCTGGCTTCTCTTTCATGAGTTTCGCGAGGTTCGGCGTTGGATTCAAGATGCGAAGGTTGTCTTCGATTCTGCGTGAGCCGGAATTCCAATCCCAGGCAAAATTCACGTCCAAGGTGAGCGAGACATAGTCGAGATCGGTTTTGACTCCGACCTCATTGCGCAGATAGTCGCGCACGCGGGCGTTCTTGATGATGTTGGACGCGCCCATGTGAAGGGCGGGATCGTCGGCCGCTTTCGAGCGTCCGGCGATTAAGGGTCCGGGTGGCTTCGGAGCGGCCACGCGGGTGTCGATTCGGCCGACTACCTGCCCCGGCAAAAGTTGTTCGAGAAAATCCTGGGTGTCGACTCGAAGGTTATCGGCGGAGATGGTTGAAGCGGGCAGGCCAATCAGCATCGCTATGCGGGTGGCAAGCTGATCGCGATCCCGTGCTTTCAGTTCTGAGCCGAGTTGCAGAGCCTCGACGTAGTCGCCTTGGGCGAAGGCGCGGGATTCTTCATAGACTTGTTCCACGCTCCGGCCGACGGACTGGTTTTTATTGTGCGCAAACGCGGTTGTGGCCATCGACGGGAGCGTGAAGACAAAATGCTGATCGTTGGAGATTCCGGCTTCGCCGGACATATCCGTGCCGGACGAGACAAGGACCAACCCCACGATATTAAGGTCGCCGATGTCCTTGGCCATCGCGGCGAGGCGATAGCCGCCGAAACTTTCGCCGACAATGAAGACGGGCGAGACGGTGCGCGAGTTGTCGCGCAACCAACCTCGAATTAAGGTTTCAGCGGCTTTGGCGTCGCCTTCGGGATTCCAGTACGCGTGGCCGCCGCCGGCTAGGAGTTGGCGACTAAAGCCGGTTCCGACAGGATCGATCATCACGAGGTCGGCGACGTCGAGAAGCGTTTGCGGATTGGCGATGGTTGAAGATGAGCCCTTGGTGTCGGCGGGTCCGAGGCGTCGCGGGCCGAGAATTCCGAAGTGCAGGGGCGAACTCGATGCACCGGGACCGCCGTTAAATGCAAAGATGACCGGCCGGTGGGTACGATCGGGGACATCCTGAAGAACATAAGTCGTGGCGGAGATTGTCGCTTGCGGTTCACCGGCGGCGTTTTTTAGTGCAACGGAGGACCAGGTTGCGACGTAGGAAATTGCGGTATCGCCGAGCTTAAGTACGTGTTGCGATGTCGCGGGAGCGATCACATCGGGCCAGAGCGCGGAAGAGTCGGCAACCGAGGCGGCGGACGCCTTGGGGGACGGGGCGTCTTGCTGTGCGGAGAGTTGGGGCGTCCTTCCGAGCAACGAGAGCCAAACCGCGAACCCCATGGCGAAGGATGCCGGCAGCAGGCGAATCGATGCGGTGACTTTCTTCATGTTGCGGCGCATCTCCTCTATTTTGCCCTTTCGACCTTCTCCCCTTGGATAAGGGCTTTCACGTCGCGGCTAAACAAGGGGCGAGTGTCCGCATCCTTATACATGGCGTGTCCGCCGATATAGCAATTGAACGTGATGGATTGCTTCAGGTTAGGCGGCAGATTCCGTTCAATGTCTTCTCCTATGGCGCAAGGCAGGAAGGAATCGTACATTCCGGCGGCGACAAGAACTTTCATTTTCGGATTCATCGCTATGGCATCTTCCGTACCAGGGAGCGGCGGCCCAAGTCGAGGAGGGCCATCGCCGCGCCGGCTAGCTTCTTCGATCGCAGCTTTCAACTCTTCAGGAGTGATCTTGGCGGTCGCATAGTTCCAGCGAGCATTGACAGGATCTGGATATGTTCCAGTGGGTGCAAAGCCGTCTTCGAGTGGTTCGAGGCCGATGTAAGGGAGACTGGTGCGGAATCCGAGTTCGTGACGAAAATAGTGGAGAATGGCGGGCGCATTGCGGTCTTCGGGAGCGCTGATGAGGCGCATGTCGAAGATGTAGGGTTCCTTGTGTTGATCCTTCAGCAAGCCGGTACGAAACTGGCGCTGCGAGATCGCGAGTGTTTTGCGGTCAATTAGATCCCCGGGCAGTCCGGTGAAACGTGACAGTTGGGTGATAATGGCGCTGCGCTCGGCATCTGACAACTGATCGAGCCGAGCGAGCGCGGGCGCGTAGGTTTCACGCACCCACTTCTCTGCTGCCTGGCGGACAGCAGTGAGGTTTTTGCCGAGCTCGGGCGCTGTTTTTCCGTAGAACAAGGCCGTGCTGGCCATATCGACCACTGGAAGTGCGGAGTGGAGCTGCGGCGATTCGTACTCTTTGTTCAATCCCCAGCCGCCTGAAATCAGGACCATTCCCTTCACCGTGATATTGCGTCTTTCGAGGGCATAGGCGACATGCGCCGCCCGCCCGGCTCCCCAACTTTCGCCGGCAAGGAAGATCGGCGCGTCCTCCGCGGAGTGCAGTAGTCGCCATGCGCGTATGAACTCGGTGACCGAGGCCACGTCTCCGACTGTGCTGTAGAACTCACTGCCATACTCGGATTTGAGCGGTCGACTGAATCCGGTACCGATGGGGTCGACGAGAACGAGATCGGTTGCAGGGAGCCAACTGTCGGGGTTGTCGATGAGGCGGGCACCTTCGGCGAGTTTCGGTCCGACCACGGAGAAATGGAGGAGCGCGGAATCAGCGCCGGGACCACCATTCCAGACAAACGTGACTGGGCGAGCCAAACCCGCAGTCGGAATCCGATAGGCGGTGTAAGACATGTATCCGTGAGGCTCGCCAGTCTCGACGTCGCAAATGGCGACCCGGCCAACCTCAGCGGTGTATTCCAGGAGCTTGCCGCCGATCTGTGCTCGCTGGTTGGTGATGACCGGTTGCTCTTTTTGTGGTTCAGATGCCGCGCTTGAGGCGATGAGGACGAGAGCGAGGAGAGCCAGGCAGAACCGCGCAACTAGATTTAAGAGTAGATCGGCGAATCGATCGGCTCGACATCTTCTATTATATTGCGCGAACTTCATCGTTCCGTCTCCTTCGGGGACGCGAGTCTGAGCTGGATTCCAGTCGTGAGTTTGGAAGGATGCGGCCTGAACCATATCCAAGCGAGAGCGCTCTCGTCAACTATTTTTTGAGATTTACCCCTCCGTGTTAAAGTTTTTGTTGATTTCCGCCTCGGAAATCGGGGCGTTAGGGCTACAACATAAACAATAAGGAAAGATCATATATGTACGAAGCAGAAGATCTGTCTGTGTCTCGCACGGTCCTGTTTGGTGTCGTAGGTCTTGTGCTTCTAGCGGTCAGCGCGGTTGCTTACTCGTTCGAGTTGCCCGCTTCGGTCTTCATGATTGTTCTGGGGCCGGCTGCGGCCGATACGGGGGACCGTATTCCATATGTCGATGTGTCGCTAACGTATCCAATTCCGACCGTTGCGGCGGGGCAGCCGTTCTTGAAGATGCCGCTTTTGACTTCAAATGTGGTGACCGTTGCCAAGACGATCGAGGATCTTTCAGTCAGCGACGAGAGCGGGCCGGTTGCGATTGCGGTCAAGGATGATGCGGAAAGTGGCGAGGTGACGTATCGGCACTGGATCGCTTCGCGAGCGACGGTTGGCGTGGTGACGGTCCGCTACCGGACACCCATCTCTAACATCGCAGCGCCGCGTGGTGCGGCACCGCCTTTGGAATTGCGCTCGGACAACGGCGCATTTTCGGCAGCCGGCGAAACGTTCTTGCTGCAGCCCGAAGCTGACGTGAGCCGGACAGTCAGGATCCGCTGGGATTTGAGCGGCATGGCCAAGGGCGCGGTGGGAGTCTCGAGTTTAGGTGAAGGCGACGTGGTGACCAGAGAGCCGAATGGCTTTGCCTCGTTGCGGCACTGTTATTTCATGGGTGGGAAAGTCGAGCTATATCCGAAGGCTCCTCCGGCGGCTGGATTTTTCTCGGCGTGGCATGGAACGGCGCCCTTCGACTTGCCTGACCTGATGGCATCGGAGCAGAAGCTTTACGATTTCTACGGGAAATTCTTTCATCGTCCCGCGAACGTTCCGTACGGTGTTTTTCTACGTGAGAATCCGGTGAATGCGGGCGGTGGCATGGAGCTTTCAGGATCGTTCGTTGCGACGTTCGGGCCAAAGACGAAGATTGATGATCTGAAGATCACGCTCGCGCACGAGATGTTGCACACGTTTGTGGGCGGGCTCGATAAGCCGGAAGGATTAGAGAGTTCGTGGTTCTCGGAAGGAATGGCCGTTTACTACGCGAGGTTGCTGGCGTGGCGCGCGGGCCAGATCACGGCGAACCAGTTCCTTAAGGATCTGAACACGACCGCGGGGCGCTATTACACTGATGCGCTCATCAACACGCCAAACTCAGAGATTCCCGCGCGGTTCTGGGCGGACACCCGCGTGCGCGTGCTGCCGTACGACCGAGGCTCGATGTATTTCGCGGTCGTTGATGAACAGGTGCGGGCGGTTTCAGACGGCAAGCGCTCGCTCGACGATCTGCTGCTTGCGATGCTCAAGCGGCGGGAAAAAGCTCCACTCGATCAATCGGAGTGGGTAGGACTGGTTACTGAGCAATTAGGGCCGAAGGGGAAAGACGAGTTCGAAGCGATGCTTTCGGGTGCGACCCAGCTTCCGGGGCGGGGCGCATTCGGTCCTTGCTTTACGCGAACGACCAAAATGTTGCTACGCTATCAATTGGGATTCGATCCGAAAGTTTTGGTCGAGCCGAAACGGATCGTGCGCGGCTTGATTGCGGGTTCTGCGGCGGAACGCGCTGGGGTTCGAAATGGAGACGAAATCACGCAACCCGTTCCCCAAGATCAGATTCAAGGCGAGCAGGATGGAGTGCTGACTCTTAAGCTGCTGCGCGAGGGGAAGCCACTGGAGATCAGCTACGTTCCACGAGCGGAAGCGGTCGAAGCCTACCAGTGGGTTCGAACCAAGAATGCTCCGGACCGAGAGTGCGTCTACTAAAATGCGACAGCGATGGGCTCGGCAGAAGAAAAAACTTGACCCGGAAAAAACAGAACGAACCCACTTGACTCCGATGGCCTTCTCAGAGAAGGCAATGACGACAGTTGGCTTTCAGGCCGATCCTGTCCTAAACTGCGAGTCGTTCGCAGTCCGTGCCGAGTCGGATTGGGAGATGCGCAATGAAAACCGATTCATCGCCAGCATTAGCCTTTGGCACGCGAAACCGAAACGAAACTCCGACGCGGGAGATCGCGCTGTGGCGAATTTATCTTCTGAGGGCCGGATACCTCTTGATTGCCGTGGGCATGGGGATGCAGAAGATTCCTGCCTTCCTTCATCACAGGCCTTGGGAGCTGATGCACGGCGTGGTCAATTCCATGCTACTCGCGCTCGTGTTGCTGGCGGTCGCAGGGCTACGCTATCCCTTGAAGATGCTGCCGCTACTGTTCTGGGAAATAGCATGGAAGGCCACCTGGCTTCTCGCGGTGGCACTGCCTGCCTGGCAGAACCACACCATGGACGCAGACACTTGGGACACAACTTTTGCTTGCCTGATGAGCGCGATCTTTCTTTTCGTGGTGCCTTGGGACTATGTCTGGCGGAATTTTGTCGCCGCTCACGGTGACCGCTGGGCGTGAACGTGTTGATGAGTGCAATCGGGATTATTCAACGACTATGATTGGCTGCGAAGATTCCTGCACGAGCACAGGAAGCTGCTTCATAAAACGCAAAGTTCGGTTTTGCACCCGCACTCCGGAATGCCAGTCACTTTAGATCCTTCACTTTCCGCAACTCATCATCTGTACCGAGATATTCCCAGCGTTGCAAAACAAAAGGCACGTTTCCATTCAGCCAAATGTAATCGTGGAACTTTCTCAAACTGAATTGGTTCCCTTGTTTCTTCCGCGCATCGACCATAAATTGCTCGATCTGCAATTTTCCTGTCTGGTAGGAAATCTTTTGGCCGGGCCATTCGCTCATTTCTACAGCTTCCGCGAGCGCCGTCTCCCTGTCCATGGGTACGGTCTTTTCCAGGAAGGTTGCGGCATCATCGATCGAGAAATTTCCGAGTGCGACGTTGACATCGGCGATCTGCCGTAAGGCTCGCAGCGCCATCTGCGCGTAAACGAGTTCCCGGGTGTGTGGGCTGTCATCGTAGAGTCCCGCCTGTAGCACCATCTCCTCGGAATAGAACGCAATGCCTTCGTTGGCGGCCGAGTCGTAGTAGTGCCGTCGAATCGGATCTGGATGTTTCCAGGAAATGCTGAGCTGTCCGTAGTGCCCGCCGGTACCCTCGTGAATGACCTGGATACGAGGATCCTTTGCATCCGCCACCCAGAAGAATGGGGCGGTCGGAACTGGAGGATCGACGTAGCGAATCGAATCCTGATCCAGCCTTGACGGCGAGGTAAAGTCGTCCGTCTCGCTGAAATCGCTGAGCGGTTTCAGATAAGGCGGCATTGGGCGAAGCGTGAAGTGGCGGAGCCACGAGGGGAGGGTGAGAAGGTTCCTGGTCTCCAGGAATTCGCGAACATTCAATTCGGCCTCGTGATGCCGAGCAAGCCACTCTTGTGTGTTTGCGGCGAGTTTTAGAGGAGGGACATTAGAGTTTCGAACGATCTCAAGTTCACGGAACAACACGCTTCTGCGGTATTCCTGTTCCGCACGTTCGACCAATTCCTCCGGGGTGTACGGAACAAGGGCGACGTTCCGCAGGAACCAGACATATTTCTCTCTGCCAATGAAGGAATCTGCGGGCAGTTTTGGCAAGCACGACTGCAACCAGGCGCGGTAGTTCTCTAAGGCGGTAGCCGCTCGATCGGCAGAAGCCTGCCATTCCATCGCCGGAATGGTTGTATTCGGCGCAAGTTGCTTAGCCATCTCCGTCAGTTTCTGCCGGATATCCGCAAGTGAGTCGATCGCGGCCTGTGCATAACGTGCCGGCGGGTGCGATAGATTTTTTTCTCCCTCCTGTGCGATGACGGGAATGTTATTCAAGCGGGCCAGAATTTCTCCGCTGCTGCTTTTATCGAATGGGCCCGGAATGGTGAGGGCCTCTGCTACGGGTGTAAGCATTTGGTCGACATAGAAATCGGGATCGTGTTGCCAGCGATTCAGAATGTCGAGCTCCCAGTGAACGCGAGCCAGGGTCGATCCCAGCAGCCGATAATCTACCTGCTGAGGAATAGGGGCATTCGGGTCGGCCAGTTTCTTCCAGCGATCTTCAAAGGCGGATAGTTCCTTTTGTTGCTGCGCGACCGCAGCGGCGGACCAATCGCGAACGACTCCCATAGGGCGTTCCATACGATTTATGTCGTCACTTGTGTACGGGCCAAAACGTGCACGCCAGGTCCAGAAATCATCTCCAAGTTTTCGGATCGAGTCAGAGGCAGTTTCAGCAAAGGCAGTTAGGAAAAAAACCGCACACAGCGCTATAGCGGTCAGCAGTCGTTTCAAATTGCCGCCCTCCCGGAGAGAGGGATTGTACGACAGTGGCCACGACTATGCGCCGTTGAGTGTTAACGGGATTTTTCGCCAACTGACTTCCAAGGCATCGCATAAACCCCTTTCACCGATTGACTTGCCCCACCCCGAGCCCTAGCATTTCAGCCCAATGATCGGTCAGACCATCTCGCACTACCGCGTCGTTGGAAAACTGGGCGGCGGTGGAATGGGTGTGGTCTACAAGGCCGAAGACACCGCTCTGGGTCGCTTTGTCGCCCTCAAATTGTTACCCGACGACCTGGCCCACAATCCGCAAGCACTTGAACGATTCCGTCGCGAGGCGCCAACTGAGACCTGGTCAATTTGTCTTCATTGACAGTTCCCCTTGCGTTCGGCTCTGTGTTCGCAGGCGTAGCCGGCGCAACGGCTCTCCGATGGCAGCAATGAGGACAACGCCGAGGATTATGGCGACCGCGCCTTTGCGGGTCTGCATGGCTCCGAGCGTGATGAGTAGCGTGGTTGCGAGAGCGGCTGGCTGACCCGCTTTGAGAAGTAAAGTCAGAACCGTGGTTAACGCCGCTGCCAACGCGGAGGCCCATAACCGGGGCGCCGCCACCACGCCAGCCGCAAGCACGTTGGGCGCTGACCAAGCATTGAGAATCCAGACCGCGAAGAAGCCCGCTCCGAGACCGATGAGGTGGCCAACGATGACGTTGTAAATTCGCGCGCTTCGCATGTG
>Ga0335079_10008949_pt1 | contig 11413 bp, 10 predicted proteins | sample Lox_Sample_33_FD_206719 | JGI IMG/M metagenome (GOLD analysis project Ga0335079, IMG submission 206719) | Soil microbial communities from Loxahatchee National Wildlife Refuge, Florida, United States - Lox_Sample_3.3 | ecosystem: Environmental > Terrestrial > Soil > Wetlands | place: USA... | reverse complement strand
CTGCCAAAAAATATGCGTGCCAATGACCCAACCGAAACCATCCGACCTGGCTCTTTCCAACCTGTGCCGCCATCCTTGCCCGTTCCCGATCCCTACGGACGGATTACGGTCAGGCCGGTAACTTGCCACTCCGGCATCCGGCCTCATATACTCTGAACGTTTGCGCGCTTTTGCCCAGCAACGGACTTGGCATCGCAGACCACCTCACCCGTAATCATCTCGGAGACTTTTTCTATGACGACGATGACCACTGCTCCGCACGTGGACAAGGAAACCAATCCGTGGGAGTCGCAACGCGCCCGCTTCGATCTGGCCGCACAGAAGCTAAACCTCGATGAAGGCCTCTGGCGCGTCCTGCGATACCCCAACCGCGAAATTACGGTTCATATCCCCGTTCAGATGGATGATGGCCATCTCGAAGTCTTCACCGGATTCCGCGTTCAGCACTCGATCGCTCGTGGTCCGGCCAAGGGCGGCATTCGCTACGCACCCGATGTGACGCTTGACGAAGTCCGTGCTCTGGCCAGCTGGATGACGTGGAAGTGCGCCGTCGTTAACATCCCGTTCGGTGGCGCCAAAGGCGGAGTAATCTGTGATCCGCACAGGATGTCGATGGGTGAGGTCGAGCGCATGACCCGCCGCTACACCGCTGAGTTGATTGAGTTCATCGGCCCCGAAAAGGACGTTCCCGCACCTGACGTCAACACCAACGAACAAGTCATGGCTTGGATGATGGATACGTTCTCCATGCATATGCGCCAAACCGTGACAGCCGTGGTAACCGGCAAGCCCATCAACATTGGCGGATCCCGCGGACGCCGTGAGGCTACCGGCCGCGGCGTCATGATCGTCTGCGATGAGGCATGCAGGAAGCTGAATATCGACCGCAATCGCGCCCGCGTCATCGTCCAGGGCTTCGGCAATGTCGGCTCGAACGCTGCGCAGCTGATGCACGAAGCTGGATACAAAGTCGTTGGCATCGCCGAAGTCGGCGGTGGACTCTATAACAAGAACGGCATCGATCTCAAAGCGTTGGTGGAGTTCCGCCAGAAAACCGGTGCAATTCACGGATTCCCCGGCGCGGAAAAGGCCGATTCGGCGGAATTGCTCATCACGGAGTGCGAAATCCTGATTCCTGCTGCCACGGAAAATGTCATCACCAGCCGCAACGTGGATCGCGTGAAGTGTCGCATTCTAGCCGAAGGCGCGAACGGGCCAACAACCTCAGCCGCAGATGACGTACTTGCCGACAAAGGTGTGTTCGTCATTCCGGACATCCTCGCTAACGCCGGGGGAGTCACCACTTCGTATTTCGAGTGGGTGCAGGACCGTCAGGGATATTTCTGGAAAGAGTCCGTAGTAAACGAGCAGCTTGAAACTATTATGAAATCGTCGTTCGACGATGTCGTCCGTTACGCAGAAACGCATCACGTCAACAATCGCATCGCCGCTTACATGCTGGCGATTGATCGTGTCGCGTATACGATTCGACAGCGTGGAATCTACGCGTAATCGCGAAAAGGAGAGCTTCATGAAAGTCGTCGAAAGAAAGCTGATGGCGCAAATCGCTGTTCTCATCTTTGCACTCTCGTTGGTCAACGGAATGGCGTCCGCGCAGGCCAAGCCCGCTGCGCAGGCAGCGGCCACGGCGAAGGCAGCTGCTGAGAAGCTCGACATTAATACCGCGACTAAGGATCAGCTCAAAGAGTTGCCCGGGGTCGGGGACGCTTATTCGCAGAAGATCGTCGATGGCCGCCCTTACCGCGCCAAGAACGAACTTGTGCAGAAGAAGATTGTGCCGCAAGCGACCTACGACAAGATCAAAGACATGATTATCGCCAAACAGCCTAAGGGCGCCACGAAAGATGACAAGATGGCTCCAGGTCCGAAATAGAATCCGCGGGCACGGAGGTTTAGCGGTTTTTTGCCCTTTGCACTGTGCTCGATGCCTCAGCAACCCTCTTCAGCTCTTGCCCCAATGGTCAAGAACGCCTGAATCCCTGCATTGCGTTCCCCTTCTTCGTGGAGGATAATCGAGTTGGTTGCCGGCTGGCCTCCGGCCCCCCCAACTCGTGAACCTGCCCAATTCCATCACGGTGACCCGCATCCTGAGCATTCCCTTGCTGGTTTGGGTCCTGTCCGGCTCTTACTTCAGCAGCGCGCACGGAGCCAAAGAGCTGATAGCCTCTGCTCTGTTCATTGCAGCTGCGATGACCGATGGGATCGACGGCTACTTGGCGCGCAAGCGCGATCAAATCACCACCATGGGGATTCTGCTCGACCCGATTGCTGACAAGTTGCTGATTGCCGCGGCATTCATTGTGCTCGTTCAGGTTAATCCCAGCCTTGTTCCGGCTTGGGTGGCGATTGTTGTGATCGGGCGGGAATTCTTCGTCAGCGGGTTGCGCTCGATCGCGGCCTCCGAGGGCTTCACCATTGAGGCCAGCGAACTTGGCAAGTTCAAGATGGTCGTCCAAATCGTCTCGGTAGTGGCGGTCATTTGGGATCATCACTGGAAAGAGTGGCCCATCTACAGTCACTACATCTTCCCGATTCACTGGGTTGCTTCCGTTGCGATCTGGTTTATGGTGTGCGTCTCTCTGGTCTCGGGCATTGATTACTTTGTTGCCTTCTGGTCGAAGATTGATCGGAGGGTGGTGAAGCGCCGCCGGCGCGCCTTCGTTCTTAGTCGTCGGAGAAAACCAGTGGCCCCAGCGCAGGCCGATCCTGATGTCGCTGCCTCGACCTAATCCGATTGCCGTGGAGGAGCAGGAATTCTCACCGGAAGAGAGAACTTTGCTTTTGCAGCTAGCCCACCAGTCAATTCTCTCGGTGTTGGAAGATCGCGAGATTTCCCTGGATCCACCGACGCGCCACCTTGCCGAGCCACGGGGAGCGTTCACATCCCTTTACCTGAATGGAGAGTTGCGCGGATGCGTGGGTTACGTGCTACCGGTCAGTTCTGTCTACCGCGCCGTTATCGACACGGCTCGTGCCGCTGCTTTCGAAGATACGCGCTTTTATCCAGTGACAATTGCAGAAGGGCGTCAACTGGAGATCGAACTCAGTATTCTCTCGCCTCCGCGGCCAATCCTTCCGGAGGAAGTTGAAGTTGGCCGTCACGGATTGCTCATCAGCATGGGCGCACACCGCGGACTACTGTTGCCCCAAGTGCCTTCAGAGCGCCACTGGGACCGCGTTACATTCCTCGAGCAAACCTGTCACAAAGCGGGCCTGCCTAACGACGCTTGGCAGAAAGGCGCACTGATCGAAGCTTTCAGCGCAGAGGTCTTTGGAGAAAAATGCCACTGACTCCCTCTGAGTGCCCGGGCCCGTAGATGTCCTGGAAACAGACCGGGGACGGTTTCCCGTCCCCGGTAGCGCATCAAAAAGCTGAGCCAAGAGCTCAATTCACCTGATCTAACTCCACCCCGTCGCCCGCATGTACATCTTCCATGGCAAAAACGATCATGCCGGTTGCGGTTGTGTCGGTTACGCCAATGATCACAATCTCGCCAACGGCACGCTGGGGCAGATCACGCACGTGAATAACCGGGCCGTTCTCCCTCTCAAAAAGCTGCGGGTCGAACGAAGGCGTTTTCATCTGGGTGTCCTCGGCGAGTGCTGCCCGGAATGACAGCGAATCGACTGGATCCTTCAAATCTTCGTCATAGGTGCGTACTGCGCGGAAATAGTCGCCGATCTTCACGCCCTGATTCGATCCCACGTTGATATAGACCTTGTGCCCTGTACCCAGCTGCGAATCGAAATCCTTGCCCATTACGATTCGCCCTGCCACCTTGTTGCTGGGTGGCAGAAAACGGTCGAACCGCACCGGCCCATGGAACGGAATCTGCTGTTTCTCGGCGAAAGGAATTGCAGTATCGCCGGGCGCAATTCCGTCACACGAATATTCGATCTGCGCGATGGCCGCCTTGCTGCGCGTGTCAATGACTTTGACCCGGCCGACTTCCTCATAAGGCTGACCGGTCTCCCTCAAAAGTTTCTTCTCGCCCGGATACATTTCGTATTCATTCGTGTCCCGCAGCGCCCGCACGATCTCGTACTCCGCCCCCGTGGCATAGCCGCTGCCACGGAGATAGACGATATCGCCACGTTGGAAGTGAGTCGACGTTGGCGTATGGATGCCGCCCATGATGTAGTTGGCATCGGGCAGGACGTGCTTGCTGATGAAACCCGCGCAGTAGAGGTCGGCGTAAGTGGGCGTCGGAATGCGCTGGATGGGAAAGCTGTTTGACGTGGGCGCCGTTCCTTCAGGAGCCTGAAACGTGCTCGGATCGGTGGTTTGAGCCCATGCCGCCGTTGCCAGTAACAACACAAACAGTCCTGTTTTCTTCATGTTACCTCCGGAAAAGACCGCCTTCGGCGACCTCTTCCCCCAGTTAAATGCCAGAAAAGAAAGCCTTCAGCCGGAAGGTAACAAGCAGGTAAGGGAGGGTCAAGGTTACGAGGGTGATAGGCACCTCGAGGGGCAGAAGTTTTTTTTGCCGGATCGTATAATCCCTTGTTGCATAAATAATTAGCTGCCTGTAATAATTCGCCGTTCATTTCGATGTGGTTGAACCGGGATCTCAATTTCTGGAATGACTTCTGCTCTCCCGATATCACGCTTGTTGCCCCATAGGCTGCCGCGCCTCTGCGTGGCTCTAACCGGCTCCGATCCCAACGAAATGGTAGAACGGGCCGAGGCCTCAGTACGTGACAACTCCATGCTGGAGTTCAGGTTAGACTACATCTCCAGACCCGGTTTAGCGCTTCCCAGAATCAAGCGCTTTCTTGAATCGCATCACGGCACCATCGCGATCGCTACTTGCCGCCGAGCGGCGAGTGGGGGCAAGTTTCGCGGTTCCATCGCCTCGCAGCTCGACATTCTCAGCAAAGCCGTGGCGGCGGGTTGCCAACTTGTTGACGTTGAATTGCAGACTGCCACCAAGTGCAAGCCCGAACAGTTGCAAAAGCTGCGATCGCGCGCTGCGTTAGTCCTTTCCTATCATGATTTCCGGGCGACGAAGAAACTCGACGAAACCCTTGAGAAGATGCTGGCCTTCCCCGCAGACTTCTACAAGATCGTCAGCACGGCGACCACCCTCTCGGATAACGTATCCATGATTAAGTTTCTGGCTCGCCAGGGCGACCGGCACTCCCTCGTCGGCATGTGCATGGGGGAGCAGGGCACGATCAGTCGCGTTCTGGGCGTCCGAGCCGGTAGCGTGTTTACATTCGCGTCGGCAGGGGCCGGGCAGGAAACCGCGCCCGGACAAATCACTGCGCAGGAGCTGCGCACTGTCTACCGCATCGACCAGGTCGATGTGGCCACGCGAGTCTATGCTGTGGTCGGCGACCCCATCGCACACTCGCTGTCTCCCGCCATCATGAATGCCGCGTTCCGGCGTGAAAACGTCAACGCCGTTTACTTGGCACTCCACGCCAGGACCCTCAAAGATCTTCTCACCTGTGTGAAGGAGATTCCTATTCACGGTCTGAGCGTGACCATGCCTTACAAAGAGGCCATCCTGTCGCACTTGGACAACAGCGACTCTCATTCCAACAAGATCGGAGCATGCAACACCGTCGTAAGGGCACAAGACGGAAAACTGTATGGGTTCAACACCGATACCGCGGGAATCGTCCGTCCCCTCGAACGTCGGCTGAACACCTTGGAAGGTGCCCGCATCTTGGTGATCGGCGCCGGAGGTGCCGCCCGGGCTGCGGTTTTTGGCTTAAAAGAGAGGGGATCGGAAGTTTACATTCTGAACCGAAGCCTTGCCGCCGCCAAGAAACTCGCTCACCAGGCTCATGCCCGGATGGTCAAGCGTCCCGATCTGAAGAAGCTGGCCTTCGACGTTATCATCAACGCCACCCCGGTGGGCATGGGAAACACTCGCGAAACCCCCCTCCAGGAAAAAGAGATCAACGCCCGCTACGTTTTTGATATGGTCTACGATCCCGCCGAAACGCGGCTGCTGAAGCTGGCGAAAGAACGCGGCGCGCAGATCATCCCCGGCATTGAGATGTTCGTCCACCAGGCTGCCCGCCAGTTCGAGATCTGGACCGGCAAGCCCGCTCCCTGGGACGAGATGCTGCGGGTCGTTTTACTGGCGCTCCAGGACCGCGATCGCATTCGGGCTACCCTCGCCGCAAGTGGGAAGTAGCCTGGTGGCCCCCTCAAACTCCGCTGACTCTCTTGATGTCGGGGGGCACCCACAGTCCGAACGCGAAAGAGAAAGACAAACTTCCGAAAGGCCGGCCACCTGTCTTGCTAGCCCTTTCGCGCCTCAGTCAGATCAATTCATATCGCTTCAGGCTGGCTCTATGGACGTTTCCCGCAAGTTGGTTCAGTATCGGCTCACTTAGTGAGGAACTAAGAGGAGGTTCTTCACCAAGCTTCCGGTTTTCAAGGAGGTAATTATGAAAAGCGCAAAGTGGATGCTACCTCTTGCTTGGATCGCCATATTGGCATTCGGAGCTGCAACGTCGCAAGGTCAGGACAGGAAAAATTTCTTGCTGGTGAACTACACGGGAGCATCGATTCGGGAGATCTATGTGTCACCGCATGAAAGTGGCTGGTGGGGTGCCGACGTGCTGGGAGATGGCACGCTGCGCAATGGCTATGAGACAGTAATCCATTTCAATCCCTATGTTCAGACTTCCTGTTTCTATGATTTCAAACTGGTCTACACCAACGGGTACGAGCAAATTTACGATCAGGGATGGGATCTTTGCAGGATCTATGAGATCCGATTCAGGGCTGACGAACTGGTAGCCTATTGAGTTCAGGCCAGCCGCGCCCTGGGCAGGCCAGCTGGCCGAAAGGCCCACGGCCATCCGCCCTCAATCGACCTCCCGTCGGTAGCGAAGAAATCCACAGCCCAGTGTGACATCTGCCCTTGTGCACAGAGCCAAACAAAGCAGATAATCGCCAAGGCGGGAGGGAGGAGAAGTCAGCCGGGCGGGCCTAAGTCCCTGCGGCTCAAGATTTTTGCCCCTAAGCTGTTGAGCCCCATAGATTATTTCGGGATTTTCCTCTAGCTCAATGGTGCCAATAGACCGGGAGGGGGAGGGGGGTACCTCGGCTAGGCATCTATTTCCCAAATTGAAACTGGCCCCGTTAACTCATTCCTCCCCCTTACTCAAAAGATCAAAGCAGATCAGGTCAGGATTCCCCATAGACCAAACGAACGTCGCAAGCCTCGCATCGTATGCCCCTTTAGGCCAAGGCGAAACATCGTGCAAGTCATTCTGCCAGTGGAAAATGAAACCTTCCGATGCTATTCGCAAAGAAAAAGTTGCATTTTTGGTCATGCCCAAAGTAATATGCAGTTAGAAAGCGCGTGATTTTAGGCGCTTTCGAAGATGGCTTGTAGCCCAGTACCGCCCGGTTCCATACTTCCAAAACTCGCTGTACAAGCTTTGGCGAAAAAACTCGACGCAAGAGGTGGATTCGTCCGCCTCCATCCCGGTTCGGAGAGTTCAACATGGCGTGGTACGCGTACTGCTTGACCGAGCACCAAACCCTCCCTAATGGAACACGCACTCGCCGCCCTTTCCTGCTAGAAGGTGTACAAGGAGTTAGTGGCGCCGCGGTTCTCAGCTATCCCAGTGGTGAATTCGCCGTGATCGTCAGCGAATATGACCACACAGCCGCTGAACTGGACCAGAAAGCCGCAATCGAGCACGCAAGAGTCGTCAGTACCTGTTTCCGCAATTCCACCGTCCTTCCCTTTAAATTCGGCACAATTTTCGAGAGCGACGACGCCCTTCGCCACGCCGTCAGGGTTAACCGGCGCGCCTTCGGGCAGAGCGTGGCGAAACTCCGGGGCAAATCCGAAATGCACATCAAGCTGGTCGTGCGAGACGGATCTCTGCGCGAGGCCATGATCGACGTCGAGTTGCCAGACACGGTCGGTGGTGATTATCTCTCGAAACTTCGGGAAAAGGCCTCCCGCGAGCGGGAACGCCAGACCAAAGCCCGGGCTCTTTCGGTGCAGGTCCACAAGCTCTTTAACCCGCTTGAGGAAGAGGTCAGCTGCAAGAAGGTGGCTCCGGAGGGCATGCTGATCGATATTGCTCACCTGATTGACAACAAGAGCGTCGAGAAGTACCAGAACCGCTACAACACGGCCGCCAAACAGTTGAAGAACTGCGAAGTCTCCGTGAGCGGCCCTTGGCCCCCCTACCACTTCCTGCCCGGCAAGCTGCGCACGGTAGCCGGGAATAGCTAGATCGATCTCGGTAAGGCCCATGGCAGGTACAGCTATGGGCCTTTTTGTTTCTTAGCGTCTTGGTATCCACGTGCACGGAATATGCATTGTTCTGCACTTTGCGTTTTCCGATGAGGTTCTGTCCATCCAACCGTCGCGACGGCGGATCCGACTAAATTACTAGCGTTCAACCACTTGTGCGTTGGCGTGATCACAATCACGCAGGTCTGTGGTTTTGGCTCCGCAAATGCATTGTCCACCTGTACAAGAGGCCGCAGACTGCTGATGACCTTCACTCTCTTTGACAAAGAGCGTCACTTCACTAAAGGCCGTTCTGGCTGGCGGAACGGCATCCCGAATTGCCTTTCCTGATTGCCTACCATTTCGTAGCCTCTGAAACGTGGCCCCGACAAGGGGCCATTTTTTTGTCTCTTGGTGATTCAAACGACCCGCGAGGATTTCGTTGAGTGATCATTGCCCGACGGCTAGAATCATGCGCGGGTCAGGTGGCAATCGCACGGATCTTGGGATTGCCTGGGAAACGGGGAGTCTTCAAAGCAGCAGGAACCGGACTCGTGTACTTGATCGTCGTTTGAGAACTCTATTGATGACCACCAATGCCAAAACGTCGCGTCGCCGGGCAGTGCGCGACATCCTGCTCTATGGCCTCTGCGGCGCAGCCCTGATTACCGTCCTAAAATTGACGGAATATCGTTTCCTGGTCCTGGAACACTCGGTGGAGATCTACGGAGGCCTGATAGCAGCTATTTTCGCGGGTCTGGGTATCTGGCTAGGACTGACACTCAACCGAAGGAAGTCTTATCCGCAACCTGCAGCCGCGGGGGCTTTTTCGCCCAACGAGCAGCGCATCAGCGAGCTTGGCGTTACGCCGCGCGAACTTGAGATCCTGGGCCTGATTGCCGCCGGTCTCAGCAATCGTGAGATCGCTGAGCGTCTCTTTGTCAGTGAGAATACCGTCAAAACTCATTCCAGCCGTCTTTTTGACAAACTCGGCGCCCGGCGCCGCACCCAGGCGGTGCAACTGGGCAAGCAGGCCCATCTGATCCCGTAAATATGTCCCCCAAAAGCAAGGTTTTGGCTGCGCAGTGCAAAAATCACCCGAAGGTATGACGACAATCCCTCAGCCGTTACGGCACAATCCGCGGCGTGCGATACCAATTTCCAATCTCGAGGATCGAAGCATGAGAAGAACCGTACTGACCTTCGGAATCATCTCCGGCCTGATCTTGTCGGCAACTATGTTGGTCACCCTACCTTTTCTACACAAGGTGGGATACGGCATGGGGTTAGTCATCGGCTACACCACGATGGTGTTGGCCGGACTGCTCGTCTTTTTCGGTATACGGACCTACCGTGATAACGTCTCCGGCGGAACATTGACTTTCGCGCGAGCATTCGTCGTGGGTATCCTTATCACTCTCATCTCCAGCTTCTTCTACGTGGCAACCTGGGAGTTCATCTACCACAGCTTCATGCCCGACTTCGCCGAGAAGTATGCCGCCCAGATGGTCGAGCACGCCAAATCCACGGGAGCGAGTCAGCAGAAGATCGACCAGACGGCGCACGAAGCCGAGCAGTTCGTGCGGAACTACCACAACCCTGCCTACAACGTTGCGATGACATTCATAGAAGTCTTTCCGGTTTTTTTATTAATCACCCTGCTCTCAGCCGCGATTCTTCGAAGGAAATCCCTACCAGCCTCAGGGTGAATTGTGCGGAAAAACGTGCAGTCAAGAACTCCTGCCCGAGGCGAGCACACTTTCGTGAAAGCGAGAATTGCGGTCGTAAGATCAGGTGGCCCAAGCCAGAATGCGTACGAGAGTCCTCTGTGCCGATCGCGGCGGTATCCATTCGCACTCGAACTCGGATACACTATGGGCCCTAAACCATGAACCGAGTTCGCGTTGCTTTTTTTCCGGCATTCCTATGCGTTGTGTCGATCGCTCAAGTCCAGCAACCACCGGCACGGCATTCCTACGTGATCCCAGAGATGTCGCAGGCTCAGCAGGAAAATTTCTCGCCGCAATTGCTCGCGGACCTCGACAAGATCAAGTCAACGGCCCTCTCCGACGACTATGCCTACCGCCAGGTTGCCCATTTGACGGAGAACATCGGACCACGTCCCAGCGGATCGCCGCAGGCCAAAGCCGCGGTCGATTACGTTGCCGGGGAAATGCGCCAACTTGGGCTCGACGTTCAATTGGAAGAAGTCAAGGTTCCGCACTGGGTGCGCGGTGCAGAGACAGCGGAACTTATCGAGTATCCCGGCCAAGTCCCCGGCACGAAACAGAAAATCGTGCTCACCGCCCTGGGAGGCAGTACATCGACGCCCGCGGAGGGCCTTTCCGCCGATGTCGTGGTCGTCGATAACTTTGACGAGTTGAGAACGCTGAGCCGCGAGAAAGTGAACGGGAAAATAGTTCTGTTCAATGAGATCTATGACAAGAAGAAAGCTGCAGCCGGATTCTCGTTCGTTGCTTACGGGGAAGCCGTGCGTTACCGCGGCATGGGTCCCAAAGCCGCCGCCGATCTCGGAGCGGTTGCGGCACTGATCCGCTCCGTTGGCAGCGCCGATTACCGTCTGCCTCACACCGGTTTCAGTTTCCCTGCGGGAATTCCTGCGGGAGCCGTTACTGCAGAAGACGCAGAGCTGATTGCCCATCTTGCTACTCAGGGCAACGTCCGCATGCATCTCACGCTGACTCCCCAGAAGCTTCCTGATACGACCGGGTACAACGTCATCGCGGATCTGAAAGGCAGTGAGCATCCCGAGCAGGTTGTTGTCGTTTCCGGACACCTGGATTCGTGGGATCTCGGGACCGGCGCCATCGACGACGCCGCAGGAGTAGCTGTCGCGATGGAAAGCGCTGAGGTTCTGCAGAAGCTTCATGTCCGTCCCAGGCGCACACTGCGTGTTATCACGTGGATGGACGAGGAGAGTGGCGGGGCCGGCAGCCAGGCTTACGCGCGAGATCACTCACAGGAATTCCTCAATCACGTAGCTGCCATAGAATGCGATACGGGCGCCTCGCATCCGCTGGGCTTTGAGACTCGCATCAGCAGCAGTGCCGCAGACCTGCTTCGTCCGGCACTTTCCATTCTCGAAAGTATCGGCGCTACTGCCATGCAGTCCAGCAGTTATCCTCCTGGCGCCGATATCGCGCGCATGT
>Ga0335079_10008948_pt1 | contig 11413 bp, 11 predicted proteins | sample Lox_Sample_33_FD_206719 | JGI IMG/M metagenome (GOLD analysis project Ga0335079, IMG submission 206719) | Soil microbial communities from Loxahatchee National Wildlife Refuge, Florida, United States - Lox_Sample_3.3 | ecosystem: Environmental > Terrestrial > Soil > Wetlands | place: USA... | reverse complement strand
TCTCGAGATCGTCAGGCATATGGCCTCCATTTTGTGCGCCCGATTCTGCACGTATATATACGCTCAGAATTATTGCACAAAAAAAAGAAACCGGACAGCCACAAACTCTGAAGTCGCGCACCCATTGAGAGCGAGTCAGCCCGGCTTGAATCAGAGAACAGATAGAATAGGTAGGACCGCAGACATTTGGCGATCGACCCATTCGAGCCAACTGTCGATTCCAGATCCCGTGGTGCAGGAGACTTCGATGATCTCGATGCCGGGATGTGTGACATTCGCGTTTGCGCGAGCATCGTCGACGCGGAACGGCACGTAGGGCAGCAGATCCACCTTACTGAGTACCATCAGTTCGCTCTTGAAAAAAATGCCTGGATACTTGAGCGGTTTCTCTTCACCCTCGGTGACGCTCAGCAGCACGATCTTCTTGGCTTCGCCCAAGTCGTAACTGGTTGGGCATACCAGGTTCCCCACATTCTCGATAAAGAGCAGATCGAGAGCGGCAAGGTCCCAGCCTTCCAGTCCGCGGCGCACCATGCGTGCGTCCAGGTGGCAGGCTCCGGCCGTGCTGATCTGCCGTACGGGGAATCCGTAGCGGGCCAGGCGGACAGCATCGGCATCGGTCTGTATGTCCCCCGTGAGCACGGCCACGCGCCGGCCGGCATCGAACCGGGCTAGCGTGCGCTCGAGTAGCGCCGTCTTACCCGAGCCCGGCGAGCCGATCAGGTTGACCGCGAACACGCCGTGCCGTGCAAAATCGGCGCGCAGCTCGGCTGCCACCAGCTCGTTTTCATTCAATACTTTTCGCTCCATCGGAACACGCGTCATGGTATCTCTAACTCCAGGTAACAGAATTCCAATTCGTCGGCCGTGCCGGTCTCGACCGCGAGTTCCAGCGGGGCCAGGCCGCTGTCCGGAAGTAGAACTTCGAACGAGAAGGCCAGCGAATCGCGGTCGATACCGGCCATCTGGCCGATCCGCACCCCCACCTTCACCACGCGCGCCGGCGCGTGGCGCGCGGTCTCGATGCGGACGGCGTCCAGGATGGAAGCAGCGATTCCGACTTCGTGCACGTCAACAGATCCTGGGCAACTGGTCGCCGGCCAGCATATCCACGATGCGTGTCGTGCCGAAAGCCGTGCGCATCGTCACCATGCCGGGATCGCGTTCGGTGATATGGCCGATGATAGCGGCATCCCGGCCCAGCGGATCCGCGCGCATCGCCGCCACCACGGCATCGGCGTCTTCAGCAGCTACAATCGCCACCAGCTTGCCTTCGTTGGCAACATATAACGGATCCAAACCCAGCAGTTCGCAAGCGCCGCGCACCGTATCGTGCACCGGAATCGCCTGCTCTTCCACGCGGACACCTACACGGGATTGGGCCGCAATTTCGTTGAGCGTGCTCGCCAGGCCGCCCCGCGTCGGGTCCCGCATGGCCCGCACTCCCGTGGATACGTTCAAAATCGCTTCCACTAAAGCGTGGAGCGGAGCCGTATCGCTTTCGATGGCCGTGTCCAATTCCAGCCCCTCGCGCCGCGTCAGGATGCATATGCCGTGGTCACCGATGGCGCCACTCAAGATGACCGCGTCGCCGGGCCGCGCGCTGCCGGCCGAAAGGCTCAGCCCGTCCCGCACCAGCCCAATACCGGTGGTGTTGGTGTATACGCCGTCGCCGCTGCCTTTCTCCACCACCTTGGTGTCGCCGGTGACGATTGCCACGCCGGCACGCCCGGCCGCCTGCGACATCGATGCCGTGATGCGGCGCAGTTCGTCCATGGAAAAGCCCTCTTCCAGAATGAATGCGGCGCTCAGAAACAACGGCTTGGCGCCACCCACCGCGAGATCGTTCACGGTGCCGTTTACAGACAGCGAACCGATGTCGCCGCCGGGAAAGAAGAGCGGCTTCACCACAAACGAATCCGTAGTGAATGCCAGGCGCACGCCATTGATTTCCACGCTTGCCTGATCCTCCAGGCGACAGAGCACCGGGTTAGCAAAGACGGGCAGAAACACGTCGCGCAACAACTCCGCGCTCAGTTTGCCGCCACTGCCATGCCCCAGCAACACCGTATCTCTGGTGGTGACCGGCGCCGGGCAAGTGAACATGCTCATGCCGTGTGCCTCCGGTACGCGTGACAGGCCGCACACACCCCCTCACTCGAAACCATCGACGCCCCTAGTGGTTTTTCCGGCGTGCAACGCGTGCCGAAAGCCGGACAGTCCGCCGGCTTTTTCAAACCTTGCAGCACCAGCGCGCTGATGCACTCGGCCGGCTCTTCCACGCGGATCTGCCCCGTATCGAATACGCGCGCGGCATCGAAAGCGGCGTAGGCATCGCGGATGCGATAGCCGCTGGCGGGAATATCTCCTATGCCCCGCCAGCGGTGGTCGCTAATCTCAAAGACCTCGGCCATTCTCTGCTGCGCTCCGCGGTTGCCCAACGCCGTAACGGAACGAACGTATTGATTCTCCGTATCCGCTCGTCCGCTTTCCAGTTGATCCACCAGCATGGCGACGGCCTCCAGCAGATCCACCGGCTCGAAACCGCCGACCACGATGGGCACGTGGCACTCGCCGCTCAACTCCTGGTATTCGCTATATCCCATGACCGCGCAGACGTGACCTGGCGCTATGAAGCCCTGTACGCGATTCGCAGGGGAAGCGAGGATCAACCGGATGGCCGGCGGAACCAAAACGTGCGAAGCCAGCATCGAGAAGTTGGTGAGGCATTCGTGTTTGGCCGCCCATATCGCCGTGGCATTGGCAGGAGCAGTGGTCTCGAATCCAATACCGAAAAAGACCACCGCGCGCGTCGGATTGTCGCGAGCGATCTTCAGCGCATCCATGGGCGAGTAGGCGATGCGTACATCGCCGCCGGCCGCCTTGACCCGTAAGAGGTCCGAGCGCGATCCGGGGACGCGCAGCATGTCGCCGTAAGAGACGAAGATGACGTCCGGCCGGGAGGCGATTGCGATAGCGCGGTCGATCACTTCAAGCGGTGTGACGCACACCGGGCAGCCGGGACCGTGCACCAGTTCGACCTCGCGTGGGAGCAATTCCTCCAGGCCATAGCGCATGATGGTGTGGGTCTGGCCGCCGCAAATCTCCATCAATACCCAGGGCCGCGTGACCCGCGCGCGGATCCGAGCGGCCAGTGACCGTGCGATCGACGGATCGCGGTATTCGTCCATGTATCTCATGGCAGGCCATCCCCGCCGCCGCTTTCCAAACCTTCATCGGCGAGTGCGCCCATCTGTTCGAGCAATTCATAGGTGCGCCGGGCCTCCGCCTCTTCCACGCGGCTAATGGCAAACCCCACATGCACCAGAACGAAATCGCCGGGTTGCACCTCCGGCACGAAATCGAGATAGATCTGCCGGGTCACTCCCCCGAACTCTACCTTTGCAACTCGACTGACACCCACTTCGACCGTTTCCAGTACCTTCCCAGGCACCGCAAGGCACATGCTGGCTCCTTCGATAGTCACTCGCAAGGGCAGTTCGTGGGCCAACAGGGAAGTGGCCCGCCACGTGTTACTCGGATCGTCTGATGGCGAGCCGCAAACACATTTCCATTCGGGGTACGGTGCAAGGGGTGGGATTCCGGCCGTACGTTTATGGCTTAGCTAAACGCTTATCCATCAGCGGCTTTGTTCGGAATTCGGATGGCGGCGTAGAAATCGAGGCCGAAGGCGATGAGGTCGAGGCCTTCCTCGCGGAACTGCAAGACAGGCCGCCGGTGCTGGCGGAAATTACGGATATCGGCATAAAAAACCTCAAATTCCGCAATGAAACAGGGTTTCAAATAATTGAGAGTTACCCAACGGTGAGTGGATTGGCGCTGGTTCCCCCCGACATTGCCACCTGCCACGATTGCCTTAGTGATTTCACCGAAACCGGCAATCGCCGCCACCTTTATCCCTTCACCAACTGCACCAATTGTGGACCCCGCTACACCATCGTCCAAGACGTTCCTTACGATCGCCACACCACAACCATGGCGGCCTTCCGCATGTGCCCAGCCTGTGAAGCCGAATACCACGATCCCGATGACCGCCGCTTCCACGCACAGCCCAACGCCTGCCCAGTGTGTGGCCCGCAAATTTCGGCGCCGATTTCCGAGGTGCGGGAGTGGCTGAGCGACGGAGCGATTGTTGCCATCAAAGGACTGGGCGGCTATCACCTGGCCTGTGATGCCACTAACCATGGCGCGGTCGAGCGACTGCGGGAGCGCAAGCGACGCGGCAACAAGCCGTTCGCGATCATGGCTCAGAGCCTGGAGGAGGTCGAGCGCTTCTGCGAAGTGGATGCGTCCGAGAGGTCGTTCTTGGCGGGCGCGCGCCGTCCGATTGTCCTTCTGCGGCGCCGGGCCGAGGCCGGCCTTTCAACGGCAATAGCGCCGGGAAATCGCCACCTCGGAGTGATGCTGCCCTACACGCCTTTGCATCAGCTGCTCTTCCTCGACGCACCGTTTACAGCTCTGGTGATGACCAGCGGCAATTTAAGTGAAGAGCCCATCGTCAGCCGCGAGGAAGAACTGACGAGGCTGGCGCCCTTAGCCGACCGTTTTCTCACCCACGACCGCGCGATTCAAACGCGCATGGACGATTCCGTGGTTCGCGTCTTTCGAGGCCGGCATCTGTTCGTTCGCCGTTCGCGCGGCTTCGCTCCCGAGCCCATCGATCTGGGGATGCCGGTGCGCGATCTGATCGCGGTGGGCGGTGAGCTCAAGAATACGTTCTGCCTCACGACGGACCACTACGCCATCCTGAGCCAGCATATCGGCGATCTGGAAAACTACCAGACGCTGGAGTTTTTTCGCGAGACCCTCGACCACATGCGGCGTTTCTTCCGCGTCCGTCCGGAAGCCGTGGCACACGACCTGCATCCGGGCTACCTTAGTACCCGTGCCGCGTTCGAAATGGCGGACCTGCCGCGCATCGGCGTGCAGCACCATCACGCGCACGTCGCGAGTTGCATGGCCGAGCGCCGCTTGGCCGGCAAAGTGATTGGCGTAGCCTTTGACGGTACGGGCTACGGGACCGACGGCGCCATCTGGGGCGGCGAGGTTCTTCTCTGCGACTATGCGGAGTTCGAACGCCGCTATCATCTGCGATATGTGCCGATGGCGGGGGGCGATGCCGCGGTGCGCGAACCGTGGCGCGTGGCCCTCGCGTACCTGCGTGACTGCGGTTTGCAGGCAGCGGATGCGCCCGCTCTGACGGTTGTCCCGGAAAAGCGCCGCCTGGCCGTGGAAACCATGCTGGAGAGAAGGGTACAGACTGTGAACACCTCGTCCTGCGGGCGCTTGTTCGACGCGGTTTCGGCGCTCTTGGGTGTGTGCCTGGAGAATTGCTACGAAGCGCAGGCCGCCGTTGAATTGGAGGCTATGGCGTTCGACGGCGCACCCGCCTTTGGCTTCGATTTCGGCGGAAACGAAATCGATCTGCGCGAGTGCATCCGCGAACTTGTCTCCGCAAAAGGCAAAGGTCAGCCAGTATCGCTTCTCTCGGCCCGCTTTCATCAGACCGTTGCCAATGCGATTATCGCGGCGTGCGAAAAATTGCGCGCGAGTGAAGGATTGACGCGGGTTTGCCTGAGCGGCGGCAGTTTTCAGAACGTGACGCTGCTGGAGGCCACGGTTGGCGGACTGGAACGCGCGGGATTTGAAACATTCTGGCAATCCAAGATTCCGGGCAATGACGGCGGACTCTCATTAGGCCAGGCAGCGATCGCAAACGCCCTAGCCCGAAGTTCCTAAACTCCTGCCGGGAACCGCCGATAGGTAGATTGATGCCCAATGCGGCCGACAGGCGCCCATGAAAACGAAGCTGTGCTTTCTTGTGTTTGCGGTGGTGATGACCGCATCAGCAGCGGGGATACTGCTCTATCCCGGCTTGAGCACCATCCTTGTGTCGTCAATCACCTGCTATGGCGGACTGGCGCTCGGATATATCTGGATGCGCCGCTCCGCGCCTCAATTTCGGCGCTTAGAATCTGATCTCTCTACGGCCGTCGAGCAGGTAGCCGGCGCTGCTTTACAGCTGGCATCGGCGAGCCAGTCGCTGGCACAAGGTGTTTCCGCACAGTCGGCCTCGGTTTCCGAGGCTGCCGGCACCGGCGAACTGATGGCATCCATTACCCGCCAGACTGCCGAAACCGGGTCCGCGGCGGTCAAACTAGCCGGTGAAGCGCAGCAACTGGCGAACCAATCTGCCGAAGGGTTGGAATCTCTGGCGCATACACTGCGCGAGAGCAATACCGCAGCCGGCAAGATCGGCAGTATCACCAAGGTCGTCGACGAAATCGCATTTCAAACCAATATCCTCGCGCTCAATGCGGCCGTGGAGGCGGCGCGCGCCGGGCAGGCCGGCGCCGGCTTTGCAGTAGTCGCCGATGAGGTCCGGAACCTCGCCCAGCGCTGCGCCAAGGCCTCCCAGGAAATTGCCGATTTGGCAAGCGAATCCATCGTCAAAGCGCAGGCAGGCGAAACTGGAATGGAACATGTCTCGGGAGCGATGCGTGCCCTGATTGGCCACACTGGCCAAGTCAGGGATCTCGTGGACGAGATCGCGGTCAACAACGACGAACTGGTCCGGGGAATTGATGCCGTGGTCCAGGAAATGGCCCGCGTCGACGAACTCACCCGCAGCAGTGCCGCCAATTCCGAAGAGACGGCAGCTACCAGCCAGGAGTTGAGCGCGCAGGCGGATGCCATGCGGGGTTTGGTGGCCAATCTCAGCCGAGGCTCGGTTTGATTCAAATGATTTGCGTTGGAAGGAGTAACCCATGGCTACGAAAGTGATTGATGCGCGTGGGCTGAAATGCCCGCAGCCGCAATTGAAAATGCTGGCGGAGACCCGCTCCATGAGCAAGGGAGACATCGTCGAGGTGGTCGCGGACTGCGCAACCTTTGAAACGGATGTGCGCCAGTGGTGCCAGAGGACCAAAAAGGCCCTGCTCTGGATGCGGACTGAGGGCGCCGCCAAGCGCTGTCAGGTGCAGATTTAGGTTCTGCCCGACCCGTGTCACCTCGTCTGGTTAACGCTCCCGGAGCTTATATCATCGATGGAAAAACCAAAACTGAGCATGTATTGGGCCTCCTCTTGCGGAGGTTGCGAAATCTCTTTGGTGAACCTGCACGAAAAGATTCTCGAAGTCGACCAGCACTTCGATTTCTTCTTTTGTCCTTGTCTTCTGGATACCAAACGAGAAGCTGTGGAAGCACTGCCTGACGGTGCCCTCGCCATCACCTTCTTCAACGGAGCGATACGCACCGCCGAAAACCTCGAGATGGCTCGTTTGATGCGTGCCAAATCGCAATTGCTGATCGCCTTTGGTGCTTGTGCGTCGATGGGATCGATCCCTGCTTTGAGCAACCTTCATACCCTGGCGGCTCAACAGCGAACGAACTATTTAGACAGCCCTTCCATCGATAACCCCGACGGTGTGCTTCCTCAACTCAGAACAGCCAGGCCGGAGGCGGAGTTGGAATTACCCGAGTTCTTTCGGACGGTGCAGTCATTGCCGCAGGTCGTGGCGGTAGACTACTTCATCCCCGGGTGCCCGCCGGAACCGCACCAGATCTGGAACGTCGTGGAGTCGGTGATCCACGGCGCTCCGCTGCCGCCCAAAGGCAGCGTGCTCGGAACCGGAGTGTCTTCCGTGTGTGCCGAGTGCCCCCGGGAAAAGAACAATAAGCGAATCGCCAGATTCCATCGAACCTACGAAATCGTAGCCGACCCGCACCTGTGCCTGTTGGAGCAAGGTCTGGTGTGTATGGGGATCGCCACGCGGGACGGCTGCGGCGCGCTCTGTCCACAGGTAAACATGCCGTGCACGGGATGCTACGGTCCCCCCGAAGGCGTCGCTGATCAGGGGGCGAAAATGATCTCCGCACTGGGGTCGGTGCTGGACATCGGGGACTATAAAGGCATCTCTGAGAAGCAAGTGGCCGAAAAGACGGACGCTGCCCTGGGCGGCCTTCCCGATCCGGCCGGGGTGTTTTACAAATACAGCCTGTCCGGTTCCATTTGGGGAAGCAAACTACCATGAAGCGCGTCAGTATCAATCCCATCACGCGGCTGGAAGGCCACGGCAAGATCGATATCTTCCTCGATGGGGAAGGCAACGTGGCCAACGCCTACTTCCAGGTGCCGGAACTGCGCGGTTTCGAGCAGTTCTGCGTCGGCCGTCAGGCTGAAGACATGCCGGGGATCACCAGTCGCATTTGCGGCGTGTGTCCGGAGGCGCATCACATGGCAGCCGTCAAAGCGCTGGACCAACTCTTCGGGGTGGAGCCGCCGCCCGCCGCCAAGAAAATCCGCGAATTGCTGTATATGGCCTTTTTCGTCACCGATCACACGACGCATTTTTATGCCTTGGGCGGTCCCGATTTCATCGTCGGGCCGGACGCCGCACCGTCCGAACGCAATATCCTCGGCGTGGTGCGAAAGGTCGGGCTCGACATCGGCAAAGCCGTCATCGAGTGTCGCGCACGGAACCACCACGTCATCCGGATGCTTGGTGGCCGTGGCATCCATCCGACAGCCGGTCTGCCAGGCGGTTGGAGCAAGTCCGTTTCCGAGCAGGAGCGCGTGGAGATCGAAGAGGCTGCCCGCCAGAACATCGATTTCGCTCTCTTTAGCCTGGGAGTCTTCGAGAAAGTCGTCTGGCAGAATCCGCTTTACCGCGAAATGGTGGAGTCGGACGTTTATTGCCATCGAACCTATTCGATGGGAACGGTGGACGAAAAGGGTCGCCTGAATTTTTATGACGGGCAGCTCCGGATCGTCGATCCGGACGGCCTGGAGTTCGCCTGCTACCCGGCATCGGAATATCTGGACCATGTGTCGGAACGCGTGGAACCGTGGACCTACCTGAAGTTTCCGTTCCTCAAGAAGCTCGGCTGGAAGGGTTTTGTGGATGGCGCCGAGAGCGGCATCTATGCGGCCACGCCGCTAACGCGGCTCAACGTCTCCACCAGCCTCACCACACCCCGAGCGCAGGGACAATTTGAGAAGTTCTACACGGCCTTCGGCGGCCGAAAGCCGGTCCATCATCGGCTGGCCACACATTGGGCGCGGCTGATCGAAATGTTGTACGCCGCCGAACGCATGCTCGAATTGGCCACGGATCCGGAGATTACCTCGCCAGATGTCCGCGCAATCCCCCGGAATATCGTCGGAAAGGGCGTTGGATCCGTCGAAGCGCCCCGCGGCACGCTCATCCATCATTACGAAGCCAATGAGAGGGGCCTGTTGACGAGAGTGAATCTGATCGTCGGCACCACCAACAACCACGCCGCCATCGCCATGTCCATCCGGAAGGCAGCCGAGCGCCTCATCTGTGCCGGGAAGCTAGTCGAGGAAGGCATGCTGAACCGTATCGAAATGGCTTTCCGTCTCTATGACCCTTGTCTCTCCTGCGCCACCCATTCGCTGCCCGGCTCCATGCCGCTGGAGGTGCGGATCAGAAACCATGCCGGTGAACTGATTCGTTCCCTGCGGCGGGAGGGTTGAGCGGTGAAAAGCACGGTGATTATTGGATTGGGCAATCCGGTTCTGGCAGATGACAGCGTGGGCCTGCGCATCGCCGCAGAATTGCGGAGCCGGCTAGCCGGGCGAAACGGTTTCACCACAGTGGAACTGTTTTCGGGCGGCATGTGGCTGATGGAAGCTATGGCTGGCCACGACCGGGCGATCGTTATCGACGCCATTGTTAGCGGCGGCATCGCCGGCGCCATTTATCGGCTCGGTCTCGATGACTTGCCGCAGACACGCACCGCGGATTGCTCACATGACGCCAGTCTTCCGGTAGCGCTCGCATTGGGCCACGCAGCGGGTTTGCGGTTGCCCATCGATGTCCGAATCTGGGCCGTGGAGGCCGCTGATATCGAGACCTTCAGTGAGCGGCTCACTCCGGAAGTGGAACGCGCTGTGCCCCAGGTAGTGGAACAGGTGTTGCGGGACTTGGACGAAGCTGGCTTCGCCCCATCGTTAAGGAAGAACCAATGAGGACAGGCGTCTATCTTTGCAGGTGCGGAACCAATATCACCGAACGGATCGATTTCGAACGGCTCACCGAAGAGCTGTCGAAGCAGGCCGGCGTGGCATACGTCAAGCCGGTCGACTTCCTCTGTGCCGAGGACGGCAAGCAGTTTCTCGAAACCGATCTGGGCGAGGAGCGGCCCGAACGCGTTGTAATTGCGGCGTGCTCCCCGCGGGAGTACGAGCGCGCTTTCATGCAGGTGCTCGAGCGCAGCGGGATGAATCCGTATTTCCTGCAAATAGCGAACATCCGGGAGCAAGTGGCCTGGGTCACACCCGAGGTGGAACAAGCCACCTCGAAAGCCTGCGCGCAGATTCGCGGTGCGGCGGCGCGCGTAGCGCTGCATGAGCCGCTCTTCAAAACGGAGCTCGCGGTATGCCGCGACGTGGTAGTTATCGGCGCGGGCCCGGCCGGCCTGAAGTGCGCTTTGACACTGGCGGAAGCGGGTCGCAAAGTCGTTCTGGTCGAGAAGTCGCCGGTTCTGGGAGGTCTGCCGGTCCGCTACGAGGACCTTTTTCCCAATATGGAATGTGCTCCCTGCATGATCGAACCGGTACAGGCCGAAGTGCTCCACGGTCCGCACTCCGCCAACATCGAGATTCTCACTCTGGCCGAGGTGTCCGGGCTCAAGGGCTATTACGGCAACTTCCAAGTGACCATACGGCAGACGCCGCGGTACGTCGACGCCGAACAGTGCATTGGATGTGGGGAGTGCATCACGCCTTGTCCGGTTTCCGTTTCCAACCAGTTCAATTTCGGGCTCGACAGCCGCAAGGCCATCGCGGTGCCATTTTTGGGCGCATTGCCCAACGCCCCTTTCCTCGACGCCGCAGCCTGCCTGAGAGGCAAAGGCGAGGAATGCACTCTCTGCCGGGACGCCTGCCCTGTGGAGAACGTGGTCCGGTACGACGAGGCGGAGCGAACTATCGAGCGCTCAGCCGGGGCCATCGTGGTGGCGGTCGGCTTCGGGCTATATGACTGCCGCAGCTTACCCGAACTCGGTTATGGTGTGGTACCCGGTGTCTATACCAGCTTGGAGTTCGAGCGTATCCTGGCATCGAACGGCCCAACCGGCGGAGAGCTGAAGCAACCGGAGGGCGCCGCCCCCCAGAGCGTGGCCATTATCCATTGCGCCGGCAGCCTCGATCAGCAGCACCGCCCATACTGCTCGGGCATCTGCTGCGACTACGCTTTCAAGTTTAATCACCTGATCGAAAAGAAATTGCCTGGCACCAAGGTCCACCACTTTTATAAGGAACTGGTCATGCCCGGCAAGGAGGAATTCTCTCTCTATCAGGATGCCCGAGAGAATCCCCACGCCGCATTTCTTCGCTACGTTTCTGGAGGAGTCAGGGTTACCGGAT
>Ga0335079_10008945_pt1 | contig 11415 bp, 9 predicted proteins | sample Lox_Sample_33_FD_206719 | JGI IMG/M metagenome (GOLD analysis project Ga0335079, IMG submission 206719) | Soil microbial communities from Loxahatchee National Wildlife Refuge, Florida, United States - Lox_Sample_3.3 | ecosystem: Environmental > Terrestrial > Soil > Wetlands | place: USA: Florida... | reverse complement strand
ACCCGAAGCGTTCGGCGTGTTGGGAATAGAAATGCCGCCGGTGGGGATGCCCGTGCCCGTCTGAATCAGGTCCTGAACAATCAGATTCAACCCGGCGCGCATGTTGTCGCTCATGTCGGAGGCTTGTGTGACGTTGGTATTGGCCTTTGTAGAGTCGCGGAACATCATTACCGCTGCCGCCAAGGCCACCGCCGTGACTCCGATCGCCACCAGCAACTCAATCAACGTGAAACCGGAATTTTTCTTCATGTCTTTGTTCCTTCCGCCGCCCTTAGGAGAATTGCGCGATGTAGCTCACCAAGGTGTACTGTCTGTACATCTTTCCCGCGGTGTAATTCATGGTGATAGTAATTTGCCGAAGCCCGGACTCGCCGGGGACATCAGCGATGACGATGGTGCGCGTCATGTTTGTTAGCGGCATGAGGATGTCATCCGCTGTGCCCAGAATTTTGTCCGGTCCAGGTCCGATGATGACCGTGTCAGGTTGCGTGGTGACATCGTCCGCTGTGCCATAGAGCCCATCCGGGCCGGCGGCGAGCAGCGGCTGGGCCCCCACCTGGAAAACTCCGTCGCTTGCTCCCCCGGATCCGGTAACGTTGCGGATATTGGTCCACGCCAGCACCTTCGAGTCACGTGCTGCAAAAATAGTCTCCACCGCTTCTTCCGCCTTCTTTTCCGCGATGTAGTCCAACTGCGTCATATTTGCGACTTGAATGCCCTGCGCGTAGACCGCAGCCAGAGACAAGATGCCGAACGAAAGGATGGCAATGGCCACCATGGCTTCGAGCAGCGTGAAACCCTTTTGCTGTTTCTTGTTTCGTGAAGAGCGATCCATGGCTGTCCCCCTATTCCTGCCACTGGGAGCCGTCCCAGTGATATTCGCGGACTCGGCCGGTCGCCCCAAGGATGGTGATGGCCCGCGCAGTGAGGGGCTGCCCGTTAAGTCCCAGAAACACCGTGCCGTTCACGTAGTTATTGCTGCCATCGACGAAAGCGCCGGTGGTGCTGAATTTCATGGTCGGCGGACCGCCGGAAATATTTTCAAAGTAAACGGCGGAGCCGTTTCCAAATCCCATCGGCGTATCGGGAACTCCGCCAAACACCTGGTATTGCGCGCCTCCCTCGAAGGTATAGGTGATCGCCGCAGGAGGTGTTCCCACGACCCAAAGCTCCTGGACAGTCAGCTGATTGGTTCCGACAAATGTCACCTGCACCTCGCGGCGATGCGCGATGGCCTGCTCGCGTGCGGTGCGCAGCCGGTACAGCAACTGGTCCATGGCCGAATTTGCTTTCGCATTCGGAATAATCGTCGTCCAGCGGACCAGCGCCATGGCCAACACGATAAAAATGATGGCGATGGCAACGAGGGTCTCAATCGCGGAAAACCCCATCTGCGTTTGCTTTGGATGCTTTTTCATGCCTCACTCCAAGCGATTTCTGCCGCCGAGAACACTCGTTGGCAGCTTAGAAAATGCACGAGCACACCCAAAGGCTTGTTGCGGCTAAGTGACTTATTTTCATTATCTTACAATGCGATGAGCGGTCCGGGCAGAGGACTGACTGTTACGAAAGGTTACAAAGCGCGTTGCCTAGGGATGGAAAAAGGAGGCGACTGGGCTTATCTGTCTTAGGAGATCGCAGAAGTGGTCGTCTCTGCCAATGCCGCAAGGTCCGAAACACGCGGCTTCATGCCAATCTCCCCGCCTTCTTTCAGTACCCGAGTAAGCGGAGCGCTGGCGCCGAATTCAGTTGGGACGCAGCCGCAAGTTCGCAACATTCGTTGTATTCTTGGAACCCCTTACTGCATCCATGCTTTGAGCGCGCTTGCGAGGAGAAAATCATGCTGCCACGGAAGAGTGGACCATCCGGAGCAAATACGAATTTGCGCCGCCATTTCGCTGGAATCGCGATACTTGCTGGGCTCACTTTTCTGGGACCGGCGGCACTTTCAGCCCCCGGACAGGAGTTGCAAAAACTCAACCAGTCCGTCGATGCCCTGATCAAAAAAGTCTCGCCCAGCGTCGTGCAGATACTCGTCACCGGCTACGGCCCCCTGGAAGAAGGCGATCGCGGCAACACAACAACAATCATTGGCCGCCAGCGCGCGATTGGGTCCGGTTTTGTGATTGAAGAGAGCGGTTACATCGTGACAAATGCGCACGTGGTGAACGGTGCGCAGCGTGTACAGGTGATTTTGCCTAACCCTAATACGGAGAGTTCCCTTGACGCCGCGCTTTCCACACGACTCAAAATTGTTCCCGCAAGAATTATTGGAGTATCGCGGGAGCTGGATTTAGCGGTTATTAAGATAGGAGCGGGAAAACTGCCGGCGTTGCCGCTGGCGAATTACCGCAAGCTGGAACAAGGCGAGATGGTGTTTGCGTTTGGGAGCCCGGAAGGGTTGCGAAACTCCATCACGATGGGCGTGGTTTCTGCAGTCGCCCGGCAAACCGATCCGGATTCGCCGATGGTGTACATCCAGACCGACGCCGCCATTAACCCAGGAAACTCCGGCGGGCCATTGGTGAACGTCAGCGGAGAGGTCGTCGGGGTAAACACTTTCATCCTTTCGCAGTCGGGTGGAAACGAGGGCCTCGGCTTCGCCATCCCGAGCGGCGTGGTTGGGGTAGTCTACAAGCAATTGCGTAAATTCGGCCATTTGCATCGCGCACAAGTCGGCATCGGGATACAGACCATCACCCCGACGCTTGCCGCCGCGTTAAAGCTGCCGCGAGATTACGGCGTACTGATCTCCGATGTGACACCCGACAGCCCGGCTGAGGCGGCTGGCGTGGAAATTGGAGAAGTGCTGGTGGCGGTGGACGGAAGGGCTGCGGAAAACGTGCCGTTCGTGGCCTTTCGCTTTGCGTCCGTAGAAGCCGGCGAGAAAGTCCACCTCGACGTCCTTCGCGGCAGTGAGCGGCTGGCGTTCGATGTGCCTGCTGCGGAGCCATCTCATGACATGGATCAAGTGGCTGCGCTGGCGGACCCGGAAAAAAACCTGGTGCCGACGCTGGGGATTCTGGGAGTAGAAATCGATAAGAGAATTGCGGCGATGGTGCCGGATTTGCGCGACCCGTTTGGAATTTTTGTGGCTGCGCGCGCGACTGGCGCCAGTGTGGAGGTGCCTCTCGTTGCCGGGGATGTGATCCGAACGCTGAATGGTCAACCCATGACGACGCTAGACCGACTTCGCGTCGCGCTGAAGGCCTTGCCGCCCGGCGCACCTGTCGCCCTGCAGATTCAGCGCGACCAGAAGCTGCAGTTCCTGGCCTTCACCCTCGAATAACCCTGTGCCCCCCTAAGTTATAGATTCGATTAGCTATAGCCTCGATTTCAATGTTTGCCCGGCCACTTTCAAGAATAGATGAGGTTGGCGTCCACGCCCAAAGCGGAAAGTTCATTGAGAGTGTTGACCGGCCCCTGAACCACAAAACGGCGATGATAGAGGAGAAGAGCGCGCAGGCCGGCTAGCTCTTCGCCTCCCCCCGCTCTCCCGGGCCCGCCATGCAAACAACTCGGGACAACGTTGCCGTGGCCGGTATGCTGAGCGCCAACCGAGGAATCTACAGCTACGATTCTGCCGTGCAGATCACCAATTCCCAGGACCACCTGCTGAAGAAAACTCGGGTCGTTGGAGAAGACCGAGGCCACGAGCGAGCCACGGCCGCGGCGCGTCATGACAATGAGATCCTCTAGATTATCGTAAGCCACCAGAGTGGCGACCGGTCCGAACACTTCCACATTGTGAACATTCTTCGCTGCAAGGCCGTTTTCACAAGCCAACAGGGTAGGTTGCACGAATGCGGATTTTTGCGGGTCGGCATCAGCCAAAGGAAAACTCTCGTTGGCGCCAAACACAACCTTGCATTCGGCTGTCAATTTTTTCATTCCTTCGAGACAGGCGGCCTGTTGCGCTTTATTAACGACAGGTCCCACACTTACTTCGGGATTCCGCGCGTTGCCCACTTTCATCGAACTCAATTGCGCGGCAACCGCCTCTCCCAGCGCCTTGAGCTGTTGGCGAGGAACAAAAATGCGCCGGATCGTGGTGCATTTTTGCCCAGCCTTCAGGGTCATTTCTTTCACAATTTCTTTCACGAGCAAACCAAAGAGATCGGAACCGGGCGTGCTGTCGGGTCCAAGAATCGCGGAATTGATGCTGTCAGCTTCAATGTTGACACGAACCGAGCGCCGCAAAACGTTCGCATGCGAACGAACCCGCGCCGCCGTATCCGCCGATCCCGTGAACGAAACGATGTCTTCCTCGCGAACGTGGTCGAGAAGTTCGCGCGCCGAACCACAAATCAGCGAAACCGCCCCGCGAGGCAGAATGTCTGCTTTGACGATATCTTCCACCATTTTGTGCGCTAGCCAGGCGGTCGGCGAGGCCGGTTTGACGAGCACCGGAACTCCCGAGAGCAGCGCCGGGGCGGCCTTCTCGCAGAAACCCCAAGCGGGAAAATTAAACGCGTTGATGAAGACGGCGACGCCTTGCGTCGGCACGAGGAAATGCTGTCCCGCGAAAACCCCCGTCTTGGAGAGCGGAAGCAGCGCGCCTTCCTTGAACATCTTGCCTTCGGCGAGCGCGCGGCCAATCTTCGCGTAATACTTCATTGTATAAATCGCGCCATCGACGTCGAAGGAGGCGTCCGCCTTGGTGGCGCCCAGATTGAGAAGAGAAATTCGAAAGTATTCGTCGCGATTCGCGGAAAGCACTTCGCCAATCTTGGCAAGTAAATCCGTGCGTCGCGCGTAGGAGAGTTGCCGCAACGCCGGGCCCCCGTGCGAGCGGGCGAACTCGAAGGCCGCGCTGAGGTCAACGCCTTGCGAAGAAATGCGCGCGAGCTCGTCTCCAGTCACCGGATCGACAAGCGGCTCACCAGGGCCTGCGCCCTCAACCCACTCGCCGCACAGATAGTTTGGAAGTTTCATTGGAAGTTCTCCGTAGACCACAAGAAGCCGAGCCCATGTCCTGGCCGTTCGATCGGGCTCGAATAGGGCTAAAAGGAAGCCAGGATTCCTCGCTTCGCTCGGAATGACAAAGCCCCTAACGCTGACTAACTGGCTGACAGGCTCGAAGTTCGGTGAAACATAAGCGCCGACCAGGATTCGGTCCGTCAAAGCGAGACAGGCATAATAGTGCATGTTTGCCTGAACAAAATCCAGTGATTTCTGACGTAATCTAACCGATTTCATTCTGCTATCACCCTGAAGAAAAATAGACTTATGCTAGTGAGAATTCAGTGACGCCTGAATGCGCCCTGCTGAAGTAAAATGCCATTTCCCTCTTGACGGAGCCATCTCCGCCTGTACTATACTGCAGGTTGCCAAGCTTCTACGAGGAGCGCCCCACGAGCACGCAGGTCAAAGTCTCGACGTTAGCTGGTGCCAGCCCTTCATCCGATGAAGAGTTCCTGGCCTTCCTTGGAAAGCGCGTCCGCGAACTCCGCAACCGCCGGGGCATGACTCGCAAAATGGTTTCCCGTGAGGCCGACGTCTCCGAACGGCACCTCGCGCAGGTAGAAGCCGGCGAGGGAAACATCTCCGTCGTTCTGTTGCAAAGAATCGCGGCGGCGCTGAATGTGCAGCTCGCGAGTTTTTTTGCCCCACAAACCGAAGATCCCGCCGAAAAAAGGTTAATCCAGAGATTTCTGGAACGCCTGCCGAGCCATCGCCTCGAAGACGTCGTGTTCCGCCTGATGCGCGACTTCGGACATGAAGAAAAGGTTCGGCGCCAACGCATCGCGTTGATTGGCTTGCGCGGCGCGGGCAAGTCCACGCTGGGCGCGAAGCTCGCCGCAGAGATGAAAGTCCCATTCGTCGAGCTCGACAGCGAAATCGAAAAAGATACCGGCATGCCCCTTAGCGAGATTTTCTCGTTCTACGGACAATCCGGCTATCGCGCCATTGAGCGCCGCACTCTCGAAAGAGTTCTGAAGGATCAGGAGCACGCGGTGATTTCCGTGGGCGGCGGCGTGGTCTCCGAAAAAGAGACCTACGATTCGCTGCTCTCGCACTGCTACACCGTGTGGATCAAAGCGCAACCGGAAGAGCACATGGTGCGCGTCATCGCGCAGGGAGATTTTCGCGCCATGGCGGGCAACGATCAGGCCATGGAGGACTTGCGGCGAATTCTGGAAGCACGCGAGCCGCTCTATCGCAAGGCGGATCTGTGGCTGGACACTTCCGGGGGAACCGTGGAAGAGAGCTTCGCGAAACTCAAAGCCGAATTGCAGACGCATTTGGAGTAGGAGGATTTTGTGGACGTAGCCGTTTCTCAAGAGCTGCAACCGAAAATGGCGGCCGTGGATTTTCAGGTCGATCCGTCGCATTACAAGCATTGGCGCCTCACGTTTGAGCCACCCGTGGCGACGCTGACGATGGACGTTGCCGAAGACGGCGGCATCCGTCCGGGCTACAAGCTGAAGCTGAATTCTTATGACCTTGGCGTGGACATCGAGTTGCACGACGCGCTTCAGCGCATTCGCTTTGAGCATCCGGAGATTCGCACAGTTGTGATCACCAGCGCGAAAAACCGGATTTTTTGTTCTGGCGCCAACATTTATATGTTGGGACTTTCTTCGCATGCGTGGAAAGTGAATTTCTGCCGGTTTACAAACGAGACGCGCAATGGCATCGAAGATTCGAGCGCGCATTCTGGATTGAAATTCCTGGCGGCATGCAATGGGACTACGGCTGGTGGCGGGTACGAGCTGGCTCTTGCGTGCGATGAGGTTGTTCTTGTGGATGATCGTTCGTCCGCTGTGAGCTTGCCTGAGTTGCCGCTGCTGGGCGTGCTCCCGGGAACGGGCGGCCTTACGCGCGTGACGGACAAACGGAAAGTCCGCAAAGACCATGCCGACCTATTCTGTACCAACCAGGATGGCGTCCGGGGGCAGAGAGCTAAGGACTGGCGGCTGGTCGATGAGATCGTCAAACCGCAACAGTTCGCGGAATACGTCAAGCAGCGCGCGCTGAAGCTTGCCGAACAGAGCGACCGCCCGAGCGACGCCAAGGGTATCAAGCTGACGCCGCTCAACAAAGTCGCGGATGACGCGGGCTTGCATTACGAATATGTGGACGTGCGGTGGAATCGTGCGGCACGCACCGCGACGATCACCGTTCGCGCTCCGGAGTCCGCCGCCGAGCAAACGTTGGAGAAGGCCTTGGCGGCTGGCGCCAATTGGTGGCCGCTTCAGATGGCGCGAGAGCTGGATGACGCCATCCTCAGCCTCCGCGTGAATGAGCTCGAATTGGGGCTTTGGATTCTGAAAACGACGGGCAGCGCCGACGCCGTCCTTGCGTTTGACGAATTTATCCTGGCCAATCAGCAGAATTGGTCTGTTCGCGAAGTGCTCGGGATGATGCGCCGCACGTTCGCCCGGCTGGAAGTCACCTCTCGCTCGATGTACGCGATTGTCGAGCCAGGATCATGCTTCGCCGGAACGCTGCTGGAGCTAGCGCTGGCGGCGGACCGCGTCTACATGCGGGACACGGAAGAAGGCGCTGACGTTGCAACCATGACGCTCTCGGAAATGAACTTCGGGGCGCTTCCCATGGTGAATCATCTCCCGCGGCTCAGCGCACGCTACTACGAAGAAGCAGCGCAAATCGAGGCGCTTCACACACAAATCGGAAAAAAACTGACCGCTCGCGAAGCGGCGGAAGCGGGGCTCGTCACTTCGGCGCCCGACGACTTGGACTGGGAAGATGAAATTCGCCAAGCCATCGAATCGCGCGCAGCACAATCGCCCGATGCGCTGACCGGGCTGGAAGCGAATCTGCGGTTCGGCCCGCCGGAAACACAAGAGACTCGAACCTTCGCGCGGCTCTCGGCCTGGCAAAACTGGATTTTCAACCGTCCAAACGCCATCGGCCAAAGCGGGGCGCTGAAAGTCTACGGCACGGGTGCGCCGGTCAAATTCGATTGGGAACGAGTTTAGTAGTCAGGCTTCAAGCAGGGCTTACTGAGGAGCGGTCATGATCAATTACACGGAAAAAATCCCCAACAACGTGGACCTCGGACGGGACCGCGTGCTCCAGCGCGCGCTGGAGCATTGGCAGCCCGCGTTCCTAGGCTGGTGGTTCGACATGGGCCCGACCGAGAGCCGCAGCTACGATGTCTATTTGCGAACGGCCGTGAGCGTGGAGCCCGACGGCTGGGCGCAATTTGGCTACGTGAAGATGCCGGAATATCGCTGGGGAATTTTTCTACAGCCACGCGACGAACAGCGGCAAGTCAATTTCGGCACGCACAAGGGTCAACCGGCCTGGCAAGAAGTGCCCGGCGAATATCGCTCGATTCTGCGACGAATCATTGTGACGCAGGGCGACACGGAACCCGCTTCGGTGGAACAACAAAAAATGCTGGGGCTGTCTTGTCCTTCGCTCTATGACCTGCGGAACATTTTCCAGGTGAACGTCGAAGAAGGGCGCCACTTGTGGGCCATGGTGTACCTGCTGCACCGCTACTTCGGGCGCGATGGACGCGAAGAAGCGGAAGCTTTGCTTGAGCGGCGCTCCGGCGATACCGACAATCCGCGCATTCTTGGCGCGTTCAACGAGCCGACGCCCGACTGGCTGGCGTTCTATATGTTCACGTTTTTCACCGACCGCGACGGAAAATTTCAGCTTTGCGCGCTCGCGGAGTCGGGCTTTGATCCCCTGGCGCGGACCTGCCGCTTCATGCTCACCGAAGAAGCGCACCACATGTTTGTCGGCGAAACGGGCGTGACCCGCATTATTCAGCGCACGTGCGAGGTGATGAAAGAAAGCAAAGTAGACGACCCGTTGGACGTGCGCGCGCTCGGCGTGATCGATCTCCAGACAATCCAAAAATACCTGAACTTCCACTACAGCGTGACGCTGGACCTTTACGGCTCGGACGTTTCCTCCAACGCCGCGAATTATTTCACCAGCGGGCTGAAGGGGCGCTTCGAAGAGACAAAGCTCAGCGACGATCATCAACTGGCGGAAGCCGCGTACCCCGTTTCGGAAGTGGTGGGGGACAAAATCATCACCAAGCAAGTCCCGGCGCTAACTGCGCTGAATGAACGGCTGCGCGACGACTACATTCGCGAAATCGAATCGGGAATCAGCCGCTGGCAGCGCGTGATTGACAAGGTGGGGATACCCTTGCGACTGACCCTTCCGCATAAAGGTTTTCACCGCGCCATCGGGAATTTCGCGGGACACTTTATCAGCCCGGACGGTGAAGTGCTCACCAAAGAAGCGTGGAAAAACCACGAATCGGAATGGCTGCCCAGCCCGAAAGATCATGCTTTCGTGCAATCGCTGATGAGCGGGCGCGTCACCGAACCTGGGAAATTCGCAAACTGGATTGCCCCGCCGGCGCGCGGGATCAACAATCAGCCGCTGAATTTCGAATACGTTCGCTTTAACTGATTGCGGTCGCGGCCCCGCAGAGAGTTTGAGTAGCCAGCTCGGTACAGATTTGCGTTTTGTGCTGAGAGTCGGCAGGGATTTTGTGGCGGCAGCGACTGAGTGGAAGCCGCTCGCGTTGGTTGCGGTCAAATTCAAATGGGATTCCGGGGATGCCAAGAGTCACCTACATTTCGGCGAAGGGCGACGTGCGGGAGATTGACGTGCCGGTGGGCACTACGGTGATGTCCGCCGCGCTCAAAAATGGAGTTGACGGAATCGTCGCAGAATGCGGCGGCGTTTGTATGTGCTCGACTTGCCATGTATTTGTCGACGAAAAATTCTTCGACCGCCTGCCTCCGGCGAATGACACGGAGGAAGCGGTGCTCGAAATTGCCGCCGTGGAGCGGCAGGCGACAAGCCGGCTGAGTTGCCAGATCAAAGTTACGGATACGTTGGATGGCTTGATCGTTCGTCTGCCGGAAAAACAACGCTGATGGGCGCCGGAGCCGTCATTGTCGGGACAGGCCAGGCAGGATTTCAAACCGCCGCCAGCCTGCGCGCGGAAGGGTATGCCGAGCCAATCACGCTGATTGGGGGAGAGCCGCAGATCCCCTACCAACGGCCACCTCTCTCAAAGGGGTTCGCGCTCGGTCAGCAGGATTTCGAAAGCATCGAGCTGCGTCCAGAGAAGTTTTATCAAGACCATCGGATCAACCTTATCGCTGGGAAACGCGTGACGCAGATTGACCGTGCTACGCGGCACGTGAAACTCGAGTCCGGAGAAGAGTTGCGTTACGAGAAGCTGGTTCTCGCGGTTGGAAGCCGCAACCGTAAATTAACTGTAAAAGGCGCGGAACTGGACGGAATCGTTTATCTTCGCTCACTCGAGGAAGCAGTTGTCATCCGGGATCGCCTGAAAAATGCAAACGCAGTGGTTGTAATCGGAGGCGGATTCATTGGCCTGGAGTTGGCGGCGGTGGCGCGCACGATGGGAAAAGCCGTGACGGTTGTGGAGGCGCTTCCCCGGCTGATGTCGCGGGCCGTGGCTCCGATGATCTCCGAGTTTTTTCGCGAACTGCATACCAGCAAGGGCATCACGGTGATCTGCGGTGCAACGATCGTTGCGATCGAAGGCCCGGACGGAAATGTCCGAAGCATCGCGCTAAGCGATGGTTCGCGATGGCCAGCCGATTTGATCATCGCCGGAGTCGGCGTACTCCCCAACGTCGAACTCGCGCAAGGCGCTGGTCTTCCCGTCGCGAACGGAATTGCGATAGATGAATTCTTGCAGACGGATGATGAAAACATTTTTGCCATCGGGGACTGCGCCGAATTTCCCTGTGCGTTTGCTGGAACGCGAATCCGGCTCGAATCGGTGCAAAATGCCGCTGACCAGGCACAGCATGTGGCCGCGACGATTGCGGGGCGACGCAGCGCTTACAAAGCGCTGCCATGGTTCTGGACGGATCAATTCAATGTGAAGCTACAGATGGCGGGAATTTCAAACGGCCACGACCGCACCGTGATGCGCGGCAACGCGGAATTTGGGAAATTCTCGCTTTTTTATTTTAAAGGCGAGCGGCTCGTTGGGATCGACTCCTTAAACCGTCCGCTGGACCACATGATGGGGCGCAAGCTGATGTCGGCGCATGTACCGCTGACACCGGGGCAAGCAGCAGACGAGAGTTTTGATCTGAAACATCTGGCGCACACTGTGGGAGCGGCGCACCACTGAATCGCTGCAACTTGATTGGGCGGCACGCACGCGGCGCGGCTGTGGGAATGCGGCAGAGGAATCTTACGGGAAAGGGAAATAGTGCAACCGATCATCGACATCCACGTGCACATCATGCCGTACCACATGATGACACCATCCGCGCACGCGCTGATCAAAAAGGGCCGCAAGGACTACGCGGAGGTGGAGCGTTATTGCGCTGACCCGAAAGCGTTTCTTGGGTTTCTGGATAGCCTGGGAGTCGAGCGCGCTGGATTGATCAACTATGTTGCGCCAAGAATTATCGGCTTCAC
>Ga0335079_10008943_pt1 | contig 11415 bp, 14 predicted proteins | sample Lox_Sample_33_FD_206719 | JGI IMG/M metagenome (GOLD analysis project Ga0335079, IMG submission 206719) | Soil microbial communities from Loxahatchee National Wildlife Refuge, Florida, United States - Lox_Sample_3.3 | ecosystem: Environmental > Terrestrial > Soil > Wetlands | place: USA... | reverse complement strand
GAAAGCCGCGGGCGCCATACACTCGGACTTCGAAAAGAAGTTCATCCGGGCGGAAGTAGTGAACTGGAAATCGCTGGTGGATCTGGGCGGCTATCCGGGAGTGCGCGACAAAGGTCTGCTGCGGCTCGAAGGCAAGGAATATATTGTGAAGGATGGCGACGTGTTGGTGATCCGGCATGGGTAGCCGCCTGTGGATGCTTCCGCGTAGCGCCGCATGATATGAACAGACTACTGAATACTACTCTTCTGGCCCTGGCGTTTGCCGCGGCCTCCGCCGCGCAGGGCGTCTCCGGCGCGAACATCCGGGCGCACGTCAAGTTCCTGTCGAGCGACCTGCTGGAAGGCCGCGGCGTGGGCGTGCGGGGCGGCGCTTTGGCCACCGAATACATCGCCAGCCAGTTCGCCGTGGCGGGCGCGAAACCCGCGGGTGACAACGGCACTTACTTTCAAAAGGTCCCGCTGGTAGGTGTGCGCATCGATACGGGGGCGGAACTTACAGCCGCGGCCGGCGGCAAGACGCTTTCGTTCCGGTGGTCCGACGATTTCGTCGCCACGAGTCACTTACAAAAGCCCGAGTCACGATTCGACGCGCCGGCGGTCTTCGTAGGGCACGGGATTGTCGCTCCAGAGTATAAGTGGAACGACTACAAGGATGCGGATGTGCGCGGTAAGATCGTGGTGCTCTTCACCAACGAACCATCCTCCGGCGATCCCCAGTTTTTCGCCGGCCGGGCGCTCACTTACTACGGCCGTTGGACCTATAAGTACGAGCAGGCGCTGCGGCAGGGGGCTGCCGGTTGTATCATCATCCACACGACGCCTACGGCGGGCTACGGGTGGGAGGTGGTGCGCAGCTCCTGGGGCCGGGAACAGCCTTTCGTCAAGCTGGCTCCGGGCGAGCAAGCCCTGGCGCTTGCCGGATGGGTGACGCAGGAAGCCGGCGGCAAGCTATTGGCGATGGCCGGCCGCTCGGTGGCCGAGCTACTGCAGGCTTCCGAGTCGCGCGACTTTCGTCCCATCCCGCTGGGCATCCAAATCCGTGGCGTGCTGCCGGGCGCGATTCGCGAGCTCGACACGCGCAACGTGGCGGCCGTGATTCCCGGCAGCGATCCGGCGTTGAAGTCCGAAGCCGTGATATTCACGGCGCACTGGGATCACTTAGGCATCGGCCAGCCCGTGGACGGCGATGCGATCTACAACGGCGCCGTCGACAACGCAACCGGCTGCGGGATTCTGCTGGACCTGGCGCGGGCGTGGGCGGCGCTGCCGGAGAAGCCTCGCCGGTCGGCGCTGTTCCTGTCGGTGACGGCCGAAGAGGGCGGGCTGCGCGGATCGGAATACTACGGGACACACCCGATTTTTCCGGCCGGCAAGACCGCCGTGGATCTGAACTTCGACGCGCTGTTGCCTTACGGCCGGACGCGCGACGTGGTGGTGGCGGGCGCGGAGCGCACCACGCTTTGGCCGCTCGTGCAGCATATCGCCCGGCGCATGAACCTGGCGATCCAGCCCGACCCGCGCCCGGAACAGGGCAGCTATTACCGGTCCGATCACTTCTCGCTGGCGCGCGTGGGCATTCCGGCTTTCTCGATTGAGCAGGGCACCGGGTTTCTCGGAAAGCCCGCGGATTACGGCACTAAAATCTTCGACGAATACAACTCGAAGCACTACCATCAGCCCTCCGACGAGTATCGCGAAGATTGGGATTTCTCGGGGCTCGAACAGATGGCGCGTTTCGGTTTTCTGATCGGTTTGGAGGCCGCCAACCAGGAACGGCTGCCCACCTGGAATGCGGGCGACGAGTTTCTGGCCGCGCGGGAAAAAAGCGGCGTGCGTTGACGACGCAACCGCGTTTCGAAATTGCGGCGATCGGGAAATTCCCTTGACGCCGAACTGCCGCCGCCCGCGCCGCGTATTAGCATAGAGCCATGGAGCCAACCACCCGCCGTTCCTTTTTGACCGTGGCCGCCTCGTCGGCGATCGCCGCCTACGCCCGCGCTCTGCCGGCCGTGGGTGTACAACTTTACACCGTGCGCCGGGTGCTGCCGAAAAAGCCGCTCGAGACCTTGCGCGCCATCGAGCAGACCGGCTATCGCGAAGTCGAGTGCACGGGAGATACGCTCGAAGCGATCTGGCCCAGCCTGAAGCAGACTGCCCTGAAAGCGGTGAGCGTGCACCTGAACGAGCAACTGTTCCTGCACCAGCAGGAGAAGCTGCCCGCCGCGCTGGAGGACGCCGGCAAGCGCGGATTCGAATACGTGGTTTGCCCCTGGATCGAGCCGAAGGACCGCGGCGGCGTGGAGATGATTCGCAAGCTCGGCCAAACGCTGAACGAAGCCGGCGAGATGTGCCGCAAAGCCGGCATGCGCCTGTGTTATCACAATCACGCGTTCGAGTACCGTCCCACGCCGGAGGGCAGGCTGTTGGACATCCTGATGAAAACGGCGGACCCCAAGCTGGTCGGCCTGGAGCTGGATGTCATGTGGGCGCACGTGGCGGGCGTCGATCCGGTGAGCGTTTTGAAACAGTATGGCGATCGAATCCCCCTGGTGCATTTGAAGAACGTGGCGCCGGGCACGGCGCAGCGATTCAATGAGATGATCCCGAGGGAGGCGTTTCGCGAGCTCGACAAGGGAGCGGTCGATATTCCCGCCGTGCTGCGCGCGGCGAAGGAGGCCGGGGTCAAGCATTATTTCGTGGAGCAGGATGAAACGGCCGGCGATCCGCTCGAGTCGCTGCGGGAGAGCTACCAGTACCTGGAAAGTTTAAACTTGTGAACAAGAGCCGGCCGGTTCCCTCGATCGGAAACCGTGCCGCGCCGGGTTCCGTCGACTATAATTGACCACCGACGTATTCGTAATCGGAGGCGGACCAGCCGGCTTGGCGGCCGCCATCGCCGCGCGGCGGAAAGGCTTTCGGGTGGCGCTCGCCGACGGGTTGCGCCCGCCGATCGACAAGGCTTGCGGCGAAGGCCTGATGCCGGACGGCATCGCCGCGCTGCGCAACCTGGGCGTTGGACTCGAAGCCGCCGATGCGCACGCGTTCCGCGGAATTCGTTTTGTGGGCGCGGGGGTCAGCGCGGAAGCCGGCTTTCCGGCCGGCCCCGCCCTGGGTATGCGGCGCACGGCGCTGCACGCGATGCTGGTGGAAGAAGCGGCCGCCGCCGGCGTTCGCCTGTTGTGGGGCGCACCGGTCAGCGGCATTTGCGGGGAGAGTGTCCGCAGCGCCGGTCAGACAATTTCCGCGCGATGGATTATTGGCGCGGACGGCTTCTCTTCTCGCGTACGGCGCTGGGCCGGGTGCGACGCGCGGCCGCTGGAGAGCCGGCGCTACGGTTTCCGCATACACTATCGCGCGGCGCCCTGGACCGGCTGCATGGAGCTGCATTGGGGCGCGGGCTGCCAGATCTACGCGACACCCATTGGACCGCAAGAGGTGTGCCTGGCGGTGCTCTCGAGGAATCCGCACTTGCGGCTGGCATCGGCCCTGGCGCAGTTTCCGCGGCTGGCGGCGCGGTTGGCGGGAGCGCCGCACGCGACGGTGGAGCGAGGGGCCGTGACCGCGAATCGCAGCTTGCGGCGCGTCTACCGCGGCCGCATCGCGCTGGTGGGAGACGCATCCGGCTCGGTCGATGCGATCACCGGAGAAGGGCTGTGCCTGGCCTTCCAACAAGCGGCCGCACTGGCGGACAGCCTGGCGGGCGGGAGCCTGCAGCCGTACCAGGCCGCGCACCGGCGGCTCGCGCGGCGCCCCCTGTTGATGTCGAAACTTCTGCTCGCGATGGATCGCCGGACCTGGCTGCGCGAGCGGGTCCTGCGCGCCATGGCCTCCGATCCCGGCATCTTCCGGGGGATGCTGAGCATGCACGTGGGAGGGCTCCAGCCGCTGGGCTTCGCCGCGAATGGCTGCGCATTGGCCTGGCAGATGTGGAACGTATAGAGATCCGGCGATGCGCTACCGATTTCCGATTCCGGCCCTGGCCAGCGCGGCCGCTCTCTGGTTCGCCGCGCCGGCCGCCTGCCAGGAGCTCGCGTTGGACCTGGACCCCACGCGCACGACGGTGCAATTCAAGCTGGAGGCCACTCTGCACACGGTGCACGGCAGCTTCAAAGTGCAGCGCGGCGCCATCCGTATCGACCCCGCCACCGGAAAGATCGCGGGCGAAGTAGTGGTGGACGCCGGCAGCGGAGAAAGCGGAAATGCAGGGCGCGACCGCCGCATGCACGAGGGCGTTCTCGAAAGCGCACGCTATCGCGAGATCGTATTCGCACCGGATCATGTCGAGGGCGCGGTCGCGGCGCAAGGGGTGTCGCACGTGCAGGTGCACGGGATCTTGCGCCTCCACGGCGCGGCGCACGAAATCACGGTTCCGGTTCGGGTGCAGATCGCGGGCGGCCAATTGACGGCGGCCGCGCACTTCGCGGTTCCATACGTAAAGTGGGGCCTGAAGAATCCCAGCAGCTTGCTTTTGCACGTCAGCGACAAAGTGGAAATCGACGTTACGGTTTATACGCGGTGAGGGGGGAGCGCCGCCGCGGAATCCCCGGGCGCCGCATTCCCGGCGCATCGCGCGCGGCGCCGCGGATCCGCAATTTGCATTGTGCCCCGCCGGGAACCGTTGTAGAATTCTCCTAGCGTGCACTTCCGAAGATTCGCGTGCTTTCTGTTGGGGGCGTGGCTGGCGTGCGGCCTCTTCATGGCGATGGTGGCCACCCAGAACTTCCGTTCGGTGGACCGGCTGCTCGCCAAGCCCGCGGCGCCGGCGGCCCAGCAAGTCGGCAAATTGGGGCCGGAGGCCGCGCGCGCCTTATTGCGCTACCAGGTGTCCGAACAGAACCGCTGGTATTTCGAAACGTGGGGGATTATCGAGACGGCGGTGGGCGTGCTGCTTCTGCTGGTGTTGATTTTCGGGAGCACCGAAACGAACTTCACGCTGCTGCTGGCGCTGTTGATGCTGGTGGTGGTGCTGCTGCAGCGGTTCGTGATGACGCCGGAGATAGTGGCGCTGGGGCGCATCATCGACTTCGTGCCGGCGGCCCAGCCATCGGCCGAGCGCTCGCGCTTTTGGATGCTGCACACCGCCTTCACCAGCATGGAGGTTCTGAAGTGGGGCATGGGCTACTTTCTGACCGCGAAGCTGTTATTCCGGAGAAAACAGAAGGCGGGAGACCCCGAGTGGGAGGCGGAGTTAGCCGAGCGCCGCAGGCACGCCTGAGGGCCTCGATCTCCCCGCGCCACTCCCGGCTCCCAGGCGCGCGCGCCGGCCGCTAAGCGTGCCAGCCCTGAAACGGGTCGAAGTGCCTTTTGATCGCTTGCACCGCCTTGAGCGTCTCCGCCTGGGATTCCCGGATTTGCTTTTCGAGCGAGGCGGCGAGATCATCCAGGCGTCCGGTGAGTTTCGCTTCGCTGGCGCGGATTTCGTCGCGGAGGCGCTGTTCGATTCCGCTAAATTCCTCTTTGAGGAGCGCCCGCAACCCCTCGATCTCGCGCTGCGTCAGCGGGCCCTCTTGCGGCATAATCTCTCCCTCAGTTCCCGGCGTCCGCCAGGTCCACGCGGTCGATGAAGCCGATCACCGCCATGTCGATGGGCGACTGCATGCGTCCCACGCTGCTCATGGCCGCGTAGCCGTCGGTAGTCAGCAGCACGCGGTCGCCGGCGCCCGCGCCGATAGCGTCCATCGCGACCACGGCGTCGCCGCGATCGGAGCCATCCAGGTTCAGGGGCTGCACCAGGAGCAGATTGCGTCCCACGTGGCTGGGATGCTTCTGGGTGGCCACGGTCTCGCCGATCACGCGCGCGATCAGCATGCGTCGTTATGCCTCATGGCGTTTCAGATGGAGCGTGTCGACGATGCCGGTGATGGTGGCGTCGACCGGCACTTCGCGGGGCAGAAATGCGTAACTGGCTTCGCGGCTGCGCGTCCAGTAAACCAGTTCGCCGGCGCCCGCGCCGGTGCAATCGGCGCAGACCAGCCGTTTGCCGGAGGCCGCGAGCTCGGGCGTCAAGGGCTGCACCAGCAGCAGGCGCTGGCCCTCCAGCCCGCGGTCCTTTATGGTCGACCAGACACAGCCCACCACGCGTCCGAGCAACATATCAATCCAGCCGCACTTCGTCCACGATGCCGACGATCGCGGTGTCTACCGGCATGTCCTTGCAGCCGTCGGCCATGCGCGCGGAGCTGCCGGAGACCACCAGCACCCGTTCCTTGAATCCGGCGCTGACGGTATCGACGGCGACCAGGTATCCGGCCTCGTCCTTGCCCTCCGGAGAAACGGGTTTGACGATGAGGAGTTTTTTGCCTTCCAGGCGGGGGTCTTTCCGTGTCGCCACCACGGTGCCCACTACGCGGGCCAAAATCATCGCGACCCTACCGGCCGGCTACTTCGCGGCCGCGGCATTTTGCGTCTTGCCGATCGGGAGGATATCTTCCAGGCTCTGATGCGGGCGGGCGATCACGTGAACGGCAATCAGCTCGCCGACCCTCCGCGCCGCAGCGGCTCCCGCATCGGTGGCCGCCTTCACGGCCGCCACGTCGCCGCGCACCATCGCGGTGACGTACCCGGACCCGATCTTTTCCCAGCCGACCAGGGTCACTTTGGCGGCCTTCACCATGGCATCGCAAGCCTCGATCATGGCCACCAATCCGCGTGTTTCGATCATACCCAGCGCTTCACCCATCTATCGTCTCCCAACCGCCCCCTCAGGGTTGCGGCTCTGAAATCTGTCTGAACCGCTCCCTCAGGGTCGCGGCTCGGTGACACCACGCGCCCGAAGAGCCTCGTCCACCATGCCGATCAGCTCCTCGCGCGTGACGTAGAATCTCTCCTGATCCGGCATTTGCTCGGCGTAGACCGGGCAGCCCGGCTCCAGGGCCGCGCGCGACTTCACGCCGTATCGCGACCGCGAGTCGAACAGCTTCTCCACCTCCGCCTTCGGCAGCACCGTCGGCCCGCCCAGCAACTCCGCCACCAGCGAAATGCGCGCGAAGTGTTCGACGGTCTCCATGCGGAAGAACGCCTTGTAGACGTCCTCGCCATAGCATACCGCGCCGTGATTCCCCATCATGATGGCGTCGTACTTCGGGATGTAAGGCTTGAGCGGTTCGGTCAGCGCGGGAGTGCCGGGGAGGCCATAGTCGGCCAGCGGAACGCAGCCCAGCCCGATGATGACCTCGGGCAGCAGCGCCAGGTTCAGGGCGCGGCCTGCGGCGGCAAAACCCGTGGCTACGGGCGGATGCGCGTGCAGCACCGACTGGATGTCCGGGCGCATATCGTAAATCGTGCAATGCATGGCGACCTCGGAGGTGCACTCTTTCCGCCCGGAGATCTTTTTTCCCTGGTTGTCGACGACGATCAGATCGTCCGGATGCATCATGCCTTTGCTGACTCCGGTGGGCGTCGCCAGAATGCGGTCCGCGTCCAGCCGTATCGTAATGTTGCCGTCGTTGGCGGCCACCCAACCCTTCTGATACACCAGCCGGCCAATCTCGACGATGTCCTGGCGGTATTCGCGCTCCGTCTTCGCCATGGCGGGATAGACGATTGTATCAGACTGTGCCGGCGGGGCAGGCTCGACTCTTATCTCATGCAAGATGAGCCTGAAATGGCGACTGGATTCTCACGCAAGATGAGCCTGAAGGAAAAAGACGGGATGCTGGGGATTGATCATCAGCATGGACGACACAGAGGCCATGAGCCTGGAGCAGATTCGGGCGTTCCTGGCCGGCAGCGGAGAGCTGCGGTTTGCCGGACAGCGGCGCGAGGAGGTGTACGGATGGGTGGAGAAGACGCTCGTGCGGCTCCAGTATGCGAGCTTGAACAAGCCGGGCAAAGGATTGGTCCGGCGCTACATCTCGCGGATGACGGGGTTGCGCCGAGCGCAGGTCACGCGTTTGATTGCACTTCAACGCCGCACCGGGCGGGTGAAGGCGGCCGTCTACCAGCGAACCAAATTCGCCACGCGCTATACGGCCGCCGACGTGGATCTGCTGGCCTATGTCGACAAGGCGCACGGGAACTTAAGCGGACCGGCCACGCGACGCATCCTCGAACGGGAATACAGCGACTACGGGCAGGCCGCGTATGTGCGGTTGGCGTGGATCTCGGTGGCGCACCTTTACCGGCTGCGCAACAGCGCGGCCTATCGGAAGCGGAACACCAGTTATCAACCCACGCGACCCACGCCGATTCCGATCGGCGAGCGACGCTCACCGCAGCCGCGCGGCGAACCGGGATTTCTGCGCATCGATACCGTGCATCAGGGAGATCAGCAGGGACGCAAAGGTCTGTATCACATCAATGCCGTCGACGAGGTGACCCAGTGGGAGATTGTGGCTGCCACTCCGCAGATCTCCGAGTTGTGGCTGCTGCCTGTGTTGGAAGCGATGCTGGAGCAGTTTCCCTTCCTCATCCGCGGATTTCATTCCGACAACGGCAGCGAGTTCATCAACTACAACGTCGTCCGGTTGCTGGACAAACTGCGCATCCAGCAGACCAAGTCACGCGCGCATCACTGCGGCGACAACGGTCTGGTGGAGACCAAGAACGGCGCGGTAATCCGCAAGCACATCGGATTCGGATATATCGATGCGAAACACGCGGAGGCGGTCGATCGATTTCACCGGGAGTACCTGAACCCTTACGTGAACTTTCACCGGCCGTGCGCCATACCCAAAATCCTCACCGCGGCCAACGGCAAACGGCGGCGCATCTATCTGCGGTGGGCCACTCCGTTCGAAATGTTCCGCGAATTATCGGGCTGCGCGAAATACCTGCGACCCGACGTCCAGCTGGCGGAACTGGACCGATTGGCCCAGAGCCAGTCCGATACCGAAGCCGCTCTGGAAATGCAGCGCGCCAAGCGCAAGCTCTTTCAAAGCCTTCTGCACCGGAACACCGCCTGATCCGTTGCCCCCCGCGTTTCCCGTTGGTCGGCCAGCAGAAGCCTGCCCTGATGGAAGGTTTAAAAGCAAAAGCAAAAGCAAAAGCAAAAACAAAAGCCTTTCTAAGAAGGCAAAACCAAAACCACTTTGGGGGTTCCGTGCGCCTCCCGTTGGTCGGCCCCGAGCGATCGAAAACTCACCAGAAAGGAAGCCCTACTCCCGCCCACCTACTCGCCGGTTTTCAGGCTCATCCTTCAATGAGAATATGCTCTCGTTTCCAACTGCCCTGTCGCCACCAGAGCCCGTCTCCGCTTCAACGGCACGCCCAGATTACCATGCCCCTCCCGCGGGGCCGTTCAAAACCGGAACGTTCTACTTTGCTGGGAAGCGGAAGTTTCTACTTTGCCTTGACACTCGTTTCCGACTGCCGTTGAAGATGCCGTCGCGGGCGGGTAGGGTCCTAAAGTTGGATTTGGAAACCGGCGGATTTACTCTCAACGCAACGTTAGGACCTTACCCGCGGGCGGGCCGCGAAACATCGGGTTGTACAATGGGGATGCATGGATCAGCGCCGCATGTGCCCGCACTGCCGGGCTTTCATCACCAATCGCGACAAGGTGTGCCCCTACTGCAACGAGAAAGTCGGCCCGCGGGCCGCGGAGCGCCGCGATCCGGGCGCCATCATGGGGGGCTTCATTCCCCACGCGCGGTTCGTAACCATGATCATTTTGACGATCAACGCCGGCCTCTTTCTAGCGACAGTATTGGCGAGCCAGCGGGCCGGGCACGAGGGCGCCTTCATGAACGTGGACGGCCAGACTCTGATCGAGTTCGGCGCTAAGTACCGGGTGGCGATTCTGCGCTACGGGCAATGGTGGCGCCTGGTGACGGCCGGCTTTCTGCACGGAGGGCTGCTGCACATCGGCATGAACTCGTGGGTGCTCTTCGACCTGGGCGCGCAGGTGGAGGAGGTTTATGGCGGAAGCCGCCTGATCGTGTTCTATTTCCTGGCTACCGCGCTTGGATTCCTGACGAGCACGCTGTTGTCCAATTCGATTTCCGTGGGAGCATCGGCGGGCATCATGGGCCTGATTGGCGCCATGATCGCCCTGGGCGTGCGGCGCCAAAATACCTCATCCGGCGCGGCCTTGCGCGGCATGTACATACGGTGGGCGGTCTACGGGCTGATCTTCGGCCTGCTCCCCGGAATTGACAACGCGGCGCACATCGGCGGACTGGCCGCGGGATTCGGCGCGGCCTACATCGCCGGCACCCCACGCATCGAAACCGCCTGGAGCGAGCGCCTCTGGCGCGGGGCCGCCGGCGCTTGCGTGGTCCTGACGGCCGCTAGTTTCCTAATGATGTACTTGTGGTTTTCCAGCTCCCCGCAATAGAATGGAATTGATGCGGATCAGATTCATACTGCCGGCCTTGATGGTGGGCGCGGGCCTGTTGTTGCCCACGCAGCCGCCGGCCCAGGCGAAGACCACCACCTACAAAGTCAAGAAATACAAGAAATTCAAGGGATCCAAGAAGTTCAAAGCCAGGAAGTTCAAGGGTTCCAAGGTATCCAAAGTCCACGTCGTAAAGCACAAGACCACCAAAGTCCGTCATTGAGTTCCCCCAAAGGGTTGCGCGCCCATCGGCTCGATCGCCGCTTCCGGAACAGAATCGCGTGAATCTGTCATAATGCGGTTCAGGGAGAAAGCCGTGCGCGGAGGCGACACCTACGAACTGTACAGCGAGGCCTGCACGCGCGCATGGATCCGGATGCCGCGGCGGCGGGAATCCACGGCCGGCTTGGCCGCATGGCGCGGGCCCGAGCGCGGCGCTCCGGCGATGAAGGAGGTTCGGGCCAAGCCGCGGGTTCGCCGCTAAGAGCGACGCTGACCCTCCCGTGCCGGCCTCGAACTCCGGGCAAGATGTCCAAGAAACACGCTAAGCGGGCCAAGCTCGAGGCGCGCCTCGAGACCAAGACTCCAGCCAGATCCAGCGAGCCGGCGCCGGTGGCGTGGCTTCGCAGACATTCGGTGCTCGCTTTCGTTCTGCTCGTCGCAGCCGGAACGCTGCGCATCGTGGCGACGTATCCGGTGTTCAACCATACCATCGACGAGCCGGCGCACATCGCCTGTGGGATGGAATGGCTTGCCAAGGGCGCGTACCGATACGAGCCGCAGCACCCGCCGCTGGCGCGGGTGGCCTCCGCGCTGGGTCCGTATCTGGCAGGCATCCGCTCGTTTGGCCGGCCGGACATCTATCAGGAAGGAGCGGCGATCCTTTATCGCAATGGGCACTACGACCGCAACCTGGTCCTCGCCCGCCTGGGCATCCTGCCGTTTTTCTGGATCGCGTCGCTGGCCGTCTATCTGTGGGCCCGTAGGTGCGGCGGCGAGCCTTTCGCTGGCGCAGCCGTCCTGATGTTTACGTTTCTGCCGCCGATTCTGGCGCACGCGGGGCTCGCCACCACCGACCTGGCGGTCACGGCGTTCACCGGCGCGGCGTTTGTGGCCGCCCTGTATTGGATCGAGCAGCC
>Ga0335079_10008942_pt1 | contig 11415 bp, 11 predicted proteins | sample Lox_Sample_33_FD_206719 | JGI IMG/M metagenome (GOLD analysis project Ga0335079, IMG submission 206719) | Soil microbial communities from Loxahatchee National Wildlife Refuge, Florida, United States - Lox_Sample_3.3 | ecosystem: Environmental > Terrestrial > Soil > Wetlands | place: USA... | reverse complement strand
TATCCCCCCGCGCTCGCCGCGTTGCCGACGCATTCTGTGACAAAGCAGGATCTCGCACTCGCCTTTCAGCAACCATCCATCGTATGTTGCACAAGAAAGGCATCCACGCGCTGCAACCCCCGCCTGTGGCTCGGGCGTCTGATGAAGCACATCGGACGGTCGCTTAGGCCAAAAGCGAACGATCGTCAAATTCACAAGCAGGAGTGCAGCAATGAAATTCACGCTATCGGTCTGTATTGCGTTCGCGTTTTTCATGGCATCGGCCGTTGCTCAAACATCAGAGAGCAGAACTCAGGGTACCAACAGTAATCCCGCGGCCATGTCGCAACAGCAAAACCAACAAACTGGCATGGACCAGACCCAAACCACGGCAAATGGAACCCATGAGCACTGGCTGAAAGGTTGTGTAGAATCCCAGGATGGGCAGTATGTGCTGAAAACCAAGAAGGGTAAGGATATAGCACTCACTGGAGAAGATGTTTCCGCCCACGCGGGACATGAGGTCGATTTGAAAGGCACTTGGGAGAAAGCGAATGCAATGTCGTCAACTTCCTCTGCCAATGCGAGCACTTCGAAACACGCGTTCGACGTTACCAGCGTCAAGATGATTTCGGACACGTGCAAAATGGGCGCAGCAAAATAATAGACCGCCAGAGACTATTTGCCCCCAATCCGTGCAAGTCAGCGCTGCAAAAAAGGCCCCGAAATAACCGGGGCCTTACTTGTGCAAACGAGTTTGTTAACGTGTTTACGCCGTGAGCTCGGCTTCGTCCGACGGTTTGAGTTTCACCTTGATCCAGCCCGCCTGGCGCTTGTCGAAGGCCTTTATCCGTCAGCTAGCGGCGGTATGCAGGCTCCCATCTTTTTTTATGGCTGATGTCGTGAAAAACGACTGCTCTCATCGGGTTCTTCTGTCGTGGTTCTGGTTATTAGACGCAACCGCGTAAGGTGGGGCAAATTGGGGGAAAACTTTTTGAGAGCAGTTTAAAAAAACACTCCGGGTCCAGGTCTGGAATCCTTTTCGCCCGAAGATACCCAGCCTGGCCCGGCCTTGGAAATTACTTCCTGCGGCTCACGCGTTTTATAAAGTGCTACGCCCGCGCCGCGTCAGCCCCGTTATCAAGGTGATCACAAAGACCACCAGGAAAATGAAGAACAGAAGCTTCGCGATTCCGGCTGCCGCTATCGCAATCCCGCCGAAACCGAAAATCGCGGCGATGATCGCGACAATCAGAAATACCAGCGCCCAATACAGCATGCTGCCTCCTCCGTCTCTCGTTTTGTAACTTGCATCAGCAAACAGCATATCTCCAGCACTCACGGCTGACGATCAGGCCGACGCTGTACTTCAAAATGCGGATTGCTGTAGGGAAGAAGCTTGAAATGCCGCGTGTTTTGTATGGATTACGATGTTGCAAAGACAAGTAGACAAGTAGAAGAAACGCTGGGGCGCACAGGGGAACTCACGATTCATGCAGCCTCAGTCGTCTTGGTGCTGAGTGCCTCACTCTGACGGCGTGGAAGTTCCGCAACTTTCCCCAGCATGGTTCTCAAACGGCGTGCATTGTGGATCGCGTGTCCGCCGACATCATTGTTGAAGTAGGCAAAAACTTCTTTCAACTGCCCGCACCAGCTCTGAATTTGCTCTGACCACTCTTGCAGCAGATGATCCGGATAATTCCCCGCGTATTTTCCATTTGTTCCATGAAAACGAATATAAGTGAAATTCGCCGTCAGCTCGCGCGACCATCGCGCGGAAGCCCAATCGTGGAGGCACAGTGCGACGTTGTGCCGCTGGAGCAGTTCATAAATTTCTTGCTTATACCAACTCTCATCGCGAAATTCGATCACGTACTGTTGCCTACGCGGAAGCACCGCAAGAAATTCCTCCAGCCGTCCAATGTCGGCTTTCCACTTCGGTGGAAGTTGAAATAGCACGGGACCGAGATGAATTCCAAGATGCTTTGCCCGCGAAAAGAACAGCTTGATGGGATCTTCGGGATCTTTCAGGCGTTTGATGTGAGTGAGAAATCGGCTCGCCTTCACCGCAAACAAAAACCCCGCCGGAACAATCTTGCTCCACTGCTCGAAAGTTTTTGCCTCCGGCAGACGATAGAAAGAATTATTGATTTCAACAGTGTGAAATTCGCGCGCGTACCACGCCAGCATTTTCGCCGGAGGAAAGCGCGGCGGATAGAAACCGCCGACCCAGTGCTTGTAATGCCAGCCCGAAGTACCGATGTGCACGAACGCTTCCCCCACGCGCACTGGTTTTGCGTGCGAGGAATCAGGTTCGCGTTCTTCCATCAATTTAGCTCCGGGGGTTTCGACGTCGTGCTGATGATCGCGTGCTGGCAGCTTTTTGCGCCGCCCGCGACCGGCTCGATGGGCTGCGCCGCCGTGCGGCTGATCGCGCATGGCGCGACAATGCCCGATGCGACGCCCCCGAACGGCCTTCTTTTTTCAACGCGCGAGTGGTTGCACGCGAACGTTTCGCGGATGTCCCGTTGCGGCGCGTGGACCGATGACGGTGGGTTTCTTTTTGCGCTGAGGCACTTCCCTTCGGCGGCGGCGGCAGTTTCACTCCTGCTTTGCGCGCTTTCGACAAGCCGATTGCAATTGCCTGCTTCGGATTTTTGACTCCGTGCTTGCCCTCGCGTACATGGTGAACTTCTTCGCGGACAAATTCGCCGGCCTGGGTGCTGGGTGATTTCCCTTCACGGGCGTCTTTGCGCGCCCGCCTGATAGTCTGTTTCTCCGGCATCGTTTCCTCCTTGGAACTCATCCTCCCTTCTACCGAGTTTAGGGACGGTCACATTAGCAACCAATCCATAAAAGACCCTAAGCGGGTTAAGAGTGTTTCTAGCAACTCTTGCTGCACTAACAGCCGAAACAGATGAGAGCTGCACCAACCTGCCCCGCACCAGTGCCATCTAAGCCTCCACTAGGTGCGGTGGAACCGTCCCCGGTTGCCGCGATAGTGCCCGAATCTATCGCTATGCGCCGGGGACGGCGTTTCTCATACGCCCTCCCCAATATGCCAGTGAGACAGAAATCCGAAGTCGTAGTCGTCACCGGGTGCTCAGCAGGTCTGGGCCGGGCCATTGCCCGCGAATTTGGCCGTCATCGAGCTTCAGTCGGGCTCATCTCCCGAAATGAAGAGCGACTAAACGCTGCTAAGCAGGAAATAGAGCGAACGGGAGGGCGCGCCCTCGTGCTTCCTCTCGACGTGGCCGATGCAAAAGCAGTCGAGAACGCCGCACAAAGAGTCGAAGAAGAACTCGGGCCAATCGACATTTGGATCAATAACGCCATGGTCTCCGTTTTTTCGCCGATTGAAGAGATGGAGGCAGAGGAATTTAAGCGCGTCACCGAGGTGACCTACCTCGGCGTCGTGTATGGCACACTAGCGGCGCTCAAACGGATGCGCCAGCGCGACCGTGGGGCTATTGTTCAGGTCGGGTCGGCGCTCGCCTATCGCAGCATTCCGTTGCAATCGGCTTATTGCGCTTCCAAACACGCCATTGCTGGGTTTACCGACTCATTGCGCTGTGAGCTAATCCATCAGCAATCTCGCATTCACGTTTGCATGGTGCAAATGCCGGCGCTGAATACCACCCAGTTCGGTTGGGTCAAAAGCCGGCTGCCGCATAAAGCGCAGCCTGTTCCGCCGATTTTCCAGCCGGAGGTGGGAGCTCGAGCCGTCTACTGGGCCGCACATCACCGGCGTCGTGAGTTGTTTGTCGGCAGCTCTACAGTGGCCGCTATCGTTGGACAAAAATTTATTCCCGGCCTGCTCGATGAATACCTAGGGCGCACCGGTTATCGGTCGCAGCAATACGACGGCCGGCAGGATCCCAACACACCAAACAACCTCTGGGAGTCCGTTCCTGGCGGTTTCGGTGCGCACGGCGCGTTCAATAAACGCGCGCACGCGCATTCCTGGCAGGTGATGCTAGACACGCACCGTAATTGGCTGTGGACTCTTCCCTTCGCTGCAAGCGGACTCGCAGGCGGATTGGCGTATGCATTCTTCCGCAGTCAGAAACAAAAATTCAAACGCCGCTTCCGTCTTCAGAAGAGGGCCGCCTGAAAAGACGCACAGAGGTTTTCTAGAGCGCTTACCGCGTTCCAGTTTTTTCCAGCGCCGGATGCTGCTCCATGTCCCCCAGCGCCAGGTCGACAATCGCAGTTTTCGTGGAATGTTCAAAGATCGACGAAAACACGAGAACTTTCTCCGCAGTCTCTGGATCGATACGGTCTTCCTCAGTATGCCGTGACAGTTCCATGCCCGCTGCCAGCCCCGCCCAGAAAACTACCTCTTCCATGCTCATTGTCTCGCCCGGGCTCGGTGGAAGCTGGCACAATCTATCCAAAATCTCTCGAGATTCCTCTGCGGTAAAACCGTCCGCCTCGTCGACAAATGACATCACCTCTAGTATGCGGCTGAACCCCTGCCAATCGTGTCGATTCGTTGTTTCCAGTTTCATCATGGCTATCTTGTCCGAAGATGATTACCCTTTCGCAACATTTGACCCGCACAAACCACGTACACCTAAAAGGTATCCGCCAACGAAGAGCGACGCTATCCCCTTCATCTCTTAAGCGTTGCCGTAGCATCCTGTAGTATCGCGAATAGAAGCGGGTCAGGGTTTTGCTGTACAAAACCGCAATTCGCTGTGAATCAGATTAAGCAGCGTATTGGCGTAGGAGTGCGAGATTGTTCAGGGCCGAACGAGGCAGCTGGATGCGATAAGTCGCTTCCGGAGCGGATCGCCAGTGCTTCTTGTATGCTTCGTCTCCGCGCAACAAATCGAACTTCCGCATTCCTCTCTGAATCGCGTTTTCGAGAGCAAAGAACATCAGCTGTGTGCCGGGGCTGAGATGAGCGAATTCCGGATCGAAGCCCTGCAAGTAGCAATAGACGGTCTCGCAACCAAGTAATGTGTATAGCGCCGCGACGGTGCGATCGTTCACGCGCAACCGGTAAAGGCCGAGAGTTCCTCGCCTGAGCAGGTGCGGCGCAGCCTGGCAATGTAAGATTCGAACCTTCTCGTCGGCAAGAACACCTGCTTCTCCAAGCTGCGACCAGCGATCCGTATGCAGACGGAATAGATCTTCCAAGAATTCGGGTAATGTTTCGGCGGATGCGAGCTCGAACGTTCCTCCACCCGCGCGCTGCAATCGCGAGCAAGCATTTCGTAAATTGGCCCGCTGCCGCTTGGAAAGAACCTGTAGCAGTTCCTGCTTTGCTTCGGGAAGCTTCAGCGATGAGCAGCGATCATGGGGGACTTTGAATTGAACTAAATCCGTTCGATGCAGAACGGACGTTGCCGGCAAATCCGTAAAGTCCAAGATCGTCCAGCCCTCGATTTCCGCAGTCGCTTCCAAAATCGCGCTGCAGGCCTGGCACGCGAATCGCGGATCGACCACGACGTCCAAATAATCGGAGACGCCACCAGCCATGAACGCCAAAACATCTTCGTCGCCGCGCGGAAAAATCAGGAGCGGCACCAACCCGACCAGCATATCTCCCCTGCGCACCTCAACTACTCTCATTTTTTCGGGAGAGAATGCGTCGGCCCAGGCCAATATCCATTCTGGACTTTGAAACGGAGTCGACTTGGGGCAGCGTTCGTGAAGATTGCTCCAATCAGAAACAATGCCGCGCATCTCTGTGACATTCGTTAGGATACGCGTCCTGAAATTGGTGCGCATGGTTATGCGGCCTGCAATTCGCGCGCCCCTTGAGCCGCAACAACTGATTGGTATAGCTCGAAATATCTCGTGAGCATTTTCTCCGACGAGAATCTCCGTTCCGCTTGGCGGCGACATGCGCAGGAGCTAATCGAGTCAACGCTCGCAATCGCATCTGACATTTCTTCTGCGTTATGGACCAGAAAACCAGTACTCCCGTGCGTGACAATTTCCGCGAGCGCTCCATTTGGAAAAGCAATCACCGGCGTTCCTGAAGCCATGGCTTCGATGGCCACGAGTGAACTCGTCTCCGGAGCGAGACTCGGAATCAACAAACATCGCGCCCCGGCCAATAAAGCCGCTTTTCGCGCGCCTCCAACTGGTCCAATAAAGCGAATGCTGCTGCTGAGCCGTGGCTGAATCATCGTTTTGAAATAGTCGCGGTGCTCGGGATAATCAAAAACCGCTCCCGCGATGATGAGATCTATTCCTGCGCGTTCCGCAGCATCAATGGCGAGATGAATTCCCTTTTCAGGGCACATGCGTCCCATCACAACCGCATAGTCCGATCTCCGGTTTGCTGGATGAAAACGCGACAGGTCAACTCCATTTGGAATTATGTTGTCGATTTTTGCCCCCGTCGGAGCAGTATCGGCCTGAGATTTGGACACACAGACTAGAGTCAGGTTTGGCCCAACGAACCGCAGCACATCCCGCGCATACCAACCCAATGGCAGATGCAAATTGACAATGACCCGGACATCGCAATCGGGCAGGTATTCGTGAAAATCCAGTCCATGCATGTGCACCACATCGACTGAATAACTCTGGAGCACCTGATCCAGTCGCTTCTTGAATTCGCGTCTGGCCTCTCGTTTGGCTTGTTCGTCCAGGATTCCGGTGGGAACCTGCGCCGGAATCAACAGCCCTCTACATCTCGACCCTGCCGGGGCCAACACAATGGATCTATGCCCTGCTCGTACCAGCCCGGAGTCAATCATCGCTAGCACTTGTTCGGCACCGCCGGCTGTGTGCGTCGAGACTTGCGCCAGCGGATAACTCACACTGAGCACGGTCAGCGACATGCGTGCTCCTGAAATTCCGACACTGCCGCTGTCGCCAGTTCACGCCAGCGCTCGCCGGTCATCGCCCAACCCATGCACTCGTACCATAACTTGCCTTCATGCGGTGGCGTGGAAAAGTCGTACTCGGGCGCGAGCCTCAGCCGTTCTCGATCAACCGAAAAACTTTCCAGCACGAGCCGCTGCGAGGCGTACGCATTCATCATCCGGCGTTTCCGCTCTCGATCATCGCCCGATAGCTCGAATAACAGTTCCGGCGTCAATTCAGGATTTAAAAACTCTGCCGTCACGCATTTCCCGTCCAGCGCGTGATAGGAAGTCATTTCGAGCAAAGCAGACCGGTCTTTTTCGTCCCATTCGCGGAGCGCAAGTCTCGCCACTACTGCTGCCGCGTCGTGGTCTGGATGGCCCCCTTCATACGAATGGGTGATCACAACCGCTGGTCGAATCTTTGAAATCAAACTTGCAGACATTTCGGCTAAGCGCCTGATCTCAAATACCGCTTCCTGGTCGACCGCTCCCAGCCAGAAGATTCTTTCCCGCGAAATTCCGGTGCAATCCAGCGCGCAAATCGCTTCATGCCTGCGAGTCTCCGCATAATGTTCCTGCGAACCATTTACTCCTGCGGACCACAACTTCATATCCCGCGGGGCGCCATCAGTTAAAAACGCGACGCAAGATTCAGGAAATCGCGACAAGAGCATTGACGCACCGATCGTTTCATCATCCGGATGCGCTGCCAATACTAATATCCGCAGCGCAGGATCCGGCGGTTCAGCTTGCAGGCGGGCGGAAAGTTCTCGCCATTTTTTTTCGGAATCAGCTCGCCAGTTCATGCACTGTGGCCTGCTTGGAGAGAACGCGCAGCGCCTCGCGAAATCCATTCAGCGTGCCCACGTCTACGTAAATGTCGCCGCGCTTCACGCCCCGTACGTTGCCTCCCAACGCAAGATACGCATTCACCAGGGTGCCCAGATATTCATCTGAACGCTCGCGCTCAATCCATAATCGGTGCAAGTCAGCAAAATGTCTGCCAGTCAGCTTGAACGCTCCCCACACCCAGTCTGACGCCGCGTTCCGTTGCTTCACCTGAATCTCTTCGACGTTGCCATGATGATCTGTAATTACGGCGTCGAACAGCTCCGGCCGGACGGTTGGGAAAAGCAAAAATGAAAATTTTCCGTCAGGCAGAAATTGGAAACCTTCAATGGGAAACCAGATCGTGTCAGGCAATCCCACCAGAATTTCATCTTCTGGCGAAACAAACGGCAGCGCGCTGAACAGTGCGTCGCAAAGTCCACCGGGATTTTGCTGAACGGCATAACAAATCGGAACATCGGCAATTCGCGCGCCGAAATAGCGAATGATGTCGGTCTTCTCCGGCGAAATTACAAAGCACACCCGGTTCACGCCGCCGATCAGCATTCGCTCCAGAAGATATTCGGTCACCGCGCGCGGCCGCTCAGTCGCGCCATCAAACCGCGTGCCCACCGGAAGTAGCTCTTTCGAAAACGCCAACGGCTGAATACGGGTTCCACGGCCTGCGGCTGGAACAATTCCCCAGCGTAAGCTCATGCCACCGCCTCCACCAGGTTCACAAATTCGCGGCTGCGATGCTCAGCCGTGTGCGCACCCAAGACTCTTTCGCGCGCTGCTCTCCCAATCTTCCGCAACTCATCGCGGTCGAGTTGAATGGTTTCGACCACGTCATCCGCCGAAGAAGCCACCACAATCTCGCGATCGGGTTCGAAGAATTCCGCCAATCCATCCCACGAATCACTCACCACCGGAGTCTCACAAGCGGCAGCTTCGAACAATCGCCCAGATGGGCAGTATCCAAAATTTGCCATGGGGCCGCGCGTGACATTCAATGTTGCCTTTGACGAACTGTAGAACGCGGGATGCTCCGGCGGAGCGACATGCCGCACAAACCAGACATTGTCGTTCCACGGAAAATCGTCCGGATACTGCGCCCCGCCCAGCAAGAATTTGCGCCCGGGCAATCTCTGCGCCGGCTCGAGAAAAAGCTCTTTCAGGGCCTGTTGACGGTCCACCGCATACGTCCCCAAATAAGAAAGATCGGAATCATAGTGGCTCGAAGGCGCGACCGGGCGATGAACGTCCGGGTCGACGCTGCCATACAGAGGCGCTACCCTTTTTGCGCCGAATGAGAGACGCATTTCTTCGAGCGCGCGCCCACCGACATAACTAAGCACCAGGTCAAAATCCGCGAGCCCATAACTGGGAACGTAATCTACTGCACCGTGCATGCGGAAGGTCTCCAGCGTCACCGCTGTGTCAAGATCGTAGAAAACTTTGATCGCCGTCGAACCAAGCACCAGATCGGAAGCTGAAGCAGCATCGGGACAATACGAAGTGACTACTGCAACATCACTACCATCAATTGCACGATCCGCGAACGAGCTCACTTCCTGCCACTGGGGATAGAGGATCAATTTGTAATGCTCAGGCCAAGCCAGATCGCGATGGTTGGCGTAGTAGGGCACATCTTTTTCGAAGAATGTGACCTCATGCCCCTGCCGGGCCAGTGCGTTGCATAGTCCACGCCACAATGTGGCATGACCGTTGCCCCATGACGAGCTGACCGTTAAGCCAAAGATAACCAGCTTCATTGGGTTACCTTACGCGGCGAAAGGAAGTGTGGACACATCATGCAGCAGGGCGCGGCAGTTTAACCGCTGTTTTACCCCGTAACTTCGATGCTCGTGCGGGGAAGTAAGCTGTATTCCGGAGCTGATTGCCACAACAACGCGGCACAGAAGCCAAGCATCGCACCCGGCGAGTAGTTACCACAAGTTGTTGCGCCACACAGGACATCTCGCAATTTTTTCCCGGCATCAGAGACAATTCCGGCTGCGGCCGATAACAGCTCACAACCCGCAGCGCGCCTTTTCCCCATGCGCTGGACAGTCATTCTGTTGACCGTTGTCGCTACTTCACTGTCCGCAACTGCCCAGACCAAGGCCAGCAATCAGCCGCCGTCCTACGAGGGCTTGAAGGTCGGGTCAGTCGAAATCGCAGCTAATCCGCACGTGGATAACGCGCTGTATCGGCCACTGATCGTGCAGCAACCGGGAGAGCCCTATTCCGATAACAAAATTCAGATGAGCGTTAATGCCCTCAAAGCCACCAACGCGTTTAGCAGCGTGCAACTGAAGGTGGAACCGGGTGAGGCAGGACTAAAACTTACATTCGTGCTCGAACCAGCCTATTACATCGGCATGTTGTGGTTCCCCGGCTCGACCAAGTATTTCACCTATGCTCGGTTGTTGCAGGTGGTCAATTTGCCGAACGAGACTGTATTTGAGAAGATCCAAGTTCAAAGTTCGGAATCCGCGCTCATCGATTTCTTCCACAGCAATGGTTTCTTCGAAGCCGCAGTTCACACCGACGTGAAACTCGACGACGACAATCGGCTCGCGCACCTCACCTTCCACGTCGATCACGGGCCCCATGCGCATATTGGGAAAGTAGTAATCACAGGATCGACCCCAGAAGAAGATCGCCGCCTAAAAGGCGATCTGCACTCCTTGTGGGCCCGTCTTACCGGTGCTCTTCTGGAGCACGGTAAGCCATATTCACAAAAGCGAATACAATCTGCCACCGCATACTTAAAGAAAAAACTGAGCAAGCAACATTATCCCGACAGCAAAGTGACACTGAACCCCCCGGACTATCACCCAGAGACCAACCTCGCGGATGTTTCCATCCAGGTGGATACCGGCCCTCTCATCTACATTCGCATTGTGGGCGCCAAGCTCACATGGGTTCCGTTTCAATCCGGACGTCTAACGAAAAAGCTCATCTCGATTTATGACGAGGGCTCGATCGACCCGGACGTGATCGAAGAAAGCCGGCGCAATCTGGTGGATTATTTTCAGCGCAAGGGCTACTTCAACGCAAAGGTGAGTACTCAACATCAACAGCAGAACGGAACAATTATTCTTAGCTTTGTGGTCGATGAGGGCGCAAAGTTTTCTGTCGATCAGATCTCTTTTACCGGAAATCATCACATCAGCAGCGGCGACCTCGCCGCGCAAGTCACGGTAAAAAAGAAGCGCTGGATCATCAGTCACGGCCTCTACAGCCAAAAGCAGGTGGAGGCGAGCGCCAAGAACATCGAGAATTTTTACAAGGATAACGGCTTTGAAGATGCGAAAGTCACGCCGCAAGTCACGCAGAAGAATAAAGCGATCTACATCACTTTCAATATGGCTGAGGGAGACCGCACGACGGTAGCTTCTCTACAGGTTAAAGGAAACAAGAGCATCCCTCTGAACCAGCTGCTGTTTCACAAGCACACTTTTGAGTTGCAGGAAGGCAAGCCATTTTCGCCTTCGCGCATGGCCAACGACCGCAATCACATTGCCGCGAAATATCTGAATCTCGGTTTTCTAAATTCTGAGGTCAAGACCATCGTCTCGCGGCGCAAGGATGATCCCCATCAGGTCGATGTCACCTACGACATTATCGAAAACCAGCAGATCCACATCAGCCATGTGGTTTACATGGGTAACCGGCACACCAAACTTGCTCTGATCAAACAAAGCGCCGAGCTCGCCCCTGAGGAACCCCTGAGCCAGGGCAAATTGCTTCAGGGCGAGAGCAACCTTTA
>Ga0335079_10008941_pt1 | contig 11416 bp, 9 predicted proteins | sample Lox_Sample_33_FD_206719 | JGI IMG/M metagenome (GOLD analysis project Ga0335079, IMG submission 206719) | Soil microbial communities from Loxahatchee National Wildlife Refuge, Florida, United States - Lox_Sample_3.3 | ecosystem: Environmental > Terrestrial > Soil > Wetlands | place: USA: Florida... | reverse complement strand
GGGATAGGAGGCCGCGCTCTGAAGTTGCACCCCCTGCCGGCCGAAGGCGGGGCTTGAACTCGAGGCACTGGATCGACGAGTCTCCGGAAATGTCCACTGCACTGTCCCTTTGCTGGACCACCATGGCACCTTCGGAATCTTTACCCCTTTCTGATTGCGCCTCACCCTAGTTCTATCGCCGGAAACAGCTTCAGCTCTCCGAAACGAAGAGGGTCTCGAACCTGGTGCAGGCGATCGGGAGAGGTTGCTGGGAAATCGAAGAGAACGGTTAACAAGGGGGTCTTATGCGAACCGTTAACCTGATCGTGATCCTATTGCTTCTGTGCGCCGGGGCGTTCGCGCAAAACTATCAGAACTATCATTCCATCGGACCGACACCGGCGACGGAGAGTACGGTGCAGATACAAGACCACCCACAATCCATCATTCAACGCAGCCTGTTCGCGAGCAGCTCCGTCACCTTCGCCCATGGTGAGCGTCCGGCATATGAGATTCTCGGCTTCCCGCAATCCCGTCCGCTCGGTGACGTGGCGCGAGATTATCGCCGCGAACACGAAACCGCTAAGAAGGCAAAAATCGTCTGGGAGCCGTAAAGGATTGGGTTTCGCTTCCAGCCAGCGTTATCTGCCCGCGAACTCTTGCGTGTACTGCTTCCACTAGCTCTCTGCCTCGCGCACAAGTTGGTCAGCACCTATCCGCACCACGGCGCCCTGGAAATTGGCAGGGGTAACAACGAAATTTGGTTACCAATGATGTCTTGACGGGTTACTCCGCAGACTGCTATATGACGCTGTTCGATTCGGCCGATCCCGGCGCTTCGGGTCTCCGGCACCGTTAACTCAGGGCACGAACCTCTCGCCAACACGTCGCACACAATTGTCGCTTCGACAATCTAACCGTTTCCCAGAAAAGAAAGGAAGTGTCTTGTGAAAAGAGTTCTCCCATTGCTTGCACTTGTGCTGTTAGTGACTGCCGGACTCGCGTTCGCCGGGGACAGCGACAACCATGGATACTTTGGATACACCCCCGAGCCGGGTTTCTATAACATTCTCGCCTCTGATCCCACTCCGGGGACGTTGGTCACGATTGTGTCCATACCCAACGTTGGAAAAGGCTCTTACCTGGTGACCTACAAAGTGATCGCCGGATCTTACGAGTCGAACAGCGGCGCTGTCTGTGGCATTTTTGGTCCGGCCGGCAGCACCATTGTTGATCCCGGTGCGACCGTGAACACCTCGTCGGACTTCATTAACTTGAGCAACGTAACTTCGGTGGTCATGGCTACACTCGTCACCAAAGTCAAGGGCACCGTCACCCTTTCGTGCCTGAGAGGGTACCTGTTTACGGGCGATTCGCTGGTTGGGGGTTCGCTGACGCTCGCGGAAGTCACCAAACTTAACTAACTGTTCGTGCCCCACCCAACCCGATTCTGGTTGGGTGGGATTTTTATTTGTTCAGTGCTGGAAATCTTGGCCGGGGGGGAAGGCGCCAGCGGGCGCCACAGAAAACTGCCGCTTGTCTGGGATGCAAAGGCAGCGCAAAGCCGGCGCCGTCATTTACCCAGACGAGTTAGCACGGCGCTCGTCCAGGGTATCCGCGCTTCCCGCCAGCGTTATCTGCCAGCGAACTCCAGGGTGTACTGCCTCCAGTAGCTCTCCACCTCGCGCATGAGGTGGTCAAATTCAGGATCACCGCGCAGGTTGTTGAAGTTCTTGTCCTTCTGAAACCAGGGATAGTTGTGGTCGCCCAAGTCCACGGCGCGTTTGAACCAGGCCAGCGCCTTGGGCTTATCGCCCAGTAACGCATAAATGCCGGCAATCCACTCGGCAAAGTCACCGTCGAAAGTATCGGCCGGCCGCTGGGAAAGAAGCGCAGGCGCAACCTTGGCGCGCTCTCCCCGCGAAGCGCGCAGGTAGCCGGAGACGATCTCCGGGGCATCGTCCCCGGTATTGCTGCCCAAAACCAAGGCGTGATCGGCGGCCTGCTGCGCTTCTTCCATCTTGCCATCGTAATAAAGAAACATGCCCAGCATGGCCACCAGCTTGTATTGATCGGGGAAGCGCTTCAGGGCCTGGCGAACTTCTTCGACCGCCTCACGAGGCTTGCCCTGATAGAGCAGCATGCGGCCATGCATCCAGTAGGTTCGCGGTGGGGCGGGATTCAGATCGCGGCTGCGCCGGTAGGCTTCCTCGGCAAGATCGTTTAGCCCCGCATAGTGGTACGAATAGCCGAGCCTGTCGAGGACATCCACCGAATTGGGCGCAATAGTGAGGGCCTGACGAAGAATGCGGATGGACTCGGCGATCTTGCCGCGCTCGCCCAGGATGCCTCCCAGCGCCGCTTTTGCCTCCACCGAAGAGGGGGCAAGCGCGACGGCCTTGCGGGCCGCCTCCTCGGAGGCAAGCTGGTGCTGGTCGGCATTCTCCTTGAAGTTTGCGCCCTCCATGAATTCCAGCAGGGAGAGCACGGTGTAGGCGTCGGCGAAAGACGGGTCTTTGGCGATGGCTGCGCGCGCCAGGCGTTCGCCTTCGCGCAGCGACTCGACGCGCGAAGTGGCGCTGTACTCGTTCACGTAGGCGCGCGCTTGCACCAGCAGATTGTAAGCCTCGGGCGAGCCGGTGGCGGGAGTCCGCATGCGCTCCTGCTCGGCGCCCGAGAGCTGCAGACTCAGTCCCTCGACCACCTTCTGCGCGATGTCGTCCTGAAATTTCAGCATGTCGGCGCCGCGCAGATCGTAGCGACTGCCCCAGCGGGTGGCGCCGTGATCGACGAACTGCACGGAGACGCGCACCGTTCCGCTGATAACCTGGTAGTTGCCAGCGAGCACAGAATCCACCTGCAATTCGCGCGCCGCCTGGCTGGGATCGTCTCCGCCGGATGCGTATTTCAGCACGGAGTTGGTGGGGCGCACGGAGAGGTTCTGCAAAGATGCCAGCCGGCTGATGATGGCGTCGGCCGTGCCGATGCCCCAGGCCTCGCCGTTCTTGTCGCCGGAGAGATTGTGAAACGGCAGCACGGCCAGGGTGCGCACGCTGGACGCCGGCGCGACCAGGGGGGGCGGAGGCACAGCCGCCGCGGGAACAGGCCGTGAGCGAGTGAAGAACCATCCACCGGCAGCCAGAGCGATCAGCCCCAGCGCACAGGCGGCGGCCATCAGCGCGGTGCGCGGCCTGCGGCGCGGCTGCTCGACGGCTACGCCGGTGCTGCTGGACTGATCGCGCCTCAGGCGTTTGAGATCGGCGCGGATCTCTGCCGCATGCTGATACCGCAGGTCGGAATCCTTCTCCAGCGCCTTGTTGATGATGCGTTCGATCTCGGGCGGCAGTGCAGGATTGATGAGCAGCGGCGAGGCAGGCTTTTTGTGGAGGATGGCGTCAAAAAGCGCGGCTGAAGTATCTCCGGAAAACGGCGGCCGTCCGGCGGACATCTCGTAGAGGACCGCGCCAAAGGAAAACAGATCGGTGCGGGCATCCAGGGTTTTGCCGAGCGCCTGCTCCGGCGACATGTAGGCGATCGTGCCCACCGCCGTGCCCGGGCTGGTGAGGTGCTCCTCCGGCATGCTGGCCGTGGGCATTCCGCCCATGGTTGCGGGGGAGCGCCGGGGCGCCACCTTGGCGAGGCCGAAATCGAGAATCTTGGCGTGACCGCGACGGGTAACGAAAATGTTCGCGGGCTTGACGTCGCGATGAACGATGCCTTCGGCGTGCGCCGCGTCAAGAGCGTCGGCGATCTCGATGCCGAGCTCCACCACCTGCTCAAGGGACAGTGGGCTGCCGTGAATGCAGCCATTGAGAGTGTCGCCGTCGAGCCTCTCCATGGCGATGAACGGGCGGCCCTCGGCTTCGTCGATTTCGTAAACGGTGCAGATGTTGGGATGGTTGAGGGCTGAGGCAGCGCGCGCTTCCCGCTGAAAACGCTCGAGCGCGGCGGCGTCCCGGGCGAGATCGTCCGGCAGAAACTTCAGGGCCACCCGGCGGCCGAGTTTGAGGTCCTCCGCCTCATAGACGACGCCCATGCCTCCGCCGCCAAGCTTCTGCAACACGCGATAGTGCGATATCGTCTGCCCCAGCATCGTGAGTCATTATATTGTGTCGGGAAAGCAGGTTGGCCGCCGGGCCCTTGGCGCGGCACTTGCATTCGCTTGTCTCATCGTCCGGCGCAATTTGCCGGAAATCATTTACCCTGGAGTCCTTCTTGCCGGTCTGAACATCTGATCTTTGGCAATTAACACTACTGCACCTTTAACGACAGGGGGAGTGATGCACTATCACGATTGTGACGATCTGAAAATCCTGGGCCAATTCAAGCAACTGGCGCCCACCGAGTTTTCCGCCTTTGTGGAGTTCGACAAGATTGTGGGCCGCGATGGCGGCGCCATCCCGAAGAAGTATCGTGAGCTGATCGCGCTGGCGGTGGCCTGCACCACCCAATGCCCCTACTGCCTCGATGTGCACACGCGCAACGCCAAACGCGCCGGCGCCACCCGGGAAGAAGTAGCTGAGACCTCGCTCCTGGCGGCCGCGCTGCGGGCAGGCGCCGCCGTCACGCACGGCGCGCTGGCGGTGAAACTCTTCGACCAGGTTCCGGGAGCGAAGTAAACGAGCTGCCGCCAATCTGCCCCTGGTCTTCCTCGATGGGTCATGCGCTCCAGCAGCGCCGTGGCTTCGCCCAGACTGCGGGAAGCGGCGGCGGCGCTGACCGGCTTGATCAGGACGAAATTGGCGCCCATGTCATACGCCGCCTGGATGCTGGCCAGCCCCTTGACCATGGCCAGCGCCACGCAACTGCCGGCGTAGTTCTGCCGCATCAGCTTGAGCAGTTCGCTGGCGTGTTCGACGTCGTAGTCCACCACCACGGCCGAGGTCGCGCCCTGCGCCAGCCGCTCCACCGCGGGCTGCAGTTCCGCGCACACCTCGCTCTCGACGTCCAGGTCATGCATCACTCTCTGCAGGACGGACACCGCATCCGCGTCGCGGCTCACCAGCAAGGCTTGCACACTCATCCCCCTGTGAGCTTAGGCGCGAACCCCGCCGCCGGCAATTGGCGGGGATGGTTTCAAGTCCGCCGAGAGCCTGCGATTGACTTGGGTTTGGCGCCGAGCCTAACATGCGCAGGCTGTGGCGGACCCTGCTCCTATCATCGGCCGCACTCTGGGACACTATCGCGTGCTGGAGCAGATTGCAGCCGGCGGCATGGGTGTGGTCTTCCGCGCCTACGACCAGCGCCTGGAGCGCGACGTCGCCATCAAGGTCCTGCCTCCCGGGACGCTCAGCGACGAACCGGCCCGCAAACGCTTTCGCCGGGAAGCGCTGACGGTTTCCAAGCTCAACCATCCCAACATCGCAACGGTGTACGATTTCGACACCCAGGCCGGGGTGGACTTCCTGGTGATGGAACTGATCCCCGGCAGCGGTCTGGATCAGAAACTCGCTGCCGGCGCCCTGCCGGAAAAGGAGATCCTGGCGCTCGGACGGCAGATGGCAGAGGGCCTGGCGGCCGCCCATGAACATGGCATCGTGCACCGCGATCTCAAGCCCGGCAATCTGCGGGTGACCCCAGACGGCAGGCTGAAGATCCTGGATTTCGGACTAGCGCTGGTGCTACAGCCGGCGAGTCCCGTGGCCATTACCGAGAGCTTGGCCCAGACCGAGGGCGTGGCGGGCACGCTGCCTTACATGGCGCCGGAGCAGGTGTCCGGCGAAGCGCCCGACCCGCGCAGCGACATCTACGCCGCAGGCACGGTGCTCTACGAGATGGCTGGGGGAAGGCGTCCGTTCGTGGAGGCGGTCGCGACCAGGCTCGTGGATGCCATTCTGCACCAGACGCCGGTGGCGCCGCGGGCGCTGAATGCAAAGATCTCGCCCGATTTGGAAAGCGTCATCCTCAAATGCCTGGAAAAAGACCCGGCCCACCGCTTTCACTCGGCACGCGAGCTTGAAGTCGACCTGCGGCGGCTGGCCAGCGGCGCCAGTTCTGCAATTTCCACCCGGACAGCGGCCGTCCCGCGGCGGCGCACGCCGGTGTGGCTTGTGGCGCTCGGGGCGTGCATCTTGGCCATCGCGGCGCTGGCGCTGATCCTGGTGATGGGCCGCAAACCGCAACCTTCTCCTGCCGGGTCCGCCGGGATACAGTCGCTCGCTGTCCTTCCCTTGGCGAACATCTCCGGGGACAGCAGCCAGGAGTTTTTCGCCGACGGAATGACCGAAGAACTGACCACCGAATTGTCGCGCATCAGCGCCCTGCGCGTGATCTCGCGAACTTCTACCATGCAATACAAAGGCGCGCACAAGCCGCTGCCGCAGATCGCCAAAGAATTGAACGTCGATGCCGTGCTGGAAGGTTCGGCGCAGCGTTCCGGCGACCGTGTTCGCATCACGGCGCAGTTAATCCGCGCGGCGACGGACACGCACCTGTGGGCCGAAAGCTACGACCGCGACCTGCGCGACGTGCTGGGCCTGCAAAAAGAGGTGGCCCGCGCCATCGCCCAGCAGATCCAGGTCAAGCTCACGCCGCAGGAACAAACCGTGCTCAAAGCGAGCCGGCCGGTCGATCCCGAAGTTCACGACCTGTACTTGCAGGGGCTCTATCATGCCTACCAGAGTAGCGAAAAGGAATTCGCAACCGCCATTTCGTACTTCGAGCGAGCCATCGCCAAGGACCCTGGTTACGCGCCAGCCTATGCCGGGTTAACCGATTGCTACGTCAACTTATCCACCTACTACTGGCCGCCCCGGGAGGCCATGCCCAAAGCGAAGGCAGCAGCCGTAAAGGCGCTGCAATTGGACGAAGGCCTTTCGGAAGCGCACAGCGCGCTCGGATATGTGTACCTCTATTACGACTGGAACTGGCCGGGCGCGGAACAACAAGCCCAACGAGCCATTGAACTCAATCCCAACAACGCCTCGGCATACGATGTCCTAGGCAACTACCGGAGCGCGGTGGGACGTCATGAAGAAGCCTTGGCGCAAGTAGAGCGAGCGTACGCGCTCAGTCCCCGTTCGGTTGCCATCATGGTGGATAGAATCATCATTCCCTTCTTGGCACGGAGATATGACCAGGCTGTTGCCAACGGGAAAGAGGCCATCGCCCTCGAACCGGAAATCGGCGCCGTGCATTCTTTCGTAGCCTGGCCGTACGCGATGGCGGGACACCACCAGGAAGCGATCGCCGAGGCTGAGACAGGGTACCGACTGGATAACAATCCGCTGAACGAGAGTGTTCTCGCGTTTGCGTATGCCAACGCAGGACAGAGGAACCAGGCGGAAAAAGTGCTCTCCGACCTCAGGGAGAAGTTGAAGAAGCGCTATACCTGCTCGTACGAAGTGGCGGTCGCATACGTATATCTGGGGCAGACGGACACGGCCTTTCAGTTCTTCGAGAAGGCCTACCAGGACCGGTCCGATTGCATGCTCGGGCTAGGGGTGGATCCACGGATGGATCCAATCCGCTCCGATCCGCGCTACCAGGAACTGTTACGCCGCATGGACCTGGCGCGGCACTTCGCAAAATAGAACCTACTGAATCTCTCCCCGCTTGCGGATGAAGGCCGGCACGTCGAGGTCTTCGTCCTCGAGTGGCGGCGGCATCTCCGGAAGCATGCTCATGGCATCGCGCTCAGCCGCGGCCACGCGGTCTTTGGCGCTGGTAGAAATGGTTGCGCCAGGCGCGGGTGTCGGCGCAGCCGGCACAAAGGTGCCGCGCGGGCTCGTAACCGCCGCCGGCTCCCTGCGCTCGCGGCGCTGCGGGTTGTCGGTCTTGAAGCCGGTGGCGATCACGGTGATCTTGACCTCGTCCTTCATGTGCTCATCCATGACGGCGCCGAAGATGATGTTGGCGTCCTCGTGGGCGGCGCTCTGGATGATGGTGGAGGCCTCGTTGACTTCCGCCAGCTTCAGCGAACTGGAGCCGGTGATGTTGATGAGGATGCCGCGGGCGCCGTCGATAGCGCCGGCTTCGAGCAGCGGCGAGGCGATGGCCTTCTGCGCCGCTTCCACGGCCCGCCGCTCGCCCTTGGCGGTCGCCGTGCCCATGACCGCGTAGCCCATGCCGGCCATGATCGCCTTCACATCGGCGAAATCGCGGTTGATGATGCCGGGGATGGTGATGATGTCGGAGATGCCCTGCACCGCCTGGCGCAGGATGTCGTCGGCCACGCGGAACGATTCGAAGAATCCGGCGTTCTGCGCCACGCCCAGCAGCTTCTCGTTGGGAATGACGATGGTGGTGTCGACGGAATCGATCAGCTCGGAGAGTCCGCGCTCCGCCTGCTGCATGCGCCGCTTGCCTTCGAAGCCGAACGGCTTGGTGACTACGGCCACCGTGAGCGCGCCCATTTCGCTGGCGAGTGAGGCGATGATCGGCGCCGCGCCGGTGCCGGTGCCTCCGCCGAGACCCGCGGTGACGAAGACCATGTCCGCGCCTTCGAGGGCTTCGATAATCTTGTCCGCATCTTCGAGAGCGCCCTTGCGCCCGACTTCGGGATTCGCGCCCGCACCCAGGCCGTTGGTCAGCTTGACGCCAAGCTGGATCTTCACGGGCGCGCGCGCCATCTGCAGCGCCTGCAGGTCGGTGTTGGCCACCACGAACTGCACGCCCTCAACCTTGGCGTCGATCATGCGGTTGACGGCGTTGCTGCCGCCGCCGCCCACGCCAAAAACCTTGATCTTCGCCTGGTTGTGTGCTTCGTCGTGAAACTGAATGCGGATATCTTTCTTGTCGCTCTTCTCACCCATAATTTTTTTACTCTCCGGCTACTGTGCTCTGCTTCATCTCTGGTCACTAGTGACGTGATTGGTTCCGGTCCATCCGGTCTTTCTGGCGAACAATGCGCGCAGCCGCGCCGTGATGCCCTGCTCCTGGGCGCGGCGAGCCTGGCGCGTGCGATTGCCGTAGAAGATCATCCCGATCACGGCGGCGAATTCCGGCGCCGCGAGTTCCGCCGGCATCTTGTCTACCGGCGCGGGCATGGGCAGGCGTGCCGGCCGCCGCAACACCTGCTCGGCGGTCTCGGCGATGGCGGTCAGCCGCGAACCTCCGCCGGTGAGCACGATTCCGCCGCCGCACAAGTCCAACACCCCGGCGTGCCGCAGGTTGTCGCGCACGTGCTCGAACAGTTCCTGCGTGCGCGCCTGCAGAACCTCGCACAGGAAACGCTGCGGCATCAGGGTTGAAGGGCGGTCGCTGGCCGAGGGCACTTCGATTTCATTGGTCTCGGGAATTTTTGTGACCACCGCGCAGCCAAACGTCCTCTTGACCTTCTCCGCCTGGGCAATGGGCGTGCGGAGGCCCACGGCAATGTCGTTGGTGAAGTGATCTCCGCCGATAGCGACCGAGCCGGTGTGAACCACCGCGCCCTCGTAATAGACGACCAGGTCGGTGGATCCGGCGCCGATATCGGCGAGGCAGATGCCCAGCTCGCGCTCATCCGGGCGCAGGATGGCGTCGGCCGCGGCCAGCGGTTCGTAAACCGTGTCGTCGACATGGATGCCGGCGCGATTGAGGGCCGTGACCACGGTCTGGGCGGCGGTCGCCGACGCGGTGACCACGTGTACCTGCGCTTCCAGGCGCGCGCCCACCATGCCGTCGGGATCGCGAATCCCGTCCTGTTCATCCAGGATGAATTGCTGTGGAAGCAGGTGAAGAGTCTGCCGGTCGTCGGGGAGACTGACGGCGCGGGCGCGCTCCACCGCCTGGCGAATCTCTTCACGCCCGATCTCTCTGGCGCGCGCTCCCAGGCTGATGCCGGCGCGGCTATTGACTCCGCGCACATGCGGACCGGCAACGCCGACCAGCGCCCGCTCGACTGGCGCGCCCACCATCTGCTCGGCCTGCTCCACCGCGCGCTGCACGCTGGCCGCCGCCTTGTCGAGGTCAACGATCACGCCCTTGCGCGAGCCGCGCGCATCGCTGAGGCCGTGTCCGCAGTAGCGGAGACCGGTTTCAGTCAGCTCCGCCACCAGCGCGCAGGTTTTGGCGCTGCCGATATCGATCGCCGTAAGTAGATCAAGTCTTGCCATGGGCCTATTGCGTCCCCGAGCTGGCTTTCGCCGTCCGCGCCGAAGGCTTGCGGGAGCGGGCTGGTGGTTTGGCTGAACTCGCTGTTGACGTTGCTGCAGGCGTTGCTGGTGCGGCAGGTTTTGTGCTGGAGGCCGGCTTTGGCGTCGCGGCCGGTTTCGCTGCCGGAGCGCGCGCCGGATGTGCCGCAGCATGCAAAGTGGAATCCGGATTCACGATGATCTGGTGCTCGTAGCGCAGGTCCACCGAATCCAGCTTCTGGAACTGCTGCCGCCACTCCTGCAGATGCGCAAGATAAATCTTGTAGCGGCGCAGAAAATCGGAGCTGCCCAGGTGGATCAGGACCGCGCCGCCGGGATCGGCAGCGACCACTTTGGCGTCCTCCGGGTCGGCAAGGTCCGCCTCGCTGATGTCCTGCGAATAGCGGGCTCCCTCCGCATCGAGCTCGCGCATGAGCGCAGCGTAGATCTGCATGCGGGCGGCCCGCGCGGAAAGCGGCTCGGATTCACTTATCCCTTTGATTACCGGAAAGGAATATTTTTTCGACCGTGGCAATTCCATCAACACGCCGTTGCGGTCGATGAGCGAAATGCGGGAACCAATGCGGGCGAACGCCACCGGCGTGCGCTCGGCCAGATCCACGTGCAGGCGGTCGGGCAGAAGGCGGATCACGGTCGCCGATTCCACCCACGGGATGGCTTCCAGTTGCCGGCGACGGTCGTCGAGCGGAATCTTGAAAATGTTGCGGCCCAGATCAGGCGCGAAAACCTCCATCACCTGGCGGCGCGAGATGGTTTGAGTACCGGCAACCTCAATGTTGCTGGCGGAGCGCAAGCGGAAGCGCCAGGAATGCTCGCCATAGCTGTAGGCCGCGGATCCGCACACCGCCAGCGCCGCCACGGCGGCAAGCACCCACAAAACAATCTTCAGACGATTCGCGGTTTTCTTGGCCAGCGGCCCGCGCCGCACCGGCACCCGCTTCTGCGCGCGCAGGAACGGAGATTCTTCTTCCGGATCGAGATCGAGAACGCGGGGAGAATCGTCTTCAACGACGGCGGTGCGCGCCCCAGACGGGCGTGGCTGAAGGAGCGTCTCGTCCTCTCGCGTGAGGTTTGCGCGCGACATCAGGCCGGGTTATCGGAAGCGATCGCCAGAAAATCAATCTAGCGTACTTTTTTCTGATTGCAGGTGCGGAGTTGGGTACGCGCGCGAGATTTCTGTGAAAAAATTTGGCGACCAGGGCAGGTGCTTACTGTCATTCTTCCGCCAACCGAAGCGAGGCGGGAGAATCTGGCAAAGGGCTCAACGCCGCCGTGGCTGGTAGCGCAAGCTCAATCGCAAAGATCCTCCGCTCGCCAGCGGCTAGCGAAGGATGACAGCTTGAATTGTGTTGGCGATTTCT
>Ga0335079_10008940_pt1 | contig 11416 bp, 8 predicted proteins | sample Lox_Sample_33_FD_206719 | JGI IMG/M metagenome (GOLD analysis project Ga0335079, IMG submission 206719) | Soil microbial communities from Loxahatchee National Wildlife Refuge, Florida, United States - Lox_Sample_3.3 | ecosystem: Environmental > Terrestrial > Soil > Wetlands | place: USA: Florida... | reverse complement strand
CGGGATAAGCGTCGACCCGGAGATCGGCCGTTTCGCCGACCCGCACCTTGCCCAGATTGTTCTCAAACACGTCGCACATGATCCAGACTTCGGAAAGATCCGATATCGTGAACAGGTTGGGCGAATTGTCGAGAGTCTTGACCCCGCCCGCCGCCGTGACGTTCTGCTCGGTAACCACGCCCGATACAGGTGCGTTGATATCTACCAGCGCCGATGGCTTGCTGCTGTCGGCTCCCAACACGTGCAGGTGCTCCTGCGCCGTCTCGATATCCACTTTGGCTTTTGCCTCCGCGTCCTCCGCCACTTCAACGTCCTTGCGCGCAACCGCCCCGCGTTCGTACAGATCTTTGGCGCGATCCAGTTGCGCGCTTGCAAGCTTCTCATCCGCGACCGCATGCCGGTAGTCGGCGAACGCGCTCGAAACATCGTTGCTCTGCACGCGCAACAGCAGTTGGCCCTTGGTGACCTGGTCACCCACGCGCGCATGGATCTCTACCACCCGGCCCGAGGCAAGCGAAACCACAGGCACGTTGCGAGAGACATCTACGTTGACAACGCCGGTGACGTTCAAGTCCGGCGCCACCCGCCGTTTTTCGGCAGTGACGATCGGGAAGCCTTCGGGGTGCTCCACCTTGAACACATCGGCTTCGTCTTCGTGCACGACCTGAGCCGGCGGCGGCGCGCCGGAGTTGGCGTCCACCTTGCCCTCGGCATTACAGCCGGCAAGCATCCAACCGGCGGCCAACGCCAGAAAAATAGACAAAATCAGTTTGCGGTTCATGGTAATACCTCGCGGCCCACTGCCAGGTTCAGTTGGGCCGCGGCCGTAAGATAAGAGCCGACGAGATTGATATAGGCCACCTGCGTCGCCCGGTAATCCCTCTGCGCATCCAGAAAATCGACCAGCGCGGCCTGGCCGCGCTGATACGAGTACGACATCGTTTCCCGAACCGCCGTTGCGGTCGGCAGATATGTTTCCTTGTAAGGCTTCAACAAACTCAACGCGTTCGAGACCGTGTAGTATCCCGAATCGACATCGTTGAAAACCTGCGCCTGCGTCGCGTCGCGCAGACGTTCGACGCGTCCGATCTCGGTTTGCGTCCGGGCTTTCTCGCCCTGGTTCTTGTCGAAGATTCGCAGCGGGACGCTCACGCTCGCGCCGATGGTGTTGTTGTCGAACGGATTGTTGAATGATGGGTTGTGCGTCCACCACGAGCTGAACGTCGGATCGGTGGATCCGTTCGCGATCGCCAGCCGGTGATCGGTCTGCGCCTTTTCGATCGCCTGCATCGCCGCTTTCAAGTCCGGTCTGGCCTCCAGCGCCATCGAACGGTACTCTTCCAGAGCCGCAAGAGTCTCGGAGAAATCGAAACGCCCGGTCACATCGAACTGATCCACCGCGGTGCGGTCGTTGAGCAGCATCAGCAGGGTGATTTTCGCCGTCCGCAGATTCACTTGCGCGGTCGCCAGGTCCGATTCGTACTGCACGCGCTGCAATTGAAGCCGGTTGAGATCGAGTTGCGAAATATCTCCGGCGCGAAACCTTTCGCGGTTGATATTCAGTTCCTGGTCGTAGTAGTTCAGATTTTCCTGGGCGCTCGCGAGCAGAGCTTTCGCCTGCAGCGTTTGCACAAACGCAGCGCGCAGGTTGAACAACAGGCTGCGTTGCGTGTCCAACTGCTGGGACTCCGCGATCGACGTGCCCCGCTCGGCGCTCTCACGCCGCAGTTCGCGTTTGTGCTGCCGCTCGTGCAGATAGCTGACCGCGGTGGAAACCTGCGTGCCCGTGAAGGGCTGGTACACCCCATGATAGGGAGCGAGCTGTGTGCCGTCCGTCGCCACCGTGAAGTCCGGGTTCGGCCGCAAATACGCCGTAATCTCCTGCTCCCTGGATTCCTGCACGTTGAGCTGGCCGGCTTGCAGCGTCGGGTTCGCCATCAGGAACCGGTCGCGAATCTCTTGCCAGCTGTACGCCCTCTGTGCGAACAGACCCCGGGCCAGGCAACTGGTGGCGATCGCCGCCTGGCACACACGTACTGCTATCGCCCGCATGCACTCTCCACGGCGGTGAACAACGTAAACGCGCAGCCTTTCCCGCGTAACATTTATTTCTCCTGAAATCTATCGCTAGAGTTACGGGACACGTACTGCCCCGCCCAAACTGATCAGAATTGGAGTGGACTTTACGCTAACGGAGGAGCGCGGCCGGTGCGGCACAGCACGGCGCGGGTGAAGGCCTCACAGCCGGGCGTTGGCACAAAAGCGATGCAGCACAACGCCAACAAAACGCGGTACACAGCGGAGATCTGGTAATGGTTGAGGGTCTCGAGAAGCCGGAACAATTGCAGGCCGGCCTTTTCCTTCGAGTCCTCCGGCACCGTGCTGCCCACCCCGCCATGCTTTCCCATGTGGCTGTTGAGCAGCGAGAAGCTGAACAGGTCGTCACTCGAGGAAACGCTCGGGAACAGTGCGATCGCGACGATCAGTACGGCCGCGAGGCGCTGAAACCGGGCTCTGGCCGTGCTGCCCTGGAACCAGCGCTTTTCCAGAACTAGCAGTAGAACTAGCGACACAACACCGCCACAGAGCCAGATCAAGTTCAGTGCGGTGTCGACAGTCATCGCAGACAGTGGCGCAAAACGGCTTTCAGCCGGCGGTTTCCGCGCCTTTAGTTATTTTCATACGGCCGTTCGATTTCGCGCAAGCTCAATGCCATGCATCCTTTGGGCTATTCTTTCGTGGTATCAAAGAGGGATGTCCATCATTAGCCGGCGGGAATTTGGCGGCGCCGTCCTGGCGCTGGGGGCGGGTGCCCGGAAAGTCTGGAGCGCTCCCGGAATCGACGAGACGCTCCGTGACGGCATGCAGCACCGAAAGATCCCGGCCGTGGCGGCCATGGCGGCAACCGCCGACAAGACCACCTATGCCGGCGCCTTTGGCAAGCGCGATTCGGCTTCGGGCGTTGATCTCAAAGTCGACTCGATCTTCGCGATTGCCTCCATGACCAAGGCCATTACCACAACCGCCGCTTTGCAACTCGTCGAGCGCGGCAAGTTGACTTTGGACGAGCCCGCGGCCAAGCACCTGCCGGAACTCGGCAAGCTCAATGTTCTGGAAGGCTTCGACAGCGCGGGCAAGCCCATCCTCCACCCTGCCACCAAGCCGGTCACGCTGCGAAACCTGCTCACCCACACCTCGGGATTCGCCTACGATACCTGGGACGCCAAAATCCTCAAATACACGTCGCAGGCGGGCGGCGCCATCCCCCCAGGAACCGTGGCCCCGCTGGTTCCGCTCTCCTTCGAACCCGGCACCCGTTGGCAATACGGATATGGCCTCGATTGGAGCGGACGCCTGGTCGAAACCGTGAGCGGGCAAACGCTCGAGCAGTATTTTCAGACCAACATTCTGCAGCCGCTTGGCATGAAGGACACCACCTTCATTCTGCCGCCCGACAAGTTCGATCGCCTGGTAAGCGTCTACACCCGGCAACCCGACGGCTCGCTCAAGGAGAACCCGCGCACCATACCGGCCCCACCGAAAGCTTTCAATGGCGGCGGCGGCCTGTTCTCCACGGCTCCCGACTATGTCCGGTTCATGCAAATGATTCTGCACGACGGCCGCGGCAGCGGCAAGGAACAAATTCTGCAACCCAAGACCGTGCAGATGATGAAATCCAACCAGGTCGGCGCCATCCGTGCGGGAGTTCTAAAGACCGCGCGGGCGGCGATTTCGAGCGACGTCGATTTTCATCCCGGAGCGACCGACAAGTACACTTTTGGGTTCCTCATGAACCCCACCGCCTATGAAGGCGGCCGCTCCGCCGGCAGCCTGGCCTGGGCCGGCGTCTACAACACCTATTACTGGATCGATCCGCACCGTTCTCTCTGCGGTGTGATCATGATGCAGTACCTGCCCTTCGCCGATAAAGAGGGAGTTGCCCTGCTCGGCGACTTCGAGCACGCTGTTTATCGAGCCGCGTAGCCCGGCCTAGCTCCGCGTCGACGCCGACTTTCCGCGGTTCGCCTCGAGTCGCGCATCCACCAGCGACACGGTCTCGTCGATCGCCGGATGGCTCAACCCCTTCTGCCGCGCGATCAGTTGCACCAGCTTATCGGCGCGCTCGATGTTGGGCGCTCCGTTGTGAAGGGCGCGTGCGGCCGAAGCGGGGCGAACCAGCGACTGCGCCGCGGCGGCGTACTTCTCAAACGGCACCAGATCGTTCGGGCCGGCCCCCAGCCGCACGCATAGATCGTTCACGAACTCATATACCGACCGCGAGGTCTCGAGGTCGCTGTACACCGCTTCCTGCACGGTGCGCAGGCCGTCCCTGGTAATCGACCGATAGTTGCCCGTGAGCAGCATCGCCCATTTCGCCAGCGGCACGAAAATCGATTCAGACACCTTCAGTTTCACCGGCAGTTCGATTTCGCCTTCCGGCGTGTTGAGCCGCGCGCCTTCAATGTCACTCGCCAACTGCCGCAGGATGGCCGTAGGTTTTTCGTCTTCGAACCTCGCGACTTTGAAGTTCGTTGGTAGCGTGACCATCAGCACATTCACCGGCTCATCCGGCGGCCGAATCGCCTGCGGGTCCGGGCTGTTGAGCGTCATCCATCGCGGATCGAAATTCTCCCACACGCTCGCATCCGTATAGGCTGCCTTCAACTCCTCGGCATTCAGGCCGGGTATGCGCTTCAGGTACGGCAACGGCGGCATGTTCATGATCGACATGCACGGCACGCGCGAGCGCGCCACCTCGTCGAGCAATTCGCGCACGCCGGGCGCGCGATATTGCGGCTCCTGCATGCACAGGCCAACCAGGTCGTAGTCCTTCGGATTCACGCCCGTCGGTGGCCCCGCCGTAACCTTGCCCGGCAGCTTGCGGGAATCGAGCACCACCGGTTCCTTGCGCCCCCGCACCGGCAAGCGCACGCGAAACCCTTCCGCGTTGATCAAATCGGCCTCTGCCGGCAGGCAAACAAGATGAATCGAGTGGCCGCCAAAAAGCATTTTAGAAGCGAGCAGCGACCCGTAGGACGCGCCCATCAACAACACGTTGTAAGGCATGATTGGTGTTCGGACCGAAGATAAAGGATCGCAGCCGCCGCCCGCGCAAGTCAATTCCACGGCCCGCTTCCGTGGCGCCGGCGATCTTGTCGCCGGCGACTTACTTCGCCCGCCCCGTATATCCCTGGGCGATCGTCGCAATGGCGATGATCCGGTTTCGCGCGCTCGGCGTTCCCCATCCGCCGTAAAACACGATTCCGAACAGCGTCTTCTTGTCCCGGCCGCCGAAGAATGTGCCGTGCAGGCCCTGCGGGCCGGGGATGCTGCCGAGAAACTTGCCGTCGGGCGCGAACACATCCACCGACTTGCCGGTGGCCACATAGACGCGGCCCTGCTGATCGACGGCTGAACCGTCGCCGCCCTGCCCTCCCTGCAGTTTGCCGAACTCGCGCTGATTCGTCAGCGAGCCGTCCGGCTTCACATCGAACGCGAAGACCACTGCGCCGTTCGTGACGTAGAGCGTCTTTTCATCCGGGCTGAGGATGATTCCGTTGGCGAGCGGCACATTCTTCCCATACTGCGCGACCACGCCTTTCGGATCGGCGTAGAACACGCCGCTGCCCGTCGCGCCGGTGACCGAAAAGTAGACGCCGCCGCGCGCATCGGCGATCAAATCGTTCACCACGCCCCCAACGCATTCCAGCGGCTCGCCCTGAAACGAATTCGCCAGCACCTTCCGCTGCGGCTCCAGCTCTTCGATTCCCGAGCCGAGCCCGCGTTCCGCCACGAACAGCGCACCGTTTTTGCTGCGCGAAACCGCGCCGGCCGTGTTCAGGTCGCGGTAGGCGATCTTGGCGAGGCCCGTCGCCGGGTCCATTTGCATCACGTTGCCGGCGTCGTTGTTGGCGAACAACACGGTACCGTTATCGGCGGCGATGGGGCCATCCACATTATTGCCCTGCCACGCCCAGACGACCTTCCACGACTGCCCCGCCGCGAGAACGCCGGGAATTGCCGTAGTAGGCGGAAGCACCGGGACCGGCGGCTCGGCGCTCGCATTCGCCGATTGGCCGGCGCCCGGAATCGAGAACGGCTTGGGCGGATTCTTGCACTTCGCCAGCACGTTTTTGATACCGGGATTCTGCCAGCTCTGCTGGCCGCTGCCGCGGGCGAATGACGACGAAGGGCTCTGCGCCGAGACCACCGCCGCGCAGCCGGCGACAAAAGCAAGAGCGATCTGCGCTCTCACTACTTGATCCCTTTCGCTTTCACGTCCCAGTTCGAATTCGTGCAAAGGCTGCAGTCTTTCCCGACAAACATCTTGCCGGCTTTCTTATCGCCTTTGAACTGGTACAGGAGCCAATCGGACGCCACATTGGCGAACTCGCCGCCGCCGGGATGGAAGTACGTCGCGCTGTGGCCGGCGTTGTGCCGCGCGCCGTAGAACGCCGGCACGTGGTCGATTGCTTCGAACGTCGCCGCGGACGCCCCCATCAGGAAATCGGGTTCGCCGCCGTTGAGCAGCAGCACCGGCCCGTGCAGTTTGGGCAGGACGTCTGGACCGGGTTGCGGCGACCGGCCGCCAGCGGGTGCCGCGTTCTGCACCCCGGAATTGAACACGCCAATCGTCTTGACGCGGGGATCGGCGCCGAGGGCGAGCGAGAGAAATCCTCCGCACGACGTACCCATCACCGCAACTTTGTCCACCGCGATCTTGCCTTTCAAGGGCGAGCCGGTCCGTGCATTTTCTTTCTCGGCCCAGTCGATCGCGCTACGCATGTCATCGGCGGTCTCCTGCCGTCTGGCGGCGCCTTCCTGAGGGACCGTGCCGACCACCAGCACGCCGTGCGACGCGACCGTGGTGAGAAAGCCCGAGAAGTGCGTGCTGTCGATCGCACAACCGCCGTTGCCCCATACCATTACCGGCAATGTGTCTTTCTTCGGAAACGCGTCCAGCGCCGCCGGCCGATAAACGTGAAGGTCAGGCGCTTCGAACGCGGCTTCCGAAGTCACCTGGTACGGTCCAGGCTCGGCCTTCGGCGCGCCCTCGAGAGGCAATGCCCGCTCGATCATCTCGCGAGTAATTCCCGGCGGTTGCGCGAAGCAAACCCCGACGCTCGTGAAAAGCACTGCCGCAGCAGCAACGATGGTCTTCTGCATAATCCATTTCCTCCAAAACCGGGATTATCCCAAATTGTGATCAACGCCGCACGCTGGCTCGCGCCTGGGACAACGTGGCGCGGCGCCGGTTGCGCTCACCAGCGCCCTTCGCCGCTCCCAGACAGAGTTTTTTGCACGTCGCTGGTGAAGAGATCCAACGTCTCCCGGTCAGATGCTGGGGACTCGACTACGCCGAAAAATCTGCCTTTGTAAAACCCAAGCTTGCCCGGTTGGGCGGGAGGCCATCTCTGCCATGCGTCGAATGCGGTTGCCCCCGGCGTCCCTGGCATCTCGATAAGCGTTAGCTGCATCGGAGCTGGGCCCTGATACTGGGCACGGCAGATTCGGCGCGCACCGGAAACACCTCCCCATTGGCGGATTTCAGACCGCAGGTGATTTCCGCAGTCGGGCGTCCCCGAAAGAGCCCAAGTTCCCGCGACGCGCGGCGGGTCCAGAGTTGGAGTTGCGAACAGCCAGATCTCCGAACCGGCCGCAAGAAGCACCGACAATAAGGCCAGGTGCCAGGCCCGCTTCCTCATTCCACTAAGTGTACCTGGGCTTTTGCCGCATGGGCTCAGGGTCTCATCGCCGGAAGCAGCCGCGTCAATAACGAAGCAGTACACTCCGCGTTGGGCGCGGACAGCATCGTCGAGTGAGTGCCCGCGGTCTCGACAATTCTAAGTGCGTGAGCGTGTTTGCCCCATATCGTTTTCAGAGACGGGCGGCCGGGCTCCGGGCCCCCGGCAGTGAACAGAGTCAATTCTCCTGGATAAAATCCGGGCCGATACCGCGCCGACGCGATCAGTGCACTCGCGCCGACTTGGAGAACCCGGCGGGGTGCGTACTTCAGAAAGCCGGGCAGGGGCTGTCCGTCGGCCGATGGCGCCGCATAGTTTCGGAGTTCTTCAAAAACAGCGCCTGCCATTCGCCATGCCGCTCTTGGCCATGCATGGATGGGAGCGGCTCGGGCGGAGGCGGCGAACTCAGCCATTTGCCCGCGCACCAGAGAGAGCACGCAACGGAATGGCCATCTCTGCCGGCTCATGGTCGTGTCGAAGAGCCCAACCAGGCCGACCTTGTCTCCAGACTGCAAGAGCCGGCGTGCCATTTCGAATGCAACAAGCCCTCCGAAGGAATAACCGCACAGGTAATAAGGACCGTCCGGCTGCCACCGCTTGACCCCGCGCAAATATTCCGCGGCCATTGCCTCCACGGTCACATGCGGCCGGTCCTGGCCGGCGAGGCCACGCGCCTGGATGCCAATCACTGCCCCGGAGTAAGTCATCCGCCGTGCCAGGGGAAACAATCCGGCAACGCTGCCGCCAACGTCGTGAATCAAGAAAACCGGGGGTACGCCCGCACCCGCCTTCAAGGGAACCAGGGGGGTATAACCGATGGCGCGATGCTCTCGCAAGATCTCGCAAAGCCTGCCGAACTTCGGCGCTTCCAAGATCACACTCAAAGGAAGCTCCACGTCCAGGGCGCGTTCGAGCTCCATCACGAACGTAACCCCCTGTAGGGAATCGCCGCCCGCCTCGAAGAAATCGTCTTCCGGGCCGCGAACCGGCGCCTGCAACACTTCTTGCCAGACTTGGGCAACGATTCGGGCAATCCGATCGCTGTCATCCAGACCGGCATTGCCTGCGCCCGCGACATGGGCTCGTTCTCGCTGGACAGTGACCTCGTCCAGCGCCACGAGCGAGCGCACGTCTAACTTGGAACTGGGCAGCCGGGGAATGCGATCGGCGAGGTAGAGGCGCGCCGGACGCATGGCCGGAGGCACCGAGCGCATCGAGGCCCTCAACTCGCCGAGCAAGGCGGCGGGGGCGCGATCGCGGGCGCTCACGTAGGCTACGAGGGTCACGCCTCCATCGACGCCGCTGGTGCGAGCCAACGCGGCGGCATCGAGCACGAACGGATGGTTGCGAAGAGCGGCTTCCACGCCGTCGAGATCGACCCGGGTGCCCCGAATCTTGACTTGCCTGTCCTTGCGCCCGATCCGCTCGAGCAATCCATCCGGCTTTTGGCGTACAAGATCTCCCGTCCGGAATAATCGGGAAGGCGGCGCCGCATTACTATCGGAAGCGCAATCATCAACCGGCTGCTCCAGACTGACGTAAGGTCCTCCGACGACCAACTCTCCGAACTCACCCGGCGGCGTTTCCCGGCCGTTGTCATCGATCAGCGCCAGATGGTTGCCGGGAAGCGGATAGCCGATGGGTACTCGCAGATCGGCCGAGCGGCAAGAATCATCGACGAACCACTGCATCATCGGCGCTTCCGTGGCGGCATAAATCGATTGGATGGCTGCCTCCGGCGCCAGCCAGCCGCGCAGGAGATCGACGTCGCTCCAGAGGGTAGTGTCTCCGCCCACCCGAACCAGCCTCAGGGCATCCGGGGCCCGCTCCCCGGCGTACGGGATCAACAACCGCAGCAGAGCGGGAAATGCGAACAAAATCGTGATCGCCTCGGCGCGGACGGTCTGCAGGATCTCGCGCGCGCCGGCGCGTTGCGTATCCAAAAGATGTGCGCTGGCGCCCGCCAGCAGCGCGGTCAGGGTGTCTCGCACGCCGACGATGGTCGATAGCGAGGCGAGGGTCAGAAACCGGTCTTCGGCGTTGATGTGCGCGGCATTTATGGATTGCGCGACGCGCTGCAGAAGGCCTCGCTGGCTATTGACAATTTGCTTCGGCCGGCCGCTGCTTCCCGAGGTGAACAACACGCAGGCGGGTTGATCCTGGCCGAGTTCGGCGGGCCGCCAGCCCTTCCGCGCGGGCTGAGGCAGGTGGGTCAGATGGAGCACACGCGCCATGGGCGCGCCCATTCTGAGCATTTTGCAGACATCCTCGGGCCCGATGAGCAAGGCCGGGCGCGCATCCTCCAGCACCTGGCGCAACCAGCCGTCCGGATAGTGAGGATCAATGGCGACAAAGGGCCGGCCGGCCGCCAGGCACGCCAGCATGGCCGGGCAGAACATCGCACCCGCCGGCAGCCCGATCCCAACCAGTTCGCCCGGTTTGGTTTCGGCCTCGATGCGTTCGGCCAGCCCCGAAACGCCGGCCCACATTTGGGCAAAAGAAAGAGAGTTCTCTGAATCCGTGGCGGCGACTCGATTGGGGTATTGCCGCGCCACCCGCTCAAACAGAGCGAAGATGGGGCGGTCCAAATCCTCGTCGCGAAACTCGGTGAAAATCCGACTCGCCGGTCCGTTCCAGTCCAGGGGGCGCTGACTGTCATCCAGCCACGTCAGACCCGCGTAGTCTTGAACGGCGAATGCACCCAACTTTCGGCTCCCCCGGCGCCTGACCGCTTGAGCTCCTTGCAGGTAGACGCTGAAACAGGTACGTTCTTAACTCCAGAAGTGTTCCATTTCCAATCCCGCGAAAATCTCGTTCCCGGCCCAAACCAATTTTTCCCATCCGCTTTCACTCCTGCGACTTAGTGCCGGAATCACCCCTTCACCCGGCTTTTCACCAACCGCGGATTATTTCGGGAGCGGGCCGGGGTCGGCATCCAACTGGCGGGCGAGGGCGCGCAGCTTGTTCATGGTGTAGGTGACGAGGCCGCGGTGAGGATTGCGGCTTTCGAGGGCATTGAGCGAGCGAATGGATTTGGCGATGTCGGCGGTGAGGGCGTCGACGCGGAGTTGGAGTTCGACGAGGTCGGCCGGAGGCCGGGCGGCGGCGGCGGCAGGCCGCGCCCGGCCAAGCAAGGAGTGAATGGCAACGCGAATCCGGCCGGCATTGGCAGGAATGAGCTCAATTTTCTCGCCATCGATCTCGAGGGATTCATCGTCGACGTGGGCGGCGATGCGGCGGTAGTTGCCGGACGAGACGCGGGCGATTTCGGAGAGGCGGAAGTACGCGTCGCCGAACTCGGCGTGCTGGCGGATGAGGCTATCGGCATGGGGGCGGCTGATGCCGGCGTAATCTTTGCAGAATTCCTCCCAGGTGAGGCCGAGGTCGTCGAGTATTTTGGAATCGCGAACCTGTTTGAGGCATTGAGCGCGCGCGGCGGCGCAACTGCCGGTGACGATGGCGAAGGCCTGCTGGAGGCCGGCCCAGGAGCCGAGATCGATCTGTTTTTGCGTATCCATAGCCGCTTTTCGAGTGGTACGTTTCGGGATTTTGGAGACGATTGGTTGAAACGAAAGCAGTTCGCGAAAAACTTACGATTGGTACAAATCGAACCGGTGCAGTCCGGATGGAACGGGGCCGGGCCGGCCAATTTGGGATCGCCGCGAGCTTCT
>Ga0335079_10008938_pt1 | contig 11417 bp, 11 predicted proteins | sample Lox_Sample_33_FD_206719 | JGI IMG/M metagenome (GOLD analysis project Ga0335079, IMG submission 206719) | Soil microbial communities from Loxahatchee National Wildlife Refuge, Florida, United States - Lox_Sample_3.3 | ecosystem: Environmental > Terrestrial > Soil > Wetlands | place: USA... | reverse complement strand
GACGGAGCACTCCCCGAGACCGAGCACGACTTCAGCGCCGACCTGATCATCACCCCGGACGAAGTGATCGAGTGTGGACCTCCACGACGGCCTAGCGGCCTCTACTGGGAGCACCTGACCGAAGACAAGATCGCCGCCATTCCCGTGCTCGCCGCGATGGCGGCTGCCAAGCGCGGCTGACGGCTGCTGACGTGTGACATCCGCCACAACTTTTGAACACACGATGCCGCAAATGCCGCAAATGCCGCCTGTGCAGCTGACGTAGATCGTTTACGCCGGGGTCGTTGCTGTGGTCTTCTGCTGGAGGCGTCGTAGGCCGCCGAGGCCGCCGAGGCCGCCGTGGGGCCGATGGTAGTTGTAGAAGTCCTGCCCCTCTTGGAGCCTGGCGTTGAAGAGCTGGGTGTCGTCGATCACGACGCCCTTGAGCTGACGGTAGAACTCCTCGCCCCCGTTCAGGTAGATCGAAGTTCGCCGCCCGCCGCAGCCCCAGGAACTAGTCGGCCTGACGATGTGCGGCCCGGCTGCCGCCGGGGCAGACTTGCAGCATGGAGACCCCCGATGTGCAGGGGGCTTATCCCCGGCTGAGTGATGCCCAGGTCGCCGCGCTGACTGCCCTGGGCGAGCGGCGTGCGGCCCAGCCGGAGGAGGTCCTGTTCCGGGAAGGCCAGCGGAACGGCGATTTTTTCGTGGTTCTCACCGGGAATGTGGCCGTCGTCGAAGCGCGCGGGACGCCGGAGGAGCGCACCATCGCCGTGCACGGCCGCCACCGCTTCCTCGGCGAGCTCAGCCTGCTGACGGGCGAGGCTTCCTACTTCACCGCTGTGGCGGTCGACGCGGGCGAAGTGCTCGCGGTGCCGGTCGAGCGCCTCAGGGAGCTGGTGGTCCGCGATCCCGGGCTCGGGGATCTCATCCTGCGCGCCTACCTCGTCCGCCGCTCCATCCTGATCGGGCTCGGAGTCGGCCTGCGGATCGTCGGATCGCGGTACTCGCCGGACGCCAGGCGGCTCCGCGACTTCGCGGCGCGCAACCGGCTCCCATACCGCTGGCTGGACCTGGAGGCCGACCCGGGCGCCGAGACACTGCTCCAGCATTTCGGCGTGGCGCCGGAGGACACCCCGATCGTGATCGCGGCCGACCGGCTGCTCCGCAACCCCAGCAACGCCGAGCTGGCCGCCGCGATCGGGCTCCCGGCGCCGGGCGCCCCGCACACAAGCTGCGACCTGCTCGTGGTCGGGTCGGGACCGGCAGGCCTGTCCGCCGCCGTGTACGGGGCCTCGGAAGGCATGCAGACCGTCGTCCTCGACAGCACGGCCACCGGGGGCCAGGCCGCGACCTCGTCGCGGATCGAGAACTACCTCGGGTTCCCGTCCGGCATCTCCGGCGCCGAGCTCGCGGACCGGGCGGTCATCCAGGCGCGGAAGAGGCGTCAGCATCGCGCTGGCCAGGACCTTCAAACTCATCGACGCAGAGATGAAGGCCGTGCACAGCGAGGAATGGGAGCGCACGTTCCGCCTCTTCCGGCTGCTGATCTAGCTATCCGACTTGAGGATGTGCGGCGGCCGTAAACCGGCAAGTCTTGGTGCTACAGGCGGGCCAGCTGCCGCGCAGACGATCGAGGGACGCTGGCGGCCAGGCTGCCCAGGCATGAGGAACACGATCGCGGCTTTCGACCGCGCTGCCGTGCGCCGCATCGGCGAGACCGATTCGCGGTTGCTCGACCTGGTGATGCCTAGGCTGAGCCGACTCGCCAACCGTGGCTTGCTGTGGATCGGGGTGGCTTCTGTATTGCGGGCGACAGGCGACAGGTGGCGCGGCGGGCCGCCTGGCGCGGCCTGGCCGCAGCGAGCGCCGCCACCAAGAGGGAGGCTAGAACCGGCACAGCGAGGAGGCCACCCCCACCGGGTACCTCCTCGCTGCCACGCAACCCGCCGACCTCCCCATTCGCGGCGCAGCAGCGAGCCTCGGCGGTATGAGGTCGCTCGCTACGACTTGGGTCAGCTAGGACCGTGCGAGCGCGCCCTGGACCCAGTCTCGCAGCGCGGGCAGCGGCATGGCGCCCGCCTGGCGGGCGATCACCTTGCCGTCCCGCAGCACCATCAGCGTGGGGATGGCCTGGACGGTGAACCGCTGCTGCAGCTTCGGTGCCTCGTCCACGTTGACCTTGACCAGCTTCACCTTGCCGGCCAGGTCCTGGGCGAGCTGCTCCAGCGCGGGACTGACGGCGCGGCAGGGCCCGCACCAGGGCGCCCACATGTCCACCACGACGGGGATGGCGGCCGCTTCGGCGACCTCGGCGAACGTGTCGTCGCCCGCGGCGGCAACCCAGGGCAGCGGCTTGTGGCAGTTGCCGCACCGGGGGGTTCCGCGCGCGGCGGCCGGAACCCGGTTCATCCGGCCGCAGTTCGCGCACCTGACCAGATCCGCTGGCGTGCTGCCTTGTCCGTCTGGCATGCGGTCGCTCCTACCCGGGGTTCTCGTAGCTGACGGTGAGCTCGCTCCCGGCCGCGTCGACCCGGATGACGGCGCCGTCCCTGACGTCGCCCGCGACCAGGGCGCGGCCGATGCGGGTTTCCACGTCGCGGGCGATGAACCGGCGCAGCGGGCGCGCCCCGTACACGGGGTCGAAGCCCTGTTGGGCGATGAGTCGCCGTGCTTGCTCAGTGAGCTCCAGCGTCAGCGACCGTTCGGCCAGCCGCTGCCGCAGGCCGGTGAACATGAGGTCGACGATGCGCTCGATCTCGGGCTGGGTCAGCGGCTTGAACAGCACGATGTCGTCGAGCCGGTTGAGGAACTCGGGCCGGAACCGGGACCGCAGCTCGGCCATCACCAGGTCGCGGGCGTCGGACTTGATCTCGCCGTCGGAGGTGACCCCGTCCAGGAGGTACTGGGAGCCGATGTTGGAGGTCATGATGATGACGGTGTTGCGGAAGTTGACGGTGCGGCCCTGCGCGTCGGTGAGCCGCCCGTCGTCGAGCACCTGCAGCAGCGTGTTGAACACGTCCGGGTGCGCCTTCTCGATCTCGTCGAACAGCACCACCGAGTAGGGCTTGCGCCGGACCGCCTCGGTCAGCTGGCCGCCCTCCTCATACCCCACGTAGCCGGGCGGGGCGCCGACCAGCCGGGAGACGGTGTGCCGTTCCTGGTACTCGCTCATGTCCAGCCGGACCATGTTGTCCTCGGTGTCGAACAAGGTCGCGGCAAGGGTCTTGGCCAGCTCGGTCTTGCCGACCCCGGTCGGGCCGAGGAACAGGAACGAGCCGATCGGCTGCCGCGGGTCCTTCAGCCCGGACCGGGCCCGGATGATCGCATCGGTCACCGCCTGGACCGCCTCGTCCTGGCCGACGATCCGCTCGTGCAGGATCTGGCCGAGCCGCAGCAGCTTGTCCCGCTCGCCCTCCTGCAGCCGGGTCACTGGGATGCCGGTCCACCGGGACACGATCTGGGCGATCTCCTCGTCAGTGACCACCTCGCGCAGCAGCCGGGCGCTGCCCTGCTTGCTGGCCAGGTGATCCTCCTCGGCGGCCAGCCGCCGTTCCAGCTCGGGCAGCTTGCCCATCCGCAGCTCGGCCGCCTTGTTCAGGTCATAGGCCCGCTCGGCCCGCTCGGCCTCGCCGCGGACCTGCTCGATCTCGGCGCGCAGCGCCTGCACCTTGCGCAGCGCCTGCCGCTCCGATTCCCACTGCGCCCGCATCGCGTCCGCCTCTGCCCGCAGGCCGGCCAGGTCCCGGCCCAAGGCAGCCAGCCGGGCCTTGCTGGCCGGGTCGTCCTCCTTGGCCAGCGCCGCCTCCTCGATCTCCAGCCGCATCACCCGCCGGGTCAGCTCGTCCAGCTCGGCCGGCATCGAGTCGATCTCGGTGCGCAGCATCGCGCACGCCTCATCGACCAGGTCGATCGCCTTATCCGGCAAGAACCGGTCACTGATATACCGGTGGGACAGCGTCACCGCGGCGATCACCGCCCCGTCGGAGATCTTGACCCCGTGGAACACCTCCAGCCGCTCCCGCAGCCCGCGCAGGATCGAGATGGCGTCCTCGACCGACGGCTCGTCGACCGGCACCGGCTGGAACCGCCGCTCCAAAGCGGCGTCCTTCTCGATGTACCTGCGGTACTCATCCAGCGTGGTCGCGCCGATCATGTGCAGCTCACCGCGGGCCAGCATCGGCTTGAGCATGTTCCCCGCGTCCATCGCCCCCTCGGCCGCGCCCGCGCCGACCACCGTGTGCAGCTCATCCACGAACAGCAGGATCCGGCCCTCGGCCGCCGTCACCTCCGCCAGGACTGCTTTCAGCCGCTCCTCGAACTCACCTCGGTACTTCGCCCCGGCCACCAGCGACCCCATGTCCAGGGCGAAGACGACCTTGTCCTTCAGCCCCTCCGGGACGTCGCCGTTGCTGATCCGCTGCGCCAGCCCCTCCACGATCGCCGTCTTGCCCACCCCCGGGTCCCCGGTCAACACCGGGTTGTTCTTGGTCTTCCGGGACAGGATCTGGATCACCCGCCGGATCTCGCCGTCCCGCCCGATGACCGGGTCAAGCTTGCCGGCTGCCGCGTCTGCCACCAGATCCCGGCCGTACTTCTCCAGCGCCTCATACGCGCCCTCCGGCGTCGCCGACGTCACCCGCTGGTTGCCGCGGATCCTGGTCAGGTGCTCGAGGAACGAGTCCTTGCTAAGTCCATGCTGGGCCAGCAGGCGGCCCGCGCCGGAGGAGGCGCCCTCGTCGATCATCGCGATGATGAGGTGCTCGACGGACACGTAGTCGTCCTTGAGCCGGCTGGCCTCCCGCTCGGCGGCGTCGAGCAGACGGGATAGCCGCTGGGTGACGGCGATCTGGCCGGGTGCGACCCCGGGGCCGCTGACCCGCGGGCGGCGGGCAAGCTCGGCCTCCAGGTCGGCTGTCAGCCGGCCGGTGTCCACGCCCGCCTGCCCGAGCAGCCGGGGCGCCAGTCCGCCGGGCTGGTCGAGCAGGGCAAGCAGCAGGTGCTCGCCGTCCACCTCGGTGTGCCCGAAACGCAGCGCCTTGGTCTGCGCGTCGTGCAGCGCTTCCTGCGACTTCTGCGTCAGCCGGTTCGGGTCCACTGCTAGCCTCCGGTGCGTCGGGAGTGACCGCGGGCTGCCGCCTCGAGTACCGCGATCCGGTCGAGCAAGTCGGTGACGAGGCCGATAGCCGCGTAGTTGAGGCCGAAGCCGGCGCGCAACCGCTGCACCCTGGCCATGGCCGCGCGCTGTGACGGGGCGAACCACAGCCGCCCGGCCGCGTCGGTGTCCGCGTCCAGCACGCCCAGGGTCACCAGCCGGCGCACCAGGTCAGGGTGGGTTCCGGTGACCCGGGCGAACGATTCGAGGTCGAGGCGCGCTGGCCGGGTGAGTGCATACGTCACGGTCACTTTGGTGTTCATGGTGGCCTGCGGGTTCACTTCGGCCTCCTCGGGTCGAAGGTGGATGTGGCGGCAAGCTCCTCGAACAGGCGCCGCTCCTCGGCCGGCAGTTTCCTGGGCACCAGGATCCGTGCCTCGGCGTACAGGTCACCCGCCGTTCCCTTGGGGTTCGGCAGGCCGCGGCCGCGCAGCCGCAGACGGCGGCCGCTCGACGTGCCCGCGGGGACCTTCACCTTGGCTTCGCCGTCGGGCGTTTCGACTGCGACGGTGGTGCCGAGCGCCGCCTCCCAGGGGGCAAGCGGCAGCTCGACATGCAGGTCGCGGCCCTCGACCCGGTACCGGGGGTGCGGTGCGATGCGGACGATCAGGTAGAGGTCGCCGGCGGGGGCGCCCTCGGTGCCACGGCCGCCCTGGCCGGCCAGCCGGATCCGCTGCCCGTTGGTCACCCCGGCCGGGATGGTGACTTGCAGGGTCCGGGTTTGCCCGCCGCCCTCGAGGGTGACCGAGCGCCGGGTGCCGCGGTACGCCTCCTCCACGGTCAGGTCGATGACCGCTTCCTGGTCCGCGCCGGGGATGGGCCCCCAGCCGCGTCCGGATCTGCCGCCGAACAGCCCGCCGAGCAGGTCGTCGAGGTCGATGTCCTCGCCGAACCCGGTAGCGAAGCCCGTGTCTGCGGCCGGCCCGCGCCGGGCCCGCCCGCCGGTGCCCGCGCCGCCGGCCCTCGGCCCGCCGCCCGCGGCGGCACGGTTCCAGGTCTCGGGGTCGACGTCGTCAGGAACCCGGCGGAAATCCGGCCCGAACGCGTCGTAGCGGCGGCGTGTCTCCGGATCGTGCAAGACGTTGTAGGCCTCGGAAACGTCCTTGAACCGGTCCTCCGCACCCGGGTCCTTGTTCACGTCGGGGTGGTGCGCGCGGGCCAGCTTGCGGTAGGCCCGCTGGATCTGCTCCTGGGTGGCGTTCCTGCTCACGCCCAGGATCTCGTAGAAGTCGCGGTCCGATGCCATCAGCCGTCCTTCGCCACCACGACCAGTGCTGGCCGCAGCTGATGGTCGCCCTCACCGTAGGCCGGCCGCAGGACCTCAACCACCGTTCCGGCCGGAGCGTCGGTCCCGGCCCTGGAGCCGATCGCGTCATGGCGTGACGGGTCGAAGACCGCGCCGAGGTCGTCGCGGCGCGCGAAGCCCAGCCGCTGCAGGACACCCGCCGCCTGGTCGCGGACCGTCCGGACCCCGTCGATGATGGCGCCCGGATCGGCACCGGCGTGCGCCAGCGCCAGGTCCAGGTTGTCCAGCACCGGCAGCCAGTCAGCCGCCACCCGCGCCCGCTCCTCCGAACGGGCGCGCTCGATGTCCCGGGCGCACCGTTTGCGCACGTTGTCCGCGTCGGCCAGGGCGCGCAGCCGCTGGTCCTCCAGCTCGGCGATCCGTGCCCGCAGGGCATCCCGGCTCGGCTCGGCCTCGGCATCGCCGTGGCCGGGCCGCGTGTCGCCCTGGCCGGGCCGCGGAGTCCCGTCGGGCGCCTGGTCAGTCATGGGGTCGTGAACTCCGCGTCGATCACGTCGTCGTCACCCGGGGACTGCCCCGGTGACCCCTGACCGGAGGGGCCCTGGCCCGACGGCCCCGCTCCGCCCGGCCCCGGCCCGGACGACCCGGACCCGGAGGCGCCTAGGCCGTGGTAGACCTGCTGGAGTTCGCTCGTCAGCGACCGGAGCCGGCCGACGGGAGCCTGGTCAGCGATCGCCTGCCGCGCGTCCGCCACCAGCGTCTCGGCCCGGGCCTTCTCGTGCACCGGGACCGCCTGCCCGAGTTCGCTGAGCCTGCGCGCCACCTGGTACGCAGCGGAATCCAGCTCGTTGCGCGCATCGGTCAGCTCGCGCAGCTGGCGGTCCTCGGCGCGGTTGGCCTCGGCATCGGCGACCATCCGCTCGACGTCGGACTTGTCCAAGTTGGAGCTCTCGCTGATCGTGATCCGCTGCTCGGCCCCGGTGTCCTTGTCCCGCGCCGACACGTTCAGGATGCCGTTCGCGTCGATGTCGAAGGTCACCTCTATCTGCGGTTCCCCGCGCGGGGCGGGCCGGATGTTCTCCAGCCGGAACCGGCCGAGCACCCGGTTGTCCGCCGCCCGCTCCCGCTCGCCCTGCAGCACCACCACATCAACCGCGGACTGGTTGTCCTCCGCCGTGCTGAACACCTCGGTTCGCCGGGCCGGAATGGTGGTGTTGCGCTCGATCACCTTGGTCATGACCCCGCCGAGGGTCTCGATGCCCAGCGACAGCGGCGTGACATCGAGCAGCAGCACGTCCTGGACGTCGCCCTTGATCACCGCGGCCTGGACCGCCGCGCCGAGCGCGACCACCTCGTCCGGGTTGACCGTCATATTCGGGTCCTTGCCACCGGTCAGCCGGCGCACCAGGGCCTGCACCGCCGGGATCCGGGTCGACCCGCCGACCAGGATCACCTCGTCGATGTCGGCCGCGGTCAGCTTGGCGTCGGCCATCGCCTGCTGGACCGGCCCGATGGTGCGCTCGACCAGGTCGGCGGTGAGCTGGTCGAACTTCGACCGCATGAGGGTGGTGTTCAGGTGCTTGGGGCCGGCCGCGTCGGCGGTGATGAACGGCAGGCTGATCGTGGTCTGGGTGACCGAGGACAGTTCCACCTTGGCCTTCTCCGCCGCCTCGAACAGCCGCTGCAAGGCCTGCGGGTCGGCGCGCAGGTCGATCCCGTTGTCCCGCTGGAACTCATCGGCGAGGAAATCGACGATCCGCCGGTCGAAGTCGTCACCGCCGAGGTGGGTGTCGCCGGAGGTCGCCCGGACCTCGATCACGCCGTCACCGATGTCGAGAATGCTGACATCGAACGTGCCGCCGCCCAGATCAAAGACCAGCACGGTCTCGTTCTGCTTCTTGTCCAGCCCGTAGGCCAGCGCCGCCGCGGTCGGCTCGTTGATGATCCGCAGCACCTCCAGCCCGGCGATCCGGCCGGCGTCCTTGGTCGCCTGCCGCTGCGCGTCATTGAAATACGCCGGCACCGTGATGACCGCCTCGGTGACCTTCTCGCCGAGGAACTTGCTGGCGTCCTCGGCGAGCTTGCGCAGCACCAGCGCCGAGATCTCCTCCGGCGCGTACAGCCTGTCCCGGATCTTGAACCGGGCCGAGCCATCCGGGCCGGGCACCACGTCGAACGACACCGCGCTCAGCTCGCTCGCGACCTCGTCATAGCGGCGGCCGATGAACCGCTTCGCCGAGTAGATCGTGCCCTTCGGGTTCAGGATCGCCTGCCGCCGGGCCAGCTGGCCGACCAGCCGCTCACCCTGATCGGTAAACGCCACCACCGACGGCGTGGTCCGCGACCCCTCCGCGTTCGGGATCACCGTCGGCTTCCCGCCCTCCATCGCCGCGATGACCGAGTTGGTGGTACCCAGATCGATGCCGACTGCTATTGCCATCACTGCCTCCTAATGCGGCTGCACCGGGTGCTGCTCCGCGAGAGGTGTTTCCCGTCCAGGTCCTACCGCCATTCTCCCGCGCACGACGTGACGCGGGACGACAGCTCTGGGTCAGGTTCCGACGCGACGGGGTTGGTCTCTTCTGCGTGAGACGCCGCGCCGTGAGCCGTCCCGGCTCATCTGATCTCGCCCGCTGAGAGCTGGCACGGCAGCTGATGATCTTGTCAGGTAACTCCCGCACCAACAAGAGCTTGCGTACCCCGGTGGGCCGGCCCGAATCAACACGTCGCCCCCGGGTCATATCTGCCCGAGATCTGCCCGACACGACCCGGCGACTGGCTGCCTCGCGGCACCGTGCCGCGCCGTTGATGCTGGCTTCAATCCCCGGATTCCAGCCAGGCCAGGTCCGCCAGCACCCGGCCCCGGTCATGGGTCAGCAGCCGGTCCGTGGCCAGCGCCCGCGACAGCCCGCCAGTCAGCCCCGTCTTGTCGGTCAGCACCCGCAGCAGCGCCGCCCCAAGCGGGCCGGCGTGGACGGCTGCGGCTGGGCTGGGCCGCACTGCGGACTGAATTGATCAACTCCGGTGAGCTGCTGAACGGGGCCGGGCTGGCCTATCCCGCGGGCACGACGACCCTGCGGCTGGAAGACGGGGCGGTCGCTATTACCGAGGGGCCGTTCAGGACGTTTGCACCTCATCTGAGGGCTTATTACCTGGTCTCCTGCTCGGATATGACCAGAGCGGGCGCCATCGCGGCCCGCATCCTGGACTCCCGTGTCACGGCGGTAGAGGTTCGGCCAGTCTATGACTCAGCCCACGCCGAGTAGCGTCAAGCAGCTGCGCTGGCCTACCCAGGTCAGCGCGCCGGACGACCTTGGGTGCGGTACGCGCCGACCCGCGGCGCCGCCGTGATCGTTCCCATGTGGGCGATTTTCGTTCCCAATTCGGGGTACAAGTGTTCGAAAAATCAGTCGGGACGGCCGGATTTGAACCGGCGACCCCTTGACCCCCAGAACGGGGGAGTGGGCTTCTCCGCAGCTCAGCGGCGTTCAGACCGTTGCGCACGACAGGCGCCCACCTGCGGGTTGTTCGGTTGCGTGGACAACGTGTGGTCCCCAGATGGTCCCCAGCGCATTGCTGCGCCGCCCGTCTAGGCGGTGCCGTCAGGTCCTGATGCACGTATAGGCGCCGTAGATCCGGCCGTCGAATTCAGCGGTCACGACGCGGAACCCTGCGGCGGCGAGCATGGGTTCCAGCAGCCACCGGAAGGTGCTGAACTCGGTGCGCAGGTGCTCGGCGAAGTCATCGCGAGTGTAGCCGCGAGCCGGGTCGTCAGCCGCGTCGTCGAGCCAGGCACCAAGCACCGCCTCTGCCTCGGCGGGCTGGAAGTCGAAGATCAGGTCGTGCAGCCGGAAGATGCCACTGGGGCGCAGCAGCTGGGCGATGCGGTCCAGCGCGAGCGCTTTCCAGAAGTCGGGCACTTGGTGCAGAGCGTTGCGGGTGAATACCGCATCCGCAGGTGAGCCGGCGTGCTGATAGGACAGGAACCCAGCCTGAACGCATTCGATGTTCGCCAGGCCGGCCCTGGTGGCGCGGTCACAGAGTGCGGCCTGCATGGCGGGGGAGACGTCAACAGCTACGACGCGGCCCACCCGGGGAGCGGCGGCCAGGGCGAACCGCCCGGTCCCGGCACCGAGGTCCACCAGCGTGCTGGCCGACCCGATGCCATGGTCGGCGAGCACGGCGAGGTCGTCGGCAAAATCGGGATATCCCTGCTTGCGGTCGAACCCGGCGACGAAGCCCGGGTCGAGATGTTCACACCCAGCGTGCGCCAGTTCGTCGAGCATCCACGGCTTGACCATGTTCCGATCCTGGCACTGCCACGCGAGCGGCAGCCGCATCAGACAGCTAACGGGCCCACACGCGGATCTCTGACCCTCTCGATGCGAACTCTGGCCACGACCATCGATGGTGGTCGACGCCGCGGGGCCAGGCAGTCAGAACAGGCGTGGGGTCAGGCAGCGTCGAGAGTGATGACGGTTGCCGCCACGGTTGAAGGATGTGGGATTGGCTGGCCGTCTTCGCGGAGCCCGGCAAGGTGCAACTCGATTGCCTGCCGTATCTCGTCTAGGACGGCATCCTCAGTATCTGCCACTGCGACACAACCAGGCAGATCCGGGGACCATGCGCCATATCCGCCGTCGCTGGCTCGTTCGATCACGACCGCGTAGCTGGTCATGGGGTCCTCCGGTCCAGCCCTGCCTGCCTCAGGATGCTTCGCTCCGTACCAGGTGGCAGCTCGGCGCTCAGCTTGCCAGCTATTGTCACGCGCCCGCGTTTCAGCGAGTGCTTATACTGCCGGTGGCTTCCCACGGTGTGACTAGGTACCAGCCATCAGCCTCGATCAGCTTGATTATCTCACGGACCTTCAGGGGCACCGATCACTCCATCTCCTACTGCTCCCGCTTGTACCGAGATGCAGTCGAGGGGCTGGCGGCTTGCTGGTGGCACGCTACGGGATCCCTGGGACAGTGGAACCTCAGGCAGGCTCGCCCCTGCCCAGGCTCTCTCCAGCATCGGTCGTCCTACCTCAACGAC
>Ga0335079_10008937_pt1 | contig 11418 bp, 11 predicted proteins | sample Lox_Sample_33_FD_206719 | JGI IMG/M metagenome (GOLD analysis project Ga0335079, IMG submission 206719) | Soil microbial communities from Loxahatchee National Wildlife Refuge, Florida, United States - Lox_Sample_3.3 | ecosystem: Environmental > Terrestrial > Soil > Wetlands | place: USA... | reverse complement strand
AGCTCCTGGGGCGAGACCGAAATAGAGCTTTCCGCGCGCGCCCGCATCTCGTATACAGCGATCAGCGCCACCACGAGTGCCGTGCCGGTGGCGAGGTAGGGGTGCAGGCTGACGAATTGGAGCAAATGGTCCATGGGCCCGGCGTGCAGTGAGGGGGCGAAAAAGGGCGCGCATTATAGCGCGCGCCCGAGCAGCCTCCCCGGCGGCGCGGGCGGCGGGCTTTCCGGCCTCTTTTCCCTGTTCCCTGTGCTCCTCGCCGGGCTGGTCCTGGCTGCGGCGGGGGCCGTCGCCGCTACCGGGCCGTCGAAGCCCGAGACGGATGCCAGGAAGGCCGAGGCGCAACTCGAGGCCGTGAAGGCCGAGATCGAGCGCGTCAGCAAACAGGTGAGCGAGACTCAGGTGGAGCGCGACCGCCTGAGCCGGGATCTCAAGACCGCCGAGCTCTCCGTGGGCCATGCCCGCGAAGCGCTGAGCGAGGTGCGGCGGCAGCGCGCCGAGCACGCCGCGCGCCGTGCCGCACTCGGTGCCGAGCAGCGCGAGCGCGAGGCGCAGCTCGGGAAGAACCGCGCCGATCTCGCCGGGCAGATGCGCGCCGCCTACACGATCGGCCGGCAGGAGCCCCTGAAGCTGCTGCTCAACCAGGAGGATCCGGCACTCGCCGGGCGGATGTTCGCCTACTACGGCTATTTCGGCCGCGCGCGCGCCGGCCAGATCAAGCTCATCGAGGACGACGTGCAACGCATCGCCGAGCTCGGCGCCGAGCTCGATGCGGAGGATGCGCAGCTCGCCGCCCTCGAGCAGCGCCAGAGAGCGGAGTTGAGCGGCCTCGAGCACGCGCGCGTGCAGCGCTCGAAGGTACTCGAGGGACTCGAGGCCGAGTCGCGCAGCCGCAGCGCGAGTCTCGAGCGCCTGAAGAGCCAGCAGTCCGGCCTCGAGCAGCTGCTGCGGGAGCTGCGCGAGGCGATCGCGCGCTATCCGCTGGAGGCCAACGATGCCTTCATGAAGCTGCGCGGCAAGCTCGCCTGGCCGGTGAGCGGGCACCTGGTGGCGCGCTTCGGCGATACGCGCGCGGGCGGGGTGCGCTGGGACGGAGTGCTAGTGGCGACCGAGCGCGGCACGCCGGTCAAGGCGGTATGCGACGGTCGGGTGATCTACGCCGACTGGCTCCCGGGCTTGGGGCTGCTCGCCATCGTCGATCACGGCGATGGGTACCTGAGCCTCTACGGCCACAACGAGCGGCTCTACAAGGCGGCCGGCGAGCATGTCGCCGCCGGCGAGCCGATCGCCGCCGCGGGCGACTCGGGCGGGAGCGGAAGACCGGAGCTCTATTTCGAGATCAGGAAGGGCGGCAAGCCCGTCGATCCGCGCCCCTGGTTCAGAGCCGCGGACCCCTAGCTTCGTTGCCGGGCGCCAAAGGTGCGACTTTGGCGCCCTGCGCCCCAGGGAGGCTGCCGATGGTGGGCGCCCTGCGCCCGAGGGGGCTTTGGCGCCCTGCGCCCGGAGGCATGCCGCTCGCTACCCCGGCCAGATGTGACCGGCGTCAACTTTTGCGCAGGCTCGAGCCCCCGGGCGCTGCGATTCGCCAACTCGCGCAAGGATCGCTGGCGACATAAGCGCAATCGTGTCGCCCGTGAGCGCGCCTGCAACAAGCGATTCGCCCGCCGGGCAGGCTGCCGCCCACTACGAGCCGTATTTCCGCCTGGTGCGCTCGCTGCTGCCGCGCGCCTCGAGCCTCGCGATCTTCAATGTCGCGGGCGACCTCGTGTGGTCGTCCGAGACCATGACGGGTCCCGATCTCATGAACGTGGTCGAGGACGCGCTGATGGGTGCGCGCTCGAGCCAGGGGGGCGCCGGGCAGTTGCGCACCCTCGCCGGCAATCTCCCCGTGTACCTCTGCTCGCTGCGCGACGATGCCGGGGGCCTCCTGGCGATGGTCGCGGTGGTCTGCCGGCCGACGGAGAACGGCGACCGCAAGCAGGACTTCTCCTTTGCTTACTCGCTCCTCGCGCCTGCGCTCGAGAGCCTGCGGCGCGAGTTCCTCGCGCAGGCGGCGATCGAGGAGCTGCACGGCACGGTCGCGGGGCTGAACCGCGATCTGGAGCTGCTGCTGTCGCACGGCGCGGCCGACCAGGACACCCCGGACGGCGCCAACGACCTGCAGATGCTGCTCCGGCAGACCATCGAGCACCTGCGCGCCGGCACCGGGGCCCTGCTGGTGCCGGAGAAAAACCTGACGCTGCTGCGCTCCGCGGGCGATGCCGCCCCGGATGCGCGCTACATGATGAAGGCGCACAGGAAGCTCCTCGCCCAGGCGCAGGCGCAGCGCGAGCCGCTGATCGTCAACGACATCGACGTGTCGATCGCCGACACCTATCCCTACCGCGTGCTCGCCTGCGCGCTGCGCACCCGCGCCGGCCGCTGCATCGGCATGCTGGCGCTGCTGCGCGATGAGGCGAGCGAGCACTTCACTGCACGCGATGCGCACATCGGGCAGATCCTCGCCCGCAAGGCGCTCGACATCATCGAGTCCAGCTACGACTCCCTGAGCGGCCTCTACACCCGCCCGGCCTTCGAGCGGCGCCTCGCGGCGGTGGTCACCGACGGCAAGGCCAATCAGCCCTGGAGCGCGCTCTATATCGACGTCGATCAGCTGCACGCCATCAACGAGAAGGCGGGCATGCACGTCGGCGACTCGGTGCTCGGGCAGCTCGGGGAGCTGTTCCGCAAGCGCCTGCCGCCGGGCGCCTTCGGGGCGCGCATCTCCGGCGACCGCTTTGCGGTGCTGCTGCCGGCGCAGGCCGAGGATGCCGAGAAATTCGCGCAGTCGCTGCGCGTCGGCGCCGAGCAGCTGGTGCCGGGGCCCGGCGAGACGCGGCCCCCGGTGTCGATCAGCATCGGCGTGGCGCTCCTCGAGACCAGCGAGGGCGGGGAGCTCGCGCACGTGCTGGCGGCCGCCGAGAGCGCCTGCAAGGCCGCCAAGGAGCGCGGCCGCAACCGCGTCGAGGTCTACCAGGCGAGCGATACCAGCATCGTGCGCCGCTTCGCCGACATCAGTGTCGCCGCGCAGCTGCGCGATGCCATCGACAACGACCGCATGCGCCTCGATGCACAGCTCATCCTGCCGTTCTCGGCCGCCGAGAGCGCCCGGCCGCATTACGAGCTGCTGCTGCGCATGATCAACGACGACGGCCTCACCATGGGCCCGGACAGCTTCCTCTCGGCCGCGGCGCGCTACCAGCTGATGCCGCTCATCGACCGCTGGGTGGTCAATCACGTGATCGAGGCGCTGAAGCCGCGCGCCGGGGTGCTCGAGGGCAAGGCGCTCGGCTTCACCATCAATTTCTCCGGCCAGTCACTCGATGACGACAGCTTCGCCGACTTCCTGATCGGCGCCGTCGGCGGCAGCGGACTGGACCCCGATCTCTTCTGCTTCGAGCTCACCGAGAACGCCACCGTGGCGCACCTGGCGCGCGCCGAGGAGCTGATGCGCCGGCTGCGCAAGCTCGGCTGCGGCGTGGCACTCGATGATTTCGGCACCGGGCTGTCCTCGCTCTCGTGCCTGCGGCAGCTGCCGATCACCATGCTCAAGATCGACGGCAGCTTCATCCGCGACGTCATCAAGGATCCGCGCGCCGAGGCCATGGTGCGCGCCATCGCCGAGCTCGCGCGCGGCATGAAGATCATCACCGTCGCCGAGTACATCGAGACCGAGGAGATCAGCGCCCGCGTCGCCGAGCTCGGCGTCGACTACGGCCAGGGCTTCGCGATCGGCAAGCCGATCGCGCTCACGGAGCTCCTGAACGAGCTGCCGCTGCCGAGCCAGGCCGCGGGCGAGCCCGGACCCGAGGATGTCATGTGGTACGCCGGGGCCACACCGTGAACGGAATCGCGCACCCATGTCGAGCCACTCCCGGACCCTGATAGCTCTCATCGCCGGGAGCCTGTTCGGGTTCTGCGGCGCACTCACCTCGGGCGTGCTCGCCGAGCACTCGAGCGAGCCGGCGCACCACGCCGCCGACCGCGCCATCCTCCCCTGGGAAGAGGCGAGTCTCTTCGCCGAGGTCTATGAGCGCATCAAGCGCGACTACGTCGAGGACGTCGACGACCACGTGCTGATGGAGCGGGCGCTGCGCGGCATGGTGACGGCGCTCGACTCGCACTCCGCCTACCTCGACAGCGAGGAGTTCGAGGAGATACGCCTCAGCACCATGGGCTCCTACCCCGGGGTCGGGATCGAGGTGGTGCCGGATGACGGGACGGTGAAGGTGCTGCGGCCGATCGACGGCTCACCCGCACAGCGCGCGGGATTGAAGCCTGGCGATGAGATCGTGAGGATCGACGGCGTCGACATCGGCGGCGATCTGGCAGCCGCCACCGCCCGGATGCGCGGGGCCTCCGGGAGCACGGTGAAGCTCACCGTGCGCCGCAAGGGCGAGGCGCAGCTCCTCGAGTTCACGGTGCAGCGCGAGCAGGTCGAAGTGACGAGCGTCGCCGCGGAGACCCTCGAGCCGGGCTACGGCTACGTGCGCATCTCGACCTTTACCGAGACCACCGCCGATGACGTCAGTCACGCTATATTGAGACTTAAGAGAAACAATAATGGCTCACTTAAGGGGCTAGTGCTTGATCTCAGAGACAATCCGGGTGGAGTCCTCGAGGCCGGCGTGGCCGTCGCGGATGATTTCCTCGAGTCGGGCGTGATCGTCACGGCCGACGGACGCAGCCCCGAGGCGCGCTTCCGCATGGACGCGACTCCGGGGGACCTGATCAACGGCGCCCCGCTGGTCGTGCTCGTGAACGGCGGCACCGCATCCGCCTCCGAGATCGTCGCCGGGGCGCTCAAGGATCACGGCCGGGCGCTGCTTCTCGGGCGCAAGACCTACGGCAAGGGCTCGGTCCAGACCGTCATGCCGCTCGCCCACGGCGGGGCGCTGAAGATCACCACCTCGCGCTACTTCACCCCCTCGGGAGCCTCCATTCAGGGCGTCGGGCTCGTCCCCGACGTCCTCGAGGCCGAGCCCGGCAAGACCGCCGTGGCGCAGGCCGCAAGGAGCGCACTGCCGCTCCTGAAGCGCGACAGCGACGTGCGCGCCGGGCTCGATATGCTGAAGTCCCGCGGTGTGCTTGCGCAGCGCGGCTCGGGTATTCCCAGCGCACGCAACCTCGTGCCGTGACCTGAGGCGCGAGTCCGCGGCCCAGGGAGCTGCGCTTCCCGTTATCCTCCCGGCCCATGCTCGGGTGGCTCATCGATCTCGTCCTGCACCTCGACCGCCACCTGGTCGAGCTGCTCGTGAGCTATCACCTGTGGATCTACCCGATCCTGTTCGCGGTGATCTTCGCCGAGACCGGGCTCGTCGTGACGCCGTTCCTGCCGGGTGACTCGCTGCTGTTTGCGGTCGGCGCGCTCGCCGCGGCCGACGCGAGCGGCACGCTCTCGGCGCCGCTCGCGAGCCTCGCGCTCGCCGTGGCGGCAGTTCTCGGCAACACCGTGAATTACAGCATCGGGCGCGCGATCGGGCCGCCGGCCTTCAGCGGCCGCTACCGCTTCCTCAAGGTGGAGTATCTGCGGCGCACCGAGGAGTTCTTCGTGCGCCACGGTGCGCTCGCGATCCTCCTGTCGCGCTTCATCCCCATCATCCGCACCTGCGCGCCGTTCGTCGCCGGCGTCGGCCGCATGCCCTTCGCGCGCTTTCTCGCCTACAACCTCGCCGGCGGCTGCGCCTGGGTGCTGCTGTTCATCTGGGGCGGCTATCTGTTCGGCAACATCCCGCTGGTGAAGCGCAACTTCGGACTGGTGACGCTCGCGATCATCGCCGCCTCGCTCGTGCCGCTCGCCGTTGCGCTCCTGCGGCGCGAGACGCCGCGGCGCTGAAAGCCCTGCGCTTCCCTCAGGCGAGCGCCTGGGCGATGAGCTTCCACAGCGCCCCGAGCCCGCCGCCGACCAGCAGCACCAGGTTCGGCACCACGCTCAGCATGAAGCCGCGATGGCGGTCCCCGGCCGCGCGCACGTAGCCGCGGAAGTAGAGTGCCCGCCCGAGGACGAACAGCGCCCCGAGCGCCGCCGCCACGATCGGGCTCACGTACAGCGCGAACAGCATCAGTCCCGGTACGAAGATGACGAGCTGCTCGAGGGTATTCATCTGCGCGCGGAAATAGCGCTCGAACACCTCGTGGCCGGTGGTGGCGGGAGCTGCCACCTGGTAGGTGGCGCGCGCGCGGGCGACGGCGAGGCCAAAGAAGAAGAACTCGATGAGCGCTGCGACCAGTACCAGATGAACGAGCGGCATGCGTACCCCCTTATCCTGTCCAGCATAAACGAGTTGCTGCGCCGGCCCGTACGGGCGCCGACGCATCCCCCGGGGGACGAGCCGGTGGCACAATGCGCGCATGAGCGAGAAGGTCCGGGGCTATGCGCACCGCGTGGACATCGCCGCCGATGCCTCGCGGGTGTGGCGCGCGATGACCGAGCGTGAGCTTCTGCGTCGCTGGTGCTCACCCGAAGCCGAGCTGCAGCCGCGGCAGGGGGGCCTGTTCCGCGCGCGCATCGACCGGGTCACGGAGCTCGAGGCCCACATCGACGTGTTCGATGCGGGCCGGCGCGTGCGCTTCATCTATCTGCCGAACCCCTCGCTCCCGCCCGCCGGCTCGGTGCTCACGGACGACCTGATCGTCGAGGGCGTTGCCGACGGCACGGTGGTGCGCCTCCTCGGCTCCGGCGTTCCGGGCGAGGCCGCATGGGATACTCAGTACTGGCGGCTGCGCACCGCGTGGCTGCAGGCGCTCAACCGGCTGAAGGTCTTCGTCGAGAAGCAGCTCGAGGCATGAGGCTCCCATGACCGGCTTTCTGCTGCGGTGTGTGATCACGGCCATCGGACTGTGGATCGCCTCGGTGTACGTGCCGGGCGTGCACATCGACAACGTGAAGACGCTGCTCCTCGCGGGGCTCCTCCTCGGGGTGGTGAACGCCATCGTGAGGCCGATCGCCTTCATCCTGACGCTGCCGATCACCATCCTGACGCTCGGTCTGTTTCTCCTCGTGCTGAACGCCGCCATGGTGGCCCTGGTCGCCTGGATCCTGCCCGGCTTCCACCTCCACGGCGGCTTCAAGTCGGCGCTCCTCACCTGGATCATCGTCTGGCTCACCGGCCTCGCGGGCTCGCTCCTCATCGGCCACCAGGGCTTCGAGCGCTTCCGGCAGCGATGATGGGCGCCGGCATCCTCGGGGCGATCGGCAACACGCCGCTCATCGAGCTCAAGCGCCTCCCGGGCGAGGGCAGCGGCCGCGTCGTGGTGAAGCTCGAGTCCGCAAATCCCACCGGCAGCATGAAGGACCGCGTCGCGCGCGCCATGGTGGAGCGCGCCGCCATCGACGGCAGGCTCAGGCCCGGCGACACCGTGGTCGAGTACACCGCGGGCACGACCGGGATCTCGCTTGCGCTGGTGTGCGCAGCACTCGGCTTCAAGGCGCACTTCGTATTCTCCAACGCCTTCAGCCCCGAGAAGCGCCTCACCATGTGCGCCTATGGCGCAACCATCACCGACGTGCACAGCGAGGGCGGCCAGATCACCGAGCAGCTGATCCGCTCGCTCATCTCCACCGCCGACGAGCTGAGCTTGAGGCCCGGGCACTGGTACTGCGACCAGTTGAACAACAAGGACGGCGAGACCGGCTACTACGCGCTCGGTGAAGAGCTGTGGCGGCAGAGCGGCGCACGCGTCGACGCCTTCGTGCAGGCGGTGGGCACCGGTCACTCGATCCACGGCACGGCGGATACACTGCGCCGTCACAATCCGCATCTCAGGGTGGTGGCGGTCGAGCCCGGGGAATCCCCGGTCCTCTCCGGCGGCAAGCCCGGGGCGCACAACATCGACGGCATCGGCATCGGCTTCGTACCGCCCCTGTGGCGGCGCGCCGACGTCGATGAGATCGTGGCGGTGCCGACCGCGGCGGCCAAGGCGATGGCGCGGCGTGCGGCGCGCGAGGAGGCGCTGTTTGCCGGCACCTCGACGGGCGCGAATCTGGTCGCGGCGCTCGATGTGGCACGGCGCTTGGGTCCCGGGGCGACCGTGGCGACGATCGCGGTGGACTCGGGGCTGCGCTATCTCTCCACCGACATGTACCGCGCCTGAGCTCAGCGCGTCGCCAGCCGCTCCGCCCAGCGATACAGCACGTACACCACGCCCGCGAAGGCGAGGCCGCCGAGCCACTCGGACGCCGTCGCGAACGAGTCGCCCACGACTCCGATCGGGAAGGGGTTGCCGCTCAGGGCGACCATCGCGGTGAAGAGCACCGCGAGCACGCTCTCGCCGACGATCAGACCCGAGGCGAGCAGCACGCCGAGTTGCCGCGTCGCCTCGGGTTTCGCGGTGCGTGCCGCGCGCCGGTCGAACCACCAGCCGACGACCGAGCCCACGGTGACCATGAGGGTCGAGGCCGTGGGCAGGTAGATGCCGAGGCCGACGGCGAGCGGCGGCAGACGCATCGAGCGCGTGGTCCTGGAGAGCAGCCAGTCGAGGGCGATGATGCCGGCGCCGATGAGGCAACCCAGACCCATCAGCTGCCATTTCTCCGGGTCGTTCTGGATCACCGCCTGTCCCAGTGCCGAGATCAGGCCCGCCTGCGGCGCGGGCAGGGCGTGGGCTCCGGCGCCCGGGGCGCCCGCGAAACCGTAGGCCTTGTTGACGAGGTCGAGCACCGGCGGAATGACGAGCGCGCTCGCGATCACGCCGATGACGAGCGCCCACTGCTGCTTGGACGGTGTCGACTCCACCAGCTGGCCGGTCTTCAAGTCCTGCAGGTTGTTGTTGGCGATGGCCGCGACGTTGAAGACCACCGCGGTCACGAACAGCGAGTACGCCACCAGCGCCTTGCCCATCTCGGGGGGGAGCGAGGACTTGACGGTCACCACCAGGAACAGCGCGGTGGTGGCCACCACCAGGATGCCGATGCCCGAGAGCGGGCTGTTGGAGGCGCCGATGAGTCCCGCCATGTAGCCGCACACCGTCGACACCAGGAACCCGAGGACCACGACGATGAGGATGCCGCCGATGGTGAGCAGCAGCGCATGCTCGCCGAGGCCCGCACCGGTCGCGAAATTCCACAGCAGCCAGCAGATCGGCAGGATGCAGAGGAGCGAGACGAAGCCAACCTGATCGACGGGGATGTCGTGCTCGGTGCGCGCCAGCGTGTCGCCGCGGCCTTGCTTGCGCGCGCGCGAGGAGGCGATGGCGCTCTTCAGCCCGCCGACCACAGGCTTCACGAGCTTCATGAGCGTCCACACGGCCGACACGGCGATCGCCCCGGCCCCGACGTAACGCACGTAGTGGCTCCAGGTGGCGTGCGCGAATTCGTCCGCGCCGCCGGCGGCCGGATGCAGCGCGCTGAAGTGCGGCACGCCCCAGCCCCAGCCGATGACGGCGCCGACGAACATGGCGATACCGCAGCTGATGCCCACCAGGTGGCCGATGCCGAACAGCGCGAAGGAGAGCTGGAAGTCGTAGCCCGTGACCGGGGCCTGCCGCTCGCCCCCCAGCCGCAGGCTCTGCAGCACGTCCCCGAGGAACAGGCGCGTCTGCACCATCACCAGGAACATCGCCGAGACCAGCGAGCCGACCAGCACGGCCTTCAGGCCCTTGCCGCCGGATTCCACCGAATCCTTGTCCGTGGCATCGCCCGAGCCCACCTTGATGACCTCGGCGCAGGCGGTGCCCTCGGGATAGGGGAGATCGGAGTCCGTCACCAGCGCGCGGCGCAGCGGGATCGAGTACATGACGCCGAGAATGCCGCCGGTGGCGCAGATGGCGACCGACTGCCAGTAGGGAAAGCCGCTCCACCAGCCGATCATGATGAAACCGGGGAGCACGAAGATGATCGAGGACAGCGTGCCGGCGGTGGAGGCCACCGTCTGCACGATGTTGTTCTCCTGCGCGGTGGTGTTGCCGAGCCAGCGCAGCAGCGCCATGGACAGCACCACCGCGGGGATCGAGGTGGAGAAGGTGAGTCCGGCCTTGAGTCCGAAGTAGACGTTGGCTGCGGTAAACACCACGGTGAGCAGCACGCCGAGGACGATACCCCGGAGCGTCAGCTCGGCGCGCGATTCAAGCCTCATGCCGTGCACCCCTCGAGTTGTTGCTCTTGTGGAAGCGCACGGAACCGCAAGGCCGCGCCCGTGCCGCCGGTCATCTTAGCCTCGCGCCGCGCACGCGCGCTATGCTTCGCTGCGCGCGCGGCTCACCGCCGGTGATCCCGAGGCGCTCGGGAGGAGTGCTCATGGTCAAAGTGCTCGTCGGGGTGCTGGTCCTCATCCTCGCCCTGCTCGCGGGCTTCACCTGGGTGACCCTGCACTGGTCGTACTCCGAGGGCGAGCGCGCCGGCTATGTACAGAAGCTCTCGAGGAAGGGCTGGCTGTGCAAGACCTGGGAGGGCGAGATGGCCATGGTGACCATGCCGGGCACGGTGGCGGAGAAGTTCGCGTTCACGGTGCCGACTGAAGCGGTCGCGGCGCAGCTCAACGCCAACGTCGGCAAGCGCCTCGCGCTCCATTATCAGCAGCACCGCTGGATCCCGAGCTCCTGCTTCGGCGAGACCGAGTACTTCGTCACCGACATGCGCATCGCCGAGTGAGGCTTGCCGTGCGGGCTCGAGCGCCGGCGCGCTCACTGATCGCGCTCGCCCCGATCGCGCGCATGCCGTTGAGCGTCGCGCGCGCGTGCGTCCGCGGGACTGACGGGCGCGCCGCCGGGCGGCGGTGCCTCGCTCGTGCCGACAGCTGTGGCGGGCGTGGCCGATCCCGAGGCCGTGCGCGCCTCACCCGGGGAGGCGGGCGCGGTCGGCTCGCAGGCCGCCGCCAGCATCACACTGAGCACACCCGCGGCGGCTGCACGGAGCTTGCGCATCGTGCCTCGGCCCTATCTCGCTCCCGAGAGCAGCCGCCGGGTGAGCGGCGTGAGGAGCAGCATCACGACCCCCGCGATGACGCCGTACCAGAAGATCTTGAGGAACAGCGCCGGGAGCGACTCGAGGTGGCTCGCATCGTACTGGCCGGTCAGCTGACCGGTGAGATTGCCTCCCAGGGCGAGCGACAGGAACCACATGCCCATCGCCTGGCCGACGAAACGCGGCGGCACGAGCTTGCTCATGTTCGAGAGGCCGACCGGCGAGAGGAACATCTCGCCCGACACGTGCAGGAAATAGGTGCAGATGAGCCACGTGGACAGCACCTGGTGGCCGGCGAGCACCCGCAGCGATGCCACGTACATGACGAGGAAGCCGGTTCCTAGGAGCAGCAGCGCCACGCCGAACTTGGCCGCCGCCGGCGGATCGCGCTGGCGCCTGCCGAGCGCGAGCCACAGGGCGGCGAACAGTCCGGCGAGGATGATCACGAACAGCGAGTTCATCGCCTGCAGGATGCCGGGCGG
>Ga0335079_10008936_pt1 | contig 11418 bp, 9 predicted proteins | sample Lox_Sample_33_FD_206719 | JGI IMG/M metagenome (GOLD analysis project Ga0335079, IMG submission 206719) | Soil microbial communities from Loxahatchee National Wildlife Refuge, Florida, United States - Lox_Sample_3.3 | ecosystem: Environmental > Terrestrial > Soil > Wetlands | place: USA: Florida... | reverse complement strand
TGCCGGCCAGCGCAAATACTTTGGTGCCTTTGCTTTTTTCAGTGCCGATGCTCGCGTACCATTCGCCCCCGTTGCGGATGATGGGCGGAATATTGGCGAAGGTCTCAACGTTGTTGATGAGCGTCGGCTGGCCCAACAGCCCTTCTTGCGCAGGATAGGGTGGCCGGGGCTTGGGCGAGCCACGCTTGCCTTCGATGGAGGCGATGAGCGCCGTTTCCTCGCCGCAGACAAACGCGCCCGCTCCCAGACGCAACTCGATGCGAAAACTGAAACGGGTGCCGCAGATGTTCGCTCCCAAGAGGCCGAGACGTTCCGCTTGCCGGATGCCGATTTTCAGCCGCGCGATAGCCAGCGGATACTCTGCCCGGACATAGATGTACCCCTCCGATGCGCCCACTGCATACGCGGCAATCAACATGCCTTCGAGAACACGATGGGGATCACTCTCAAGCACGCTGCGGTCCATAAAAGCGCCGGGGTCGCCTTCGTCGGCGTTGCAGATAACGAACTTTTGCGTGCCCACAGCCTTGGACACTGTGCTCCACTTCAGGCCCGTGGGATAACCCGCGCCGCCACGTCCCCGCAGGCCGCTCTTAACCACCTGGGCGATCACTTCCGCCGGGGTCATTTCGGTCAGCGCCTGAATGAGCGCCTGATATCCCGAGGCCGCAATGTACTCCTCAATCCGCTCGGGATCGATCACACCGGAGTTTTCCAGCACAATTTTCTTTTGCCGCTGGAAGAAAGGAACGTCGGTCGGACAGAGCAAGCGCTCGACTGGTTCATGTTCGAGGGAATCGAGCAGCGCAGAAGCGTCGGCCGCTGTGACCTGTTGGTACAGTGTTCCATTACCGGTTGAGACCAGGGGCCCTTCTGCGCATAGTCCCATGCAGCCCACAGCTTTGATCCTGCAACGTCCCTCCCAGGCGCGGCTGGTGACCTCGTTGGCAAGCGCGTCCTTTACCGCCTGACTCTGGCAGGAAAGGCAACCCGCGGCGGCGCAGACGTTCACCGTCTGTGGCACTGCGGCTTGCGCCTCGCGCTCGGTGTGCGCGATCTGTTCCAGCTCTTCAGGCGTCATGCGGATTCCATTTTGTCATTTGTTGGCGCAGTTGCCCGGGCGTGACTTTGCCTGCTACCGCGTTATCGTAGACAACCGCCGGGGCGAGCCCGCAGGAACCCAAACAGCGAGCAGAAAGAACGGAAATTTTCCGGTTAGCGGTAGTTTCACCGGGCGCGATGCCGAGTTCGTGTCTGACGGTTTCCACCAGCAGTGGAGCTCCTTTGATGTAGCACGCCGTACCCAGGCAGATGACGCAGGTATGCTCTCCGGCAGGCTTGAGCGTGAAGAAGTGGTAGAAGGTAGCCACGCCGTAGGCGCGGCTGAGCGGCACACGCAGCGAAGCAGCTACGTAGCGCAATGCCGTCTCGTCGAGATAGCCGAAGGCTTCTTGAACGGTGTGCAGGGTCTCGATGAGTCCGCGGGAGTGCGGGCCGACGCGGCGCACCGTGGCGTCGACAATTTTCCAGCGCTTGTCCTGGCTCGGCGCCGCCGGCTTCGGAACGTTGATGGTCACGGTGTGTCGATTCTCTTACAACCTGGAGGATTTGTCAGTTCCCAATTCAGGAAGTGGCGGGTTGGAAGATGTCGTTGGTCGGAGGTGGGAGGCAAGCTCCGCAGAAAATCCCGATTTGGTCGATGAGAGGCATAGATGACCAAGTTGAGAGCACCGGTTCCAACCTAGATAAGAGAAATCTGCTATTGGAAGGGCACGAACTTTTACTCGTGCCGCCTAATGCGGTACTAAATAGCACGCGCTTTGGAAGGTCCGGGCAGCGCTAAAAGTCTGTTCTGCAGGACGGGATTGCTGCGCCCGATGGGCGCGGAACCGAATTCCCTGGTGCTCGCGTCATGACTCGAAGTCGTGCCCTTCTCGAGATATTCGGAATCCGAGCCTCCCTGGCTAGACCAATCCGCGCCTGAGCTCGTCCAGCGGATAGAAGGTCCCACGCCAGATTACGCCCCCGCGGCCCAGGGTGAGCACCATGGACCGCAGCACCGTGTAAAGGAAGAGCGCGGTGCTTATGGGATGGAGGACAAAGTAATAGGGCGGAATATCCGACTTGGACGACATGCCCGCGTAGATCGAAAACATCGAAAAGAGGGCGACCGCGTAGGGCGCGCGCGCCCACCCGTGCGCGAGAAAAACGCCGAGGAAAGGCATCAGATTCAGGAATGCCAGGGCGAAGCACGAGGCAAGCGCGCGTGGCCACTGAAACGAGAGCACGGCAAAAAAGTTCTTGGTCAGATTATTGACTACACCCCGCGCGCCCTGCGCCCAGCGCAGCGAGATCAAATCGCCGCCAAAGACGTTGCGCTGGGCGAAGCCGGCTTTCTTCACCACTTTGCCCAGCTTCATGTCGTCGAGCACTTCCATGCGCAGGCGCTCGTAGGTGCCGACTGCGTCATAGACCCGGCGGCGAACCAGATTGAAAGCACCGACGCCGATGTGGTCGTCGGTTTTGGGGTCGGCGACCTTCCACGGGCGATGGCCGAACGCAAACAGAGATTGGAAGAAGGCAATCATCATTCTTTCGCCGGGGCGCTTCATGATCATGCGGGGAAAAAGCACAAGATGGTCGGCGGGCTCGGCTTCGGCATACGCGAGCGCGCGGCGCACGGAATCAGGCTTGAAGAGAACGTCGGCATCGGTAAAAAGCAGCCAGTCCCCTTTGGCGAGTTTTCCGGCTTCGCACATGGCGTGGGTCTTCCCCAGCCAGCCCGTGGGCAATTCGGTCACGTGAATGACCTTGATCCGGTCTTTCGCTTCAGGAGTCGCGGCGACCCAGTCCATGATTTCGCCAGTGCGATCGGTGGAGCGGTCATCGACGGCGATGACTTCGTAATTGTCGTAGTCGAGAAAAAGCAACTGGCGCAGGGTCTGCTCAATGTCAGCTGCCTCGTTGCGCGCGGGGATAATGATGCTGACGGATGGGTCACCATTCGGTGTGGCCGGATGCCGATTCCACTGGGGGCGGGACACATCGGCGACTTTCGGCATTCCGATGGCGGCTTCCAGCACGCGGGACAGCCAGATCAGCCCGAGCGAGCAGCCTGCAATCCAATGGAAATAACTCACGCCGCCGGAGCTCCCGCGGGGCCCGGGTGTTTGTGAATTTGCATGTTGGGAGCGAATCGCATTCCGTAGAACAGTATGGCAGAAGAGATACCCATCGCGATGACGGGAAGAATGAAGGCGGTTTGCAGCGAGCGGCGGTCGGCGACATACCCGATCAGAGTCGGGGAGGGGACGTCGCCCAGAATATGAATAATGAAAATGTTGACGGCAATCGCGGTGGCGCGAATGTGGGCCCCCACCGAGTTGAGCACCGCGGCATTGAGCGGCGAGGTGTTGAGCAGCAGGAAGAAGGCTGCGACCGCAATGGCCGGAAGCATGAGGCGTCCCTGGGAAAACAGGGCGACGACCATCACCGGGAGACCCACCGCCATGCCAAGCGCGGAAATCAAATAATAGGCGCCCTTTGTGCGAGGCAGCAGGTAGTCACCCAGCCAGCCACCGATGAGCGCGGCCAGGATTCCATCGACGACAATGATGCCGCCAAACATCAGATTGGCTGACTCCAACGAATAGTGGCGCACCTCGGACAAAAAAGTCGGCATCCACACCTGGATGCCGCCGAGGGAAAAGGTCATGGCGGCCATGCCCAGCGTGGCAGTCCAAAACGCAGGATTCGTGGCCAGTCCCAGGATGGTCGCCCGGCCGGGAGTCTCTTTCAGCGTGTCGAACTGGCCGCGTTCCGGTTCTCTCAGAAACAGAATGGCAATGGCGAGAAGAAATCCCGGCGCCGCTGCGATGTAGAACGGAAATCGCCAGCCGTGTTCAGCGCCCAGCTTTCCTCCCAGCACGTAGCCGAGCGCCGAGCCGACAGGCAGCGCCAGGTAGAAGACGCCGAGAACGCGGCCGCGCTTATCTTCCGGGAACAAATCGGCGACGAACGTGGGCGCGATGGTGGCGAAGGTGGCTTCCCCGATTCCGACCAGGGTGTGGCGGATGAGCAGGCCATGGTAAGTATGAGTGACTGCCGTAAGCAGAGTAAGACCGCTCCAGAAGATTGCGCCCAGCCCGATGATTAATTTGCGCGAATAACGGTCGGCCAGCGGACCGGTGAACGGCGCCGCGACCATGTAGAAGGCCAGAAAAGCGCTGGTGAGGTATCCCAGTTGGGTGTTGGTGAGCAGAAATTCTTTCTGTACCAGGGGTTGCACCGCGAACAGGACGTTGCGATCGATGTAGTTCAGCAGATTCAGGGCGGTGAGCAACACCAGCGCGGTGCGGGGATAGAGTTTGGGGGAAGGCACAGGCGAGTGAATATAGCATGCGGGCGGCTGTGCCCACCCGATCCGTTAGGGGAAGCGTAGACTTCTTTTAAGCGAACTCCGTTAGGGTCTTTTATGACAAACATCGTTGCCCCGCCGGATCTTTCCTCCAGGCCATTTCGGCTAGCTCTTGAACGTGAGATGAAGGCCTCGCCCAGTATTTTGTTCCGCGCATGGACAGAGCAGTTTGATCGCTGGTTTGCCGTGCCGGGGTCGGTATTGATGAAAGCCGAGGTCAATGCCGTCTTCTACTTCCACACGCAGTTTGAAGGAACTTTTCATCCTCACTATGGCCGCTTCCTAAGGCTCGAACGTGATCGCCTGGTGGAGCTGACGTGGGTCACGGCGGCAACAAAAGGATTCGAGACCGTCGTGACCGTGGAACTCGTACCCAGTACTGGCGGGACGCGGCTCCGGCTCACGCATGCCGGCTTCCCGGATGATGAATCGAGAAAGCGCCACGACGAAGCGTGGCCTAAGGTGCTGTCGCAGCTCGACCAGCAGATGAGGGGAAGGTCACTATGAGCAAACGCCGGAAAGGCGCGCCGAACTGGAGCATCCATCCGGGAGAGATTCTGCGGGAGGAGTTTCTAAAACCGATGAAAATGTCGGCCTATGAGCTGGCGAAACGGCTTCACGTTCCGGCGCCTCGCATCAACGATATTGTGCTGGAAAGACGCGGCATCACGGCCGATACCGCGGCAAGGCTATCTCGATTGTTTGGGACAACTGAGCAGTTCTGGTTGAACCTGCAAGGTGCGTACGAGGCGAACCGGGTCAAATTGGAGCGTGCCCACGAATTAGCCCGGATCGAGCCATTGGAGACGAGGGCGAGCGAGTGAGCTCTGGCAGGACGGACGAGGGCGTCCACCCCTACGTGGCCAGTGGCGATCCGCCCATTCATGCGCGATTCTTTGGCCTTGGCCACTTTGCCACCACCACCGTCGAGATTCCACCGCGTGGCCGGAAATCGCCTTTCACTTCCGCCCATACTGGCCTCGCCCAGCGAACCACATCCTCCAGCACACGGTTGACGATATTTTCCTGGAAGATACCGAGGTTGCGGTAAGACTGCAGATACTCCTTCAACGACTTCAGTTCCAGGCAGTGTTTGTCAGGCATGTAGCGTATAGTCAGGATGCCGAAATCCGGCAGCCCGGTTTTCGGGCAAACCGAGGTAAACTCCGGATCGTCAACTATGATCTCGTAGCCAGAAAACTGGTTCAGCCAAGTTTCAATCTCGGGGAAATTGGCGTCGAGTCCGGCTTTGGCATGTTCGCGCGTGTAGCGGGGCCTGGCCATGAATCCATTCTAACCGCCATCCCCGTGCAAGCCCAGAAGCGGTTATGTTGTGCAGTGTTCCGGCTCCTGCCTGCATCTAACAGATCAAGAGCTAACATACATCGCCGTGAGAACCAGGTGATAAAGTAGTCCCAGTCGATCTCAAAATGGCTGCGCAAAGCGACAAAGGCGGCTTCCTGGCCCGCCACCGATGGCTGGTGTGGACCGTGGGCATCGTGTTGGCCGTGGTGTTGCTCGCATCTTTTATGTCGCGCGAAGACCCGGTTCCGGTGCGGGCCGCGACCGCTTCGCGAGGCACGATTCGCAGCGTGGTTTCGACCAACGGAAAAGTGGAGCCGCTGCAGAATTTCGAGGCCCGCTCTCCCATCGGCACAACCGTGAAACAGTTGTGGGTGAAAGAAGGAGACCACGTCAAGCGCGGCCAGCTCCTGGCGATGCTCGACGATGCTGACGCCCGCAGCCAGGCGGCGCGCGCGCTGGCCCAGATTCGTGCATCTGACGTGGAAGTGAACGCGCTGCATACCGGAGGAACCCAGGAAGAAGTGCTAACCGTTGAATCGGAACTGGGAAAGGCGCGCACGGCGCGGGATTCGGCTCAGCGCAATCTGGAAGCCTTGCGGCGGTTGCAGCAAAATGGCGCCGCCTCTGCAGGCGAAGTGACAGCGGCGGAAAATGCCCTGGCGCGGGCGCAAGCCGACGTCAGGCTGCTGGAGCAGAAACAGAAAGACCGCTATTCTCAGGCGGAGGTCGACCGCATTCAGGCGCAACAGGCGGAAGCGCAGAGCGCCTATTCGGCTGCGCAAGATGTGTTGAGCAAACTGACCATCCGCGCGCCCTTCGATGGCGTGGTTTATTTCCTGCCCGTTCGCCAGGGAAATTACGTGAATCCAGGTGATTTAATATTGCAGGTTGCCGATCTCTCCAAAGTGCAGGTGCGGGCCTTCGTGGACGAGCCGGACGTAGGGCGGCTTTCTCCCGGGCAAAGGATCGAGGTCGCGTGGGACGGGGTTCCGGGGAGAGTATGGGAGGGCAGGCTCACCTCTGTGCCGGCCAGCGTCAAACTGCGCGGCGCGCGCAACATCGGTGAAACCACCTGCACTGTGGATAACGGCGACCTTAAGTTGCTTCCCAATACCAACGTGAGCGTGACCATCATAACGGCCGAGCATAGCGGGGTGCTGACGGTACCGAGGGAAGCAATTCGCCAGGACGACGCCCAGCCCTACCTGTTCGAGATTGTCGACGACCGTTTGAAGCGCCGCGATATCCAGATGTCCATCGCCAATCTCACCCAAGCCGAGGTGACCAGCGGGATCGCTGACAAGGCCGAGGTCGCGCTGGTTTCGACGAATTCCAAACCGTTGCGCGATGGACTGACGGTGAAGGTTGTTCCTTAGCGCATGTCGCACTGGCGAAACATCCTGATCAGGACGTTGCTGGGACTGCTTCCCGCGCTGGCTCTGGCCGACGAAGCCCCCCTCTCGCTGCTGGCACAAGGAAGAGTGGACCAGGCGATCGCCTCACTCCAGGGGCAGCTCAACAGCATGCCGAACGACGCCGAGTCCCATCACCTTTTGTGCCGCTCCTATTTCGCGCTCGGCGCCTGGGACCGGGCCATCGCGGAATGCGAAAAAGCGGTGCAGCTTAGTCCCCAAAACAGCCGTTATCATCTTTGGCTGGGGCGCGCGTACGGCGAGAAGGCTGATTCCGTGAGTTTCCTGATCGCTGCCGGGCTGGCCAGGAAAGTCCGGACGGAGTTTGAGACCGCGGTTCAATTAGACCCCAACAGCGCGGATGCCCGCACAGACCTGGCGGAGTTTTATCTGGAAGCTCCCGGAATTGTCGGCGGCGGACACGATAGGGCGGAAGCCCAGGCGCAAGTGCTCGACAAGCTCGATCCACCGATGGCGCATTGGGTCCGGGGCCGTCTCGCAGAAAAACACAAAGAGCTGGAGCGGGCGGAGCAGGAGTATCGGGCTGCGATCGAGGCCAGCCACGGTGGCGCCTACGCCTGGTTTAATCTGGCGTTGTTTTACCGGCACCAGCAAAAATGGGATGAGATGGAGAAGACGGTTCACCAGGCTGCTTCCGCACCAATCGACCGGCCGGAAATTCTGATGGAATCGGGAGAAATTCTGATCCGGGCGGGACGGGATTTTCCAGGCGCAACGCAGCTGCTGCGCCGTTATCTGGCTGGTGCCACGGTTGAACAAGCGCCGGCGTTCAAAGCACACTACTGGCTGGGGACGGTTTTGGAAAAACAGGGCGACAAGGACGGGGCGGCGCGGGAATATCGCGCGTCCTTGGCCCTGGCTAAGGACTACTCACGGTCGCGGGAGGCGCTGAACCATCTGTCCCGTTGACGCTAGTCCGTTGATGAAGATGCGCGCCGCCTGCTGGCGTTCCAGGCGGTTCGACACCCCGCCTTGCAGGACTGCGCTGCGCTTGAGTCGCAAGGTATCCGCATGAAATGTTCTTCTCCGGCGGCTCGACGCGGATTGCTTGTACTGGGGATCCTGTTTGTGATGGGTTGGATGTTGCCCACCGTGTCTCGGGCGGAACCACTCACCCTGCAACGCGCTGTGGAACTCGCCTTGAGTCATAGCACGGCTTCTGCAGCTGCGGCGGCCGATGTGGAACGCGCGATGGCTGCGTATCGCGAGGCCCATGACCAGTACATCCCGCAATTTGTCATTGGCTCGGGCCTGGGTGCTACCTGGGGTTATCCGCTCAGCCTGGAAGGGTCGGCCCCCTCCATTGTGAACTTGAATTCTCAGTCGGCAATTATCAATCCGGCGCTACGCGAATTCATGCGCTCTGCCAAAACGGAGTGGAACGTTTCCACTCTGCAAGCCAAGGAGCAACGCAGCCTGGTAATCCAGGATGTGGCGCACGCTTATGCGGAGCTCAGCAAATGGCAGTCGCTGGTTGACCATTTGCGTCAGAACCAATCGGACTCTGTCGAAATGGCAGAAAAGATCCGGCAACGAGTCCAGGAAGGCGTTGACAGCACGCTGGATCAAACCAAGGCGAGACTGGCCGCGGCCCGGGCCCGGTTGAGAGTGGCCCAGGCTGAAGGTGCGATTGATGTGTTAAAGAGTCATCTTTCGCAGCTGACAGGTATTCCCGCTGCGTCGATTCAGGTCGTGGCGGATTCGATTCCAACCTTTCCTGAGGTCCGCCAGGCCGACGATTTGGCGGACCGAGCGGTGCGCACCAGTGCCGCGGTGCAAGCCGCCGATGGTCATGCGATCGCCCAAGGTTACCGGGCCCGCGGAGAACACCGTGCCTTGTGGCCAACAGTGGATTTTGCCGCTCAGTACGCGTTGCTGGCTACATTCAATAACTACCAGAATTTCTTCCGCCAGGGATCTTTTCAGCGGCAAAACGCCACGGTCGGAGTCGCGATCCGCTTCCCGTTTTTCAGTTGGTCGCAGCGCGCGCATGCGGAAGGGGCTGATGCCGCCGCCGTTCGTGCAAAAGGAGACGCCGACGCGGTCCGCAACCAGGTTTCCGAGGAAACGCTCAGGCTGCAGCGTTCGGTTGAACAGCTAGAGGCGGCCGAGCAGGTGGCCGATCTGGAATCGCAATTAGCGCAGGGCAATCTGGATGCTGTGCGAGTTCGCCTCGACGCCGGGAGTGCCACAGTTCGGGAGCTTGCCGATGCCCGCGCTCAGGCAGACGAACGCTATGTCGCGCTGCAGGGGGCGGAACTGGAATTGGAGCGCGCCCAGATCAGCTTGCTGCGGGCTACCGGCGATTTGGAAAGCTGGGTCGGGGTCTCCAAGTAGGCCTGCGAGGGCCAGGATAGCACCGCTGGCTCAGGCCTCGGTTTCCCGCTTTAACCCCTCGAGGAAGCAGTTCGGCGCAAGAGTCTTGTAGGGCAACCACGCCGGCCCCTAAACTCAGTAGCATCAAGGCTTAGGTGTGATGTGCGCAGAAATGAACCCGGGTCGGCGACTGTTCCGCATCTAACCAGATGAACCTCGGGAATACCGGGCTATTCGACACAAGATATTAGCGAAGTGTTACCATAAGTTATTCACTATTATGCCTTTAAAAACTCTGTTTCTAAATCCTCCGTCGTTTGAAAACTTCGATGGCGGGGCGGGATCACGTTGGCCCGCCACCCGCGAAATCGAGTCGTACTGGTATCCGGTATGGCTGGCTTACCCTGCCGGCATGTTAGAGGGTGCGCGCCTGCTGGATGCCCCGCCGCACTACGTATCGGCGGAAGAAACCATCAAGATCGCTGGTGACTACGAGTTCCTGGTGTTATTTACCAGCACGCCGGGTTTTCCGGGCGATATCCGCCTGGCGCAGAAGATTAAGGACAACAATCCGAAGATCAAGATTGCCTTCGTCGGCCCGCATGTGAGCGTGCTGCCGGAAAAATCACTTAAGGACTGCCCGGCGATTGATTTCGTTTGCCGGAAGGAATTTGATTTCGCAGTGGTGGATTACGCGAAGGGCAAGCCCCTGGAGGAGATTCCAGGTGTTTCCTTTCTGAAGGATGGGTCGGTGGTACACAATCCCGACGCGCCGCAGATCCAGGACCTCGATTCCCTGCCCCACGTCACCGACGTGTATCGCCGCGACCTCGACGTTACTCGCTATAACGTCCCGTTCTTGCTCTATCCTTTTGTTTCGCTTTATACCACGCGCGGCTGCCCGGCGCAGTGCACGTTCTGTCTGTGGCCGCAGACGCTGAGCGGCCATCCCTGGCGGAAGCGCTCTTCTGATGACGTAGCGCGGGAGATGGCCAAGGCGAAAGACTACTGGCCGAACGTCCGGGAGTTTTTCTTCGATGACGATACTTTCAACATTCAGAAGGCGCGCACGATTGAACTGTGTGCCAAGCTGAAGCCGCTGAAATTGACCTGGTCATGTACTTCGCGTGTGACTACGGATTTCGAAACCCTGAAAGCGATGAAAGAAGCCGGATGCCGGCTGCTTATCGTGGGTTACGAATCCGGCGATCAGCAGATTCTGAAGAATATCAAGAAAGGCGCGACCATTGAGCGCGCCCGCCAGTTCACCAAAGACTGCCACAAGCTGGGCCTGGTGATTCACGGCGATTTCATCATGGGTCTGCCCGGCGAGACGCGGGAGACGATCAACAACTCCATCGCGTTCGCAAAAGAGCTGGATGTGGAGACGATTCAGGTCTCGGTGGCGCATGCCTATCCCGGAACTGAACTTTACGACTATGCGGTAAAGAACGGCTTCATGGTCGGGGACAACAAGATGGTGGATGAAGGCGGCCACCAGCTTGCCCACATTCAGTATCCCGGTTTGCCGGCGGATGAGATTTTGGAAGCGGTCCACCGTTTCTACGACGAATATTATTTCCGGCCCAAGGCCGTTTACCGGATTCTGCGGAAGGCGGTATTCAACGGTCTTGAGCGCAAGCGCCTATACAAAGAGGCCAAGACCTTCCTCAAGGTGCGCGCCATGCGCCACAAGTGGGTAAAAGACAAGCGGCATGAGCCCACAACCACACCGCAAGCCGTAAAGGCATAGAGGACGCGGTGAGCCTTCGCAAGTACCTCGTGCTGGCTGGAGTCACCCTTTTCGCTGCCGCCGGGGACTCCCTGCTCTCCCACGGAATGAAGCAGGTAGGCAGCGTTACGCTGGAGAACTGGAGCAGCGTAATTTGGGCCATCCTGAATCCTTCGGTAGCTTTTGGCATTTTGCTTCTTTTGGGTTTCTTCGTG
>Ga0335079_10008935_pt1 | contig 11419 bp, 11 predicted proteins | sample Lox_Sample_33_FD_206719 | JGI IMG/M metagenome (GOLD analysis project Ga0335079, IMG submission 206719) | Soil microbial communities from Loxahatchee National Wildlife Refuge, Florida, United States - Lox_Sample_3.3 | ecosystem: Environmental > Terrestrial > Soil > Wetlands | place: USA... | reverse complement strand
TTCTGCAACCACGTATGGCTAACGCCAAGTGCCCGGGCCCAAGCGCGACCAGAGGGCTTGTTGCCGCGGGAGGTGAACCACTGGAATGCATACCTACGGATCATGCGCGACTCGTCACTGCTGCGCCGACTCTACCGATATGGTGAAACTTGGCAAATTCACTTCCTTTGCGGAGCGAGCGTCTCTACCGGCCCGGAAGAATTTGCTCCCCGCAATAAAAGCCGATATGAGCAAAAATATCGACACCCACTGCGGAACGTTTATCTGTTGGTTGCTGAGCAACAACCAAATCATTACGAGGACTGCAGCGACGACACCGATCATTCTGGCGAACAGATTGAGTGATCGAAATACTACAAATCTTCGTTCCGAGCTCGGGTCCAACTTTTCCCCGATGGGCTTGTGAGGAAATAGCCTCCTCCAAGCCGAAGAATACAATCTCCCTTCGCTCCACCTGTGTTTCCCCAAGTCGTCTGAAACGCTCCAAGACCACGTTACAAACGCAACAGAACCGACATTCTATTGCGAACGTCACACTCAAGCGTCATGTGAGATGCCTGTGGTTCAGAGGATGGATTCGAGTAGTTTTGCGGGTTTCACTTTGAGATCCGGCCAGATACGTAATGTTCGGACGCACCGAATCGAAGCGCCGGGCCGGACATGCGAACGAATCGAACTGGCAGGGACGGAATTTTGGGACCCCAGGCCTTGTGGCCGATGGCTATCCACACATCGCGCGGAGATTGGATAGTAAGGTTGTGAAATCGGAGTGCGGAGAGCAGGCAAATAATGCCTTTGGGGACTTGATAAGACGCCTCGACGAGCGAGGCGTGTTCGCTGGGAGAAAGCAGGTGACCTGTATAGGCCACGTGCGATTTTTTCGAGGTGTCCTTGGCGAGCCAGCCGAGACAGATAAGTCCGCGGGACGCCGAGCCGCGTGGCATCGGCGGCAGTAATGATCTGACGCTTCGCGGCCAGAGGATTTATGCATGCGAACGCCTCGACTCTAGGGTATCAAGTCCTCGGCAGATGTAAATAAGTGCCTAGCAATTGGAACACGCCCTCAATCGATTCCTCAAAAGCAGCTTGCTCGCAATCAACTTGCTCTGGCGGAGAATGTTCAGCGAAGAAAGCGCGGAAGTACCGATTGCGAATAACTCAGTCTTTCGATACCCTACGGAATCGCTATGCGTCGTTTAATCGCTACTCTGATCATCCTGCTGATTACCGGCGTGCCGGTCCTGTCAGCGTTGGCGGCGACGTCTGTTTCTCTCGATTTGCCCGCTTGTTGCAAGAAAGGCGGAGCACACATGTGCTCCGTGCGGCGGGCCCATCAGAAGGATGGAAAGCCCGCGCTGTATGCGGTCTGCCCATTTGTCGGTAAGGCCACCACGGCAATCCCCGGCCAGCGCGTTCGGTTCTCGCCGATCACTGCGCGCTCCGTGGCGCCCACTCCCAAGGGCGAGACCATTGGCCCGTCCCAGATTTTGGTTCCGGCTTCCCCCCGTCACTTCCAAAACCTCAAGCGGGGTCCTCCTCTGGTTCTTTTCTAGTCCGAACTGAAAAAGCGACAGCATTCTGACGCGCAGCCCACTCGGAGAGTGTCCCTGCGCTGTTTCGTAGCTCTTTCCTTCGTGGGTCATCGGCCCGCGAGAATCGAAATGGAGCAAACATGGCTGTTCTTCACATGCGTACGTTTCTGCTCGTCGGCGTATTTATTGTGCTGTGGGGATGCGGCAAATCGGAACAGCACTACGACTTTGAAGGGCGTGTGGTGAGCAAAGTGGCCGAGACTCACACGCTGGTGGTGGATCACGGGATCATTCCCGGCTTCATGCCGGCGATGACGATGCCATATCCCGTGGCCTCCGGAGTGGATATTTCCAAGGTCGAGGCCGGGGACCGAATCAAGGCGCGAGTGGTGGTGCGCGGGGGCGACAAATATGAGCTCGACAGGGTCACAGTGACCGATTCGAGCCAGCGAGGAAAGATGACCGAAGACACCGGGCAGCTTTATCCGGGAGAAGTAATTCCGGACATTCCGCTGACGGATCAGGATGGGAAGGCGGTGCGGCTCTCGGATTTTCGGGGGAAAACGGTGCTGCTGACTTTCATCTACACGCGTTGCCCGATGCCGAATTTCTGTCCGAGGCTGAGCAGCCTCTTCGCTGCGGTTCACAAGGAACTCGCCAAGGATCCGAAGGAGTACGCGCGCACGCACTTACTGAGCGTGAGCATCGATCCAAAGTTCGACACGCCAGCAGTGCTGCACAAGTACGGTCTGGCGTATCTGAGTGGCGACCCGAAAGGATTCGAGCAGTGGTCGTTTACGGTTCCCACGGAGGCGAACCTCCGAAAGCTGGCCGAAGCGTTTGCGTTGATCTATGAGGAGCAGGACAACCAGATTTCCCACTCGATGAGCACGGTGGTGATCGATCCGAAAGGGCGACTTATTAAGGAGTGGACTGCGAGCGACTGGACGACGCCCGAAGCCTTGAAGGAGATGCGGCAGGTTGAAAATGTGGCGAACTAGGCGATCGAGGCTGATTTTGACGCTGGGGACGATCTTGGGCGTCGCGCTGCCCGGCTGTTCGCACGGAAACGGAAACGAAAGAAAGAGCGAGGCGTATGCGGCGAAACGGGGCCAGTTCCTCTACGAACAGAATTGCAGCGCCTGCCACGATGCGGAAAATCTGGAACTTTTGAAGCAACCACCGAGACTCACGGGACTCTTCAGGAAGGGCACCTTGCCGAGCAACGGGCCCGCTACGGACTTGGAAGTGAGAAACACCATCCTGAACGGAAAAGGAATCATGCCGCCATTCCGACAGACTCTGGATAAAGACGAAGTGGAGGACCTGTTGAAGTATTTCCACACACTTTCAGCGGAGCCGAGAGGGGTAACGAAATGAACTTGATGCTGATGATCTTGGTGCTGGTGAGCAGCACTTCGTTGAGCACCACGCAGCGAAACCTGATTCGGCATGTGGAAGAACGCCTGCTGGCTCCATGTTGCTACCGGCAATCGATCGCATTGCACGGCAGTGACATCGCTGAACAGATGCGAGAGGAAGTGACGGATATGGTTGCGGAGGGAGAGAGCGAAGAGGAGATAGTGCGGCATTACCGGAGCCTCTACGGCGACTCGATTCTGATTGTCCCCGACGGCGTCACGGGAAGGATCTTGTTCGATTTTCCGATTGTGGCTTCGGTGTTGGCTCTTCTCGTCGTGACGGCAATTGCGCGGAGAATGCTCGGAGCCAGTCCGAAGCAATCACCTCCGGTGGCCGATGGCATCGACAAGTTGCTCTGCGAAAGGATTGAACGGGAAATTGGAGAGGAATTTTGAGCGGTCCGGCAACTTCGGGAGCATTGAACATCGCGGTTCTTGTGTTCCGCGAAGGGTTAGAGTGCATTCTGGTGCTCGCGGCCTTGACGGCGAGCTTCCGAGGCAAAGAGACGAGGTTTCACCGACCTGTTGTCGTCGGAGTGTTGAGCGGTGTGGCAGTGACACTTGTCACGTGGTCGATTGCAGTGCGGATCCTGAACGATCTGAGCGGCAACGTGTCGGCGTTGGCGCTCCAGGCGGGGACGGGATTCCTGGCGATTCTCGTATTGTTGATAGTCATGAATTGGTTTTTTCACAAGATGTATTGGACCGGATGGATCTCGTTGCACAATCGGAAGAAACAGCAGTTGGTGGTCCAAGCCAGCGAGGGCGAAGCTCCGTGGCGACTCACCGCGGGAATGGTCCTTCTGGGATTCACCTCGTTCTACCGCGAAGGCTTTGAAGTGGTGCTTTTTTTACAAAGCTTTCGTTTGCGCCTCGGGGGCAGGACCGTCCTGGAGGGAGTGGTCTTCGGGTCGGTGGGGACTTTGGCTGTCGCCGTACTGACCTTCGTGATCCATCGGCATCTTCCGTACCGGAGAATGTTAGTCGTGACCGGGGTGATGCTGGCCGTTGTGCTACTCGTGATGGTCGGCGAAGAGGCGCAGGAGATGCAGCTCGCCGGTTGGTTGCCGACCACGCCTTTATCGCAGCTGAGCGAGATGATTCCAAGCTGGGCTGGACTTTGGTTTTCCCTGTTTCCAACGGTTGAGACGCTGGTATCGCAATTCCTTGTCGGCGTCTTGGTGTTTGGCTCGTATCTTACCGCACGCCGACTTCCGGGGATGGCGCGATGAAGCGAGCCCCGGTCATAGGGATGGAATTTTTGCTCGTGAGTGGCGGTATGAGAAGAAGACAAAGACGAAAGGCTAGGGTCCGGTGTATCATCTGACCCCAAAGCCGCCTATGCGCCGATTGTCCGCCAGTTTGGTTCTCCTCCTGCTTGTCTTCTCAAGCGTCGAACCGGCGTCTCTTGCTTCGGTTTCCGCCGACAAACCGCTCTGCTGCCGCAAGAATGGAAAGCATCACTGCGCGGAAATGGCCGAACGCGATTTTCAAGCGGAGGGCCCGAGTCTCCGAGCGACTTTTCCCTCTTGCCCGTACCGCAATCTTGTCCTAATTCCAACAGCGACTGCACTCCCGTATTTTGCGCCCTCTCTTGAGGACGCCCTGCCCGAAGTCGACTTCGTATCCCTCACGGCTGGTCGCTCCCCGGTTTTATTCCTCTTTTTCTGTTTCTGCCAGCGCGGACCTCCTCACACGTCTCTCTAGCGCCCAACCACTTAGAGTCGTCGTTGTCACCACGTTGAAATAGCAACGGAGGAGAGTTCCATGTGTTTTCGTGCGTTCTCAGGACTCATTCTGGGTCTTCTTGTATTCAGTTTACGTGGTCCCGCAAGTGTTTTCGCGCAAAGCGATACGGCGTCACTGAGCGGGACCGTTGTGGATCCTCAAGGGCGTCCCGTGCCGGAAGTTGACGTGAAAGCAACGCGGATCGAAACCGGCATCAGCACGATTTCCACAACAAATTCTGTCGGTATTTATTTTTTCAGTAGTCTCGCTCCCGGCCACTATCAACTCGTGGTCGCCAAGGCGGGTTTCAAGGAGATTGTCGCTAAAGGTTTCACGCTCCAAGTCGAAGGTAGGGTCGAGCAAAATTTCACGTTGCAGCTTGGATCGCAAGCGGAAAGCGTCACGGTCGAAGGCAGCGCCTTGGAAATGAACACGACGGACGCAACCGTGAGCACCGTCGTGGACCGCAAATTCGCGGATGAACTTCCTCTGAACGGCAGGAGTTTTCAAAGCCTGATTGAGTTAACTCCGGGTGTAATCCCCACCGCGGGGGAAGGCAATACGGATACGTTTGTCGTAAACGGCCAACGCGAGACGTCGAACTACTGGACAGTCGACGGGGTGAGTGCAAATTTCGGGATCGGTGGGAACATTGCCAATCCGGGAGCGGGCCTTGGAGGACAAGTTGGCGCCACGAGTTTGTCGGGAGGAACAAACGGGCTCGTTTCGGTGGACGCGCTGCAGGAATTCCGCATCGAGACTTCCACGGCTGCCCCGGACTCCGGCCTCACCGCGGGAGGCCAGATTTCCATCGTTACACGATCCGGCACTAACGCCTTTCATGGATCGCTGTTCGACTATTTTCGAAATACGGTGTTGGACGCCAATGATTGGTTCAATGGTGTCAATGCATTCAACCCGACTCCTCTTCCAAAGGCTCCGGAGCAACAGAACGATTTTGGCGGGACCTTCGGCGGTCCGATTCGGAAAAATCGGACTTTCTTTTTCTTCTCGTACGAGGGGCTGCGCCTGCGACTACCACAAACGGCGCTGACTCAAGTCCCGGATCTCCAGGCACGTCAAGATGCGATACCCGCCGTTCAGCAGTTCCTGAATGCATATCCCTTCGACCCCAATCAACCCGACTTAGGTGACGGGGTCGCTCAATTCAACGCAAGCTATTCGAATCCGAGTTCACTCGACGCCTACAGTCTCCGGATCGATGATCGTTTGACCGACAAACTCACCCTCTTCGGCCGATATAACTATTCGCCATCTAGCATTCGGCAATACGGCGGAGGGTTTGGCGTGGCGCTAAGTCAGGAGGGCGTTCAATCGCAAACCATACAGACCTTCACGGTAGGAACGACTTGGTCAGCGTCTCCCTTCATCAGCGACGACTTCCGATTTAATTACAGTCGGTTGAATAGCACTAGCGCTGAACGGTCAAGCAGCTTCGGCGGCGCCACGCCGATCACCTCACCGCCTCTGCCTGACGGCTTCGGCTTAGATAATGCCAGCATCGGCTTTCAAGCTGGATTCACTACGAACGGATACTATGACATTGGCGCTGGTGTACACAGCCTGCAGCGCCAGATTGAATTACTGGACAATGTTGCGATTCAGAAAGGCCCCCACCGGTTTGCATTCGGAGTGGACTATCGCCATTTGTCACCACGGTTTGCCCCGGCACAATACTCGCAAGTGGCAGGCTTCAACGATTACCCCAGCACCGAGGACGGCGTCGTAGGCTTCGCCTTTACAAACCAAAATGTTCCCGCAACATTCTTATTCCGTACGTTCAGTCTCTTCGCGCAAGACACCTGGCAGCTCAAGCCTCGCCTCACCGTAACCTACGGCTTGCGATGGGGTGTCGAATTCCCGCCGAAGACGATCGACGGCCCGCCGTTTCCGGCCCTTGAGAATTTCAACACCAGTGATTACTCGCAAATCGCATTAGCTCCGTCGGGCACACCGGCCTACCAGACTACTTATGGAAATTTCTCGCCTCGCGTCGGCGTCGCGTACCAATTTTCGCAAAAGAACGGTGCCCCTGCCACCGTGCTTCGTGGTGGGTTTGGCCTTTACTACGATCTGGCCGCAGGAGCGGCCGGAAACCTTGTGGCATATGCGTATCCTTACACCGGGTACGCCTTTTACGACGGAAGCCAGCTCCCCGTTGTGTATCCTCCCACGGGCGGTACGTTCCCACTCGCACCCGCTGAGGCCGCGCCGCCCCCGATTGTCCCTCCAGGTTCCTCGAACAGCGGTCTTCTGCTGGGGTTCAATCCGCACTTTCAAACGCCCTACACGCTCGAGTGGAATGTCGCCATGCAACGAGAGCTCGGGAAACAGCAAACGGTATCGGTTTCTTATGTCGGCGCGGCGGGAAGAAGGCTGGTGCAAACAACGTTCCCTTACAGCTCTCCTCCTCCGAATTATCCAGGGGGAGTCGGGTTTTTCGACAACGGCGGCTCTTCTAGTTACAACGCGTTCCAAACCCAGTTTCAACGCCACGTTTCTCACGGATTGCAGGCGCTAATTTCCTACACGTTAGCGCACAGCATCGATACGGGTTCGACCGTGTTCGGCCAGAATGGAGCCGGAATAGCTGACAACCGGGGCCCTTCGAATTTCGACATCCGTAACCAGTTCTCCGTTGCGTTGACCTACGACATCCCCGCATACAGGCCGGACCGCTTTGTCGGAGCCATATTCAGTGGGTGGTCAGTACATAACATAGTTAAAGTATATTCTTCTCCGCCAGTTGACGTAACGATTATGGCGAGTCAATCGTTTAGCGGAAAACCTATTTACATCCGGCCAGATGTTCTTACGGGAGTTCCGTTTTACCTCTACGGCCCAGAATATCCCGGAGGAAAAATCATCAACAACACTCCGGATGGACCGAATCTGTCCTGCGTCGGGCCCTTCTGCTTCCCGCCCACGGATTCCAACGGAAACATACTGCAGCAGGGAGACCTCGGAAGGAACGCGCTGCGCGGCTTCCCCGCATCCCAGTGGGACTTCGCGGTTCATCGAGACTTTCCGATCCACGAATCGTTGAAGCTTCAGTTCCGGGCCGAAATGTTTAATGTCTTGAATCACCCAAATTTCGCGCCACCGAATAGCACGCTCTACCTGGGCTCTGGTTCTAATGCCCAGTTCGGCTATTCGCTGGAAACATTGGGGCAGTACTTAGGCGGGAACAGCAGCGGAGGCGGCGCCCTGAGTCCGTTGTATCAGTTTGGCGGGCCGCGTTCTATCCAACTGGCCTTGAAGCTGTTGTTTTGACACCGGTACCTGCGGAGATTTCTCAAATGATCCATCGCTATTTCGTGTGGCTCCACCGCTGGACTGGACTGTTGATAGCAGTGTTTCTGGTTATTGTCGGAATCACCGGCACGATATTAGCTTTTCGATCGACGATCGATCGTCTGCTGAACCCGGGGTACTACGCCGAGGTCAAACCCGGACAGACTTCGCTGGATCCCGCCAGTCTGGCGGAGCGGGCCGAGGCATTGGTGCCGCACGCTAAACCGGGCTTCTTCTCGATCGGGAAGGATCAGGTCAGCATCTCCTTACGCCCTCGCAAGGATCCGGCGAGCGGTAAACCTTACGAGTTGGGTTTCACTCACCTGATTCTCGATCCCTACACGGGACGCGAACTGGGACGTTGTTGCACGGATTCTAGCTGGCGTGTGAATTTTCTTCCATTCATCTACGAACTTCATACGACCGTAGCAATGGGAAACACGGGCGCGTTGATTCTAGGCATCGTGGCGCTGGCGTGGACGCTTGACTGCTTTGTCGGAATCTATTTGACGCTGCCGCGCAGACACGGAGGCTTTTGGAAGCGCTGGAAATACGCGTGGGACATCAAGTGGCGAGCCAATGCGTTTCGCATCAACTTCGACTTGCATCGCGCCGGAGGGCTGTGGTCCTGGGTGTTGTTGTTGGTCTTCGCGTGGTCCAGCGTGATGCTGAGTCTACGGCCGGTGTATGAGCGTGTGACAAAGGCCGTCTTCGACTATCGAAGTGACGCCGACACTATTTCTTGCGTCACGCTGGCGCAACCCCTTGACGATCCCAAGCTCGGTTGGCGTGAAGCGCAAGCACTCGGAGAACGTGCGATGGCACAGGTAGCCGCCCAGCATAACTTCACGATCACCCGGCCTTATGGGATGGCCTACATTCCGGAGTTTGGCGTGTACACCTACGCCGTTCGAGGGAGCAACGATATTCGCGGGGAAGGCTGGGACACTAGCATCTGGATCGACGGCAACACGGGCGCGCTTCGGGATGTCTCATTGCCCTACGGCCAGCATGCAGGCAACACGGTAAGCACCGTCCTTTGGGGCCTCCACTATGGCGATATTTGTAACTTTCTGCCGTATCGCATTCTTGTTGCTTTCTTCGGTGTAGTTCTAACGGTTATTTCCCTGACTGGCATCTACATCTGGTGGAGGAAACGACGCGGCAGACAGTTAGCGACTCTCGCGAAAACAAAAATTCAGGACACCTCTACCGCAGCGAGCATCGATATCTGACTACCGGTGCAAGTGTCGGGGGCAGGTGGCAACTGAAAAAGAGAGGGCGGGGCGATGCGAAAGATAGTGATCGGTGGTTGGTTGCTTCTGCTTATCCAGTTGTTAGCGAGCGCGTCAGCACGGGCTGTAGCTGCTCAGCCACCGGACGGCCAGATTCTGAATTCGAAGCCTTGGCCGCCTTTACCTAAGTATGAGTCGCTGGACGATTTCGGCCGCGGCTATTTTCCGCGGGCGGTCTACGAAGAGGCTCGCACGCAGAAGGAATTCGATCTTCTGGAAATCACATATTCGAGCGACGGTTTTCCCGTGCGCGGTTTGTTGATCAAGCCAAAGGCGCCGGGCTCACAAAAATGGCCGGCAATCATATTCAATCGGGGAGGCAACGGCGACCTCGGGCGTATCACGGATAACGGCCAGCCCTGCGGCGGCATGGCGAACACGTCGTGCCTGGACGTCGCTGATCTCGTCCTCTTGGCTAAAGCGGGTTTTGTAGTTATTGCATCCGATTATCGCTACCAGGGTGCCACGTTGAAACGCGACGAGTGGGGAGGAGCGGAAGTCGACGATGTTCTAAATCTCGTGCCAGCACTCAAGTCGCTTGACTATGTGGACTCGGAGAGGGTGTTCATGCTGGGGCTGTCGCGGGGTGGCACCATGACGTATCTGGCGATCAAACGAGGAATTGCGGTGAAGGCCGCCGCAGTGATCGGCGGAGTCACGGACGTAAGGGCCTGGGTCGACGCGCGGCCCGAGATGGGCATCGTCACCGGAAATCAATACATCGACGGCTTTGCCAAAATTTGGCCGGACTATGAGCACCATGCCGACGAGCAGTATCGAGCGCGGTCGGCCGTCTATTGGGCGGACCAGATCAACGTGCCAGTTCTCATCCTTCACAGCCGGACCGACAGACTTGTCCCCGTCACTCAAGCTCTCCGAATGGCGGAAGCACTTCAGGAAAAGGGCAAGGTATACGCCCTTCGCATTTACGAGCGCGATGGGCATCCGTTACCTCGGAATCGCGACGACCGTGATCGCCTGATCGTTGATTGGTTCAACCGGGCGAGCCAAGGTGGCCAGTGAAGAAGTGTTTATTCGGAACGGAGCCATATAAATGACTGCGTCCACCAAAGATGATGCAACTCGAACCGATCAAATTGGCACGCGACACTACATCGGGATTTTTTTGCTTTCCTTGGCAACGCTGCTGCTCGAACTTTCGTTGACGCGCGTACTCTCCGTTGCGATGTTTTACCATTTTGGCTTCTTGGTGATTTCGACCGCACTTCTGGGCTTTGGGGTATCGGGTGTTGTGGTAACGCTATGGCGGGAGTTGCGGGAGGGGATTCCTCTCGATCAAGCGCTGGTTTGGATTACAACACTCTTTGGCGTGGTCACCCTCGCATGTTTTTGGTTGATGCAACGAATCCCCTTTGATCCGTTCGTATTGTTTTCGGATCGGCGGCAATGGCTCTTTATATCCTTCTACTACGTCGTGCTTGCGGCTCCATTCTTTTGTTCTGGCCTCGCCCTGGCGGTGTTATTCACCCGTGGTACTCGGCAAATTCACTATCTCTACGCGTTCGATTTATTTGGTGCTGGCGTCGGATGCGGCGCCCTGGCGCTCATCATGCCAGCATTTGGAGGCTCCGGGTCGGTAGCTATTGCAGCCGCGTTCGGAATGACGGCGGCTGTCTTCTTCGGTCTCAGTCGCAGGCGCAAAGGGAGTATCTGGAGGATCTTGCTATGTGGGGCAGCCGTCGCGCTGGCTTTTCACGCCAATGGCCTGCTGCCGATCACTGTTACGCCGGGCAAAATCTTACTTCGATCCAAGCCGCTGTTCACCGCCTGGAACACATTCTCTCGAATCGATGTTTTTGAGACACCAGCGCAACCGGAACAGCATACTCCCGCGATCCGCAGAATTATCTACGACTCCGGAACAGCGGTCACGTCGATGCATGATATGAGGATTGGTGTACGCGAGTACTTGAGCCGTCACACGGAGGATGCAGACTACCGTAGCGGCATTGCCTACGTCGGCAAGCAGAAGCCCAAAATACTCATCATCGGCAGCGGTGCCGGAGCCCAGGTGCTAGATGCGCTGCATTTTGGCGCGTCTGAAATTACCGCCGTTGAAGTAAACCCCATTATCAACGATGTCGTGCTTCGTCGAATGGATGACTTC
>Ga0335079_10008933_pt1 | contig 11420 bp, 13 predicted proteins | sample Lox_Sample_33_FD_206719 | JGI IMG/M metagenome (GOLD analysis project Ga0335079, IMG submission 206719) | Soil microbial communities from Loxahatchee National Wildlife Refuge, Florida, United States - Lox_Sample_3.3 | ecosystem: Environmental > Terrestrial > Soil > Wetlands | place: USA... | reverse complement strand
ATCCAAGGCCGACACCGCGGGGTATCCTAATGAGTTTTGGTGAAACCGCTCTCGCGTCGAAACTACGCTAGCACAGATGAATGGCCGAAGCTCAACCGGCTCGAACTTCCTCTGAGGTCTGTCGAAGGAGAATTGGTATTGGGGCCCGAGGTTCCAATTCCTCCCCATTGCGTTGCTTGTCAAGTTCCATATGCTCATCAGGCTATGCACTAGAGCAGCAAATAGAATCACCGCTTCATCCTTGTTAGAATCCGCATGGAAAGGCTACAATATGGTTTGGCAGTTGCTTAACCTTATCTGTCGGCCATTCCATGCTCTGGTCAACATGACACTGGACGAAAAAATCCGATACGGGATGGTCGCCCTAGCGGGAGCGAGCGTCGTCTTCGCAACACTAGGGGTACACATCAACCCGCTGGAAATCATCGGTGGCGCAGGCACGACATAGGGGCAAGCTAGAGCGAGATCAGAGTCTCCCGCTCAGCTTGTCATCCCCTTTATCTCTAAGACGAGCCGATCGAACCTACTCAATAGTTCAGTCTGATTAAATTTCCATTTCTTACCTTCTTGGTCGTAGAGATTGGGTGCAATCGAGAATCTCAGTGCATTCGCTTGATCCATGAAATGCCAAGAGGCTTTTTGTCGAACTGGTCGAGTGAGATCTTTGATGAACGAAAGCGCTTCGGTCATCGTTTCGATAGGGAAGGCAATTTGGGCGTAATAGTCACGCCCTCCTGCCTCAAACCAAACAAATGGTAATTGGTTAATCTTAGCGATTAACTCCATCCTCTCCGTCTCCGTGACACCGCTGACCAATAGTTCAAGCCACATGTACTTGTGTCTCCGATGCAAGGCTTTCTCCAGCTTCGAGTCGTATCGCGTCCCCGCCCAGTTGACAAGGTATCCTTTCAGCAAACTAGTTCCAACCACATGTGTGCGATAGTGCCAAGTCAGAGTCTTGTAATTCACCCGAAGCCGGTCCCCTACCTCAATAAGAGAAGCATCAGGGTCTATCTGGAGTTGTTTGATCAAGCCTAAATCGACTTGATCAAACCTGACTTTGGTTGTAGGGGTGAAATCGGGGAGACTAGAATCCACAATAGGTTTCGACGCCCATCCATACTGCCAAATTCCATTCTCGAAATCGTAAAATTCGGATCGCATTGGTACAACTCGCGTCCATTCAAATGAGGCGGTCTGAACTGAACTGAACAGTCCACGTCGTTCGAGGGCCTGAACAAACTGAATCCAATCGACTGTGTGCTCTTGTGGGACGTTGGCATGAATCGAGTACAAATCTTCCGGAAGGGCTTTCATGAAGCTAGTCAGGTAGCATATCTCGCTCATAGCCATCAGTATTGCATCAGCATATGGTTTGAACTCGTCAGAGAATTCTACAATTGCAACAACCCTTCTCAAACCCAGCTTCTCTTGATTGGGAACTGCTTGGACGGTGTACCCCCTCTTCAACAACTTCTCTTTGTACCAGTATCTGGCCGTTTCCTTGTGGACTCTGAGCTCTCTGGCTATGCGGTTAATTTGGGGACCGTATTTTGTAATTAACTTGACCATCATCGCGATCTTAGAATTCGTATCATCGAACTTCGATTTTGCAGTTCTGGCGCCGGGCTCTAAGACCAATCTTTCCCGCCCGCTTCCAGTATAGAACCATCTATTATTACAGATGAATCGATTCCCAAGGCCGAGGCAATCAACTTCGCCACTTTTAGACATCAGCACCCACCTCTGAATATACATAAATAGCTATGCACTCAATCATGCGTTATACAATGATTCCTACGAATGTGTTCGCGCCCTCTGCATAGAACACTGGGAATATTCTAAGTTTCCGATGTAATTCATAAATACTTTACACGGCGAACTCTGCACGATAAATGGTGGATGAATTCGTGGCTTTTGTTCAGTTCGTCTTGGACAGTTGTTCAGGTCGAAACAATTGACGAGGCTGGCGCCGGGCTCAGAGCCGCTTTGGCAATCGGGCCGAGGGTAAGAACGATCATGCTCCTATTCGACCCAACGAACAATGACGTCAAATCTTGGCTGGAGTCCGCGAAGACTGCAAGTCCCGAACTCAGAGGATTGATGGTTCAGAGGTTCTTTGCCCGAATACTAACCAAGGCAGGTTACGACGTCGTCGTCGGAAGGGAGCTGGACATTTTTGCGCGAAGTCGGCTCAGGTCGCTCTTCATCGAAGTGAAGTCATCACTGGCGGGAGGACTATTCGGTTCGCAGGCAGAAATAAGCCAGCTTGATGGTTACCTGGTCGCATGCCAAAGGAATCGAGCCGAGATATGGCTTGGCACAATGGGAATAATCAAGCCCATGAACCTGCACGGCACTTTCAGAACCGCGATGCGGACCAGGAACGTGGGCCTCATCGACATAAGATGGGTGTCAACCGAGGAGACGCTGCTACCGCACCTTTCATCAGTACCTCAGTGTGACCCCGCCTGAAGATTCGAAGAACTTTGCGGTGTCATCCAAGCAATCAGGATCATCAAAGTCAGCGTTCAGGGTTCCGGCACCCTCTCTTTCAACGTCAGGAGGGAACCATTCTTTGTCAATCTGCTGAACGTATGAGCTCGCGTCCCGTGGGGCAACCCCCTTCCTGATTTTCTCTGCTCTGATCCTGAGCGCAGATGCGAGCCTTCTCGTTTCAGCTTCAGTGAGCGAATCCATCACAGTACCGCTTTGGGGAAGAGCCACACCCTCCTCACTCGCAATTCGGCGAACCCAACCCCAGTAGAGATATGACATTGAAAGCGAACCACCATTCTTTGCTCTAGCATGGATGCCCAAGACGGTCCTTCTGCGCCACGATAACACGACCTGCCCTTATAACGCCCTCCATCAACGATGAGGAGAAATCGGGTCCAACCGTAATTACCAGTGGACTAGTGTTTTTAACACAAATTCAGACAGACACATCAGCTCCAATGAGCTTCACCGCGCGCGAGGCCCAGGCGTTCTTCGCCCCCCTCAGGGGGAGGACTGCGACGTTCCTACTGGAGGACAGGCGGTCTAATCTCGATTTCTCGCGCTCCATCATCGGCTTGCTGGCGCAAACCTCGGACACAGCCGAGATTCTCGATCTGGATGCCTTCTACGCGTCGAACGCTGATTACATCTTCGGGTCGTTTGGTTCGGCGAACACGGTGACCCTCAAGGTTCCTGAGCCTGGAGCAGACATCGAGGGAGAGTTTGCTGCCATGTTTGAAGGCAACCGCGGGGTCGTCATTGTAGACAGCCTCAACAGCTTCTTCCATCTGATCTCGCAGGACGATGGGGGCTCGCGGAGCAGGAAGCTGAACTTTGCCATCGCAGGACTTGCCTACCTGGCAAGAACAAATGCCAAGGCGGTGATTCTCTCCATGTACAGGCGCGAAGGCTTCACTCGCTGGGGGACTGGGAGGTCTATCTCTGGCCTTTCTGATGTAACCGCTTCAGTGGACATTAAGGGCCAGGATCTATACATCAGGGCAGAGCGCGGACCTGGCTGGAAAGGCGGGCCCTTTTCTATCCGAATCCCTTCAGAATAGCCATGTCGATGCCAACGAACACGGCTACCACGAGCAACAGGAGTGCCAGACCAAGGTACAGGTTGACGGTCCTCGGGCGTACAGTCTGCCTCCCACTCTGGTAGACAAGATAGACCCCTGCGGCCCCAACTATAATCACGAAAGCGTCGACTATGGCCTCAGGGATGGTCATGGCGGTGCCCCCCGGATACGGTATGTAGCTCTGGACCGAGACAGGGACAGGGAACACGACCGCATTGACGAAGCCCGCCATAAGAGCAACCAGGACGACGATGTAAACGGCCTCGAGGAGGCCGCTCCCTCTCGTTAATGACGAGACGAGGCGCGCCAGGGCGCTCAAAAGCACCCCCACCGTCTTCTTGTAAACACCCTGAAGCGCTTGTCTTAGCATTTGACTACCCTTTCAGAAGCTCGGCTATCTCCTTTGCCCACTGCCCCGTTTGGGGGTTGCGTTTAACATTATCCAAAAAGTCCTTCCATTCAATGCCTCCATAGGCCTTCACCCAGAGGGAGTAGGCAGTCCGAACTCTCTCTTCCGCCTGGATGTGATAGCGGCAGAGGTCTGTGGCGGCCTCCCTGCCGCAAATCTGGCACTTCATGATTTCACCTTTCCGGGACAACTAGGGTTGACGCAGAGCTTCCAGGGGCGCCGCCCCCTTACCACGAGAACGATGGGCCAAGAGCAGCGCTCGCAGGGTTTCGAAGTAGTCTTGATGTTCCCCTTCTGAGGGAGAGGGGCCGACGCGCGGCATCCATTCGAGTAGTTGGAGCATCCGACGAACCTCTTCTTCGTTGTCTTCGACCTTACGATTCTTAGTTCCCCCGTCGTGCAGACTGGGCACCTCCCAAGCACGAATGACTTCGCCGCGGTCGCTATGAGTGCGGAGTCAATCTCCCTCCCGACGGCACCCTCGTTCGCGCTCAGCTCCGCGAGTTGCCCTGCAATGGTCCTCACCATATCCCGAAGTAACTCCGCCCCGTCCCCACTCCCGCGCTCTACAGCCTGGAGTTTGTCCTCAATTTCGCGGGTGAGCTCTGTGCTGATGATGGACGGCGCGTACTTCGCCATTGTCTCCACGACGGACAGCCCAAGGTCTGTTATCTCCATGCTCTCCCCGGAGACATACCCCCTCGCAACGAGAGTCCCAATTACGTCAGCGCGGGTGCCTTTGGTCCCTATCCCCTCCTTCTCCATCTTCTCGAGTAGGCTACTCTGGTTGTACCTAGTAGGCTTCTGTTCGAACCTCTCTTCGACCGTCACGCCGGCGACCCTGAACCTGTCTCCCTCTGAAATCGGGGGAAGTTCGACGTCTCTGTACCGGGCGTACTTCCCGTAATACCTTATCCAGCCGGGGAAGATGGTCCTTCCTCCTGTGAGCCTGAACTCATGCTCGCCGACGGTAAGCGTAGCTTCGGCGAGTTCTCTTCGAGTCGAAGGGCCAAGGGCAGCAAGGAACCTCCTGACCACCAGGTCGAGGATCATGGACTCCGAAACATCCAGGCGGCGCCTCGGCTTCTCGCCGGTAGGGTGGATTGCGGGGTGGGCGGCATCTGATTTCGCACCCTGGACCGGCTTGGGTTCCGTCTTCAAAAGCTCGGCCGAGTACGCCGAGTACTCAGGAATCCTTCCCAGGCCACGCAGGATGGCTCTGTAGTTAATCGACGGCGGAAGCTTCTGGCTCCCCGTCCGCGGGTATGAGATGAGGGCTCCAAGGTAGAGCCTCTCGGCAATCTGGAGGGTCCGGCTGGGGGTGTACCCGAAAGCCCTGTAGGCTTCCTTCTGGAGCTCTCCTATGTCAAAAGGCACAGGAGGCCCGACCTGGGTTGCCCTCCTTCGCAAGGCGACCACAACAGCCTCCTTCCCCACGCACTCTTGCCTGATCTTCTCAGCGAGCATCTTGGTCTCCACCCTGTCTCTGGCATACCCAACACTGAGTTTCACGCCGTCCTTCTCGAATGTCCCAGAGGCCTTCCAGTAGGGGATGGGCACGAACTCCCTAATCTCCAACTCCCTCTCCGCCAGGAACTCGAGGGTCGGTCCCTGAACCCTGCCGACACTGATCGTCCTGTACCTGTGCCCGGAGCCAAGCGCGGACTGCGATAGGGCCCGTGAAAGGTTCACCCCCCAGACGAAGTCCATCGCATGCCTGGCTCTCCCGGCCCGGGCTAGCTCCTGTCCCGATTGCGGCTTCAGATTGTCGAAAGCCCTTACCAGATCATCTTCGGTGAGCGTGGAGAACGTGGCTCTGAGCGCACTCTTCTCCTTCCCTCCGCACGCATACTTCAGAAGGTTGTATCCGATGGTCTCCCCTTCCACATCGAAGTCGCAGGCGTTGACGAACTTCGACGCTCCCGCCGCGAGGGTTCTGACGGCAGAGATTCGCTTCGCCGCGTTGGCGCTACTTTCGCCTATGAGGTCGGATGGGTACCACTCTACGTCGAAGACAGGGTAGACCGTCCTTTCTGCCAAGGGGTCAGAGACGCCGTACACGTGCCCCTGGGCGGCGCAAACAACGAATTCCTCTCCCTTCCGGCTGAACCTGAACACTGTCGTCCCTTCCACCTGCTCGCTGCGGGGTTTGCCTCCGGAGAGGGCGTCGGAGACCCTCCTGGCCGCATCGGGCTTTTCGCAAATCACCAAAGTATATCCGCTGTCCATCTAGGAAGATACCTCGAAAGGTCCAGCGCACCTATTGGAACTTTAGCCTATCTCAGGAGAACGACCCGTCTATCTTCTCGATGTTAACCTCGAACTTGGTTGGCGAGAGCTTCATGCCACACTTCCTGCACTTGTAGTCGGCAGCCTTCAGGACGTCCCCCGGGGATCTGAGGTCAAATCCGGAATAGAGCGGCGTCCCACAGGACGAACAGACGATTTCATAGGTCAACGCCCGCACCGCCCGGTGGCTGGCATTTAGCAGTATGCCGATCCTAGGCGGCACGTCTCGGGTAGCCGAGGCTCCGCAGGTAGACACACTCTTCCATCGGAATCGAAAACCTCTTCCCGCCATATTCAGCGTTCTTCAGAAGCCTCCGGTCAAGTCCCCTCGCAAGCACGATGGGCGTCGCCTCGTCAGACTCTCCCATAAGAATCTCCGCGGCGGAGCTCAGATCATCGGCGACGCTCTGGGATGTCACCTTGAGAACGTTGCCAAAGAGGTCCTTCCTTCCACGCATATCGAGCACGGCCTCTATTCCCGACGAGGCAACACTCACTCCAGTAGTCCCCCTCCTAGTGGGCGAGAGTCTGCTGTCGCAGATAACAACGCCGACAGAAATTCCCCGAGAGAACATGAGCGCCTCACGGATCCTCCAGGCGGAGAGCTCTGGTCGCCTGGGGTACAGTACCACACTCCCATGTTTCACATTCGACTTGTCTATGCCTGCGTTGGGGGTTAGAAGCCCGTCCTTGCTGGCGAGCACAAACCCGGGAATTGCACCTATGACCTCGTCGGATTCCCGAAGGACAAGCTCGCACAGCCTCTCGTCCATCCCGTTCTCAGCAGCCAGTCTCTTCGCCCTTTGACCCGCCGTGACTGAGCCGAGCCTCACCACCCTCCCCTCCGAGACGGCGACGAACTTACTCGAGATTATCAAGACGTCTCCGTCCCTCAGGCGCCCGCCGAGCTTCTCCTCAATCAAGGAAACAATGTCGAACCTCACGCTCTTGGGCTGGACAACGACCGGCATCAGAGTGAGCAAACAACGAAGCAAGGCGTGGCTCTCTTAAATAGAGTCGGGAGTCGCGGGCCATCATGCTAAGGACGACCCAGCTGTACGGGTATCACGCGAAGCGAGCCAAGCTGACCGAATTCGCCGGGTACGAAATGCCCCTGTGGTACACAACAACCACTGACGAGCACATGGCGGTCAGGAACAGTTCCGGAATCTTCGATGTCTCTCACATGGGGAGGTTTTTGGTCAAGGGGAGCCAGGCGGGACCCTTCCTAGAAGGTCTGGTCCCCACAAATGTGCAGTCGCAAGCACAGGGGAAGGCGTTCTACACGCTTCTCCTCAACGACGGCGGTGGGATTATCGACGACCTGATCATCGAGAAGCTTTCCGAAGACAGGTACATGGTGGTGGTCAACGCAGCCAATGCCGAGACGGACATGGAGCACATGGCGGCCCTGGCGCCCCGGGGGTTCGAGATTAGCGACCTGACCTCCAGCTCGGCCATGATGGCGATTCAGGGTCCGAAGGCGATCGATTCTCTCCAGCCTTTGACTGAATTCGATCTGGGGCAGCTGAAACGCTTCCGTTGCGTAGAGATGAAGGTAGCGGGGGAGGAGGCGCTGGTGTCAAGGACCGGCTACACAGGCGAAGACGGATTCGAGGTAATAGTGTATGGTGCGACGAACGAGCATCCCGAAGGCGCCATGAGGGTCTGGGAGCGGCTGGCCACGGCATCGACCCCCTGTGGCCTCAGCGCCAGAGATTCGCTCAGGCTCGAAGCAGGGCTCCCCCTGCATGGGTCGGATATCGACCAGACCACCAACCCGTTCCAAGCTGATCTGTCCTGGGTGATTTCATCAGGCAAGACTGGCTTCATCGGCTCCGAGGCCATCTCCGAAGCCTCCAGCCAGCATCCTCAGTCAATCCGAAGGGGGCTCGTCCTGGAAGCGGGCATCCCCAGGCACGGTTTCGGTATCGAGGGAGCCTCGGGTCGCGTGGGGACCGTGACCAGCGGCGGCTTCTCCCCGATAATCAGGAAGGGTATTGCCCTTTGCCACGTTGGCTACGACAACTCTGGATTCGGTACGAAAGTCAACGTGAATGTCAGGGACGCCCCGCAGGGCGCCACGGTCACCAAGCCTCCGTTCTACGACGAACGGCTCTACGGCTGGAAGAGGCAGAAGGGTAATTAGCCCACCGAGGAGGCGCCAGTCCCTGATGGATCTTCAGGGCTACCACGTTCCGGAAGAGCTGATGTACACGAAGGAGCACGAGTGGGCGAAGGAGGAGGGTGGGGTGGTCAGGATAGGTATCACAGACTATGCCGCGAAGACGCTGAACGACGTCGTCTACGTCACATCGCCGCAGTTGAACGAGAGGGTTGAGCAGGCGAAGACCATGGGGACCGTGGAGTCCATCAAGGCCGTCTCCGAAGTCTATTCTCCGGTTTCGGGGACCGTGACCAAGGTGAACAGCGCACTCGGCTCTCACCCGGAGCTCGTCAACAAGTCCCCATACGGCGAGGGGTGGCTGGTGGAGGTGAAACCCTCGAACCTAGCTAACGAGAGAAAGGGGCTCCTCGACGCCAAGGAGTACGCCGCGCTGCTGAGCACCCTCCTGAAAAAATGAGAAAGGCACGGTTAAAATAGCCCGACGAAGCTCGCCGTCCAGATTTGGGTATACTGGACACCCTAAGGTCCCGAATACACAGACCTGAGGTATCGCGCAGGGCACTCATGGCGACCATGGTGCTCTCTATAGTGTTCACCATCGCAGTCCTAATCAGAGCCTACGCCGCAAAATACGGTTACTACCTGAATGAGTTCGACCCTTACTACGACTACTATGCAGCCCAGCACATCGTGAACTTATTCCACGCGCAGGGGCTGTACGCTGCGCTATTCGCGAATCCTCCTAACTGCGGCCCCGCGGTGTACACGGCATGTCACAACATGCAGGGGTACTTCTATTGGCACGACATCAACACATGGTATCCCGTCGGGAGGAACGTCGCGGCTACTTCTCAGGGAGGGCTGCAAGTCTTTGGGGCCCTCACCTATCTCCTTGTCCACGACGTCTTCGGGGTTCCGATTACCCTGTACGACTGGCTCGTGATTCTCCCCGTCCTCCTGGGCGCGCTCACATCCATAGTGTTCTACTTCTTGGTGAGGAAAGTAGCGGGCGACGCTGCTGGGCTCTTTGCGGCCCTGATGTTCGCCGTTTCCCCACCTCTGATTCAGAGAGGCAACCTGGGCTGGTTCAAGTCCGAGCCCCTTGCTATCCTCCTCTTCGTCGCGGCCAGCTACCTGATGCTTACCGTCTTCGACAAGGAGCGGGCAATCCGAGGCAGAATCATCCGTGGACTTCTGGCGGGTCTCCTGATTGGGTACGGCAACACCGCCTGGGGAGGAGGCGACTACTTCAGCGCGGCCTTCGGCTTGGTATTCATGCTAATACCGTTCCTCAACCTCGACATCGGAGCCTACACCCCGGCCATAATCTCGTTCACAAGTGGGGCCCTGTTCATGAGTTCAGCCTTCCCCAGACCGGGGGTGGCGATTGTCACCAACCCGGTCGGCCTGGTCCTCATCGCAGGGATGCTGTTCACACTCGTGGGCCAGTGGGCAAAGACCTGGACAAAGCCCGCCGAGTACAGGACGACCATGTTCAAGTTCCTGTTCGGATTCGCCCTTGCAGGCCTGACCATCCTCAGCTTCGGGTTGGTGGGAGGGTTGACCCTGAGGTATCTGACAGTCATCGCGCCGTGGGCCAGGGTCAGCAATCCTCTGGTCCAGTCCGTGGCCGAGCAGGCCGTTCCGACAGGCGCCGACTACTTCACCTCCTACGCCATAATCCTCTGCTTCGGCATGGCCGGAGCCCTAGTGGCTTTCAGACGCAAGGGTATTTCCATGATCTACGCCCTTGTGTTCGGCCTGACGGGCCTCTACTTCTCCGCGGCTTTCTCCCGTCTCTTAGTCTACTCGTCCATAGCCCTGGGTATTCTGGGCGGTATCGGGTTCGCCGAGCTGGCCTACGCCATAGTGAAGCCCAGCACCACGACCCTGGTGAAGAAGGCTAAGCAGGCCCCGACCTCCAGGAACGAGATGAAGGTCGTCTTCTCGATAGCAGTAATCGCACTCATCGTCCTCCCTGCCGGGTCTTACTGGCTACCCAATCCGGTCCAATGCACCTATTCGGGGGAACTCTTCTGCAACAACAGCCCGGCAGACGCAGGCGTGAGCATCGTCAACGGAGCCACAGTTTACTCCCGCGCGGCGTTCAACGACTGGATTGATACTCTGTCCTGGGTGAGGCAGAACACGCCCACCAACTCCATAATCATTTCTTGGTGGGACTATGGTTACTGGTTCGCTGTGATGGGGAACAGGACCACGGTCGTGGACAACGCGACACTGAACAGCACAAGGATAGCCCAGGTGGGTAGGCTGCTCATGTCCAACGCTACACAGTCGGCTGCGATGGCGAAGCAGATGGCATACATTCCGGGCTGCACGCCGGTCAACTCAACGTCCTGCTACCGACCCGCCTACGTTGCCATATTCATCACGGGTAGCGTACTTCAACTTACCGACCAGTCAACCGGTCAGCAGACAAGTTACTACGTCCTGCAGGTCCCCGGATCTGGTGGCTTCACGGCGGGTGGAGGGGACGAGAGCAAGAAGCAGTGGTTCATCCGCATCGGCAACTTAACCGAATCAAAGTACCTGGAGTGCCCTGGTAACACCCCCGACGAATTTACATCGGCGCGCCAGGTTTGTCAGAGCGTGGACGACTTCAACCTCACGCCCTACGCAATGACGAATAGCCTGTTCGGCCAGCTCCTTCCGTTCCAGCTGGAGGGGTATCTAGTTCCATCTTCGTCGAGCACTGGGTCTATCTGTGGGAATCTATTCTATTGCAGTTTCTCGCAGACTTATCAGTACGCGAGCAACGGAGGGTCGCCGTATGAGGCATTCACATACCCAAGTAGCTACAACTTCTCGGCAAACAGCACATCACTGTTCAAGCTGGCCTACGTGTCGCCCAGCCTAGCCGCCGCAGAGGCGGGGCAGTCTCCCTGTCCGGGCGACTCATCCCTACAGTGCTTCAACACGATATTGCTCTACCAGGTAATCTACTGAGGATCGCTCTCGTAGGCCATAGGGCTTCTGTACCTGGCGTACC
>Ga0335079_10008932_pt1 | contig 11421 bp, 6 predicted proteins | sample Lox_Sample_33_FD_206719 | JGI IMG/M metagenome (GOLD analysis project Ga0335079, IMG submission 206719) | Soil microbial communities from Loxahatchee National Wildlife Refuge, Florida, United States - Lox_Sample_3.3 | ecosystem: Environmental > Terrestrial > Soil > Wetlands | place: USA: Florida... | reverse complement strand
ATGTCAACGAGAAAAATCGTACATCAGTGGAAATCAGGACGGTTCGCGTATAAGCCGGGCGAATCCACTTTGGTTGCTGAGTCGGTTCTTTACAACGCCGCCTGGCGAAACCGTGTACCGTAGAACTAATGTTTCCAGGCCGGGCGTGGGTGGCAATTTTAGGGTTCTCTTCGGTATGTTCGATCCCTGCCACGGCACAGCGTTATGCCAGCCTGACCGGCCACATCCTCGACCCCTCTGAAGCCGGCATCTCCGGCGCAGCCATTACGGTAGTCAACGAGGACACCGGCTTCCGCCGCAGCGCCGTATCCGAATTGGGGGGCACTTACCTTGTCAGCTCGCTGGATGCCGGCATGTATAAGGTTACGGTGCGAAAGGAGAACTTCCAGACACTGGTTCGCTTCGACCTGGAGCTGAAACCGGCCACCTCTACCCTGGCCGATTTCACGTTGCCGGTTGGCAGCGTGCTAGAGACAGTGGTGGTGCACGGCGATACGCAGCCGCTGGAGCGCGATGGCGCCTCCACCGGGGGGCAGTTCGATTCCCATGAGATCCAGCGCCTGCCGCTCAACGGCTCCGGTATGTTGGGTCTGCTGGAAGCCGTGCCCGGCACCAACGTGACTCCCGCCACGCGCGGCGAGGCCGGCCAGTTCACGTCCAGCGGCCAGCGCCCCAACGCCAACTATTTCACGGTGGATGGCGCCAGCGCGAATAACGGTGTGACCGCCGGCGGATTGCCGGCCGAGTCCACCGGCGGAACGCTGCCCGCCGTGAGCGCCTTTGGCAGCCTGGATGCCCTCATATCGCTGGAAGCCGTCCGCGAGTTTTCCGTATCCACTTCGTCCGGCAGCGCCGATATGGGCCGCTTTCCCGGCGCGCAGGTCGCGGTGGCCAGCCAATCCGGATCGAACGCCGCGCACGGTTCCACGCTCTACCGCTGGCGCAATGAGCTGCTTTCCGCTAACGACTGGTTCGGCAATCAGGCCCGCTTCGGCCGCGCGCCGCTGCGGATGAACGACCTCAGCCAGACTTTCGGCGGCGCGGTGCGCCGCGATCGTACTTTCTTTTTCCTTTCCTACCACCACATCGACTTGCTGCAGCCCGATGTCTGGACACAGGCCGTGCCGTCGTGGGACGCGCGACAGGCCGCGGCGCCTTGGGCCCCTACGGTTCTCAATCTTCTGCCCCTGCCCAATCAAGGCGCGCTGTCCGCTGGACTCGGCGAGTGGGTGGGGCGTAACGATCCGCCGGCCGGTCTGAACGCCGGCAGCGCGCGGCTCGATCAGGCCTTCGGCCCCCGCATCAGTCTGTTCGCCCGTTACAGCGATGCCCCGTCCAGCAACGAGTTCGGCAGCATCAGCATCAACCGGCTCGATTTACGCAGCCGCACTCTCACGCTGGGCTTGACGGCGCGGGTTACTTCCGGCATTGTCCTCGACACGCGCCTGAACGAATCCGAATCGAGCGCGCACTCCGTGTGGGGAACCGCCGCCGATACCTCCGGGCCGGGCTGCGAGCTTCAGCCCCTGACGCTGGTTTTCTCTCCCGCCGGCAATTGCGATTTCCTGGTGCGCTTCATTATCGGGGGCGTGGGGCAATTGGTTTCGGGCAGGGAGGGCGACCGCGTCCAGCGGCAGTTCCAGGCATTGCAGACCGTGTCGTTCTACCGGGGGAAACATGCGGTCAGCATCGGCGGCGATTACCGCCGCATCGGCGCCATTCGCCGCGATGCCTCGGGCAGCCTGGAAGTGATTGCCGATAGCGTCTCCGACCTCGCCGCCCAGAACAACCTTTGGCTGGCGCGCAACGCCACGCCCATCTACGAGAGCTTGAATGTGCCGGAGCTTTCGCTGTGGATCGGCGACACCTGGCATGCCGCCAAACGTCTCACCGTGACCGGCGGCCTGCGCTGGGAGTTCAGCCCGGGCGTGGTGCCTCCGAATAGCACGCTGTTTTATGTGCCGCAAACGGGCGCGTTCAACACCTTCTGCGGCCCCGGACAGCCGTGCCAGCCTTTGTGGCCCACTTCCTTTCGTGATTTGGCGCCGCGGCTGGGCCTGGCGCTGCGGCTCACCGGCGACGGGCGCACGGTTTTGCGCGCTGGTGGCGGCCTCTATTACGATTCCGCCATCAGCATTGCCACCGATTATCTGAACGGCGGGCCGCTCGGCATCGCCAACTTTGTAAGCGGGCGCGCCGGCATTTTTTCCACCCAGTTCACTTTCGGCTTCCTGCCGAACCTGCGGCTGCCCGCGGTGGGCCAATGGAACCTCACGCTGGAGCGCGCTATCGGCACTCACGATCTGCTCTCGCTCGGCTACGTAGGCTCCGCGGGCTACGATTTCATCCGCCGCGAGTTGGGCGGCCCCGGCTTCACGCCCACTTCCTGGGTGGCCACGACAACCAACAACGCGCGCTCGCGCTATCATTCGCTGCAAGCGCAATACCGGCGCACCATCGGCGCCGGCGTCGAGGCGCTGGCTGCTTACACCTGGTCGCACTCCATCGATAACGATTCCAGCGATGCGTTTCTGGCTTGGGCCGGCCCCGGCGCGGGCCCGTCCCTGGACCGCGGGTCCTCCGATTTCGATTTGCGCCACTCGTTCACCGCCTCGTTGAGCTATACGGCGCCGAAACATTTTGGCGGCTGGTTGTTGAGCGGCATTCTTCGTGACCGCACCGGCTTCCCCATCACCGTGCAGGCGGCCGAAGAGTATGTCGGCATCTCGTTCATCAACGCGTTCCGCCCGGATTGGGTCTATGACCAGCCGCTGTGGCTGGCGGACCCCAGCTCGCCCGGCGGCCGCAGGCTGAATCCCGCGGCATTTGCCATTCAACCGGCGGGGGTGCAGGGCAACTTGGGCCGCAACGTGATCGCCGGTTTTGGCATGTGGCAGCTTGACCTCGCGCTCAGCCGCGAATTCCGCATCAACGACCGCGCCGGCCTCCAGTTTCGTATCGAGGCATTCAACGCTTTCAACCACCCCAACCTCGCCGACCCCGTGAAGTACATGGACAACCCGCTGTTCGGGCAATCCACGTCCATGCTGAACATGATGCTCGGCACCGGCAGTCCCGGCAGCGGCCTCTCTCCCGTGCTCGGCTCGGGCGGCCCGAGGGCGCTGCAACTGGGATTACGATTTCACTTTTAGCCTCTCTTCAGCGCGCGCTGAAAGGAATGTCTCCCTCGCGCAATATCCCCATTGAAACCGCCGGGAACTAATCGGACGGCGCGGCGGTCCAATCATCCAGACCGTCCGCAGTGGAGGCGCTGTGAAGACTCGCAACGGATTGTGGTTCCTTTCGCTTGCCGCATTGCTGATGGTCGTATCGGTGACTATCGTCCATCCTTTTCCGGCGGAGGAAACCGCCGCGGCCACGTGGACGCAAGGAGCTTTGCACGTCACGCTTCCCTATCGCGCGGCGCACGCGGGCCCGGGCCGACTCACAGTCGAAGTGCTGAGCCCCGAAGACGAGGTTCTGGGGCGCGCGCAAACGCCGGTTGTGGTGGCGGCGGGAAGCGGCTCCTGGCAGCAGGAAGTAAAACTCGCCCAAGAGATGAGCACCGACGATCTCGTGTGGCAACGCGTACGCTATCGCTTCACCTATAGCGGAGAGAAAGACGCCGCTATCGAGGGCACGGAATCGATTTCGCAGATTCTGCGGCGGGCGGTGGTGCATGTGCTGGGGCAGCAATCTTATTCACAGGGCGGAATGGCGGCGGTGCGCGTGGTGGCCACCGATACCGCCAACAATCCACTCGAAGGCTCGGTGCGCATCGGGCTTTCAGGCGTAGCCGCACCGCTCTACACCGGCAGGCTGAATCGCCGCGGAACGGCGGAAGCGCAGTTCCGTTTTCCCGCCGGCGTGGCCGGCAGCCGCAGCCTGCGCTACGTGGTGGAAACGGCCATCGGAGCGGCCAATGTAGTACAGCCGGTTCGGCTGGAAGATAAGGTACAGGTTCTGCTCACCACCGAAAAGCCCATTTATCAGCCCGGCCAAACCATCCACATAAGAGCGCTCGCGCTCGACCGCGCTAATCATCAGGCCAGCGCCGGCCGCAGCCTCACTTTCGAATTGGAAGACTCGCGCGGCAACAAGGTTTTCAAGAAGGCCACACAGACCGACAAGTTCGGTATTGCCTCGGCCGAATTCACGCTGGCGGATGAGGTGAACCTGGGTACGTACCATCTGCGAGCCTTGGGCAGCGAGCTGGCTCTGAATGTGGAGCGCTACGTGTTGCCCAAGTTCAAGGTTGCGGTGGAGTTCGCGGGACAGGGGAGGCACGGCTATCGTCCCGGCCAGCACGTCACCGGAACCGTCCGCGCCAACTATTTCTTCGGCAAGCCGGTGGACGAGGCTGAAATCACGGTGAAAGCCACCGGTGTGGATGTGGCGGAGTTTGAGGCGGGCTCCGTCCACGGCAAGACCGATCGCGAGGGTGCATACCGTTTCGACCTCACGCTGCCCGCCTACTTCGCCGGCCGCGCCACCAGCCAGGGCGCGGCGCGCGTGCTGGTGGAAGCCGCGGTCAAGGATGCTGCCGGGCACTCCGAGACGCGCGGCGAGCCGATTACGGTGAGCGAATCGCCGCTGATCGTGACCGCGGTTCCGGAGGGCGGCTCGCTGATTCCCAACCTGGAAAACCAGGTGTTCATTCTGGCGTCCTATGCCGATGGCAAGCCGGCGGTGGCGGATTTGACCGTGAAGGCCGAAGGTACGCCGCAGCGCGCCACTACCGATGACGGCGGCGTGGCGGTGGTGCGGTTCAAGGCGACTGCCGGAACCGATGCGGTGCAGATTGATGCGCGCGACCGCGAAGGCAACCGCGTTTCCACCAAGGTGAATCTCACGGCTCGCGGCGGCGCCGATCAGATTCTGCTGCGCACCGAGCGCGCCGTTTACCGCGCCGGCGACCGCATCACGCTCAAAATCTTTTCCACTAAGAATCGCGGCACGGCTTATGTCGACATCGTGAAAGAAGGCCAGACGGTTCTCACGCGCGACGTCGATATCGAGAACGGCCAGGCGGAACTTTCGCTGGCGGCCACCGCGAATCTGGCGGGCACGCTGGACTGCAACGCCTATCTCTTCGGACACGACGCCAGGCCGGTGGCGGACCATCGCCTGATCTTCGTCGAGCCGTCCGATGGACTCAAAATCGAGACCACGGCCGATGCTGGGAGCTATAAACCCGGCGACGATGCCCGCATCCGTTTCCGTGTGACCAATGCGCGCGGCCAGGGAGTCGAGGCGGCGCTGGGCGTTCAGGTAGTGGACGAAGCAGTTTTCGCATTGGCGGAAAAGCAGCCCGGCTTCGCCAAGGTCTTCTTCTATCTGGAACAAGAGGCCATGAAGCCGCGGTACGAGATTCATTCCCTCGGTATGGGCGAGATTGTCGAGCCAGTGGCGGAGGCGCGCGCCGGCCAGCGCGACCGTGCCGCGCAGGCGCTGTTCGCCGCTACCGAACTGGTGAATCCGAACCGCTTCGAAACCGAAGTAGGCCGCTCCGGATCGACGGCGAAATATCCCGAATACTACGGCCGCTATCGCGCGCGCTTCTCCCAGCAGGCGGTTAGCGCTCTCACTCGTGCCTCGGGCGATGCAGCCAAAGCAGGATTCCGCGACCCCTGGGGCACGACGGTGCGCATCGAGCACCCGCAATGGTATCGCGGGGGTGTCTACCAGGTGCGCAGCGCTGGTCCCGACAAACAATTCAATACATCCGACGATTTGCAGGTCTACGTGGAACCGCGCCCCGGGCGCGCCTTGGGCCAGGTTACCTCCGGAACCATCGATATTCGCATGGAACACGATCGCGGGCCGTTCAATGGCCTGGCGGAAATTGCCGGGTCTGTGATCGATCAGAGCGGCACGCCGGTGCCGCAAGCGGTTGTGACCGCGAGGGACGTTTTCACCGGCAAAACGCGCACGGCAAAGACAGACACGACCGGCCAGTTTTCGCTCGCCGGAATTTTTCCGGGCGAATACGAGGTGCGCGTGGCGTGCGCCGGTTTCAATACCAACGCCAGCAAACTAACCCTTGCGGCGCGCGACCGCGCGGTGGTTCACACACTGCTGAACGTCGGTTCCGTCAATGAGACGGTATTCGTAACAGCCGAGGCACCCAGACCCATGATGGCGATGGCCCGGGGAGTGATCGGCGGAATCGTGGGTGGCGTGATGAATGCGGCGCTTCCCGCGCCGCCCGCCAATGCGAAGCAGTTCGATGTCGCCAGGTTGCGTGCGGAGCCAGTGGCCAAGGACTCGAACGGCACGCTTCCCGGCGCCGCCACCCCGCGCGTGCGCTCCTATTTCCCGGAAGCCCTCTATATCAATCCGGAAATCATCACCGACCAAAACGGCGCCGCCAGCATCTCCATCCCGCTGGCCGACTCCATCACCACCTGGCGCATGGCGCTGACGGCCTCCACCACGCATGGCGCATTGGGCAGCGGCACGTCCAGCCTGAAGGTCTTCCAGGATTTCTTTGTCGATCTCGACTTGCCCGTCACCCTCACCCAGGGCGACCGGGTATCGATACCCGTGGCCGTCTACAACTACGCCGCCAGCCGCGGTGACGTCAATCTGCGCTTAGAGGCCGACGATTGGTTCCGGCTGGTGGAAGACACGCCCGAAAAGACGCTGGCGGTGGATGCCGGCCGCGTGGGCGGAGCCCAGTTCACTATCGAGGCCAGGCGCATCGGCAAATTCAAATTGACGCTGGCTGCCCGTATGGGCGGCGGGGCGCGCCGCGCCGATATCGTGGTGCGCGAGATCGAAGTAGTTCCCAACGGCCGCGAACAGACGCAGGTGTTCAACGGCCGGCTCGAAAGCACGGTGGAACAGCGAGTGGCTTTCCCCGCCACCGCCATCAATGGCGCCAGCAAGATCCTGGTACGGCTCTATCCCGGTCCGCTCAGCCAGTTGATCGAAGGCATGGACAGCCTTCTGCGCATGCCCTACGGCTGCTTCGAGCAGACCTCCTCCGCCACCTATCCCAACGTGTTGGCGCTCGACTATATGAAGCGCACCAAGAAGCTGACGCCCGAGGTGCACGCCAAAGCCGAGGGTTTCATCGCCAACGGCTACCAACGCCTGCTCACCTTCGAAGTGCCGGGCGGCGGTTTTTCCTGGTTCGGCAACGCGCCCGCCAACAAGATCCTTACGGCGTACGGACTGATGGAGTTCTCCGACATGGCCAAGGTGCACGACGTGGATCCGAACCTGATCGCGCGTACACAGCAGTGGCTGGCCGGCCAGCAGCAGCCTGATGGAAGCTGGAAACCGGATACGCAGTTCATCAACGAAGGCGCCACCAACCGCTACAATTCGGACGCGGCGCGCATCACCGCCTACCTGGCGTGGTCGCTGGAAAGCACCGGCTACAGGGGGCAGGCGGTGGAGAAGGCGCGCCAGTTCCTGGGCAATCGGCTGGGCGGCAAACTGGATTCCTACACGCTGGCGGTGCTGGCGAATTTCGCGGTGGATTACGGCAAAGACCGCGCTTTCACCCGCCAGGCCATGGAGCAGTTGCTCGACGCGCGGACCGAGAAAGACGACGAGGCGGGGTGGACCGCCGAAGAGACCGGTGTATTCGCGCGCGGCCAGAGCGCTTCTATCGAGACTACGGGCTTAGCCGTGCAGGCGCTGCTCAAATGGGGCGAGGCCTCCGCCACGGCGGCTAAGGCTCTGCGATACATTGCCGCGAAGAAAGACGCCAACGGCGCCTGGGGCACCACCCAGGCCACAATCATGGCGCTGCGCGCCGTGCTGCTTTCCACCGAAAAAGGCGCGGCGGATGTGCGCGGCACCTTGCAAGTGGCGCTCAACGGAAAACCGGTCGAAAGCCTGACCTTGACGCCGGATAACAACGACCTGCTGCATCAGTTCGTCTTCAGCGGCGCCGATGCCGCCAATGGCGGCACGGTATCGCTGCGGTTCGATGGCAACGGCGGGCTCGCCTATCAGATTGTGGGCCGCCATTTCCTGCCGTGGGACGAAAGACCGGCCGGCGAAGCGCTCTCCATCAAGGTGGATTACGACCGCACTCAACTGTCGCAGAACGATATTGCCACCGCCACCGCAACCGTGAAAAACAACCTCGCGCGCAGCGCCAACATGGTGATGATCGACCTGGGGATTCCGCCTGGCTTCGACCTGCTTAGCGAAGACCTCCAGGAATACAAGGAACAGAGCGTCGACCGCAAGAGCGGCCGCCTGGAGAAGTTCAACCTGACGGCCACGCAGGCGATTCTGTACTTCGATTCCATCGCCGCCGGCGGCACCGTGACGCTGCACTATCGCCTGCGGGCCAAATACCCGGTGCGCGCCCGCACCTTTGCATCGCGTGTGTACGAGTATTACGACCCGGAAGTGAAAGCGGAGGCCCGGCCGGTGCAACTGGAAGTGCGGAAATAGGAGTTACCACTCCACCGGTTTGCCGGGTTCAAGGGTCCACACTTCGGAATCGGTGAGCTCCGCCAGCGCGTCCGGCCGGCCGGTGAGCGCCGGGAAAGTGCCAAAGTGCATCGGGATCACCTTCGGCGCGCGCAGCAGCTTCGACGCCACAGCGGCCTGCGCCGGGTCCATGGTGAAGAGATCGCCGATGGGCAGGAAGGCCAGTTGCGGGTGGTAAAGCTGTTCGATCAGTTGCATATCGCTGAACACCGCGGTATCGCCGGCGAAGTAGAGAGCGCGGTTGTCGGGCAGCCGCAACACGTAGCCTGCCGCTTCGCCGCCATAAATGATTTTGCCGTCATCCAGAATGCCGCAGCTATGCACCGCGTGGGTCATGGTGACCACTATGTCGCCCACTTTCTGCGAGCCGCCTTTGTTCATCGGGCGGGTGTTTTCCACGCCCTTCGACTCCAGCCAGTTGCAGGTCTCGAAAATGGCAACCACTTCCGGTTTGAACCGCGTGGCCAACGGCACAGCGTCGTGAATGTGGTCGAAATGTCCGTGCGTGATGCAGATGGTGTCCACCCGCTCAATCTCGTAGCCCTTGGGGAACTTCGGATTGCCGTCCGTCCACGGGTCCATCAAAATTACTTGACCGGAAGGAAGGCGGAACTGGAACGTGCCGTGACCGAGCCAGGTGATTTCCATAATTAAGATATTCTCCTAATTCTAAAGACCTTGTTTTGCAATGTCGATTACCGCGTGCAATAGACGTGTAACAGTGATAGCTTTGCCCACATGCTTCACGCCGAGCGCCGCCACACGAAAGAGTGTAACGGAGTTGAAGAGCTCCGGGTGATGGGCGTGGACACCTGCACCAGGCTTATGGCACACATTGCGACGATCACGGCAAGCTGGAAATTGCTATCGGCACGTCCTCACGAGGCGCTGCTTAAGCGTGGGCGATCCGCCGACCGTTGAACTGATGGCGCAGTCGCCTCGCTGCGACTTGTCAGCCTCCCTAATTTGGGCGGGAGGCTCTGCTTGCCAGCCTTCGTAGGCCGAGCGCAAAACGGCAGAGTTTCTCAGTCCAGTTGGAGGCTGTGAAACCCTCCTCTCGGACCAATCACGCCTCGGCCTCTGTCTGAATTTTCTGCCCCGCAGTCCCGAGTGTCACGCTGAATGTGAAGCGCGCAGGTGTTGCGACGCTACTGCTCGTTGGAAGTTACACGCACGCGCAACGCGGCTCTCCTTGCTACTCTTCCAGTTCCTCCAGCGTGCGACTGATGATACGCTCCTCCACGCTCTTCCCGAGGTTCGGCTTCTTCTCGACGGCACGGCGCTCAAGAATCCGCTGCAGCATCTTGTACTCCGTCTCCAGGCGGGCGGCAAGAGTTGAAGCGTCCCTTCTTTTCGAGGCTTTCATAAAGACCCTTAGTTGGGGATTGTATCGCTGCCCAGAAAAAACTCAATGCCGTTTCACCCCATGAATCGGAGGGCGTACGCTTCATCCCAAGGAAGCATCGCAGCGGCGCAGAGGCGAGAGGATGGTTCCCGTCGGCGTTGGCGCGACCGGGGCGGCGAAGATCATACGCGGGAGTGGCGCTGCCAGAAGGAGGGGAGGTCTGAGCGCCACGCACGCGGCGGCATCGACGAGCGTCACGTCCCTTACTGGACCGTCAAGTGATCGCAGCGAATTTTAACCCTCCGCCCGTCAGCCGAGAACACGTACAGGTGAGGCCCTAGCTCCTCGTCCTCCGCTGGCACCCCCAGCAGCTTCGCCTTGAGACGGTCAGCGAGTTCCTTGGAACAGATGCAATCAGTTTCGTTGGGCACTTCAGCCGCTAGGTTTCGTTGCCACTCAAATTCAATTGTCACTGGCTCCCGTTCTTCCGTGATCCAACCTCCCTCCGTGCGTGTCAATTCGCGAATATCGTCTTCGCCGGGAACGGAGGCGCGGAGCGTATCGCCTTTACGAGACAGCAGGAGGGCTTCCGTCACCGTTCCGTTCGCGTAGATGATCTTCACTGTTTGAATTGTGAGGCTGCGACATACCGTGTTACAAGTCCTGGCGGTTCCGTCAGCAGCCCAGGACTTAGGGCCGCTATTTGGGTCAGCAGGTACTAAAACGAATCCAACCTTTCAGGGCGAATAGAGTGGCCGCGGTTAGCAAAAGCCCCCGCGCGAAAGCACGCCGAGCGTTGTCCGACTATTGCGACACGAGAGCGCTGTGGCGAAGGATGGATGACCGGCGAATGATAATCGACTGACACTTGGGCAGGGCGGCAGTTGGATCATTCCCCGGAGGACCTCCCTGTCACGAATGCCGCTGGAGCGTCACGACGTCGCCGGCAGAGGTTAGAGCTGGACGCGAGTGGTCCCATGGAATCTATGGATGGAGATTCGCATCCTCGCGCCCGACGATGCCGCCGCATACTGGCACATTCGCCAAGAAGCCCTGGAGCGCGAGCCCGAAGCCTTTAGTTCGTCTGCGGAGGAGCACCGGCTAACGACGGTCGCCGACGCAGCCGCGAACCTTGGGTCCGATTCTGCAACCCGGTTCTTGATCGGCGCGTTCCAGGACGGCGAGCTTGTTGGCATCGCCGGGTTCTACCGCGAGCAAAGGCTGAAGACCCGGCATAAGGGCAACGTTGTGGGAGTCTACGTGACGGAGCGGGCGCGCGGCCGGGGTATTGGCCGCATGATGATGCAGGCCCTACTGGACCGTGCACGCGGGATCGAGGGTGTCGAGCAGGTGGTGTTATCGGTGACCACAACGATGACTGCGGCGGCGCGGCTGTATCAGTCGCTCGGGTTCCGGTCCTTTGGGTGCGAGCCCAAGGCCATAAAGCTCGGCGAGAAGTACGCGGATACGGAGTACATGGTATTGGAACTGAGTGCCCTGCTATAAGCGACCGTTTCGAACCTGCTCCTCAAGTTCAAAGCTGAATCGGGTGGACGTAATCGAAACCGGGCCATCCGAGTGCGGCGATACGATGGATTCGGAGCCCCAAGCCACAT
>Ga0335079_10008931_pt1 | contig 11421 bp, 11 predicted proteins | sample Lox_Sample_33_FD_206719 | JGI IMG/M metagenome (GOLD analysis project Ga0335079, IMG submission 206719) | Soil microbial communities from Loxahatchee National Wildlife Refuge, Florida, United States - Lox_Sample_3.3 | ecosystem: Environmental > Terrestrial > Soil > Wetlands | place: USA... | reverse complement strand
CCCGGGCGTCGATGCCCCGGCGCCGGAGCGCCTTGGGGAGCGCACCCACCACGTCGCCGAGGCCCCCGGTCTTCGCGAAGGGGGAGACCTCTGACGACACGAAGAGAACCTTCAGTGGCTGGGACTCCGTCGCCATGTCCTAAGGAGAGGTCGGCCGCGCGCCCAGCGCCGTTCAGGTGGCGTAGATCCGGTAGTCCACGTTCGGGAAGATGTTGTCGCGGGCCTCGAGATCGGCGACGTACTTCTCTTCCAAGCGACCCGCCTTGAGCGAGTCGTAGAGCCGCGTGAACTGGACGATGTGGTCGTTGAAGCGCCGGGTGGCGTAGGGCACGGTGGTCCCCGTCGTCATGATGAAGGTCCAGTCGCTCGACTGGGCGAGCATGAGCTCCCGGGCCGCCTGGTTGAGCCCCCGCCGCTCGAGGCCGATCGCCGCGGTGTTCCGCCGCGCCAGCTCCGACATCCTCTCGGCGGCCACGTGGAGGTGCCGGTAGGTCCAGCCGTTCGTCTCGTTGCACCAGTGCTCGGCGTAGCCCTTCGCGCCCCAGGAGGAGAAGCTCGGGGTGACGAGCTGGTTCGTGGGGTGGCGGGCCAGGTAGTCGCCGGGGGTGAGGGGCTCCACGGTGCTCTGGTCGTAGTGGAGCTGCCGGAAGACGTCGTTCAGGAAGACGGGCCCCTCGTACCACCAGTGTCCGTAGAGCTCGGCGTCGTACGGGCTCACCACCATGGGAGGCCGGTCCATGTGGGCGGCGAGCGCCTCCACCTGCTTCTCTCGGTTGCCGCGGAAGTGGGAAGCGTGGAGGCCGGCCCGGGCCCGCGCCGCGTCCGGGTCGTACACCCACTTATCGTGAAGCTTGGCGTGGGTGATGGCGTGGTACTTGATGCCGGTGTACATCCGGATCCCCTCGGGGTGCACGTGGGGCCCGATGTAGTCCATGGGCAGGTCGAAGCCGATGTCCCGGTAGAAGTCCCGGTACTGCGGATCCCCGGGGTATCCCTCCTTGGCGCTCCACACCTGCTGGGACGACTCGGTGTCCCGGGCGAAGGCGGCGACGCCGCTCGCGCAGTAGACGGGGCTGTACACCCCGTAGACCGGGCGCCGGTCGCCGAGCAGGAGGGCATGGTTGTCGACGAGGAAGTAGCGGACGGCGGCCTCGCGCAGTAGCTCGTCCACCCCGGGGACGTAGCCGCACTCCCCGAGCCACATCCCGCGCGGGCGCTCGCCGAAGTGCTCCTCGTAGAGGTTGGCGGCGGTGTGGACCTGGGCCCGGAGCGCCACCCAGTTGCGGTCGAGGAGCGGGAAGAAGGCGTGGGTGGCGGTGGAGGTGATGACCTCGACGCGCCTCGCCTCCTGGAGGCGGCGGAAGGCGCGAACCAGGTTCCCGTCGTGGGAGCGCCAGGTGTGGCGCAGGCTGTGGAAGCGGTCCCAGTACATCTGGGCGAGCCTCTGGTAGTGGGGCTCGGGGCGGGTCCGCTCGAGCTCCTTTCCGGCGAGCTCGATGAGCGCGTCGAGGTGGGCCGCGTAGCGTTCCTTGAGGAGGTCGTCCCCGAGCATGGTGAGGAGGGGCGCCGAGAGGGAGACCGTGACCCGGTAGGGCACGTGGTCAGCGAGGAGCCCTTCGAACACCTGGAGGAGCGGGAGGTAGGTGCCGGTGATGGCCTCGTAGAGCCACTGCTCCTCCATCACCGTCGGGTCCTCCGGGTGGCGCACGAACGGAAGGTGCGCGTGAAGGACGAGGGCGAAGTACCCCTTGGCCATGACCGTCACTCCTCGACCTTCGGGTAGCCGAGCCTCTCCCCGCTCGCCCCGAGACGCGCCTCGCTCGCTCCCAGGCGCCGTTCGCTTCCGCCGAGGCGCTCGCTCGCCCCCCCGAGGAGGCGCTCGGAGGCGCCGCCGAGGCGGGACTCGCTCGCCCCCAGCAGTCGCCGCTCGCTCGCCCCGGCCGCCATCCACAGGCTCGCGCCCGCGAACTGGACCTCGCTCGCGCCCCCGAGCCGGACCTCGCTCGCCCCGAGCCGCCAGAGCTCGCTCGCTCCGCCGAGGCGGAGCTCGCTGCCGGAGAGCCAGCGCCGCTCGCTCGCCCCGAGCTTCTCGGAGGCACCCGCCATGAGCCCCGCGCCCGGACCGGCGTGGCGGACCTCGCGCCCGCCCTCGGCCGTCCAAGAGCGGTACATCTCCCACTGCCCGAGCACGGCGCGGCCCTGGTGGGCGTCCAGGTTGCGGATCACGACCTGCCAGGGACCGTACACCACGTGGGTTACGCCGCCCACCTTGAAGGCGAAGGCGGGGCCTCTCCACTCCTCGCGAAGGGGCGGCTCGACCTCCACCGGATATTGGAAGGGCCCCGCCTCCCAGGTGGTCCTCGTGACCGGACCCTGCCACTCGGTGCGGCCCTGGAGCTCGTAGTAGCCCCCGCCCTCGGACTCCGTCCACTCCACCCGCTCCCAGCCCGAAGCGAGGAGCTCGGCGATGCGGGCCTCGCGGTCCGCGCCGGACTCGTGGAGCCTCCAGAGGGCGATGGGGGCGAAGGGGGGCGGCGGCGGGGCCTCGCCGGGAGGCGCCCCTCCGCCCACGGCCCGGCGCGGCCCCCCGGTGGCGGAGCCCGCGATCTCTCCGGTCGCCGGGAGCACGGTGAGCCACTCGGGCTCCCCGAGCGGGCTCGGCTCCTTCCTCGGGAAGTCCACGCGGCCGGACCGGGCCACGGTGACGAAGTAGCCCTCGCTGGACTTCATCCCCAGGTCCACGTGCGCGGTGGAGGTCGGCCGGCGGATCTCGAAGAACCACTGGCGGTCGGATCGCTCCACGCGGTGGTCGAAGTAGGAATGCGCGTTCGTCCCGTCGAAGATGAGGTCGGTGGTGTCGTAGACGCGCAGGTTGAGCCAGGCCTCGGGGCCCCCGGGGCCGAGGCCGACGCGCGCCCGCTCCAGGGCCGGGTCCGTCGCCTCCCAGTAGACGAAGAGGCGGTCCGGGTCGACCGCGGCCGCCACCACCCGGTCCTGGCCGTAGCTCCAGGGCACGGTCTCGACCGGTTTCCCGCCCCGGCCCGCCGGCCCGAGGTCGAGCTTGGCGGTGGCGGAGGGGTCCTCTCCGCTTTGGAGGGCTGCTTCCTCGGGAGAGGCCGGTGCGGAGTCCTCCCGCGCGGGCTTGCGCGCCCTCGCCGGGGCCCCCTTCCGCTCGGCCGCGGCGCCCTTCGCGCGGCCCGGCGCGGCGGCCTTGGCCTTCGCCGCCTTCGAGGAGGCCTTCGCCTTCCCCGCCGCCTTGGCGCGGCCGGGGGCGGCGCTCCCCGCCTTGGCGAGCGCTCGGAGCGCCTCGAGGATCCGAATGGCGAGCTCGTCCTTCGTGAGCTTCGAGACGCCGGCGAGCTCGAGCTTCTTCGCGACCTCCGAGAGCTCCTCCCGCGTTCGCTTCCGAACCGCATCCAGACGCAATGCGGCGAGGCCGGCCGCGCTCTTCGCCGCCGTTCCCAACAGTCCCGCGATCTCGTTCAGGCGCACGGGCCAGAGAATACGCGGCCTCGGCCCCCTGCAAAGCTGAAGTTTTGGTCGACGCCGAAACGCCCCAAATGGTCCCACCCCTAGGACTAAACCTCCCCAGGGTAAAATCCCGGGGGTTCTAAGAGGTGGAGATGACGAGAAGTCATCCTCTCGTTGGTCGCTCTCCGGAGCCCTCGCCTTGCGGCTACGACATCTCCGGCCTCCGACCCTGTTCGCCTCTCCAGCCACGCTGGAGGCAGTGGTAGGAGAGCTTCGGCTTGATGAGGTTGGCCCTCGCCACGATGCGATTCGCAAGTTCGCCGTGGGCCCGCATGCGCTCGGTGGAGAATCTTCTTCAGCCGCTTCACCACGCCACGCACGAGAACCCGTTGATCATTGGGGGCACCAGACGACATGGCACCTGCACGAATAGACGACATTCGGCTGCTCCTGCACTTCAACGAGCGAGGCTTCGCGCGCGGCATACAGCATCGCGCCATCTGCTGACCGAGATTCGCGCAGAGCGTTCATGGCCGCCGTTCCTCCGGACGACTGATGGCGCTGGCTTCCCGGCGGCAAAATGGTGAGGGCGGGAGCGCAGCGCCGAGGCGGGCGCGGAGGGAGCTAGCGCCGGCGGCGGCTCGGGCGAGCGGCCGCTGCGTGCCGCGGCCCGGAGGGCGGCCTCTTCCGCTTCCCCGCCTGGGGAACGGCCTCGACCAGGGATAGCTCCATCGACTCGAGGAGCGGCTCCATCGCCTCCCAGATCGCCCTCACCGCGGGTGTCTCATGGGCGCGGCCCGAGGCGAGCTCGTCCCTCCACTCGAACGTCTCCACGAAGTGGACGCGCCCGTCCCGCTTTCCCCGCGCCCGGAGGAGCCGGGCGACCCCGGCCAGGAGGCCCTCGGACTCGAGCGCGGGGCCGTGACGGCGGAGGAGCGACAAGAGCCGCCCTTCCCTCCCCTTCTTCGGGCGGTAGGAGACCAGCATGGAGACGGGCCCCCTCGGACCCGCGCGGCCCGGCCCTGGCCGGCGACCCCGCCTCACCTCACGCTCGCCGCGAACGCCTGGAGGAGCTCGCTTGCGCTCCCCGGCGGCGTGCACCCGCCGTGGCCGGTGCAGATCCGGGAAACGGGGACGCGGGCGAGGCGAACCGCGAGCGCGGCCACCGACCGGGCGCTCCGCGGCGGGTCGACGCTGAAGAGGCGTGGGATGGCCACGAGCCGTCCGGCCTCGTAGGAGACGGCGTCGCCGAGGTAGAGGACTCCGTGGAGGAGGTAGGCCATCGAGCCCCGGCTGTGCCCGGGCACGGGGAGCGCCAGGACCTCGTCCCCGCCTCCGAGGTCGAGCCGCTTCTCGGCGTCGATGGCGTCGTCCACCCGGAGAGGCTCCCGGGGCAACAGCGGCGCGAGGAGCGACTCGAGTCCGAGCTCGTCGGGGGCCCCGGCCATGCCCACGTCGCCGGCCCCGGCGTGGACGCGGGCCCTGGGGACCGCGGCTGCGCCGGCGGTGTGGTCGATATGGCCGTGGGTGAGGAAGAGGTCGGTCACCTGGTCGCGGGAGGCGCCGAGGGCCTTGAGCGCCGCGTCGATGGGCTTCCCCTTCGGGTCCATGCCGGCGTCGACGAGCACGTACCCGCGTCCGGTGCGGACGGCGTAGAGCCAGGCTCCCGCGCCCTTCTCGGCGGCGAGGCCGGGCTCGACGAGGACGGCCGGGGAGACGGCTCCCCGGGAGGCGGCGAGGTAGAGGGCGGCGCCTCCCACGGCGACCAGTGCGAAAAGGGCGACGACCGCGATTGCGTAGGCGACGAATCGCATGGCGGGAAAGGGCCACCCTAGCACTTCCGCTCGCGGCTCCAAGGGAGCCGGCGAGGCCCTCCCTGCTCGAGCAACGAGGGCCGCGCCCTTCTTGGCGCGGCCCTCCCCCCCTGCCTGCGACCTCTTCCCGCCTTCACGTCCGGAGGAAGGCCTTGACGAGGGCCTTCCACTGGGGCTCGGCGAGGAGCGCGGGGGGCGGGGCGATGAGCTCTCCGCCGTCAGCGGCCGCGAAGCCGAGCTGCCCCTCCAGGAACCGGCCGAGCCTCTTCCCCTCCGCCTCGAGCCAGGACCGGGCCACCTCGCCTCCGGGGAGCCCCCGGTACCCCGGCCCCTCCGGCGCGATGGCGATGAGCCAGCCTCTTCCGTAGCACTCGCTCTTCACGAGCGTCGGCTCCGCCACCACCGCCCCGTTCACCCGCACCACCGTCCCCGCTACCGGCGAGGCCACGCACGCCTCCCGGTCCCCGCAGGAGATCCGCGCCACCGTCTCCCCCTCCCGCACCTTCTCCCCCACCCCGGCGAACTTCACCCCCACCGTCCAGGGAAGAATCCGCTGCGCCAGGTCGTCGATCCCCACCTCGAGCCGGTCCCCTTCCACCTTCACCCAGGTGTGGCCCGGCGCGTAGAGGACGCCCTTTCGGAAGGTGAGGCCCCCCGCGCTCCGGTACCCCTTCCCGTAGAGCCAGGCCGCACGCCAGAGCCTCCTCCCGCCCGCGTAGAGGAGCACCGGCACGAGCAGCACCGCCATCACCGCGACCACCACTCCCAGCCTCGCGACGAGCCCGCCTACGAAGATCCCCAGTGCCCTCAGCATCTCCACGATGGCGTCCATGGCGCCCTCCCTTTCACCCTGCCCGCGTCCGGAGGAACTCCCGCGCCACCTCGTCCCAGTTCTCGGGGTCGATCTCCCGGGCCATCCCCGCCACCGGCGTCCCCCCGTCCTGCAGCACCGGCACCGCCTCGGGCGAGAGCCGCGCCGACAGAGCCCGCGCCTGCTCCTCCATCCACTCCCTCGCCGACCGTCCCTCGAAGAGCTGCGCCCGGCTCCTCTTCCAGTTCGCAGGGCGCACCTTGAAGAGCCAGCCCGCTCCGTACGGCTCGCCTTCCAGCGCTCCCGCGTTCCTCGCCACCACTTCCCCCTCCACCGGCGACAACAGCCCGATCTCCTTCCCCCCGGCCTCGAGCACCACCGCCTCCTCCCCCTGCTCCACTCGCGCTCGCTCCAAAGGCAAGGACACCCTCTCCACCGCTCCCACGAGCCTCTGCCCGAAGTCGTCGAGCCCCACCGACACCATCCCGTCCGGCTCCATCCGCGCCCAGGTGTGTCCGGGGTGGAGGGCGACGTCCGACGGCACCTCGAACCAGCTCCCCGACAGGGCCGGCTTCATTGCCACCACTCGCTTCGCCCCCTTCTTCCCACCCTGCACGTACCGCCAGAAGCCGACGAAGAGGACGAGGTAGCTCACCGCCAAGGCGTACTCCACGATCTTGGCCGAGTACCCCGAGAGAAAGTCGTGTCCGAACATGGTGTGGTCTCCTCGCGCGGGCCTGGTTGGAGGTCCCTTACGGAATCCGGTTCAGGAAGGCGACGACGACGAGTCCAACGACGGCGAGAGCGGTGGCGGCGATCATGACTCTTCCCCTTTCGAGACCTTCGTTTGCTGCCCTTCGGCTTGGTTCCCTCGTCTGAGTGCTTTCGCAACGGCCGCGCCAACCCGGGAGCGCACCTTCGATGGAACGGAAGCCTCCCTTGTCACGGATGGTTACGACCCGAGTGGCAACGCGGACACACGAGGCGTAGGAAAACGCATCGGCGAGATCCCCAACGCCTCCCAGGCCCTGTTCCGAGCTCAACTACCTGGAATCACAACCGGAACCTACCGATTACCCCCACCATTGATTTCCTCGCCACCCTGTTGTGTTTCTCGATAGGCGAAGGGGGCATTGCCGGGCCAACCCGGACTTCTGGCCGGGATCCCTCGCCTCGGCCGGGACGGGATCCGGGAGCCGCCCGGCAATAGGAAGGGTGGTCGGGCATGACCGCCATCGTCGCCGTCCGAGACCTCGTATTTCGCTCGAAGATCCTCGCCGCCGCCGAGCGCATCGGGGCGAGCGTGAAGCTCGCTCCGCGCGGAACCCCGCTCGACGAGGCCGTGCGGGAGCTCGGCCCGGGCACCCTCATCGTGGACCTCGCCGAGCCGGGCGTCGTCGAGCAGATCGGCCTCGCCAAGGCGGCCGGCGCCACCCGCGTCCTCGGGTACGCCGGGCACCTCGCCGAGGACCTCATGGCCCGGGCCCGGGAGGCGGGTGCGGACGAGGTCCTGAGCCGCGGCCAGTTCGCGCAGCGGCTCGAGGGACTGCTCCTCGACGCGGGCGAGGCCGGGCAGCCCAAGGCCTAGCTCAAGCTCAGGGTCCGAAGATCGCCTGGCACTGCGGGGAGAGCTCGCTTCGCTTCCTCGCGAGGCAGACGAGGGCGGCGGCGCCCTGGGCCTGGGGGAGGCCAGGGCACAGGCGCTGGATGTCGGCTCCGCACCCGGCGGCGAAGGCGCTCGCGCGGGCGAGATCGTCCTGGCACTGGGACGAGAGTGAGTCCCGGTGGGACAGGAGGCACGCCAAGAGCCGCCCGTGGCCAGGCGGCACACCCTGGCACCAGGCGAAGGTGTCGGCCTGGCAGCCGAGGGCGACCTCGCGCGCCCGCTCCTCCGCCCACCGGAGGACGGCCCGGCACTCCTCGGAGAGAGAGCCCTCGTTCGTCTTCAGGCAGTAGAAGACCCGCCCGTCCCCGGGCGGGATGCCCGCGCAAGCCCGCCTCGCGTCGGCGGCGCAGGGCTCCTCGGCGCGGCCCGGGGCCGCGCACAGGGCGAGGACCCCGAAGGCGATCGCGGCCCCGATCCTCGTCGGCCTCGGCACTGGTCCTGGCATGAAGGCGGCCTCCTCGACCTCCCGGCTGAATATTAGGAGGCCGGGGCCTCGCCGCCCCGCCCCCCTCCGACCGGGGACGGTCGAGGGCGCGCCGCCCGGCAGCCCGCGCGTCCCACGGTGACGGTGCTGGCCCGTCCCCCCTTCCCCGCTACGCTAGGTAACATGCAGGAAGCGGGGGCCCGCGCGCCATGAATCGCATCGTCCGGGGCTACCGCCGCGTGCGCCAGCAGCTCCGCCACCTGCGCGGCCACTTCGAGCTCGACGGGAGGGGCAACCGCATCACGCGCCGCACCGACTTCGCGAGGTGCCAGAGTCCGGTCCTGCTCCTCTACGGCGTCTTCGCCACCCGGAGGACCCTGGAGGTGCTCGAGCGGCGGCTCCGGCGGGACGGCTACTGCGTCTTCTCCCTCGACCTCTCCGCCCCGGGGCGGGTCTTCGACACCCGCGGCATCGAGGAGCTCGCCGAGTTCGTGCGCGCCAAGGTGGAGCGGATGTACTCCCGCTACCCGGGCATGGGGAAGCTCACCATCGTCGGGCACTCGAAGGGCGGCCTCATCGGCACCTACTACGTGAAGCGGCTCGGCGGCGACAAGCGCGCCCGCGCCCTCGTCACCCTGGGCACGCCCCACAACGGCACGCCGACCACCTGGCTCGCCCTGCCCATGGCGGTCCTGGACCGCTCCATCCTGCAGATGCTGCCGGGGAGCTCCTTCGTGCGCCTCCTCCAGGACGGCCCCTGGCCGCCGAACGTGCGCTTCACCTCCATCTACTCGAGGTGGGACCGCCTCACCGTCCACCCGGCTGCGGTGCTACAGCCCCGCCCCGGAGAGCTCGTGCGAAACGTCGAGGTGGAGTGCTCCCACCGCGGCTTCCTCGTCCGCAAGCGGGTCTACGACGCCTTGCTGCGCGAGCTCCGCGCCGACGGGGCGCTGGGTGCTCCCGCTCCGGCAGCGGTGGCCGAGGCGGCGGTCGAGGGAGGGTTCCCCCTCCACCGCTCGCCCGCCTAGAGCCCGAGGGCCTCGCGGATCTCGCGCGCCTTCGCCTGGATGCGGCCGAGGTTCGCCGGACCCATGCGGAGGAGCTGCTTCTCCGCGGGCCCGAGCCGCTCGAGGCGCGGGTCCGCGAAGGCATAGGGGCCGTCCCCCTCGACCTCGACCTCGCCCGCCGGCGCCGGGACGCCCTCGATGCGGCGGAGGGCCTTCGCGGTGGCGCGGTCGAACGCGGCGTTCGGGTAGCCGAGCCCGCGGTAGGCCGCCTCGAGCGCGGGGTGGAGCTCCCGGTAGGCGGCGGCGAAGGCCTTCGGGTCGGCGCTCGCGACCGCCTGCGCGAAGGGGTCGAAGCGGGCGTAGGCCTCCGGTGCGATGACCGCGCTCCGCCCGTGCCTCGCAACCGAGAACGGCCGGCCCAGCGAGAAGGCGCCGAGCTGCTTGCGGGGCGAGACCCCCTCCGCCAGGTTGTCGGTGATGACGGCCCAGCGCCGGATGACGTCCCCGTCCGCGAGCCAGGCGCGGAACATGGGGTCCGGGGAGATGGCCTCGAGCAGCGTGCGGATGCGGGCGGCGTCGAGCACCGGCGGCGGCGCCGCGGCCTCTCGAGCGAGGGGCGACGGCGCGGCGGCCTCCCGGGCCGGGGCGGCCGGAGATGGGGGCGTCTTCCGGTAGAGGAGGAAGAGCCCCACCCCGGCCGCGGCGGCGAGCGCCACGAGCGCGAGGGCGATCCAGGAGTTCCTGCGTGACGGCGGGCGGAACTCGGGCTCGAGCTCCTCTCCTCGCTCTTCTTCTCGGGGGTTCTCGAGCATCGGCGCCTCCCTCGACGTTCGCAGTGTAGAACCCGCGGCCCCGGATCCCGATTTCCTTTTCCTTCCACTCTCGGGAAAGGGTGCGGGTCTTGCCCCCAATGGGGTATACGCCCCGCCTGGGGGTCGCCCCTCGGGGGCCTAGCCGCCATCTTGTAGTACGGCGGCGGCCGGAGTGGGGGAATCGCGCAGGACCTCGTCCCTGGGGGAAAGCTCGTGCAACTGAACCGCGTCACCGAGCGCCGTCGCCGCCGCTACCGGCTGACGATGGCGGGTCACCCCTCTGCCTTTACGGTGGATATCGGCGCGGGCGGCTTCTGCACCGAGGTGATGCGCGTCCTCCCGGCCGGCACCGCCATCCAGGGCTCGCTCCTCGTGGACGGAGCGGAGGTGGCCTTCGCCGGGCAAGTCGCCTGGACGAAGGCCGGCGAAGCGCGCATGAGCGTTCGCGGCCGGATGGGAGTGCGCTTCACCCGCATTCCCCAGGACTTCGCCCGGATCGTGGACGAGAAGCCACGAGGGCTCCGCCCCGCCTAGCCTCTTTGCCCGAGGTAGGCCGCGATCTCCCTCCAGACCCGCTCGAACATGACCCGGTCGAAGCCGGCGCCCGAGGCCATCCAGTCGAAGTGGGGAGGCACGTGGTTCGGCTGGTGGAAGTGGCCGATGACGTCGTGGTGGTCGGCCCACACCGCGGCCACCGGCTCTCCCCAGACCTGGCACAGCGTGGGGACGATGCCGTCGTTGGCGCTCGGGTCGGGGATCCGGCCGTAGGCGCGCCGCAGGACGCCCGCGTGCGCAGTGGTGAGCCTCGGACGCCAGGTCTCCGGCATCCGGGACGCGAAGCGGTAGAGCGCGACGAAGAGCGCGTGGGTGGCCTGGGCGTAGGCGTCGACGCCGGCCCGCCAGAAGGAGCCGAGGCCGGGGGGGCGCGCCCGCGTGGCCACGAAGCCGTAGCGGATCCCGGGGCGGTCCTGGGTGGAGGCGTTGAAGAGGTCCATGCCGGCGGGCGAGATCTGGGCCACGAGCCCCTGGTCGCTCTTCACCTCCTCGAGGAAGCTCTCCACCGTGCGCCGTCGGTCCTCCTCGAAGTCCCCGAGGAGCTGCAGGACCACCTGGTGGAGGACGCCGGAAGGGGCGGAGCCGGGCCGGCGGAGGAAGCGGGCGAGCTTCACGGCCACCGAGATGGGCAGGTGGCCGGTCCGCAGCACGTAGATGGTGGCGAGCGAGAGGACCCGCAGGATCTCCTGGCCAAGGATGCCTCCGAAGAACTGGGCGAGCGGGGTGCCGTAGTGGGGGGTGGCGATCGTCAGCACGGCCCGGACGCTCGCGGCGAGCGGCTCGGGGTCGGCGGAGGTCGGCAGGCTCACTCCCGGCGAGACCACGAGCCGGGCGTCGAGCCCGCCGCTCGAGTGGCCGACG
>Ga0335079_10008927_pt1 | contig 11422 bp, 11 predicted proteins | sample Lox_Sample_33_FD_206719 | JGI IMG/M metagenome (GOLD analysis project Ga0335079, IMG submission 206719) | Soil microbial communities from Loxahatchee National Wildlife Refuge, Florida, United States - Lox_Sample_3.3 | ecosystem: Environmental > Terrestrial > Soil > Wetlands | place: USA... | reverse complement strand
ATTCTGCTGCAGGTGATGGATCACGGCACGCTCACGGACAACAACGGGCGCAAGGCCGACTTCCGCAACGTCATCGTCATCATGACCACCAACGCCGGCGCCGACATGCTGGCGAAGAGCGCGATCGGCTTCACCGACAACAAGCAGGCTGGCGACGAGATGGAGTCGATCAAGCGCATGTTCACGCCGGAGTTCCGCAACCGACTCGATGCCACGATCTCGTTCGCGGCGCTCGATCACGAAGTCATCCTGCGCGTGGTCGACAAGTTCCTGCTCGAACTTGAGAACCAGCTGCACGAGAAGAAGGTCGAGCCCTCGTTCACGCCGGAGCTCAAGGAATTTCTGGCACGCAAGGGCTTCGATCCGCAGATGGGCGCGCGGCCGATGGCGCGACTCATCCAGGACACGATTCGCAAGGCGCTCGCCGATGAACTGCTCTTCGGCCGGCTTGCGAACGGCGGCAGGGTGACGATCGATGTCGACGGCGAGGAGCGGATCAAGTTGATCTTCGAGGAGACGAAGGAGCCCGAGGCGGTCGCCTGAGACGGTTCTCCGCTAACCACCCGGACGGGGGCGAGTGCCCCCGTTTGCTTTTGCGGACATGGAGCTGATGCACCCGATCGCCGGAGTGTTTTTAGGTTCGACATTGCTCGTGCTCGGCGCGTCCGCGCACGGCGGCCAGGGCGATGAGCTCGGGCGCGACGTCGCTGCCAACTGCGCGAATTGCCACGGCACGGACGGAAGGAGCCGTGGGGGTTTCCCTGCGCTCGCCGGGCGGAACAAGCAGGAGCTGATCCGGCTGATGCAGGATTTCCGCAGTGGCAAGCGACCTTCGACCATCATGCAGCAGCTCGCCAGAGGCTACAGCGAAGTCGAGATCGAGGCTGCAGCAGCCTATTTCGCCGCGCAGCCAAAGGACTGAGCGATGCGTGTCACGCGGCGCGGTTTCCTCAAGGCCGGCGCCGCCTCGCTGGCGGGCATCTCGCTGGCGATCGGCAGGGGCCGCGCGGCCGAGCGGGCCCGGGTCGTCGTGGTCGGCGCGGGCTACGGCGGCGCGACCGCCGCAAAGTACATCCGCAAGTGGAGCTCCGGCGCGATCGACGTTGCGCTCATCGAGCGCGAGCGCGAATTCATTTCCTGCCCGATGTCGAACCTCGTCGTCGGCGGAAGCCGCAGTCTCGAAGACATCACGATCGCCTACGATGGACTCGATCGATGGGGCGTGCGTCGCTTGAGAGACGAGGCCGTTGCGATCGATCCGGGCGGCCGGCAGATCAGCCTCGCGAGCGGCGCGAGCCTCGCCTACGACCGCCTCGTTCTTGCCCCGGGCATCGACTTCATCTGGGCCCTGGTGCCATCGCTCGCGAGCGCGCAGGCGCAAGCAAAGGTGCTGCACGCGTGGAAGGCAGGACCGCAAACCATCGCGCTGCGCCGGCAGCTCGAGGCGATGCCCGACGGCGGCGTGTTTGTGCTGCACATCCCGAAAGCGCCGTACCGCTGTGCGCCCGGTCCCTACGAACGCGCCTGCCAGGTAGCGTTCTACTTTTCGGCGCGCAAGCCGCGGTCGAAGGTGATCATTCTCGACGCGAACCCGGAGGTGCAGTCGAAGAAGGCGCTCTTTGCCGCGGCGTGGAGCGAGCGCTACAGGGGCATCGTGGAGTATCGCCCTGACAGCGAGCTCGTCGATGTCGACGTCGCGACCCTGACCGCGCGGCTCGACTTCGACGAAGTGAAGGCCGATGTTCTCAACGTCATCCCGCCACAGCGCGCCGCCGCGATCGCCAGCCAGCTCGGCATGGCCAACGCCAACGAGCGCTTCTGCCAAGTGGACTTCCTGACTTACGAATCGACGGCGCAAAAGAACATCCACGTGCTGGGTGATGCGATCCAGACCGCGCCCCTGATGCCGAAATCGGGGCACATGGCAAACCAGCAGGCCAAGGTCTGCGCGGCGGCGATCGTTGCCCTGCTGACCGGGCAGGAGGTGAACGCCTCGCCGGTGATCGCCAACGCCTGCTACAGCTACATCGACGACCGCCGGGCGGCGCACATCGCCTCCGTGCACGCGTACGACGCGCAGGCAAAGACGATGACCGTCGTTCCGGGCACGAGCGGCGTTTCCGACGTAGCGAGCCTGCAGGAAGGAGAATTCGCCGCGGCGTGGGCGCGAAACATTTGGGCGGATACGCTCGGCTGACGCACACGAGCGGCTCGATGGCGCCGCCGAATCGTCCCGGGGGCGAGCGACTTTGGAATCTCATTCCGGAAGCACCAGTGCCGTTTCAGTGCGAGCCACCGCCAGGGGTAAAACCTTTGTCGCTTGGAATCAGCTACTTGGAGCACTAGATGCACGATGGCGGCGACGAGCCTCTCATGCGTCGCAACAACAACCTACGGGTCCTTGGCCGAATTTCCTTCCGCTCTACGGAATCTCGTTCTAATAGCATGATTTTTATGCGCAAATGTTCTATTGCGCCGCCATATTTACTATTGTCACGGACCCTCGTCTTTGTTATGGTGAATTGATCCACCGGTCAGGCGCGGCGCAGCAGATCGGAGCGCCGACCTGATCACGATTTGCCTTCACACGGAGCGCGACGGGAGCGGCAATGAACTACGATCTGGAAGCGGCAAGACTTAGGAAGGACTGGGCGGAGAACCCGCGCTGGAAGGGCATCAAGCGTGCCTATGCCGCCGAGGATGTCGTGCGGCTGCGCGGCTCGCTGCACATCGAGCATACGCTCGCGCGTCGCGGCGCCGAAAAACTCTGGAAGCTCGTCACCGAGGAGCCTTTCGTCAACTCTCTCGGAGCGATGACGGGCAACCAGGCGCTGCAGCAGGTCAAAGCCGGACTGAAGGCAATCTATCTGTCGGGTTGGCAGGTTGCCGCCGACGCCAACATTGCCGGCGAGATGTACCCCGATCAATCGCTCTATCCCGTCAATTCGGTGCCGGGCGTGGTCCGCCGCATCAACAACACCTTCATGCGCGCTGACCAGATCCAGCACATGGAGGGCACGGGCGACGTCGACTACTTTGCGCCGATTGTTGCCGACGCCGAAGCCGGCTTCGGCGGCGTTCTGAACGCTTTCGAGCTGATGAAGGCGATGATCGAGGCCGGGGCGGCAGGTGTGCACTTCGAGGACCAGCTCGCGTCGGTCAAGAAATGCGGCCACATGGGTGGGAAGGTGCTGGTGCCGACGCGCGAGGCGATCGAGAAACTCGTCGCGGCGCGGCTAGCGGCCGACATCATGGGCGTGCCTACCGTGATCCTCGCACGCACGGATGCCGAGGCGGCGGACCTGGTTACCTCCGACATCGACCTCAACGACAAAGCGTTCTGCACGGGGGAGCGCACCGTCGAGGGCTTCTTCAAGACCCGAAGCGGCCTCGAGCAGGCGGTTTCGCGCGGGCTCGCCTACGCGCCCTACGCGGACCTGCTGTGGTGCGAGACGGGCAAGCCCGATCTGCAGTTCGCGCGGGCGTTTGCCGACGCGATTCACGCGCGATATCCGGGCAAGATGCTCGCCTACAACTGCTCGCCGTCGTTCAACTGGAAGAAGAACCTCGACGATGCAACGGTGGCGAAATTCCAGCGCGAGCTGGCGGCGATGGGCTACAAATTCCAGTTCATCACGCTGGCGGGTTTCCACAGCCTGAACTACAGCATGTTCAACCTCGCCCACGGCTACGCCCACAACCAGATGACGGCGTTCGTCGAGCTGCAGGAAGCGGAGTTCGCCGCCGTCTCGAAGGGATTTACGGCCATCAAGCACCAGCGCGAGGTCGGCACGAGCTACTTCGACGCGGTCACCCAGACGGTCCAGGGCGGACAGTCGTCGACGACCGCGCTCAAGGGCTCGACCGAGGACGAGCAGTTCTTCGAAAAGCCGAAGGCGGAGCTCTCGGTCGCCAACGGCTGAGCTAGATCTCTGACGGCCGCCGAACGGCGCGGCGCCCGGAGGGGCCTCGCGCCGTTGCCTTATATTCGAGGCGATGGCCTCGGCTTCCGCACGAGTCTTCTTCGCCCTCTGGCCTGATGGGGCGCTGCGCACCGCGCTGGCGGAGCTCGCCCGCGAGGTCGCACAGGAGGCGCACGGCCGCGCCACGACGCAGGAGAATCTCCACCTTACGCTTGCGTTCCTGGGCGATCAGTCCGCCCGGCAGGTGCGGGCGTTGAAAGCCCTGGCGGGCGCCGTGGCCAGCCATCGCTTTCAGCTTGCGCTCGACGAGATCGGATCCTTCGCGCGGACCGGCATCGCGTGGCTGGGCGCGAGCGCCCCGCAACTCGCGCTCGTGTCGCTGCAAAGCCGCCTTGCGCTCGCACTCCGCGAGGCTGGGTTCTCGCTCGACGAGCGTCCGTACGCGCCGCATCTGACGCTCGCGCGACGCGCGGGCGCCCCTGTGCGCAGGGCGCTGGCGCGGCCGATCCTGTGGAACGTGAATTCGTTCGTCCTGGCGGCCTCAAACCTCGGCCGCGAGCGGCCGATCTACCGCGTTCTCGCCGAATGGGCGCTGGACCCGGGCTAAGCGGGCCTCAGGCGCCCTTCAATCCGGCTTGGCGCTCAGCGCGCTTGCGCTCGGCGCGCTGCCGCTGCACCTGCGCTTCGGTCAGCGACGTGATCGGCGCCGGAGCGCGCGGCTGCACGTCGTCGAATTCCGATGCCGTTGCGTCCGTTGCGCGAGGGAACGAGACGACCACTTCGGCCGCAGCTTTAGGCCGAGCGAGCTTGCCGCGCTCGCGAGCGAGCGCGATCAACCTCGCGACGGCGAACAGGGTGAGACCGACGGCGAAGCAGATGCCGACGAACTCGGCGACGGCGCGACCGAGGGTTGCGGCGCCGAGCATCCATTGCCCGGTTCCGATGGAAACGACTGAAGCGCTGCCCCCGAATGCGGCAACGACTGCGACGCCGATGAGCGCGCCGATGGCGCCCGGTACCCAGTTGACTGATGCCTGCCTCATGATCGCCTCTCTCATGCCGTGCTCGCGCCTTTCGCGTAGCTCTTTGATGCCGCGATAGGTCCGGATGGATTCACCCGCGCATCGGTAGCGGCAGACTACGGGAGGCGTGTTACCGGCTCAAGAAGCAAGCGACGAAGCCCACGAAGCGAGGGATGAAGCGCTGCGCAGGGCCAGGGAAGCGTGATCTCCGCCCCGACTCGGCCGCGGGCGGGGCGGACCGGTCGCTCGAACGATCAGCCGCGCGCGACCGGGCGACCCGGATCGGCAATCCACTCGCTCCAGGATCCCGGATAGAGGCGCGAGCCGGCTAGACCGGCCACCTCCATGGCGAGCACGCTATGGCAGGCGGTCACGCCCGATCCGCACTGATGCACGACGCTCGATGGCGGGCGCGTGCCGAGCAGCGCCTCGAACTCCGAGCGCAGCAGCGCCGGCGACTTGAAAGTGCCCTCGGCAGCCAGGTTTTCTGAGTAGGGACGATTGCGCGCGCCGGGAATGTGCCCCGCGACGGGATCGATCGGTTCCAGATCGCCGCGATAACGCTCTGGCGCACGCGCATCGAGGACGAGCAGCTGCCCATCGCCGAGATGGCGCATGATCTCCTCGGCGCGGACCTGCGGCGCCGAGGGCGCGGGGACGAAGCGGGTGCGCCGCGGCGCCGGCTCGCGCTCGTCGACCGGCAGCTCCTCGGCAAGCCACTTGTCGAGACCTCCATCGAGCACGGCGACCGCGCGATGCCCGAGCCAGCGCAGCAGCCACCACAGGCGCGCGGCCCACATGCCGGTGTTCTGGTCATATGCCACCACCTGCTTCGAGTCATCGATCCCCGCGCGACCGAAGGTCTCTGCGAGCGCCGCCGGATCCGGCAGCGGATGACGACCATTGAGGCCGGTCTTCACGCCCGAGAGATCGCGATCGAGGTGCATGAAGCGCGCCCCAGGGATGTGCTCCTTGCGGTAGGCGCGCTCGCCCGCGTCGACGTCGGCCAGATTGTGCCGGCAGTCGACGATGACGAACGACGGATCGCCGAGATGCGCGCGGAGATCCGCGGTGGAGATCAGGGTGCTGTACAAGCAGGAAGCCGCGCTATTGCGCCAACTCTCGTCGCAGGAATTCGTGGAAGTGCTGCATGCCGTCTTCCATAGGCGACTGGTACGGTCCAGTCTCGCTTCGGCCCGACTTGTACAGGGCTCGCCGACCCTCGTCCATGCGCTCGGCGATCTCGTCGTCTTCGGCGGCGGTCTCCAGGTACGCCGCCTGCTCGGCTTCCACGAACTCGCGCTCGAACAGCGCGATCTCTTCCGGGTAGTAGAACTCGACGACGTTGGTGGTCCGGTCGACGGCGCGGGGGATAAGAGTGCTCACGATCAGGACGTGCGCGTACCACTCGAGCATGATGTTCGGGTAGATCGTGACCCAGATCGCGCCGTGCTTCGGCGGTTCGCCGCGGTAGTAGTCTAAAACGGCCCTGTGCCAGCGCTCATAGGTCTTGGTGCCGGGCTTAGCGAGCGCATTGTTGACGCCCACGGTCTGCACCGAGTACCGGTCGCCGAACTGCCAGCGCAAGTTATCGCAGGTCACGAACTGCCCGAGGCCCGGGTGGAAGGGCCCGACGTGATAGTCCTCCAGGTAAACCTCGATGAAGCTCTTCCAGTTGTAGCCGCACTCGTGCGTTTCGATGCGATCGAGAACGTAGCCCGAGAAGTCGAAGTCCCCGACGACACCCAAGCCGGCGAGGTCCTTTGTCAAGTCGCGCGGCCCGTCGAACAGCAGGCCCTGCCAGCGCTTCAGCGGCGTGCTGGCGAGCCGGACGCAGGGCTGCTCGTCGAAATAGGGCGCTCCGAGAAGCTTGCCCTCGAGGTCATAGGTCCAGCGATGCAGGGGACAGACGATGTTCCGCGCACTGCCACGGCCCTTGAGCATGACCGCTTGGCGATGTCGACAAATGTTGGACAGCAGCTCGACGCCGCGGGCGCTGCGCACGAGCGCCTGCGCGTTGTCGCGCCAGGAGAGCGCGCAGTAGTCTCCGGCGTTGGGCACCATCAACTCGTGCCCGACGTAGCCGGGGCCAGGCGCGAAGAGCAGCCGCTGCTCGAGCTCGAGCTGCGCCGGATCGCAATACCATGAGGCGGGGAGCTGCGATGTGGCCGGTCGCAGCCGATCCGCAGTCGCGAGATTCGACATCAGCCTTCCTTTTCGTGAACCGCCAACCCAACAAACAATATAAGGGGCGAAGCCATACGCCCCCCAACCGCTTTGCTAAGTCAGCCCGTTACGAAAAGCTCGTACCGAGGCTGCGTCGTCAAATTGAGGGAGCAATTATAGCCGCGAATGGACCTCCGGTCCATGGCGGAGTTCCCTCGACCGTCGGCCCGAAGCGCCGTTGACCTCAGTCGGTCAATTAGGGTACTTTGACCCGTTTCGCAGGCGCGTGATCACGTGCCATGCCGCCCAGCTTCCCGGTTCGATGGCCAAGTCTCCCGACCCCCCGAAGAGTTTCGAAGCGGCGCTCGCCGAGCTCGAAACCATACTCGCTACGATGGAGGGCGGGCAGCTGCCTCTCGCCGAGACGCTCGCGGCGCACCGGCGTGGCGCCGAACTGCTCCAGTATTGCCAGGCAGCCCTGAAGGACGCGCAGCAACAGGTTCAGGTATTGGAGCGCGGCGTGCTCAAGGCATTCGCCGTCGACCGCGCAGAAACGCAGAGCGCCGGGCAAAGCGATGGATCCTGACGTCGCCTTTGCCGTCTGGTCCCGCGAGCGGGCGCAGCGCGTCGAAGGCGCGCTCGAGCGCTTGCTCGCTCCGCCTGCCAGCGCGAGGGAATTGCGCGAGGCTATGCGCTATGCGGTGCTCGGCGGAGGCAAGCGCGTAAGAGCGCTGCTCGCCTACGCGGCTGGCGAGCTTTGCGATGCGGAACCCGACGCCGTCGACGCCGTCGCAGCATCCGTCGAGCTGATCCATGCGTATTCGCTGGTGCACGACGACCTTCCGTGCATGGACGACGACGTACTTCGCCGCGGCAATCCGACCTGTCACGTCGCATTCGGCGAGGCCACCGCGCTGCTCGCGGGCGACGCTTTGCAGAGCCTTGCGTTCGAGGCTCTCACGCGGGGTGCCCGCGCCTCGGTCGCGCAAGCGGCCCTGCTCGCGCATGCCGCGGGCGCCTCGGGTATGGCGGGCGGGCAGGCGATCGATCTTGCGAGCGCGGGCAAGCGTCTCGACCTCGCCGAACTCGAGCAGATGCACGCGCTCAAGACCGGCGCGCTGATCCGGGCGGCAGTGCGCCTCGGTGCGGAATGCGGCCGTGCGTTGGCGCGCGAAGAGACCGCAGCGCTGGATTGCTACGCGGTCGCCACAGGGCTCGCCTTTCAGATCATCGACGACATTCTTGATGTCGAAGGCACCACGCAGAGTTTAGGCAAGACCGCCGGCAAGGATGCACGGCAGGGCAAGCCGACGTACGTCTCGCTCGCGGGGTTGGACGCTGCCCGGCGACGCGTCGAGGCGCTGCGCGGCGAGGCGCGCGACGCGCTGTCGCCTTTCGGAGCGCGTGCGCGCCGCTTGCTCGAGGTTGCCGACTGGATCTCGCAGCGCCGACACTAGGATTCCTGCCCGCCGTGCGAGCACGAGGTTTGCGCGCACCCGGACAAGAGACATCGACTTCATCGCCATGGCCTCGCTGCTGGAACGCATCAACGATCCCGCCGACCTGAAGCGGCTCGACGCAAGCGAGCTGCCCGAGCTTGCGCGCGCGCTGCGTGAATTCATACTGAAAGCGGTGAGCCAGACGGGGGGCCATCTGTCCTCCAACCTGGGAACGGTCGAGCTCGCGATCGCCCTGCACTACGTCTTCGACACGCCGCGCGACCGCCTCGTCTGGGACGTCGGCCACCAGACCTACGCACACAAGATTCTCACCGGCCGGCGCGAAGGCATGGCGAAGCTGCGCCAGTTCGGCGGAATCGCCGGTTTCCCCCGACGGGCCGAGAGCGAATACGACAGCTTCGGCACCGCGCATTCCTCGACCTCCATTTCCGCGGCGCTGGGGATGGCGATCGCCGCGAAGAAGAAAGGGGAGAAGCGCTCCGTGGTGGCCGTCGTCGGCGACGGGGCGATGAGCGCGGGCATGGCCTTCGAGGCGATGAACAATGCGGGCGCCGCGGACGTCGACCTGCTGGTGATCCTCAACGACAACGATATGTCGATCTCGGAGCCGGTAGGCGCCTTCAACAACTACCTGGCGCGCCTGCTCTCTGGTCGGATCTACAACACCGTGCGCCGCGGCGGCAAGGAAGTGCTTTCGAAGCTGCCGCCGGTCAAGGAGCTCGCGAAGCGCTGGGAGGAACACATGAAGGGTATGGTCCTTCCAGGCACGCTGTTCGAGGAGTTCGGGTTCAACTACATCGGACCGATCGATGGACACGATCTCGACACGCTGGTGAAGACGCTGTCCAACGTGAAGCAGCTTCCCGGTCGCCAGCTGCTGCACGTGATGACGCGCAAGGGACACGGCTATCTGCGCGCCGAGGAAGATCCGATCCTGTATCACGGGGTGACCAAATTCGACCCGGCCGTCGGGTTCGCGCCAAAGCCTCCGAGCAAGCCCACGTACACGCAGGTGTTCGGTGAGTGGCTCTGCGACATGGCGCGGCGCGACCTGCGCCTGATCGGGATCACACCCGCCATGCGCGAAGGGTCGGGCATGGTGCGCTTCTCGGAGGAGTATCGCGACCGCTACTTCGACGTCGGCATCGCCGAGCAGCATGCGCTCACCTTCGCGGCGGGGCTCGCTTGCGAGGGCATGAAGCCGGTCGTCGCGATCTACTCGACGTTCCTGCAGCGGGCGTACGACCAGCTGATCCACGACGTCGCGCTGCAGAACCTCCCGGTGGTGCTGGCGATCGACCGCGCGGGAATCGTGGGCGCGGACGGACCGACGCACGCCGGCAGTTTCGATCTCACCTATCTGCGCTGCCTGCCCAATACCACCGTCATGGCGCCCGCCGACGAGAACGAGTGCCGGCAAATGCTCTACACCGCGTTCACGCTCGACACGCCGAGCGCGGTGCGCTATCCGCGAGGCGCCGGGCCGGGCGTTCCGGTCCAGCAGGAAATGCGGGCGCTCCCGGTGGGCAAGGGGGAGCTGCGCCGCGAGGCGAGGCGGCGCGCGCAGCGCGGAGCAATCCTCGCTTTCGGCAGCATGCTGAACCCCGCGCTGGTTGCAGCAGAGGAGCTCGATGCGACGGTGGCCAACATGCGCTTCGTGAAGCCGATCGATGCCGAGCTGATCGCCTGGCTAGCCAGGACGCACGACTGGCTGGTGACCGTCGAGGAAAACGTGATCGCGGGCGGCGCCGGCAGCGCGGTCGCCGAGGTCCTGGCCCAGCAGGGCCTGCTCGTCCCGCTGTTGCAGCTCGGGTTGCCGGACGAATTCGTCGACCACGGCGACCCTGGCCTGCTCCTGGCGCGCTGTGGCCTCGACGCCAAGGGCATCGCGGCGTCGATCAGCGCGCGCTTCGGATCCCGGCGCAGCGACGCGGTCGCTGCCTCGGTCACGCCGATCGCCAAGCCTGCCGCATGATCGCCGCTACCCTTTACGAACCAACGAGCACATGAACCGACCCGAATCTCCCGCGATTCCCGACGTCCATTCGCACCGGGACGCGCGCGCGCTCGCCATCGATCGCGTCGGCATCCGCGGCCTGCGCTACCCGATCCGGTTCGCCGACGGCCGGGCGCCCGCGCAGCCGACAATCGCCTCCTGCAACCTCTCGGTCGCCCTGCGCGCCGAGCAGAAGGGCACGCACATGTCGCGCTTGGTCGCTGCGATCGACGGCCTTCGCGACCCGCTGACGGTCGCGTCCCTCCCGGCGCTGCTCGACGAACTGCTGTCGCGTCTCGAAGCGTCGAGCGCCCGCATCGAGATCGATTTCCCGTGGTTCCGCAGGAAGGCGGCACCGGTTTCGGGCGTAGAGAGCATGATGGACTACGAGGCGAAGCTCTTTGCCGAAGCGGCCGACGGAAAGCGCCGCCTCGACGTCAGCGTCGCCGTGCCGGTGATGAGTCTGTGCCCTAGCTCCAAGGCGATCGCAGACTACGGTGCGCACAACCAGCGCTCGCACCTGACGGTGAGCGTGGGTTTGCGCGATGCGGCATCGATCACACTCGAGGAGCTCGTCACGATCGCCGAGGAAGAGGCTTCGTGCGAGCTCTACGGGATACTCAAGCGCGCCGACGAGAAGTACGTCACCGAGCGCGCGTACGAGCGCCCGCGGTTTGTCGAGGATCTGGTGCGCGGCATCGCCGCGAGGCTCGTTGACGATGCACGGTTCGAGGGCTTTCGCGTCGAAGCCGAGAACTTCGAGTCGATCCACAACCACTCCGCCTACGCCCGGATCGAGCGCGGGCGATGACCCCGGCCGTTCCATCCCGTCGCCATTCAGCCCGCAATCTCCGC
>Ga0335079_10008926_pt1 | contig 11426 bp, 9 predicted proteins | sample Lox_Sample_33_FD_206719 | JGI IMG/M metagenome (GOLD analysis project Ga0335079, IMG submission 206719) | Soil microbial communities from Loxahatchee National Wildlife Refuge, Florida, United States - Lox_Sample_3.3 | ecosystem: Environmental > Terrestrial > Soil > Wetlands | place: USA: Florida... | reverse complement strand
GATGGGCGCCGCCACACGGCCGCCGTAGCCGCCATGCTCCACTAGCACCGCAAACGCGATGCGGTGCGCCGTATCTCCCTCGTAGGGCGCGAAGCCCGCGAACCAGGCGTGCGGCTCACCCTCGCCGATCTGCGCGGTGCCGGTCTTGCCGGCGAGGTTGAGCGGCGTTCCTTCCATTGCGTGGCGGGCCGTGCCGCCGGTCACCACCAGACGCATCGCGCCGGCGATAAACGCCGCCTGCTCGTCCGGCACGATGGTGCGTGGCGGGTCCCGGCGCGGATTGGATTCGTCGAGCACCCAGCGGCCTTGCGGCATGGCGCCGCCCGCGGCAATCGTGGCCGCCACGCGCGCCATCTTGAACGGCGTGATGAGCAACGGCCCTTGTCCATACGAGGCGAACGGGAGCGTGGCTTTCAACTCCGCGAGAGTGCCGGCGGGGATATCCAACAGCGCGGCGGTATCGTGCAACGCCTGGGCTCCCACGGCGTAGGCGCCGAGCTGCGCGAAATAAGCATTGCAGGAGACTTCGATGGCGCGCTCCATGGCGAGCGTGCCATGCGGGTGGTCCTTGATATCGTCGCGGATGGGCCTGCGAAATCCTTCGACGACGGCGCCGGCGCGTCCGTCGCTCAGGCGCCGGCAGGTGAACGAGCGATCCTTCAAGCCGGGGTCGAGGCGCAGGGCAGCCATCGCGGTGACCAGCTTGAACGTCGAGCCGGGCGGATATTGGCCGTAGCGCGCGCGATCGAGCAACTCGTCATCGGTGGGCGGGGCAGTGCGCGCGTCCGGCGGAGCGGGCGCCGGCAGGCTGACCATCGCGAGCACGTCGCCCGAGCGCGCGTCGATCACCACGGCCGCGCCTTTCTCCTTGTGGGCCTCATCGAGGCGCCGGCGCAGGATCTCCGCGGCGCGCAGTTGCAGCCGGATATCGAGCGTGGTGCGCACGTCGCGGTTCCGCGCCAGCAGGCCGCGCAGGGCGGGATTGCCGGGCTGGTGGCGATAGCGCACCAGCGCTATGAGCTCGGCGTACTGGTAGCCTTGCAGGCGCGCGTTGGAATCGTGCTCGACCAGCGAGGCGTTCGTGGCATGGAAGTTTTCGCCGGTGCGCAGATCGCCCAGAAAGTGTCCGGCGGCCGCGCCAAAGGGATAATGGCGCGTGTCCGCGCGCGAGCAGGCCTGATCGATGGCGATCCCCAGGGCCTCGTATTGCGAGTGCCGGGCCATGAGCGCATTCCAATTGCTGGTGGCCAGCAGGACGCCGTTGCGGTCGAAAATGTCGCCGCGCGGAATTTCGCGGGCGATGGAATTGATCCGCGGATTGTGTTGGGCGCGCTTGACGCCATCGTCTTCGAATACGCGCGTGTCGCGAGCCAGGTATTCGCGGTCGTCGATCACCTGGTAGTACGCCGCAAACGAGAGCAGCACCAGCGCGCCCGCCGCCAGGGCCGCGCCGGACCAGCGCACCGGCGCACGGAATAAACCGTGCCCATCCGGCGCCGGTTTGCCGGCGGAGATGGCAAGCAGCAGCGCGAAAACGAAAAAGTTCGCCAGCATGGCCGTGTTGCCGGAGCTCAGAAACGGCGAAACGACGCCCGAGAGCGGCAGCGCGCCGAGCACTCCCGCGGAGATCAGCAACATCTCGAAGGCCAGCAGAGAGGCCAGGCCCAGCGCCAGGAAGAAGGCATAATCGGACACTGCCCGCAGTGCGATGCGGAAGGCGCGAGCGATCAGAAATCCGAGCAGCAGGAACACGCTCAGCACGCCGGGGAAGCCCCACTCCTCGCCGATGCAGGGCAAGACCAGGTCGGTGCTGCCCGCCGGAATCATGCCCGGATCGCCATAGCCCGGGCCCGAGCCCCACAAGCCGCCCGTCGCGAACGCCCAGAGAGCATGCGACAGTTGGTTGCCGCCGTGCACGTCGTTATCCCACGGCGAGAGCCACATGTTGATGCGGTCCACCACGGTGTGCGGCTGTCCGAAACGATAGCCGACGGCGACAGCCGCCACCATGGCGCCGATCCCCAGGATCGCCAGGCCGGGCCGGCCATGCGCCACCGAGAACATGGTGAGGAAGAGAAAGAACAGCACCAGCGCGGGCCCCAGGTCTTTCAGCACGAAGAACAACAGGAAGGCAGTCGCGACGGCGCAGGCGACCGGAAGCAAGTGCGCCAGTCGCGGCACGCCCAAACGCCGCAGACTTTTCTGGCGGAGGTCCCGCAGCCTCTCCCAATTCCGGGCGAAGTATCCGGCCAGAAAAAAAACGACCAGGATCTTGATGACTTCGACCGGTTGAAAGGGTCCCAGGTTGACCTTGTTATCGCTGGCGCCGGGACCGGCGCCGAAGCGGAGCAGCAAGGCGAAGAGGACGAACGCGGCCAGCAGGGGCGTGTAGATCCAGTCCGCCAGGCGGCGATAGTCGAGTGCGCGAATGAGCGGAAGCAGCAGCAACAGGCAGCCTAGAAAAACTCCCAGCGCGAACTTGCGGAATTCGAGCGTGTCGCGCAGGGGATCGCGCAGGCTCACCATCAGGATCAGGCCGATCCCGGAGAGCAGGTGCAGCGCCGGCAGGATGGCGGGATCGCCGGTGAAATGGCGCGCGCGCCAGGCGATCCAGACCAGGTGGAAGCCGGCCAGGTAGAGCGCGGACCAAAGCAGGAATTCGAGGCGGAATTCGGCCGGCGTGCGCACGAGCCACAGAGGCTTGAGCCTGGCGACAGGCAGCAGCGGCTTGCGGCCGCTGCGCAGGCGGGAGAGCGTGCCCACGTTCGGCAGCGGGTGCGCCTTGACCACAAATGCGAATGTGGCGGCGGCTGCGGCTTCGCGCTGCCCGCGGTCCTGGATGATGTCTAGAAACGGCAGCAGCCGATCCGCGGACGACACCGCATTGAGGTTGAGCGCATCGCCGTGGATCAGCCGGTCGGAAACATCCGCGAAGTTTTGCGTTTTGGCGGCGTACACCAGGGCGAGGCCGCACACGATCAGCAACGAGGCTCCGGCCAGCCAGATGAAGCCGGGCGCGCGCGCCGGTGTTGGTGGGGCAACGTTCGGCGCCGCGGTTTCCCAGCTCCTAGTCCGCATCATGCCGTGGCGCACGCGGCCGCGTGCCGTCGGGGGCATCCGCCCAAGGATTGCGGGCTGCCCGCGCGAGGATTGCAGGCTGCCCGCGGACTGCCGGCTCGCTCCCGAGGACTGCCGGCTTCCGTCCACCGATTACCGGCTTGCTCCCGAGGACTGCCGGGTTCCGTCCACCGATTACCGGGTTGCTCCCGAGGACCGCCGGCTTCCGCCCAAGGATTGCCGGCTGCCGCCCGCAGACTGCCGGCTTCCGTCCACCGATTACCGGCTTGCTCCCGAGGACTGCCGGGTTCCGCCGATGCAGCAATCGAGCGAGTCATCACGCGGCGGGCCTCGAGTCCCTCCGCACGGCGAACTGAAGTTCGCCGCTGCAAGCTGAAGCTTGCGCCACGCCGCGCCCTTTTGTGATGCGCGCGCGGGGCGGCGTCCGGCGGGGGAATATCCGGAATCCGGATGGCGCCGTTGAGTTTGTGCGCGGCGTCGAAATCGCCGCGCGCCGCGGTCGAATCGCCGGCCTGCAATTCATCGAAGCCGCGCATACGATAGGCTTCGGCCTGCTGCGCGATCTCCCGCGATCCGAGCCGGCAGCCGAGGCGCTCGGCGCTGTGGAACTCCGCCAGCGCGCGATCGGGTTGCGAATCGAGCAGCTCGATGCGCGCCAATGCCAAGTGCGGATCGGGCCACTGGGGCAGGTCGTGCGCGGCCTCTAGAAACCGGTCGTGGGCGTTGCCGCGCTGGGCCGCGCGTTCGAGAGCCGTATAGCCTCGGGCGAGGGAGAGGCGGGCGTGCGTCTCCCGATCGCTCGCGCCGAGATCCATCGCCCGGGTCAGGCAGATTTCCGCTTTTCGCCAATCGAAATGGCGCAGGTTGGCATCGGAGCCGCTTTCATAAGCCGCGAGCACCTGCGCGCCGGCCTGTTCGTAGGCCGCGCGCAGCGGCGGGCGCAGCCGGTCCACCGGCGAATACCGGCCGAGGAAGCCGAACTGCCGGATGAGGTCCTGATAGTACGACCAGTCGGCGTCGATCTCCGCCAGCGGCCGATGCGCGTAATCCAGGTGCGCGCGGAGCTGGCGGCTGGCGGTCCAATAGCGCGCAAAATAGCTGGTCGCGATAAACAGGAGCATGCCGGCGAGCACATAAGCCAGCGCGGAGGCGGCGCGCGCGGCGATTCGCAGCGTCTTGCGCGCCGGCGCCGCTCGCCGCGGTTTGAAAACGCGCGCGGACTCGCGGGTCGGGTTCGGCTTCCACGGGCTGCGCTGCTCGTTCTCCGCGGCGGACCCGCGGCCTTCCAGAAACGCTTGCAGATCGGCGCCAAAGGCCGCGGCCGACAGGTAACGCCGCCCGGCATCGGGCGCCAGCGCTTTGGTAATGACCGCCTTCAGCACCGGCGGACAACTGGCGGGCAAGGCGCGCGGCGGCCGCCGCGATTGGATCAGCCGCTCCAGCTTGCGCGTGTCTTCGGCCTGGTAAGGCGGCGCGCCCGCCACCATTTCGTATAGCGTCACGCCTACCGCCCAGAGGTCGGCCTGCTGATCGACCAACGAACGGCCCAGGCGCTCCGGCGAGCAGTAGCTGGGGCTTCCGAAATTGTGGAAGGTGAAATCGTGATTCGGCCGCAGCGCTTTGGCGATGCCGAAATCCAGCAGGCGCACGGTTTCGTTGAGCCCCAGGTGAATGTTCGAAGGCTTGATGTCGCCGTGCACCACGGAAGTCGTGGTGCCATCGCCCGGTTGGAAGCCATGGAACTTCGCGAGTTGGCCGCAGATCTCCATGGCGATGTGCGCCGCCCGAAACGCGCTCATGCGGCCGTCGCCCTGGAGCACTTCGGCCAGATTGCGGCCTTCCACGTATTGCATCGCGACGTAGAAATACCCGTCCAGATCGCCGAAGTCGTAAATCTCGATCACCCGCGGATCGAGGCTACGCAACCGCTGCTGGATCTCCGCCCCGCGGCGCTCGGATTCGAGGATGAGCCGCGAGACCGCGTCCGGGCCGGATTTGATCAGCTTCAGGGCGGCCTGGCGGTCCTCGCGCGTGTCGCGCGCCAGGTAAACATCGTTCATGCTCTTGCCGAGCCGGCGGATAATTTCGTAGGGACCGAAGCGGGTGGCGGGCAGCATGTTCAACCTTTCACCGTAAGCAGCAGGGCCCACAGCAGGATGCCGAGCACCATACCCAGCGCCACGCCGTAGGCCAGAAATGCCAGGCGGCCCGTCAGGAATCGCAGCGGGGAGACGGATTGGCCGGCGAGCTCCGCGCGCATGCGCGTCGTGGAATGGCGGGTGCGCGGGTCCGGCAGGCCGGGCAGACTCCGGGCGCCCTCGCGTCCGTGAAACTCGCTGCCGGCCACGAACAGCGCCGTAATATTGTCCCGGCCGCCGGCTTCATTCGCGGCCTCCACCAGGTCTCGGGCGACCTGCGCGGGATCGCCGTCGTAACGCTCGACGATTGCCCGTATGGCGGCCGAGGGAAGCAGATCGCTCAGGCCGTCGCTGCACAACAGGAAGGCCGCCTCGGGCTTGAAGCGGCAGTGCCGGATCTCGATGAATCCGTCGTCGCCGGCCTGGCGGGGATGCGTGCCCACATCGCGAAAAACCTCGTGGCGGCGCGGGTGCAGCATGGCCTGCTCTTCGGTCAGCTCGCCGGCATCCTCATCCTCGCCCACCGGAGAATGATCGGAGGTGAGCTTGCGTATGGCCCCGTTCCAGATGAGGTAAAGGCGGGAATCGCCGACGTGCCCGATCACCACTTCGCCGGCATCCACCACGGCCAGGGTGAGGACGCAAGCCATGCCGCGCAGATCCTCGGAATCGCCGGCCCGTTCGTAGATGCGATTATTGGCGCGCGCGATGGCCCGGCGCACGCGCTCCTCGGCGCTGCCGGCGGCATCCCGCAACTCTTCCCGGATGCTCTCGACGGCGGTCTCGGCGGCGGTCTCTCCCGCGGCGTGTCCGCCCACTCCGTCGACCACCAGGAACACTCCGTGCTCGTCGTCGATCCAATAGCGGTCCTCGTTGGACGCCCGCACCAGGCCGGTATCGCTGGCCACGCCCGACCGCCACTGGACCGCCACGCCCATGTCAGCCGCGCTGCCGCACGATCTGCACGACGATAAAACACACCACGAAGGCCAGGAAAATCAGCACGAAGGGAACATGGAACGCGTAGGGCTGCGGCATGGCTTTATCGCTTCACCTCAAACGACAGCGTGATTACTTCCGCCACCTGGATGCGGGCGCGGTCCGGCAGCGGCTCTTCGACGCCGCGCGCCAGCTTGCGGCCGTTGAGCCAAGTGCCGTTGCGGCTGTTGTCGGCGACCGTGAAACCGCCGGTGGAGGGATCGCGCCGCAGGCGGAGATGCTCGCGCGAGACCTCGTCGTTGGTGTAGAGCGGCAGATCCACGGAAAGGTCCTCGCCTCCCCGGCCGATGATGACTTCGTTCTGCGTCACGAAGTAGTTTTGCGGGCCGGAATCGTCCTCGTATTTGATCTCCGCGAAGACCTTGTCGGGATTGCGGCGCGTGAGCGTGCGATCGCGCGCCACGCGGGCCGAGGTGACGGAGGTTTCGCGATCGATCAGGGTCGTTTTGACGCCGCGATATCCGGGCTGCGGCACGTCGTTCAGCTCGGAGTGAATCTCGACGTCGCCGGCCGGGACGACGTCTTCGCTATCGGCGAAGAATTCCATCCACCACTCGTGCCGCGCGATGCGGTAGAGCTTCTGCTTTTTGCCGCGTTTGAATAGCGGGGGCTTGCTGTTCCACTCCGCCAGGCGGGCGGCCAGCGCGCGGCCGGCGTCGTCGCGGATGAGATCCTGGATGGCGGCCAGGCGCGTGTAATCGTCCGGATGCAGGTAGATGCTGAAAATGCAGGGAACCAGGACACTGTATCCCATCTCGAACTGCCCCAGCTCCATGTTGCGCACGAGCTGATCGATGATGATCTGGCCGTTGATGCGGCCCTGCTGCGGTTTCCCGGTCTGCGCCATCCCGCCACACCTCTCGCGGAGAACAACATAGACGCCTGGACGGGTACCGCCGGTTTCGGCGGCTTTAAGCGCGCGCGTTTCGCATCGACAGGCTGCGCGCCTCCCGCGGGGCGCTTATTAAGTTATTTTAAGCCAACGCGAGGAAGTTAGGGTTCTTCGGCTTCCAGGAGGCTTTCCAACTCGGGGATAGATTGGAGATCTCTCGGCCTGCCCGCCGCGCGCTTGGATTTGATGAGGCTCCTGAGATCCAGGGTTTGTACGCGCCTGCCGAACGCCTCCAGACTGACTGAACCTGCCTTCACTTCGTCATACGCACCCAATCCGGCAACTTCGCCAAGCAAGTCGATTTCCCCAAGATCGGTCTGCAATGTGAAAAGGGAACCATTGCGCAAGGTGGCCTCGTCCCGGGTGAACGGCAGGTTATCGGGAAATCCTCTTGGGCGTGAATGAAATGGCGCCAGCGCCCTGACGAGCCGCCCGAAATTCAATGCGTTGCGCGCATAGCAGATGTCCAGGTCGAACGTAAGCTTGTCGCTGCCGGCGAGGAAGGCAGCTACCCCGCCAATCACGACGAATTCGACTTTGGCATCGCAGAGCGCGTGCACTGTGCGTTCGAATTCCATTAGGAGCGCCTCCCCGCTATGCCCCGCAAGCCCTTCAACCCCCGCACCGACCGCTCCAACTTGCGGGCCCGCTCCGCCGGCGAGAGCCTTAACTGGGCAACCAGCAGCGTCAAGTCGACGCCGTACTGCTTGGCCGCCTCGATGCGGCTACCCGGCGCCGGGTTCCGCAGTCTTTCGGCGGCGCGCGCGAACTCCTCCGGTGTTAATGCTCGAAGCTCCTTCACACCTTGAGTCTACCGCGCGCGACAGGCCAAACGCCCCATTATATGGAATACCGCTGATCACCAAAAGGAGCCAAGATGGAACAAGTAAACGGCCTCGGAGGTTGTTCTTTCGCGCGCACGATCCGGATTCTCTGGCCCAGTGGTGCCGCGATCACCTGGGCGTGCCGCTAGCCATCCAATTATGACGAGCCGCTCAGGCAGGAGGAAGCGGTTCGACGGCATTCGCCCCGTTCCCGGGATCGACCGGCTATTTTGGCGCAGGCGGGAAGGTCTGGATGATAACTTTCGCGTCAGCAACCTGGACGCCATGGCCGCACCCCTGCGCGCCGTGGGCGTCCTCAAAGAGCGAGACGCGGCGCGCTAGACTACGCCCATGACCCTTTGCCTCAACGAAGCCGACATTCGCGCGCTGCTGCCCATGGCGGACCTGATCCGCGCGATGGAGAGCGCGCTGATGGCGTTCTCGACCGGCCAGGTGGTACAGCCGGTGCGTCCGGTGGTCGAAATGGGCGACGCGGCGCTCTTCGCGGCCATGCCTGGATTTGTGCGCAATCCGCCGGTGTTAGGCGCCAAATTGGTTACCGTCATCGCCGCCAACCAGGCGCGCGGGTTAGCCACCCACCAGGCCGCGATCGTGCTGCTCGATCCGGACACCGGGATGCTGCTGGCCGTGATGGACGGCCGCCTGATCACCGAGATGCGAACGGCCGCGGTCTCCGCCGTCTCGATGCGCCACCTGGGCCGCGCAGATGCCTCGGTGCTGGCGGTCGTTGGCTCCGGAGTGCAGGCGCGCAGCCATCTGGCCGCATTGACGCTGGAACGCCCGTTTCGGGAGGTGCGCGCCTGGAGTCCGACGCCGGCCCACCTCCGGACTTTCGCGGCGGAGGCGGCGGTTCCCCTGCTGGCCTGCGAGACTGCGGCCGAAGCCGTCCGTGGCGCCGAGGTGATCGCGCTCACGACCGCGTCGTCCACGCCGGTCGTCGACCATAGCTGGGTGGCGCCGGGCGCGCATATCATCTCGGTAGGGGCCTGCCGGCCGTACCAGCGGGAGATCGATCCGGAGCTGCTGGCGCGGGCACGGGTGGTGGTGGATTCCAGAGAGGCCGCTTTTCAGGAATCGGGCGATATCATTCTGGGCGAGCGCGAGGGCCGCTTCGCCAGGGAGCAGGTGGCGGAGTTGGGGGAGGTGGCTGGGGGCCGTGCGCCGGGCCGCGCCTCGCCATCGGAAATCACCGTATTCAAATCGTTGGGACTGGCGGTGGAAGATCTAGTCGCGGCGCGGCTGGTGTACCAGCGCGCCCGAGAATGCGGCAAGGGCGTCGAAATCGACCTTTGCGGATAGCGCTGGCGTGGGCGGAACAAACCGGAAGCGTGCCGCGTAGTACTCTTTGATTGGAGGTGCGTGTGAACTGGCTGGATATCTGGCTCGCGGTGATCATGGTCGTCTCCATCGTTTCCGGTCTGCGCGCAGGTTTTGCGAAGACGGGCGTAGGCTTCATCGCGTCGGTGCTGGGGCTGGTCTTGGGACTCCGCTACTACCATCCGATTTCGCTCGCGTTGCGATCCCACATTGAGAAGAAGGGAATCGCCGATGTGGCCGCGTTCCTGCTCGTGTTTTGCGGGGTGACCCTCGTGGGAGCCGTGTTCAGCGGGCAGCTAGCGAGGTTCGTTCGCGACGCGGATCTGGCGTGGCTGGACCGGCTGCTGGGCGGCGGATTTGGCGTGGTGCGGGGCCTGTTGTGGGCTACGGTCACGATCTGGGCCCTGATGGCGTTTCTACCGGTGCCGCCCAGGCTGATGCTGTCGCAGTCCCGGTTGGCGCCATGCGTGATGGATGCCGCCCGCCGAATGGCGGACGCATCGCCGGCGGAAGTCAAGCAGAGCTTCCGGCAGAGCTATCGCGAGCTGAATAAAGTTTTGCCGGAGAATGTGAAAGACCGGCTTTCGAAAGTTCCACCCGGCCAGATTTGAGCCGCCGAGGAGGTTATGCGAAAAGCTTCCGATTCGCGGGGAATCCCCAGGCGTGGGCTTTTCCGGGCCGTGGCCGCCGCAGCCGCGGTAAGCGCTCCGGCAAGCGCCGGCCAGGCGAGCCCGGCGACCGCCGCGCCGCCCGCCCGGGGACACCTTTTCAACGATCCGTCGTTCGAGTTCACCGCCTCCGTCGGGCTGGGCGCTTCGTATTACGGCCTGGGCAATCCCGGCAAGCTGGTGGCGCTGGCGCAAGCCATCCCCGACGGCGATTATGAATCCGCGTTCCAAGCCTTCCACGGAGCCGGGGTCGAGGCGCGCGAGTGGGCCGAGGATGCCGCGCGGAAAAGGCATCGCGTGAGCGCCCGGCAGGCGTGGCTTTGGGCCGCCCAATATCATGCGACCGCCCTTCGCTTTCTCGATGGAACCGCGGACCCGTCGCGCATGCTCCCCACTTTTCGCCAGTATGCGGAGTGTTGGGCGGCGGCCGCCGCGCTTTTCGATCCGCCGGTGGAAAGGGTCGAGATCCCGTACGAAGGCGGCGCGTTGACCGGTTGGTTCTACCGCGTGGATTCTTCCGCCCGCCGCCGGCCGCTGGCGATCGTCAACAACGGCGCGGATGGACTCGATATCTCGAGTTACGAGCTGGGGGTGGCCGGCGGGCTGGCGCGGGGATACCACTGTCTGAGCTTCAACGGGCCGGGACAAGGCGACTCGCTCTGGATCCGCAAGCTGTACTTCCGGCCCGACTGGGAAAAGGTGATCGCCCCGGTGGTGGACTTCGCACTGCGCCGCCCCGAGGTCGAGCCCGGACGCATCGCGCTGATCGGCGTGAGCCAGGGAGGATACTGGGTCGCGCGGGCTTTGGCATTCGAACATCGCGTCGCCGCGGGCGTCCTCGATCCCGGCGTCTGGAATGTGGCCGATCCGTGGATTCGCAACTTGCCGCCCTTCATGCGGGACGCGCTCGATCAGGGCAAGAAGGAAGATTTCGACACGAAGATGGCGGTGGGCCTCAAGCTGAATCCGAAGGCCAAAATCATGCTGGACTTTCGCATGCGCCCCTACGGTTTTTCCTCCTATTACGACGCCTTTCGCGCCGCCCGCGAGTACAACATGAAGGATGTCGCCGGCCAGATCCGGTGTCCCGTGCTGATCACCGATCCCGAATCCGAGCAGTTCTTCACCGGCCAGGCGCGGCAGCTATTCGGGATGCTGCGCGGTCCCAAAGAGCTCGCCGCTTTCACGCGGGCTGAAGGCGCCGATCTGCACTGCGAGCTGAACGCGCCGGGCTATCGCGATTTCCGCATCTACAACTGGCTCGACGAAACGCTCGGCGCCTGAAGCGCACCGGCGCGGCCGGCGGGACCCCGGATGGCACGGAAACTCCGCCGGGCGAAGACCAAGCCCCGGGACCGCAAGGGCGCCGCGGCAAGCCGACGAGCCACCGATTTACTGCCTGAGCGGGGAGAGCGCGGCCGGGAAATTGCGCCGGCCGGCGCGCCGCGAGAGACCGCATCCGGACGCGCGGTCCCGGCGGATGCGGGCT
>Ga0335079_10008925_pt1 | contig 11426 bp, 10 predicted proteins | sample Lox_Sample_33_FD_206719 | JGI IMG/M metagenome (GOLD analysis project Ga0335079, IMG submission 206719) | Soil microbial communities from Loxahatchee National Wildlife Refuge, Florida, United States - Lox_Sample_3.3 | ecosystem: Environmental > Terrestrial > Soil > Wetlands | place: USA... | reverse complement strand
GAGCTGTATCGAGCGCACGCAGGATCGCGACGTCACGGTGGTCCGGTTCGGCGCGCCCGCCGAGTTGACGGCTTCCTCGTTAGATCTTCACGCACTAGCGCGGATCGTCCAGGCTCCCAGCGAGACCAAGGTGCTGATCGACTTAAGCCAAGTGAGCCGGATCGATAGTGCCGGTCTGGGCATGCTGATGCGGTGCTATACGCATGCCGTGAAAAATGCCGGGACGATCAAATTGCTGAACCCAACCAGCCAGGTAAAGCGCGTGCTTTCAATCACCCGAATCGATTCGGTGGTTCCGACGTTTGACGACGAGAAAGCGGCCTTGAAGAGCTTCTAACCACCCGTGGCAGGGCAAGCCAGCAACCTGCTGCGGATTGGCAATCCGCCCTATCGTCCCTAATTGGCCGACCCACCGGGCGGATTCACTTTTCGATCCCAGAAGACTGTGCAGTCCACCAGGTCTGCGCTCCGCCGATAAATATTCTTCAGGCCGTAGTTATTGATCTGGTCGTCGTCGCAACTGACGGCAGTTGCGAAAACACCCGATTGCACCTGCTGTTTCACTTCGGCTTCAGTAACGATGTGCAGGCGCGCCCGTTCTTCCGGGGGGAGGTCGACCTTGTGCGAGTAGTACAACTCGTATCCGGCGGGCGGGATGCGCCTCGTGAGGAAGTAGACCGGCTCGTCGGCGAAGAGCGGGGCATTCGGCGGTGTCACCTGATTGACCTTAGCCGCCAGAAGTTCATACTCTCCCCACTTGGCCTCATCCCGCCGGTTATAGATGGCTTTGCCAAGCCCAAGTACTATCAGCAGGGCGACAATTGACACGGCTAGTTCCGGCCGCGCACCCTCGATCAGACGCTCGGCGATTGCATATATTCCCGCAACCGCCAGAATCGCCAAGAACGGCACGATCAGCAAGAAATATTGCGGAAACGTCGGATGTGCGCGTGCTACTTCGGCCGCCAGGGCGACCGCCAGCCACGCGGCCAGATAGAACTGAGCTTTCACTGTACGCGGCCATGAGCTTCCCCGGATCAGGTACAGCAGCCCGAAGACGGCGAGCAGCCCGGTCACCAAAGCTTGTCCGGAGTCAATCCATGACGTGAGGACCTCCAGATCGTGCCGCGTCGTCTCCGGCCAGTACAGCTTGCGAAAGAAGACGTGATATTCAAAGACGTTGAACCACGTCTGGCGCGGCGCCTTTACAAAGAACCAGAGCACCGGCACAAACGGGATCCCCGCACCCACAACGAATGCCGCAAATTTCCGCCATCGACTGCCTGCGCGATTGTAGACGAGCATCCAGGCGAGCAGCGCGGGAGCGGCCGCGGCCGCCAGCAGCGACGATCCGGCGGCGACGCCTGCGAAGAAACCGGCACACCCCGGCAGTCCCAGTCCGCTTCGGTCCGGGGTACGAACGCAAATTCGAAATGCCAGCACGAGCGTGCAAAGGCACATGCCGTAGGGCTGGCCGAGGGGCCCATATAAGAAGACCATCGCGTTCAGACCGGTGACCAGCCCTGCGACAATCGCTCCAGGAACGCGCCAACCCGGAGTGGGGAACCAGCGGGCCACGAAATCAGCGGTGAGGAGCACCGCGCCAATCGTAAGCAGCGCCGCAACGGTTTGCGGAACGTGCCAGCTTTGACCAAACACACCCATCCAGCCCGCATTCCAGTATGCATTCAGCAAGGTTTGTGGGAAACAGAAGTCGATGTAAGGCTTTCGACCCGCGCGAATCAATTGGGCTGCCAACAGATGGTAGGTTTCATCCCAGCCGAAGGCCCACGATTCCGCGAACAGCAAAAATGCCGCGACGTATGTGGCGAGTGCGCTATATGCGACCAGGCGCCACCGGAAGCGCGGCTCGTCGGGTTTGTCAACCACGAGCGCCATTCCGCATTATGCCATGCATGGCAGAATCAGGTCCGAATGTTGCTGCCTGCCATAGATTACTCTGAAGGTTGCGCTTGCCGCCTGAATCATGCCTTTGAACATCAGAACGAAAGACGACTGCCGCTGGGATCTGGTTGCCTTGGGAGAGGTGATGTTGCGGTTTGATCCCAGGGATCGTCGCGTCGCGACTGCTCGCACCTTCGATGTGAGCGAGGGTGGCGGCGAGTACAACGTGGCTCGCGGGCTGAAACGCTGCTTCGGCATGGATACCGCGGTGGTAACCGCGTTCGTCGACAACGCCGTCGGGAGACTTTTACAGGATCTGATTTACCAGGGAGGCGTCGACCAGTCGCTGATCCGCTGGGTGGAATTCGATGGAATCGGGCGTAGCGTGCGCAACGGCCTGAACTTCACCGAACGCGGCTTTGGGCTTCGCGCGGCCGCCGGCTGTTCCGATCGCGGTCACAGCGCCGTCTCACAGCTCAAGGCCGGCCAGATCGACTGGGATGAAATCTTTGGCAAGCACGGCGCGCGCTGGTTTCACACCGGCGGCATCTTCTGCGGGTTATCGGCGACCACTCCCGATGTAGCGCTGGAGGCCGTGGAGGCGGCCCGGCGGCACCGCGTCACGGTTTCCTACGACCTCAATTACCGGCCTTCCTTATGGAAGGGACTTGGCGGTGCGGCGGAAGCACAGGCCATGAATCGGCGGATGGCTCCGCTAGCCGATGTGCTGATCGGCAACGAAGAAGACTTTTCCGCCGCACTCGGCTTCGAGGTGAGTGGTGTTGACTCGAATTTAAGCCGCCTGAATGTAGCCGGCTTTCACGCCATGATGGAAAAAGTCGCCCGCGAGTTTTCTGTGCCGGTAATTGCCGCCACGCTGCGGCACGCGATCACAGCCACGAGAAACGACTGGGGGGCCATCTGCTACACGGACGGTGTCCTGTATGAGTCCGTGCACCGTAAGGACCTGGAAGTTTATGATCGCGTCGGTGGCGGCGATGCGTTCGCGTCCGGCTTGATTTACGGATTTCTGACTGGGCAATCGCCGCAATGGTGCGTGGACTGCGGCGCCGCCCACGGGGCCTTGGCCATGACTACTCCCGGCGACACTACCATGGCGACGCTGCCTGAGGTCTTGCAAGTGATGCAGGGAAGGACCGCGCGCATCGCGCGCTGATGGAGATATGACGAAATCTGAAGTACAGAAACGAATCGTTGAAATCGGAATTGTGCCAGTGGTTCGCGCAGCCTCCGCGCAACAGGCAATTCTCGCGGCAGAAGCGGTTGCGGCCGGCGGCATTCCGATTGTTGAAATCACCATGACGGTTCCGGGCGCCGTCGAGGTAATCCGTGAACTGACGCGATCACTGGGCAGCCGGGTGCTAGTCGGCGCCGGCACCGTGCTCGATGCAGACGCTGCGGTCCGCTGCCTGGAAGCTGGCGCTGAATTCCTCGTGAGCCCCGGCTTCGATTTCGAAATGGTTCAGGTCGCGCTCCGGAATCAGAAAGTGGTCCTGCCGGGCGCGCTGACTCCCACCGAAGTGATCCAGGCTCATCGAGCCGGCGTCGATTTTGTGAAAATTTTCCCCTGCGGAAGTGTAGGCGGCCCCGCGTACATAAAGGCATTAAAAGCGGCATTGCCTCAGATTCCGATGATCCCTACAGGCGGCGTGAATCTAACGACCGCCGCCGATTTCCTGCGCGCCGGAGCGGCCGCGGTCGGGATCGGCAGTGAACTGATCTCGCGGTCTGAACTGGAAGCGGGAAATGCCAGCACCATTTCAGAACTGGCCCGCCGCTATGTCCGGATTGTCGCTGAAGTCAGACAACCGAGCCACGTTCCGGTGGCGTAGCGGCGCGGGTGATCTTGTCACCGGAGAATCGCACCGGCGACAAGATCGCCGGCGCTACTCTACTTTTCGGTTTTTTCCGAGGGAGCTCCCGGCGCGGCGCCAGCGTCCCCAGCGGCGTTGCCGACGAAGAGTTTCCGTCCATCCGTGAAGGTGATGACGCTGCCATTCGCGCGGTTCGATCCATCCTTGGCCTGGTAGCCCTCGACGAGCAGCTCCGTGCCAGTGGCCAACGAGTACTTGGTGAAGCCACGGCGCAGCAGTGAATTGGGAGCCGCGGCTTCGATCATCCAGGTGGTGACTTTGCCGTCCGCGTCTTTCACGTCGATGTGCAACCACGCATGCGGGTTGATCCACTCCATCTTCGAGACGGTCCCTTGGAGTTTTACCGGCTTACTCGCATCGAATTCCGCGGCGAACGCGTGATGAGCCCACATTGGCGCCGCGCTCCAGAGCAAAACGGCGGCGGCGAAAACGACTCCAAATGTCTTCTTCATATCGGTCCTCTCCTGATGAAGCTACTTCTTCTTGGCGGCGGCCGCCGCCCTCTCCTGGGCCCGAGCACCGCTGAGGGAGTCAAACATGGCGTAGTTCCCCTCGTGGCAGGCATATTCGAAATTCTGATATCCCGGCTCCTCGGTCAGCGGGAATGCGATTTTGAACGGGCTCGTCCAGGTCTTCGGGTCGTCTACGGTCACCTCATAACGCATCTCGTTCGGACCTACGCGCGTGTAACGTTCCACCAGTTTCAACGCTTCGGTGGTGGGAGTGCCGCCTCCGTTCAGGCCGATCCCGGTTTTGCCGCCGAGGAAGTTGGTGGTCTCGACCACCAACGTGTTTCCCTCCCAGTGGCCGCGCGCATCGCCCATGTACGAACGGACGGTCGGCCCGGCGTGCGGACGGCCATCGAGGGGAATGACCCGCGCCTCGTGCACCATTTCCTGGAGAATGGTCACGTAACCCGGCGCCTGCACGATCTGCTGGCCATTGCCGTAGATCACCGGCAGAATGGACCCGGTGACACCGCGGCTGATGCAGCGGATGTAATAGCTGAAATCTTCCCACGAATCGGCTTTGGGATTGTTGTTTCCAGCGCCCTCGGGAATCGGCCGAGCCTTCGCTTCCGGAAGCAGATCGGGCTCGCGGCCGTTGGCCGGATCCACAACCAGTGACGTCTGCTTGCAAGGCCGGCGGGCGCGCTCGCCCCAGTGCGCCGGCGGTCCGGTGCCGACCCTCTGATCGGGCGCCACGGTCTCCTGGAGATCGCGTTCCTTTTGCTTGGCCAGTTGGTCCTGGCGCTTTGCGAGATCCTCTTCCGTATAGAAGGCCTTCTCGCCGAGATTCACGGGCCGGTTCAGAGGGGTGCCGATGCAATCGTCGCTCGTCCAGGTCCCTTGCACATCCGGATCGCCCCAGGGGGTCTTCGGCTGGGCCCAGCTTTTGGCGGCGGAGGCCGCTTTCGTCGCTTGTCCGATTGCAGGCCCGGCTGCCGATGCGAACAAAGCCGCCGCGGCCACGAATGTCAGGTGCTTCATCTCGGACCTCCTACTTCTTTTTCAGATCGCCGTAAAGCAGCTCTTCGGCGTACTCGACACACTTGAATTCGTTGAGCTGAGCATTCTTTTCTTTCCGGCGGTATAAAACGGTGCTGATCTTCCAGGGCCGCGTGTAAATGGTCTTGTCGTCGATGGTCGCTTCATAATTGATGTGATCGGCGTCCGGCAACGAGAACCTCTCGACAATGTGAGTGTTCTCGGTCTGGAAATTTCCCGATCGATCGAACCAGCTATTGCCGTTTAAGCCGCTGATGTCGACAACCAGCGTGTCGCCTTCCCAGTGGCCGTTCGATGTTCCCATCCAAGTGTCCACCGCGCCTTCCTTGAATTTTCCCATGTTGATCACGCGGTTGGCCGTCGCATATTCATAGGCGAACGCGATGTCGTGCTGCGATTGCACAATTTGAAAGGGAAAAGCCATATAGTTGGCGCGCGGGATTCCCGGCATATAGCACTTCACTTCCGGGTCGAGCTTCAGCCGGTTTTGCAGGTTCTCCTTCTGCTTGGCGGCGGCTGCGGGAGTATACGGAATCTCGCCGCCCTCGACGATGCCTTCACCGGCGGGTTCGGCTCCGGTCGCGCCCAGTTGGAAGAACGCTCCGGCGTGCGAGCTGTGATCGCGAATGTCCCAGTATGCGGTGCCCAAAGCCTGCCACAACCCGGTGAAATTCGGTTTGCCGTCCGACATGCGGGGAATCTGCGCGGTGGATCGGGATTGAGCCTGGACTCCGCCCGGCACGACGAGCCCAAGAACCACCAACGCCGCGGACCATTGGATCCAGGCCCGCTTTCTATAAACCATAACCTCGGTCTCCTCGGCTCATCATTCTACTTCAGACAGTGGCGTTGCTACCGGTTGGCGGGTTACTTTGAGGCCGCGCCGGGCGATCCCGCCGGCCATGGCTCGATGCGCATCAGTGCGCCGTCATTCTCAGCCGTCAGTACGTACAGGAAACCGTCGGGCCCCTGGCGGACGTCACGAATACGCTGCTGCAACTCTCGCAACATCGATTCGCGGTGCAGCTCTTCCCATTTCTCGTTGAAGTCGATCCGCTCCAGATGCCCGGATCGCGGAACCTCGCCCTGCCGCATGCCGCCCACGAACACGTTGTTCTTCCAGTTGGGGAATTTGTCTCCGGTGTAGAAGGTCATACCGGAGATAGCGATCGCCGGCACCCAGAATACCAGCGGCGGCTCCATGCCCTCCTTCCAGGGATTCTCGCTCACTCGCGGGCCCAGATAGAAGCGGCCATAGCTGACCACCGGCCAGCCGTAGTTCTTGCCGGACCGCAGAACATTGATCTCGTCGCCGCCGTTCGGGCCGTTCTCGCATTCCCAGATGGCGCCCGTGTCCGGTTCGACCGCGAGCCCTAGTGCGTTGCGGTGACCCAAAGTGTAGATCTCGGGCCGGTATCCGGCGCGTCCGACGAACGGGTTATCCGGCGGCACGGTTCCGTCTTCGCGCAGCCGCAGGACTTTGCCGGCGAGGTCATTTGGATCCTGCGCGCGCGCCGCTCCCGGCGGATCCCCGACCCCCACCGTCATGTACACCATTCCGTCTTTGCCGAAAATAATGCGCGAGGCGTTGCCACTGGCCACCGCCGAAAATAGATCGCGTACGCCGGCCAGCGCGTTGCCGTCCCATCGGGCCCGGGCGAGTGTGATCACGCCCGTGTTGTTGCCGTTCTGACCGGCCGCGGGCTTGTGATAGGTGAAATAGATCAGGTGGTTCTCGGCAAAGCGCGGATGCAACGCCAGGTCCATGAGTCCCGAGAGTCCCTGCGCGTAAACCTGCGGCACGCCAGCCACCGGCGCGGGGTCGAGCACGCCGTTGCGCACGATTCGCAGGCGGCCTGGTCGCTCTGTAATCAGAATGGCGCCGTCGGGCAGAAAAGCCATGCTCCATGGCTGGTTTAAGCCTTTCGTAACGGTGAGCCGGATCTCATGCTGGATTCCGGTGTCCAGCACGATGGGGCCGTCCGCCAGCGGCGGCGACGGCCAAGTGATCGGTGGCGGAGCATTCCGTACCCTCGCGTTCTGTGCGGCGGCAGTGCCGGCGCAAATGAACGCCGTGGCCAGCACGGCTGAACCGATCGATTGATAGCCTTTCATGCGATTTTCCATCTTTCCGCACAGTATATTTCAAATGGGCAGCCGGCGCGGGATACCAGTCGATGCATCATGCAAACCGGAATTGATAAGATGCCCTGCGGGACTAACTCGTGAACCGAATTCTGCAATTTGCGCTGGTTGGAATTGGACTCATGGCAGCCTTGCTGAGCGCACAAGCACAAGCACCGGCGGCTTCCGGCTCCGTTATGAGTTTCACGGCGACCACCGCCAATGTGAGCGGCGCGCCGGATTCCATCCGCATCGATATCCTTCGCTGGTCGACCGAGGCCGAACGCGACAAATTGATGTCGGCGTGGAATACGAAGGGGCAGGGAAGCGGTCCATCGGCGCCGGCCCGAGGAGGGGCGCCCGGCGGACGCGGAGCCGGGGCCAGGGGTGGAAGAGCCGGAGCCCGCGGCGCTTCTGAGAATGCTCCGCCTCCCACTTCCGAAGGGGCCCTGGCGGCCGCGTTGCAGGAAGCCGGGACGGTCGGATACCTGTGGTCGTCCGAAGTTGCGGGCTACGCGCTTCGGTATGCGGGAAAACTGCCGGGCCCGTCCGGCACCGAGCGCATCGTCCTGATTACAGACAGGCGTCTGGGAACCGCGAACGATTTGTGGAAACCCGCGGGCCAGGAGCCACCCTCACCGTACGGGTTCTCCGTCATCGAGCTTCGCGTGAACGCGAAAGGCGACGGCGAGGGCAAAATTTCATTGACGGGCAAGGTGGCGCCGGATGCCGACGCAAAGATCGTCGCGCTCGAAGACTACGTGGCTTTACCCGTTGTGCTCAGCCATCTGAAGCGCCGGGGTAAATAGTGCCGGCCTGAGAGCGACGCCGCGCAAGGCGCGATTACTTGTTCGATGCCGCCTTGTCGAGAAGCTCGCGAATTTCGGCCGCGGCTACCGGGTCGGCGCCTCGTACTCCAGGGCCGCCGCGAGCTTCACCCCGCGCGGGAGGGGCAGCACCGGACGGAGCGCCGCGCTGTGCCGAGGCAGGCGCCTGAGCACCCCGGGCAGGCACTCCGCCGCTCGCCACCAGATCGATCGGCTTGCGGCCGTTGGCATCGACCAGTCCGGGATTCGCTCCCTTCTCGATCAGGTAACGCACCAGATCCGTCTTTCCTCCCTGGGCCGCGACGTGAAGCGCCGACATCCCTTCGGTGGAAGAAGGTGCGCGGGAGATGCGAAGAGAATACGTCTTGGTGCCGGTGACTTGCGCGTTGAGATCGGCGCCGTGCTGCAGCAGCAGGTCCATGATCGCCTGATTGACCGCTCCGCCTGCGCTTGTGGACGCGGCCAGGCCGGTGCCGCGCCCGCCGGTTCCCACCCCGGCCGCGATCAGGAATGGCGTGAGCCCCATCGCCGAGATGTTCGGGTTCGCGCCCTTATCGAGCAGGAGCCGAACCACCTCCGTATCGCCCGCCTCGGTGGCGCGGAACAAAGGCGTGCATCCGGTATTCCGAAATTCTTCGATGAACCTGCCGCTGTTGCCTCCTCGGCTGGGCCGGTGCATGTTGAGCGGCACATTGACATCGACACCGGCGGCGAGCAGCGCCTGGATGATCTCCACGCTGGAAACGGCCGGCCGGTTGGAAGCGCGAGCCGCTGCAGGCGCCCCGCCACGGCCTCTTCCGAACAATCCACCCCGCGCCGGAGCGGCTGCCGCGGCCTTTCGGTCAATCGCGATATAGAGCGCCGTGCGTCCCCACCAATCCCAGACGTTCGGATTGGCGCCGCGGTCGAGCAACAGTTTCGCTACTTCGTTATGGTCGTTATCGATGGCGAGCATCAGGGCGGTCACACCTTCCGGTGTCGGCACATTCACGTTAGCTCCGGCCGTGATCAGCGCGTCGACGCACTCATAGCAGCCGTTGCGCGCCGCATACAGCAAGGCGGTCAGCCCGCCGGCGGGCCGATACTGTGCACGCGGCTCCGAAGTAATCTGGCTCTCCCAATCGCTGTACAGGGCCCGCGGTTTGAAATCGGCGCCTTTGGCAAGCAGCAGCTTGACCATCTCGCCCGCATTCTTGGGTGCCCCGGCCGCCCACATCAGCGCGGTCTGCTGATGAAACGTTTCCTTCGTGTTGGCGTTGGCGCCAGCCTGGATCAGCATTTCCACCACGGGCAGTTCGCCAGTTCTGATCGCCAGCATCAAGGCTGTCTCGCCGTCCTGATTGGGCGTGTCGGGCTTGCCGCCGGCATCCAGCAGCGTCTTCACCATTCGGGCATCGCCCAGTTTGGCGGCTTCGGCGAGGGGGGTAGATCCGAATTCATTCGTGACGTCGACTTTGGCTTTCTTGGCGACCAACGCATCGAGGAGTTCGTAATCGACCCGGTAGACCGCCCAGTGGATGGGCCGCGTGCCATCGGGCTGCGTTTCGTTCACGTCCGTCCCGGCGCGAATCTGCTCGATCGCGGCTTTGCGGTTTCCCTGTTGAATGAGAGTGGCCAGAGAACCCTTGGGAGCTTGCGCGCAAAGCGGCACAGCGGCAGCCGCACAGAAAATGGCGAGAATCGGACGGTTCACACTTGCCTCCCCGCAGGCTAGAAGCCTGCGCCACTACACCACATTCGGGTCGAGTTTGTCATGGTGAGCCCACAGCCCCTTGGCTGCGTCGTACAGGAACTTTTTGGGATCCTTCCACGTGCGGGGGAGGCCGTTGAGCAGACCTTCCTCCAACATGTCCGTGGGGCCTTCGCCCTCCCGAACCTGTTTGAACAGGCGCGCGCGGACCTCTTCCATCAGGTCGCGCTCCGCTTTGAAGTCGGCTTTCGTCATGACAGGCCCGTACGCGGGCACGATGCGGGTCTGGTCGTTGGCCAGCTTGAGCACGAGATCCATCGCGTCTACGCGGCCTCCGATCCAGGCTCCGGTGAAGTAATCGAGCGCCGGGTCGCGCAGCGGAGAAGCGACATCGCCCACTGACATCACATTCGAATTCTTGAAATGGACGTAAATATCGCCGCTGGTGTGGGCCATCAGCAAGTAGCCGTATTCGATCGCTTCGCTTCCTGCCTTCAATGTGCCGGTAGTCTGAAACGTTTCGGTCGGCCGGGCTGCCTTGGGGCGCGCTTTCTCATAGCGTTCCTCAGCCGGAACCCAATAGTCGGTCGACATCCACTCGCGGGTGCGCTCGTGCGCGATGATTTTCGTGCCCGAGGCCGCGAACAACTCGTTGTTGCCCGTTTGATCGAGATGATAGTGGGTGTTGAAGAGCGCCTGCACTCTCCCATCGGCGCCCAAGCTCATCAGCGCCGACATCACTTGTTCGCCGGACTTCGGCGCGCCGCTATCGACGAGCACTAGCCCACCTACTGCGGAGAACGCCAGCACGTTGCTGCCGCCGCCATCCACTACCGCCAGTTTGTCGGTCAGACGGCGAAGGGGCGCGTCCGCGAGTCGGCCGCGCACCGCACCGGCTTCCTGCGCGCGAATCCGGGGCTGCGACGAGAGCGCGAGCGCGCCAGCCGCTGCGCACTTGAAAAAATCTCTGCGATCCACCTGGCCCCCTAGATTCCCGCGATGGTGCCGGTGCTGTCGCCGAACTTATCGCGCTCCAATCCGACTTTCTGCAATAGGGTCAGGTGGAGATTGGCGATGGGCGTCCGTTCCGCCAGCACCAGATGCTGGCCGCCCAGCTTCATCTTGCCGGCGCCGCCGCCGACGACGATATTCGGTTCCGGATAGTTGTTGTGCAGGTCGCTGTTGCTCATGTTCGATCCATACATGAAGATCGAATGATCGAGCAGGCTGCCTTGCCCATCGGGCGTCTCCGCCATCTTCTTCACGAATTCCGAGAACTTCTCCACGTGCCAAGTCTGGATCTTGACCAGCTTGTTGATGCGTTCGATATCGTTGGCGTGGTGCGACACGGGATGGAACGAATCCGGTACCCCAATGTGGTTGTAAGTCCGGTTCGTGCCCTCGGCGACCATAATATAGGTCGCGACGCGCGTCAGGTCGGCTTGGAACGAAAGCGCTAGCAGGTCGAACATGAGCT
>Ga0335079_10008924_pt1 | contig 11426 bp, 10 predicted proteins | sample Lox_Sample_33_FD_206719 | JGI IMG/M metagenome (GOLD analysis project Ga0335079, IMG submission 206719) | Soil microbial communities from Loxahatchee National Wildlife Refuge, Florida, United States - Lox_Sample_3.3 | ecosystem: Environmental > Terrestrial > Soil > Wetlands | place: USA... | reverse complement strand
GTGGCGCGACTCAGCGCGCTGGCGCGGCATCCGGCGCGGCTACGACGCCGCCGACGTGGTGCGCCTGCGCGGCACGGTCGCGGTCGAGCACTCGATCGCGCGCCTCACCGCCGAGAAGCTCTGGCGCTACTTGAGCGACAAGCCCTTCGTGAACGCGCTCGGCGCCCTCACCGGCAACCAGGCGATGCAGCAGGTGAAGGCCGGGCTCGATGCCATCTATCTCTCGGGTTGGCAGGTGGCGGGCGATGCCAACCTGGCCGGCGAGATGTACCCGGACCAGTCGCTCTATCCGGCCGACTCGGTGCCGGCGGTGGTGAGGCGCATCAACAACACGTTGCGGCGTGCGGACGAGATCCATCACGCCGAGGGCGATGACTCGATCGACTGGCTGAAGCCGATCGTCGCCGACGCCGAGGCCGGTTTCGGCGGGGTGCTGAACGCCTTCGAGCTCATGAAGCAGATGATCGACGCCGGTGCCGCCGGCGTGCACTTCGAGGACCAGCTGTCATCCGCCAAGAAATGCGGCCACATGGGCGGCAAGGTGCTCGTGCCGACCCAGGAGGCGATCGCGAAGCTCGTGGCCGCGCGCCTTGCGGCGGATGTCTGCAACGTGCCGACCGTGCTGGTGGCACGCACCGATGCCGAAGGGGCGACGCTGCTCACCTCGGACGTCGACGAGCGCGACCGGCCCTTCATCGACGCCGCCCGCGGCCGCACCGCGGAGGGCTTCTTCACGGTCAAGGCCGGCATGGCGGCGGCGATCGCCCGCGGCTGCGCCTATGCACCCTACGTCGACCTCGTGTGGTGCGAGACCGCCAAGCCCGACATCGACGAGGCGCGCGAGTTCGCCGAAGGGGTACACGCGCAGTTTCCGGGCAAGCTGCTCGCCTACAACTGCTCGCCGTCCTTCAACTGGAAGAAGAAGCTCGACGATGCGCAGATTGCGCGCTTCCAGCGCGAGCTCGGCGCCATGGGCTACCGCTTCCAGTTCATCACGCTCGCCGGCTTCCATGCGCTCAACTACTCGATGTTCGATCTGGCGCGCGCCTACAAGGCGCAGCAGATGACCGCGTACGTCGCGCTGCAGCAGGCGGAGTTCGCCGCCGAGGCCGCCGGCTACACCGCCACCAAGCATCAGCGCGAGGTCGGTGCCGGCTATTTCGACGCGGTGACCCAGGCCGTGAGCGGCGGCAATTCCTCGATCACCGCGCTCGCCGGCAGCACCGAGGAAGAGCAGTTCGCGGCAGCCAGGAAGCCACGGCTCGAGAAGGCGGGGTAGGGTGCCGACGGCTACTTCGCCGTCGGCATGACGAATTCCGGGCCCTTGGGCGTTGCCTCGGGCCAGCGCTCCATGATGGATTTCTGGCGGGTGTAGAAACGCACGCCTTCCTCGCCGTAGGCATGGGTGTCGCCATAGAGGCTGCCGCGCCAGCCGCCGAAACCGTGCCAGGCCATGGGCACGGGGATCGGTACGTTGATGCCGACCATGCCCACCTCGATGCGCCGCCCGAACTCGCGCGCCACGTGCCCGTCGCGCGTGTAGCAGGCCACGCCGTTCGCGAGCGGATGCGAGTTGACGAGCTCGACCGCGGCGGCGAGGTTGGGTACGCGCACGCACACGAGCACCGGGCCGAAGATCTCCTCGCGGTAGATGCGCATCTCGCGCGTCACCCGGTCGAATAGCGTCGGGCCCACCCAGAAACCGTGCTCCTGCCCGGCGACGGTGAACGCCCGGCCGCTCGCGCCGTCGACGCGGCCATCGACTACCAGCTCGGCACCGGCGGCGGCACCGTCGGCGATGTAACCGCGGATGCGCTCGAGCGCCTGAGCGCTGATCACCGGGCCCATTTCCGCGCCCGGGTCCATGCCGTCGCCCACCCGCAGCCGCCGCGCGCGCTCGGCGAGCCGCGGCACGAGATGCTCGGCCACCTGCCCGACCAGCACCGCGACCGAGATCGCCATGCAGCGCTCGCCCGCCGAGCCGTAGGCTGCGCCGATCAGCGCGTCCACCGCCTGCTCGAGGTCCGCGTCCGGCATCACCACCAGGTGATTCTTGGCGCCGCCCAAGGCCTGTACGCGCTTGCCGCCCTGCGCACCGCGCTGATAGATCGAGTGCGCGATCGGCGAGGAGCCGACGAAACTCACCGCCTTCACGTCCGGCTCGGCGAGCAGCGCGTCCACCGCCACCTTGTCGCCCTGCACGACGTTGAAGACGCCCGCCGGCAGCCCCGCTTCCGCCAGCAGCTCGGCCATGACGACCGAGGCCGAAGGGTCGCGCTCGCTCGGCTTCAGCACGAAGCTGTTGCCGCAGGCGATCGCCAGCGGAAACATCCAGCACGGCACCATGCAGGGAAAGTTGAAGGGCGTGATGCCGGCCACCACCCCGAGCGGCTGGCGCAGCGTCCAGTTGTCGATGCCGGTAGACACCTGATCGGTGAAGTCACCCTTGAGCAGCTGCGGAATGCCGCAGGCGAACTCGACGATCTCGATGCCGCGCGTCACTTCGCCGCGCGCATCCTCGAACACCTTGCCGTGCTCGGCGGTGATGAGCGCGGCGAGCGCGTCGCGGCGCTCGTTGAGGAGCTGCAGGAAGCGCGCCAGCACGCGTGCCCGGCGTACCGGCGGCGTCTCCGCCCAGGCCGGCCAGGCGCCGCGCGCGCTCGCGACCGCGGCGCGCACCTCATCGGCGGTGGCGAGCGGGACGCGGCGCGTCGCCTGGCCGCTCGCCGGGTTGAAGACGTCGAGCTGCGCGCCCGCACCACGCACGCTGCGTCCGCCGATCCAGTGCGGCACCGGATCGAGCGCGGCGGGAGTGGGGACGACGGCGACGGCCATGTGCCGATCATAGACCTAAGGGGTGCGCCCTGCGCATACTCGCGCAGCTCACCATGACGACGCAGGCGCTGTTTCCGACCCTCGTCTACACCGATCGTCTCCGAGGGCGGGGCGCGGCGGCGCTCAACGCGCGCCTCCTGCGCGAGTGCCGTCAGCTGCGCGACGACGATGTCGCCGGCCGCCGCTGGTCGGCGCGCAACTATCCCGGCGGCTACACCTCGTACGGCTCGGCCAACCGCATGCACCGCCTGTCGCCGACCTTCGCAGCTCTCGCGCGCGCGCTCGATGTCCGCGTGGCACGCTTTGCGCGCGCCCTCGAGCTCGACCTCACCGGCCGACCGCTCGCCATGACCGACTGCTGGGTGAACATCATGGGCCGCGGCGCCGTCCACGGGCTGCATCTGCACCCGCTCTCGACGATCAGCGGCACCTACTACGTGGCGACGCCGGCGCGCTCGGCGGGACTGAAGCTCGAGGATCCGCGCCTCGAGCGCTACATGGCCGCGCCTCCGCGCCGCGCGCGTGCCGCGCGCACGCGCCGCTCCTGGGTGGTGCTCGCGGCCCGCAGCGGCGGCTTGGTGCTGTTCGAGAGCTGGTTGCGCCACGAGGTGCCGGCCCACGAGCCGGCCGCCGAGCGCGTCAGCATCAGCTTCAACTACAGTTGGTTCTAGGCGTCAACCTGTGCGCGCAGCGCGCGTTGCAAAAGTGGTACCGCGTGCCGGCGCGATTCAGCGATGGTTCAGCCTCCGCCGGTCAGGGTGCGAAGTAAGGAGAGCTGACATGCGCAATCCAGTTCGTGGTCTGATCGCAGCCCTCATTCTCGCGGCGCTGCCGTTCGCGTCCGAGGCCGGCGTGTTCGTCTCGGTCACGATCGCCCCACCGGCGCTGCCGGTCTACGTGCAGCCGCCGATTCCGGGCCCCGGCTACATCTGGACTCCGGGTTACTGGGCCTGGGATGGCAGCTATTACTGGGTGCCCGGCACCTGGGTGCTCGCGCCGGTCGGGATGCTGTGGACACCCGGGTACTGGGGCTGGTCGGGCGGCGTCTATCTCTGGCACGCCGGGTACTGGGGACCGCACGTCGGCTTTTACGGCGGCGTCAACTACGGCTTCGGCTACGGCGGCGTGGGATTCGTCGGCGGCGAGTGGCGCGGCGGGCAGCTTTACTACAACCGCTCGGTGACCAACGTCGGCACCACCAACATCACCAATGTCTACAACCGCACCGTGGTCAACAACGTCACCGTCAGCCGCGTGAGCTACAACGGCGGCACAGGCGGCATCGTCGCGCAGCCGAATGCGGCGGAGATCGCCGCGCAGCACGAGCGCCACCTGGGACCGATCCAGGCGCAGAGCGAGCATCAGACGATGGCCATGCACGACAACTCCCTGCGGGCCTCCGTCAACGGCGGGCGGCCGTCGATCGCGGCGACGCCGCGGGCGGGCGCCTTCAACGGGCCCGGCGTAGTCGCGTCCCATGGCGCCGCGCCGACCCATGGCGGGGGCTATCCGCCGGTGGCGCATGCGTCGACCCACGGCGAGGGCTATCCGCCGGTGGCGCATGCGTCGACCCACGGCGAGGGCTATCCGCCTGTGGCGCATGCGTCGACCCACGGCGGCAGCTACCCGCAGAACGGCGGCCACCCACAGGGCCATGGCGGCAACCCCCCGGGTGCCGGCTACCCGCCGCTGACGCACTCGCCGGCCCACAGCGGCGGCTATCCTCAGGGTGGCTACCCGCAGGGTAGTGCGCAGCCGCACGGGCATGCCGAGCAGGGCCACACCCCCCAGGGCCACGGCGAGGAGCACCCGCAAGGGCGCGAGGGCCACGAGGAACACCCGCACTGAGGGTGCGAGGGTCGCGCTACAGCACGCGGCGCAGCCACTGCGCGATGTCGGCCACCTCCTGGGGGCAGACGCTGTGCGGCATCGCGTAGCTATGCCACTCGACCGGGTAGCCGGCCGCCTCCAGACTCACCCGCGCCTGCTCGCCGAGTTGCGCCGCGACGATCGGATCCTCAAGGCCGTGCGCGAGGAAGATCGGGGTCGACTGGTTGGCCGCGCTGCGCTCGGCGGCGAGGCGCCCTGCGAGCAGCAGGTAGCAGGAGAGGCCCATGATCCCGGCGAGCCTCTCGGCGTGGCGCAGCCCCGCGAACAGCGCCAGCGCGCCGCCCTGGGAGAAGCCCGCGAGCACGATGCGGTTGCTCGCAATGCCGCGCGCGTTCTCGCGGCGGATCAGCTCCTCGACTACCGCCTGTGAGGCACGGATGCCCGTCTCGTCCTCGGGGCCGCGGCGCTCGAGGCTCACGATGTCATACCAGGCGCGCATGGCGAAGCCGTTGTTGAGCGTCACCGGCCGGATCGGTGCGTGCGGAAACACGAATCTCACCGCCCGCTCGCCCGGGCGGACGAGCTGAGGCACGATGGGCTCGAAATCATGACCATCCGCGCCGAGCCCATGCAGCCAGATCACTGCCGCCGCCGGATTCGGCCCCGTCTCGACTTCGATCGCTGCGCGTGACACCGACGACCCCCGACCGACCCTACGCCCGGACCGGGCATGTTAGATGAGTCCGCGCGCACGCGGAACCGAGCGCGCAGGGCGCGCCATGAGCGGGCGTAAGCGCCGCCGCCGCGGTGCCTTGTGGCCGGGGGCGCGCACGCGGCGCCGCTGGTTGCGGAAGCTGCGCCGCGCGCCGCTCGGGTGGCAGCTGGCGATCGTCCTGGCCGTAGCCGCACTGCTGGCGTTTGCCGTCAACGGCGTGTACCAGCTCATCCGCAAGCCCACCGAGCTCCTCTTCCCGGTGAGCGGCGCGCTCAGCAAGAGCCCGGCCGCCACCTGGGGCGAGTATGCGCCGCTCTTTCGCCGCTACTCGACCGCCACCATCACGCCGGAGCTGCTCGCCGCGCTCGCCCAGGTGGAGGGGTCCGGCAACCCGCTGGTGCGGACCTACTGGCGCTGGTCGTGGGCCGTCAAGCCCTTCGAGGTGTACCGCCCCGCCTCGAGCGCGGTCGGCATGTACCAGATCACCGACGGCACCTTCGATGTGGCGCGCCACTACTGCATCCACCACCACGTCCTGACACGCGAGGGACCGTGGAACGACTTCGGCTCGTGCTGGTTCAACCGGCTGTACGTGCGGGTGCTCCCGGGCGATGCGATCGAGCTGACCGCCGCGTATCTCGATCTCGAGGTCAACGACATTCTCGCGCCGCGCCGCCCTGCGGCGCGGCCGGCCGAGATCCGCCACGTCGCCGCCGTCGTGCACCTGTGCGGGGCGGGCGCGGCGCAAGTCTACGTGCGCCGCGGCCTGCGCTTCAGCGAGGGCGAGCGCTGCGGCGATCACGACCCGCGCGCCTATCTCGCGCGCGTCGATGCGCTCGCGGCGCTGTTCGCCGGGCTCGCCGCGAACGGCGCGACTCAGTGATGGTGGCCGCCGGCCCCGTGCACGTGTCCGTGGGCGAGCTCTTCCTCGGTGGCCGCGCGGATCGCGGTGATCTCGACCTCGAAGTGGAGATTCTGGCCGGCGAGCGGATGATTGCCGTCGAGCGTGACCATGTCGCCGGAAATGTGAGTGACTGTAACGGCCCGGTGACCGTGCCCCGTTCCCGCCTGTAGCCGCATTCCGACCCGCAGGTTGGCGATGCCCTTGAGGGTGCGGCGCGGGACCTTCTGCACCAGCGAGCGGTCGTACTCGCCATAGCCCTGCGCCGGCTCGATGCGCACCTCGAGGCGATCGCCGACGCTCTTGCCGGAGAGCTCGCGCTCGAGTCCCGGAATTATGTTGCCGTGCCCGTGCAGGTAGGCGAGCGGCTCGCCGCCGGCCGAGCTGTCGATCACCTTGGCGGAGTCGTCCTTGAGCGTGTAGTGGATGCTGACGACGTCGTCGGGCGCGATGGGCATGGGAGTGTCCGGGCGCGAAAAGCCGCGCAACAGCGTGCGGCGCAGAATACCATTAGCGCCCGACTGCATCCCGCGCACCCGAAGAAAGGCCCCAATGAGACCCGCCCCGATGCTGCTCGTGGCCTGCGTGGCCGTCATCGCCCCGCTCGCCGCCGCCGCCGCCACCAAGGAAGCAGGAACCGTCCCAATGGCTGCCGACAACCCCTTCGCCCGCCCGAGCACGCTGCCGTTCGAGCTGCCGCCCTTCGACAAGATCCGCGACGAGGACTACACACCCGCGTTCGAGGCGGGCATGCGCGAGCAGCTGAAGGAGGTGGCGGCCATCGCCCACAACCCCCAGCCCGCCACGTTCGAGAACACGATCGTTGCGCTGGAGCGCTCCGGGCGGGTGCTCGACCGGGTCGGCACGGTGTTCTTCAATCTCAGCTCCTGCAACACCGATCCGAAGATGCAGGAGATCGATACCGTCATGGCGCCGAAGCTCGCGGCGCACAACGACGCGATCTTCCTCGACGCGGCGCTGTGGGCCCGCGTCGATAAGCTCTATACGCAGCGCGCGAGCCTCAAGCTCGATCCGGAGTCGCTGCAGCTGCTGACACGCTACCACGTGCAGTTCGTGCGCGCCGGCGCGCAGCTCTCGGCCGCGGACCAGAAGCGGCTGCGGGCGATCAACGAGGAGCTCTCGACGCTCACCACGCGTTTCCGCCAGAACGTGCTCAAAGCCACCGCGGATGGCGCCGTGGTGGTCGGCAAGGTCGCCGATCTCGACGGCCTGACGCCCGTGCAGATCGGCGCGGCGGCGCGGGCCGCTGCCGACCGGGGACTGAAGGACCGGTGGGTCATCGCGCTGCAGAACACCACCAACCAGCCGACGCTCGCGAGTCTCACCAACCGCGAGCTGCGCGAGCGCATCTACCGCGCCTCCGTCGGGCGCGGCCTCTCCGGGGCGACCGACAACCGCGCAGTGATCGCGCAGGTGGTGAAGCTGCGCGCCGAGCGCGCGCGGCTGCTCGGCTACCCCGATCACGCCGCCTACGTGCTCGAGGATGAGTCGGCCGGCAACGCCGCGGCGGTCGAGGGCATGATCCGGCAGGTGGCGTCCGCCGCCCTCGCGCGCGCGCGCGCCGAGGCCGCCGACATCCAGAAGCTGATCGATGCGCAGGCCGCCGCGCGCGGCGTGCCGTCCTTTACGCTCGAGCCCTGGGACTGGTCGTTCTACGCCGAGCAGGTGCGCAAGGCCCACTATGCCTTCGATCAGGCGCAGGTGGCGCCCTACTTCGAGCTCGAGCACGTGCTGCAGGACGGCCTGTTCTACGCCGCCCACGAGCTCTACGGGCTCAGCTTCAAGGAGCGCAAGGACCTGCCGGTCTATCAGCCCGATGTGCGGGTGTTCGAGGTGTCGGACGCCGACGGCAAGCCGCTCGCGCTCTTTCTCGCCGACTACTTCGCCCGCGACAACAAGCAGGGCGGGGCGTGGATGAGCGGCTACGTGTCGCAGTCCAAGCTCCTCGGCCAGCGTCCAGTGGTCGCCAACCATCTCAATATTCCGAAGCCCCAGGCGGGACAGCCGGTGCTGCTGACCTTCGATGAGGTCACCGGCATGTTCCACGAGTTCGGGCACGCGCTGCACGGCATGCTCTCGGACGTGCGCTACCCGTACCTGTCCGGCACCGCCGTGCCGCGCGATTTCGTCGAGTACCCCTCGCAGTACAACGAGATGTGGGCACGCGAGCCGAAGGTGGTCGAGCACTACGCGCACGACTACCGCAGCGGCGCGCCCATGCCCCCGGAGCTGCTCGCCAAGGTGCTGTCGGCGCAGAAGTTCAACCAGGGCTATGCGACGCTCGAGTACCTCGAGGCAGCCAAGGTCGACCTCGCCTGGCATCTGATCGACGCCTCCCAGGCGCCCGCGGCGGCGGCGGTGCCGGGATTCGAGGCGGCCGCGCTCAAGGACGCAGGTCTCGACTACGCCCCCATCCAGCCGCGCTATCACTCGGGCTACTTCTCGCACATCTTTGCCGGTGGCTATTCGGCCGGCTACTACGCGTACCTGTGGAGCGAGGTGCTGGCACGCGACACCGGTCAGTGGTTCCACGCCCACGGCGGGCTGACGCGCGAGAACGGCGACACGCTGCGCCGCATGGTGCTGTCGCGCGGGCGCACCGAGGATCCGCAGGTCCTGTTCCGCAACTTCTACGGGCGCGAGCCCGACATCGGGCCGCTGCTCGAGTACCGGGGGCTGGCGGGCGGAGGCTAGCGCGCCCTCACGCGGCCGGCGCACGCCGCGTGCGGTCGATGCCGGCGACCAGGTGGCGAAAGCCCTCGAGCATCGGCAGGGTGAGTGCGAGCTCGCGGGCGCGCTCGAGCGCGTAGCCGAGGGTCTCGTGCACCTCGAGCGGCCGCCCGGCGAGCAGGTCCTGGAGCGCCGACATACGATGCTGTGGCGCGCTGGCGCGGTACTCGCCGCCGATCTTCAGCACGCGCTCGACGGCGGCGCTCTCGGGCAGCGCACACAGGCTCGCCGCGGGCAGTACCGCCTGGTCGCTCAACGGGATGCCAAGCGCCCCCGCCAACACCCCCATCTCGCGCACCAGCCGCACGAGCACCAGCGCCGCGTCTGGATCGGAGAGGTACTTCCAGGTCTCGGTGCGCGTCGACACCGAGAGCGCCATGAGGCCGACCCAGCCGCAGAACTTCGACCACTCGAGCGTGACGATCTCGCGGGTGGCGGCGGCGCGTACCCCCGCGGCGTCGATGCTCGCCGCCAGCTCGCGCGCGCGCACGCTGTCGCGGCCGTCGAGCTCGCCGATCATGATGTTGACGTTGCGTGTGAACAGCACCGCGCCGTCCGGCAGCAGCTCGCCGCTCGCGTCGGCGAGCGCGCCCAGTACGCGCCCGGGCCCGAAGGCGGCGGTGAGCAGCTCGTTCTTGAGCGGTCCGTTCTGGATCGAGAGCGTGACGCCGAACTCGGCGTGCTTAAGCGTCGCCAGCGCCGCTGCCGTTCCCGGCGTCTTGGTCGCCACGATCAGGACGGCGGCGCCGGCGAGCGCGGCCGGATCGCGCACCGTATGCACGGGGGTCGTGAACTCCGCCAGCCCGCGGATCGTGAGGCCCTGCCGCTCGAGCATCGCGGCGCGATCCCCCCGCGCCAGCATCGCGACCCGGTGCCCGGCACGCCTCAGGTGCGCGCCCACGATCGAGCCCATGGCGCCGGCACCGAGGATCGCAAAATCGAACTCGCTCATGTGAGGGCTACAGGGCGTCTGCGATGTCCTGCATCAGGCCGCGGTCCTCGGGTTTGGTCTCGGGCGGATAGCGCCTGAGCACGCGGCCGTCGCGCCCGATCAGGAACTTCTCGAAGTTCCAGCTGATGTCGCCGGCGATTCCGCTCTCGGGTGAGGTGAGGAACGCATAGAGCGGATGGCGGTTCGCGCCGTTGACGTCGAGCTTGGCGCTCAAGGGGAAGCTCACCTGATAGTTCGTGCGGCAGAACTCGACGATCTCGGGCTCGCTGCCCGGCTCCTGGCCGCCGAACTGATTGCAGGGGAAACCCACCACACTGAAGCCCTCACCCCCGAGCTCGCGGTGCAGCCGCTCGAGCCCGGCGTACTGCGGCGTGAGCCCGCAGCGGCTCGCCACGTTGACCGCCAGGGCGACCTGGCCGCGCAGCGCACCGAGGAGGTCGGCCGCTCCGTCGATCCTCCTGACCGCGATGTCGTAGAAGCCGCTCATGGACCGCTCCGGATGTGCTGCGGGCTTTTACCATACACCACCCGCGGGCTTAACATCGGAGGCAGCGCCCCCGGCGGGAGATTTCCATGGCTTCCGAGCTCAGCAAGACCGAGACCGCCAAAGTGGTCGAGACCCTCAACCGCATCCTCGAGCTCGAGCTCGCGGGGCTGGTGCGCTACCTGCACTACAGCTTCATGATCTTCGGGCACAACCGCATCCCGATCGTCGCCTGGTTGCGCGGACAGGCCGATGAGTCGCAGGCGCACGCGGTGCAGGCGGGCGAGCACATCACCAATCTCGGCGGGCACCCCTCGCTGCGCATCGGCGCGCTGCTCGAGACTCACAAGCACAATGTCGACGAGATCCTGCGCGAGGCGCTCAAGCACGAGGAGGAGGGGCTCGAGGAGTATCGGAAGCTCCTCGAGCAGGTGCGGGACCGCAGCATCATGCTGGAGGAATATGCGCGCACGCAGATCGCCGCCGAGGAAGCGCATCTCGCCGACATCGGCAAGATGATTCGCAAGCCGGGCTCGATCGCCTGAAGGGCGCGCCGTGCGGATCATCGCCGTAACCAACATCAAGGGTGGTGTGGGCAAGACGACCACCGCGGTGAACCTCGCCTACCTGTGCGCGTCCGCCGGGCACACGACGCTCTTGTGGGACCTCGACCCTCAGGGCGCGGCCACCTACGGCCTGCAGGGCGAGGCGCACGAGCACGCCTCGGCGAAAAAGCTCCTGGCCGGCAAGCGCGAGCTCCCCGAGCTGGTGCTGTCGACCGGGCACCCCGGGCTCGACCTGCTGCCTGCGGACTTCTCCTACCGCAACTTCGCGGTGCACCTCGCCGGGCGCCGCCACCCGACCGAGAGGCTGCTGCGCATGAGCCGGCCGCTGCGCGAGATCTACCACACCCTGTTTCTCGACTGTCCGTCGGGGATCTCGCTGCTCACCGAGAGCG